>Ga0070698_100000745_pt1 | contig 35041 bp, 36 predicted proteins | sample KBSK1502metaG_FD_65477 | JGI IMG/M metagenome (GOLD analysis project Ga0070698, IMG submission 65477) | Corn, switchgrass and miscanthus rhizosphere microbial communities from Kellogg Biological Station, Michigan, USA - KBS K1-50-2 metaG | ecosystem: Host-associated > Plants > Roots >... | reverse complement strand
CCGTAGTGCGCTTCGGCGCAGCGCGCTTTGGCGCAGCGCGCTTTGGCGCGGCGCGCTTCGGTTTCGGCGCTGCGGGCTTCGCGGCCTTCTCCTTCTTCTTCTTTGCAGGCAGCATCGCGGTGTACTCGAACGCGCGGCGAAGCCAGTCGCGCAGCTCCTCGCGATCGTCCATCACCGTCTCGGGGAGCAGCACGGTGTTGCTCATGATGCGACCTGTGCCCATCGGATCGAACTTCTCGGCGCCGTCGAGCGCGAGTGCCTTATCGTAGTCAGCTTCGCCGAGCTTGACGATCGCCGAGCGCGCGAACAGGCCGCCGAACAAGTTGCCGTTCACCGTCGCGGCGACCGCGCCGAACATCTGCAGCGTGCGTACGCGCTTGTCCTTCGGCAGTGCGGCGAGAAAGATCGGATGGTTCTCTTTGGGAATCTTGACCCACGCCATCATGCCTCCTTGAGGATCGCGTCGACGAGAAACGGCACACTGTCGGCGTAGCGATACGACACGTTCATGTGCCCGTCGTCGAATTCTTCGTGGCGCACCGCGAGCCCGCGGTCGCGGAGCTTGTGGACGAGCGTGCGCGCGCCCCAGTGAAGCGCGAACTCGTCGCGCTTGCCGCAATCGATGTAGATGCCGCGCAGCTTGCGCAGGTTCGGCAGGTGCGCGTCGACCATGTTGATCGGATCCCACGCGCGCCAGCGCTCCCACACCGCCGGCCGAAACTCGCCGATGTCGAGATCGAACGGCCAATCGATGCGTGCGTGCGCGGCCGGCGCCTCGGGATTCGGCGAGTAATGCGTTGCCATGCCGATGATGTTCAGCGCCTTCATGTACGTGCTGCGTTTGCGGTTCGAATCGGCCCAATACCGATCGAGCCATGCTTGCGGGCCGCCCGCTTCGCGGAAGGCATCGAGCGCGCCGGGAAAGTCCGGGATGTAGCAAAGCTCGAAGCCGGCATCACCGGAGTGATCGGCGAGCGCGCAGAACACATCGGCGCGTCGCATGCCGAGCACGATCGAGCCATACCCGCCCGATGATTTGCCAAACACGCCCCACTGCCCGCGCGGCAGCGTCCGATAGTTTCCGTCGACGAACGGAATGATCTCGTCGATCAGATAGTCTTCGTAGCGACCGGTGCCGGCGCTGTTGAGGTACTGGTTGCCGCCGACGCGCGTGAAGCAATCCGGTGCCGCGATGATGACGGGCGGGCACTGCCCCGCCGCGATTATGCGATCGAGGCGGTGGTCGAGGCTCTCGACGAGCGGATCGACGTTGAACAACATGCCGCCGGTGCCCGTGTACCCGACGATCGCGAGCAGCGTCGGCCAGCGACGCGATGCATTCGCGTCGTAATCGGGCGGGACATACACGAACAAGTCGCGCTCGATCGGATCGCCGAGCGGGTTGCCGACGAGCACGCGGCTGGTCAGCCGATGGCGGATAACGGGCATGCGGCGACTATCGCCTAGAAGACGAACGGATAGACGAACGATGCGCCGTTCATGCTCTTCGCGAACTTCGCCTTGCGCAGCGCCGCCGCGACGCATTCACCGAGCTCGGTGCTCGGCGCTTCGGTCACGGAGGCCTCGCGCACGACGCCCGCATCCGTCACGTGCACCGATACCTTCACCGTGCCCTTCGTGCTGATCTCTTCACCGCACGCGATGATGCGCGGCTTCACCGTCTCGACGCCTGCGCGGATCATCCCCTTGTCGAGATCCTCGGGAATTCCGGGCTTCGCATTCGGCTCGCGCGGCCGATAGCGCTCGCAGCATGGCCGATCATACTTCGACATCACGCACTGCACTTCGTCGCATTCGGGATCGCCGGTCGGATTACTCGCCTTCGGCTGGTCCGCATCGCTGCCCGCGGGGGCGGCGCTGCCTTTGCCCGTCGTCTTCGTCGTGCCGGTCGTCGTCTTTGTCGTGTTCGCAGGCGTTGCGGTTCCCGTTCCCGTTGTCTTCGTCGTGTTCGTCGTGTTCGACGGCGTCGGGCCGGTCGTCGTTGCCGTGTTTGTCGGTGTCGCGCTGCCCTTGTTCGGTTCATTCGTCGCATCGCCGGTCGCCGGTTCCTTCGTCGCCTCGACGGGCGCGTCGATCGACACCGTGGCGACGACCGCGGCATCGATTTGCGTGGCCGCGGCCTTCTCGGATTTCGCTTCGGTTGGCTTTGCGTTGCCGGTCGCGGGCGCTTCCTTCGAACGCAAGAACAGGACCGCACCGATTGCACCGGCGCCGAGAAGCACGAGTAGCGCGATGATGAGGCCCAAGTTCGACTTGCGGACCTTGATCGGATGCGTCGTCTCGCCTTGCCGGTTGGCCTGTTCCGTGAGCGCTCGCAGATCGATGTGATCGAAGGCGGGTGGTGTCGGCTGCCTGGCCTTCGTGGTCACCGCACTGATCGTTTCGGCGGCTGCGGCCGTTGCGGCAGGCGACGAGCCGTTCGATGAGATATCGGTCGGCACCGGCTCCGCGGCCGCGGCCGCCGCGGCGGCTGGTGCCGCAAATGGCGACGAGGCGGCCTGCGCAGACGTTTCGACCACAGCGGCCTCGCTCGATTCGTCGACGGCCGCAGCCGCTGCCGCCACCGGTGGCGGCGATGGCGGTGACGTCGTCGTCGGCTGCGCACCGGTGATCGGTCGCGAACGCGCGCCCGGTGGCGGCGGTGGTGGCTGCGGACGACGATCTCGCGCCGGTGCTTGCGGTGCGCTGGGCGATTTCGAGCGTGGCTCGGGCTGTTCGCTCGGCGATTTCGCGCGCGGCTCGGGCTGTTCGCTCGGCGACATGCCGCGCGATTCAGCCTGCGGTTCGCTCGGCGATTTCGAGCGGGGCTCGCCCGACGAAATCCCGCGCGATTCGCCCGACGACATCCCGTGCGATTCGCCCGACGACATCCCGTGCGATTCAGCCTGCGGTTCGCTCGGCGATTTCGAGCGCGGCTCGCTCGACCACATCGAGCGCGGCTCGCTCGGCGATTTCGAGCGTGGCTCCGGCTGCTCGCTCGGCGATTTCGAGCGCGGCTCGCTCGACCACATCGAGCGCGGCTCGCTCGGCGATTTCGAGCGTGGCTCCGGCTGCTCGCTCGGCGATTTCGAGCGCGGCTCGCTCGGCGATTTCGAGCGTGGCTCCGGCTGCTCGCTCGGCGATTTCGAGCGCGGCTCGCTCGACCACATCGAGCGCGGCTCGCTCGGCGATTTTGCGCGCGGTTCGCCCGACGAAATGCTGCGCGGCTCGCTCGGCGATTTTGCGCGTGGCTCGGGCGGTGCTGCGCTCGTCGATTTCGCGCGCGGCTCCGCCGGTGCTGCACTCGGTGATCTTGGTCGCGCGTCCTGTCTCGTATCGGGCGGCGACGTCGGTGGCGACGATCTGCCCCACACCGATTGCTGCCACGTATTCGTCGACGGAACGGGCGCATCGCCGGGTGCGTGCGATTCGGGCGCGCTCGTTTGCGAACCAAGAGCCGCGAGCGCTTGCGATGTCGAACCTGCGATCGGCTGACCACTTGCGGGCGTTTGCGGGCCCGGGCGCGACGGCGGCGCGGTGCCCGACGCTGACGCCGGCGGCCGCGCCGTGACACTGCCCATCGCCGGGGTTGGCGAGGGACTCGTCGGCTGCGAGCCGGTGCCTGACCGCGTACGCGGCGGGGGCGATGCCGACCGCCCCGTCGGCGTGCGCGCTCGCGATGACTCCGGCGCGCTCGACTTCGAGCGCACGACGGGCGCACCAACACCCGATGGCCACGGCGTCGTCGGCGCTTCGCCCGAAGCGGGCCCCCACTTCGTCTTCGTGTCGGGCGCGGAGCGCGACTTCCCTTCGGGTGCCGACCGTGTGCGTGCGGTCGCGTCGTCGCGCCGCGATTGCGCGATGAGCTCCTCCGACACCGGCTGCGACTTCGTCGTGGTGATGTCCCCGGGCCCGGCCTTCGCCACGCCGGGTTGGGCTTCACGCACGAACGATCCCCACGAGCCCGTCGGCGCCTCGTCCATCGTGTTGACGGTGGGTGGCGGCGTTGTCGGCGGACGCTTCGCGCGACCGATCGGCTCCGCCGTCGTGACGCGCGGCAGCTCGGTCTCCCGCGTGCCCAAGATGTCGTCGTCGGCACCGCCGTCGAGCCACCCATCATCGATCAGATCCGCCGCGTCGGCGGCGACCTTCGCGAGATCGATTTGCTTCGTGACCGCGTCGTTCGCCGACTGCTCGCTGCTGAGCGCGATCTGCCGCTCGAGCTTCGCGAGCTCGATCGGCCGCGTCGGTGGATCGGCATCCTTGCGGATCACGTTCTTGCCCGTCGCCGATCGATTGCGCGCAACGACCGGCGCAGCAGGCGCAATTCGCGTGACGTCTCCTGCCTGGCCGACCCTCGTGACATCGCCGCCTTGCGCGGGTGGCTTCGGCGGCACACCCGAACCGCCCGCCGTGATTTCCTTCTTCCGCACGCTGACCGGGACGGCCTCGGGCTTGTTTGCGAGGTACTCGAGGATGCGATCGATGCCGGCGCTCGACATGAACACCTTCGTCGATGCGCACTGCACGCCCTGCAGATCGCCAAACCCGGGAAGCGTGTCTTGGATGAGCTCCGCCAGCGCCGGCGCGATGCGCGCGCTTTCGCCGGTCACGATCACCGCATCGACGTCGGGATCCGCGATCCACCGAACGAGCTGATCGTGGATCGCGGCTTCGTCATCGCGCACGACCTCCTGATCCATGATCTGGTGGCCAGCCGAGGTCGCACGCTCGATCACCCCGAGGTCGAGCCCGGTCGGAGCAATCGCGAGTACGGCAATGTGGACGGAGACCTCTTCCACGGCGTCCATCGTAGAACACCGAAGCCCGCTATGCCTTCGATCTCGGTGCGAACCTCGCGCCGAGCGTCACAAGCCCCTGGGATTCCGAACAAAGCTGATAAGCGCGGTCACTTTTTCTGAAGCAGCACGCCGTCGCCACCGATGATCGGCTTGCCGCCGGGAGGCGCGAACACCGTCCACAGCCGCGCGCGCGTCCCCGATGGCGAGCGCTTCCACGCGAGGCCATCCCAAATCAGCACTTCGCCGTGCTCGCCGACGATATACGCCTCGGTCGGCGACGTCGCCCACGCGCCGATGTAATAGCCATCGCTCGTCGGAAACTTCGACCAGCGAAAGCCATCGAAGTGATACGAGTGGTTCTTCGCGCCGATCGCCCAGATGTCGCGCGGCCCGGTCGCGGCGAGCAGCACGATGCCGCCGGGCCCGACCGGATCGATGCGCCATTGGCCCTTCGCGTAATGCACGATCGCCGGATCGTCTTTCTTATCGTGGCGCGGCACGAGCAGCTCGTGATTCGGCAGCGCGAAGACCTTGTGGATTCCCATCGTGCCGAGCTCGGGAGGGCGCACGTCGGTCCAGCGTTGGCCGTCGAAATGAACGAGACCTTGCCCGGCACCCGCCACCCAGATGTCGTCGTGCCATCCGGCCGCATCGATCAGATCCCAATCGATGCCGACGATTTTCTCCGCCGTCCACGTCTTGCCGTCCCAGCGCGCGACCGTGCCGTAGACACCAAGCGCCCACGCTTCGGTCGGCGAGATCGGGACGATCGTGTTCGTCGCGCGCGCCGGAACCTCGGCGAGGTTCCATTGCTTGCCGTCGAAGTGAAATGACAGACCGTACGGCGCGCCCGGGTTGTCGGTGCGATGCGCGTTCGCGAGCACCCAGATGTCGTTCGGGCCGCTGCCGCGGATCTGCCGCACGACGACGTCGCGGTACGTCGCGGGCGTCGGCAACGCGATCGGCTCCCATTCGGCGGGGCCGGTTTCGACCGGTTGTGTCTTTTTCATGCAGCCGCCGAGAACGAGCGCGAGGACGATTACCAGTCCGAGACGGTATTCCATGCGCTGCTGGCTGCGCCACTGACCGCCGAGCCTGCGCGACCCGCCATGTCTGTCGCGCCGTGCCACGCGTTTGACGCCGTATCGGCGACGCTGCTCGCCACATTGCCCGCCGTGTTCCAGGCCGAGCGACCGGCATCCGCGATGCCATGACCGACGTCGCTCGCGACATTGCCGACGGTGGTCGCCGCGGTCGAGATGCCGCGACCAACCGCGCGCGCACCACTCGAGATGCCGCGCCCGACTGCTTGAGCGCCGTCGCCGATTGCATCGCCCCATTCGCCGAGCATACCGGCGCCGATCGCGCTCGCGGTGTTCCAGCCCGCGCCAAACGCACCGAGTCCCGCCGTCGCGAGGCCCGGCAAGAACGTTACCGGATTCGTCATCATCAATGCGCCCGCACCGATCTCGGCACCGGCGAGGCCCATGCGCTTGGCCCAACCCGCCGTCGCGCTGTCGGTCGGATCATTGAAGTAATCGATCGACGCGCCGGTGATCGGGCCGGCGTTGATTCCGAGGTGCTCCATGAGCGGCGCGCCGTACATCGCAAGCGCAAAGCTCGCCGGATCGACGAACGAGTTCGCCGCGTGCGTATCGCGACCACTCGCGTGCGCATCCGCGTGCTCGGCGTTGTACGCGTCGACGTGCGCCTGATAGACCTGCCCGAAGCCGATGTTGCCCTGCGGCCTGCCGTCGGGACCGCGCGGCAACTGATCGATGTACCCACCCTCGTTCTCGACAAGGCGCCGACGAATGCCGGCCCACACGCCCGTCGGATCATTTTGGCCGACGTAGTTCGTCGCGCGATCCTGTGCAGTCGCGCCGCTCGGCAAGCCGTGCGGATCCAGGAAGTCGAGGCCAAACGTGTTGCCCCAACCCGGCATGTGCTGCGCGTTGTCGCGATAGAATGGGTTGTCGCGCGGACCGTTCGGATCGTCGGTGACGCGCCTCGAGCTGTAACCCGTCCACTCAGTGAACCGGTTGATGCCGCGGTTGATGGCATCGCCGTGCGAAGTGTGTGGCTCGGCCAATGCTGCGTCGTTCGGTCCACCCATGGCTAGCCATCATACGGCACATGCAGGGAAAACCTCCCCCTACTTGACCGCTGCATACGCATGGGCCCGGTCCCGCCGGCGGGCTAGCTCGTTCGCATAGTTACGCCCCAGCGCATGGGCGTTGGCGCGGGCCCAATCGGTCAGTTTCGTGGAGCCGGCCGGTGGCGATGTCGTGTAGAGGAGGTCGGCCATGAGGCCGTCGATCTCGTCGCGCGTCAGGATCACGTCGCCAACGAGCCTGCCCATCAGCGCCGACGCGACGACACCGAGGCGCTTGGGCACCGAGATGATCTTGCGACGCAGCCCGAGGATCTTCGCGAGGTCTTCGACGAGCCCGCGAAACGTGAACGTCTCGGGACCGATCGCATCGATCGTGCGATTGCCCGTCGCGCGCGCCTCGGCGACCGCGAGGTCCGCGAAGTCGTCGACGTGCATCGGTTGCAAGCGATAGCTGCCGTCGCCGAACACGCCGAACACCGGGAGCCGGCGCAACACCCAGGCGATGTTGTTGACGAGGATGTCTTCGTGACCGAACAGCACCGTCGGCCGCAAGATCGAATGCGCGAGACCGCTCTCGGCCAGCGCCTTCTCGAGCTCGGCCTTGCCGCGAAAATACGGCAGCGGTGAATCGAGCGATGGGTTCGTGATGCTGACGTGCACGATGCGCTCGATGCCCGCCGCGCGCGCCGCATCAAATAGCTTCAGCGTGCGGCGCACGGCCTCGTCGTGCCGCGCGCCGGCTTGCTCGAAGCGCACCCAATACGTGTTGATGAGCACGCGCGCGCCGCGCATCGGCGCTGCGAGCTCGTCGGGGTTATCGAACGTGAGTGGAAACGCTTCGACGCGCCCACCAAACGGATTTTCGCGGCCTCGCGAGTTCGTCAGCGTGCGAACCGTGTGCCCCGCCGCGAGCAGTCGCTGCGTGATGTACTTGCCCGAATAGCCAAACGCTCCGGTGACGACGTGCAGCTCACTCATGACTCTCCAGCGGGCGGATCGTGTAAAGCACGAGCCCGATCTCGAGCTCGTACGCATCGGGCGCGCCGACGTCGCCGAGAAATACGATCGGCAATCGAATCGGTCCCGCGTCGACGAGCGTGAACACGCGAATCTCGTCGCGCGTGCGCCCGTCGTGCGTGACGCGCACGAGCGTCGGTACCGAGAGCCCGGCGAGCTGCGAATGCGTCGTGAACGGAATTGGCTCGCCTTCGCCGAGCAGCTCGGTGCCGTTCGTGCCAGCGCGCACCGCAGCGGCGAGTTGTTCGCCGAGCGTGCCGTGCGTGTTGATCGCATCCATCATCAGCATCGCGCCGCGCAAGCCACCGGGCGGCGCGTGCAGATAGATGCCGCGTTGCGGAGGCGGATACGGTGACTCGGTCCAGCCCGGCGGGACGTCGAATGCAAACTTCATTCGACGGGGAATGGATACGGAGCGGGCGGCACGGCGCGGCCATCGAACGGTCGCACCGATTTCGCGACGGCCCAGAACGTGTCGACATGTTGATCGAACAGCTCGGGCGCCGTCAGGTAGCTGACGCCGTAGAGATATTTATCGTCTTCGAGCATCACGTAGAGGCGACGCTCGGACGGACGATTCGGGCGCGCGTAGCCGGAGACATCGTAGCTGACGCCCGTGAGGCCCGTCGTCGATGTCACCGGCGTCGGGCCACTCTTCGCAGTGACCTCGAACGACATCCGCGACTCTGCCTCGAGCGCTTGCTCGATCAGCGCCGAGAGCCCCGGCATCTGCGGCAACTTCGGAACGATCGGCGAAATGATGATCGCGTGCTCGGCGGTGTCCTGCCGCGTGCCGGGCGGGATCAAACGGATCTGCGGCCCCGCACGAAAGTACGTCCAGTCCTTGGGGGGATCGATATCCGGATACTGGAGCTGTGGAGGCACGGCGCGACCATATCAGACGTACCAGCTCTCGTGCGGCGACCATTCGTGGCACCGTAAGCACTGCGTATCGCGCCACGCCGCATCACACGCCGGGCAAATGCCGCGTGTCTCGAACGTGTTCCAACTGTGGCCGCACGTGCACCCCCAGCGATCGGATCGCTGTGGCGCCCACGCACACTTCGGGCAGCGAATCTTGTGATCGCGTGATGTCGTCGACGATTTCCGTTCGGTCTCACGAAAACACAGCTTCACCCCGAGATTCTAGCGGTCGAATCCGTCACGGCCACTCAGAGCTGCCCACACGTGCGCACTTGCGGACGAATCCCCCGCGCGCGATCGTTAGGAGCTTGGCAACGCTCGATAGAAAGCAGCCAGATCAAGTGTCTAAGTACGAGGGCAAGATCCTCGATGACACGTATCGGGTGGGTCGCGTGATCGGTCAAGGCGGCATGAGCGCGGTGCACGAAGCAACCCACATGCGCCTCGGCCATCGCGTCGCGGTGAAGTTTCTCGATCGCGCATATCGCAATCAAGAAGAAGCGTACGGACGGTTTCGCCGCGAGGCGGAGATCGCATCGAGTCTCGGTCACGATCACATCGCAAAGGTCACCGACTTCAACACGCTCGCCGATGGCACTTCGTACATGATCATCGAGCTGCTCGAGGGCGAAGACCTCGGGCAGCGGCTCAGCAGAGCGCCACTGCGCGTGGACGAGGTGATCGAGCTCTCGGCGCAGCTCGCGTCGGCGCTCACGGCGGCGCACAAGAGTGCGGTCGTGCATCGCGATCTCAAACCCGACAACATCTTCTTGGTCCCCGGCGACAACGGCAAGTTCACCGTGAAGGTGCTCGACTTCGGCATCTCGAAGATCCGCGGCGCGCTCAAATCGCTGACGAGCGACGCGCAGCTGATGGGAACGCCGGCGTACATGAGTCCCGAGCAAGCGCGCGGCGAAAAGGCGCTCATCGACGAGCGCTCCGATATCTATTCGATGGGCGCCGTGCTGTACGAAGCGCTGTGCGGCAGGCCGGCGTACGAAGGCGAGAACGTCTACGAGATCCTGACGCGCATCGCGACGAGCCAACCGCCGCCGCTGCCCGGCTTCGCGAAGGAAGTCGATGCGGTGTTGCAGCGCGCGATGGCGCGCGATCCGAAGGATCGCTACGCGAGTGCGGTAGAGCTCCATCGCGCGCTCGTGTACGCGCTGACCGGCAAGCGGATTCGGCTCGCGTCGACGCCGGGCGAGTACCGGTGGGAGACGATCGTCACGGCGCCGACGGAAGAGGACCTCGCGATCATGCCGACCGCCGGCGTGCCCGTGCCGCAGGTCAGCAAGAGCAAGTGGTCGCGTCGCCGGATCGCAATCGCTGCGGGCATTGCGGGGACGGCAATCGCCGGTACCGTCGCGTACTTCGCGTTCGCGCGCGAGACAGCGTCTGCGAAGGCGAGCGCGCCGCTCGCAGCAGTGCAACCGCCGCCGCCACCGACTGCGCCGGCGGCACCCGCGCCCGCGCCCGCACCCGAGCCCGAGGTAGTGACTGTGAAATTCGCGGTCACGCCGCCGTCGGCACGCGTGGAGCTCGACGGCAAGCCGGTGAACGGCGAAGTCCAGCTGCCGCGCTCGACGACACCGCGCGTGCTTGCGGCTAGCGCACCAGGTTATCGCGAGGCGAAGCTCGACGTCGTCGCAGATCGCGATCACGTCGTCGAGGTTCGCCTCGACGCCGTCAAGAAGCCGCGCGCCCGCCAGCGCCCGAAGACCACAGCCACGAAGAAGAAGCCCGAATTGGTCCGCGGCTCGGAGCTCTAAATGCGTGTACTGGTGGCGGTGCTGGCACTCGTTCTCGCTCTCGGTTCGGCGCGTGCCGACGAGCGCGAAGATGCTGCGAAGCTGCTCGACGAGGGCGTGACGCTGTTCAACGCGAAGAAATATCGCGAGGCACTCGAGAAGTTCGACAAGGCGTACGCAACGTTCGCGAGCCCGAAGATTCTGTTCAACATCGCGGGCGCGCTCGAGCAGCTCGGTCGCGAAGCCGAGGCCGCGCAGACCTACGATCGCTTCTTGATCCAAACCGACGCGAATGACGAGCAGGCACAGGATCGCATCAAAGCGGCGAAGCAAGCCCTTGGCTCGCTCGATCGCAGGCTCTCGCGGTTGCAGCTCCAGCCGCCACCGACAGGCGCGTTCACGCTCGATGGTCTGACGATCAGTGTCTCGCCGACGCGCCCCATCTACGTCGCGCCTGGCCGCCACGCGATCGAGGCGACCGTCGATGGCACGACGCGCACCGTGACGACCGATGTCGCTGCCGGCGAAGAGCGGGTGATCAATGTGCGCACCGGCCAGGCAAAAAAAGTCGCGCCCGCCGGCGTGACGGTCAAGACAGTGCAATCGCGTCGCGTGTGGACGTGGGTCGTCGCCGGCATCGGCGGCGGGCTCGCAGTCGGCGGCGCGGTCGAGGGCGCAAACGCAAATGCCGCCTTCGACCGCTATCAATCGGCGCGCACGCTCGAGACGTGGGAGCAAGAACGTGCCGCGACGAAGAATCACGCGCTGATCGCAAACGTGTGCTTCGTCGGCGCCGGCGTCGCGGTCGCCGCCGCGGCGGTGTTGTTCTTCGTCGAAGGTGGCGAGCGACAGGTTATCGTCGCGCCGACGGCAAACGGCGCGAGCGCGATGCTACAGGGGCGGTTCTGAGGATGAGATACCTATTCGCCCTCGCGCTCGCCGCGTGTGGCTACGACTACGACGCGGTGCCGCCTCCGATCGGACAGTTCGTCGCGTCGCCTCTAATCGCCGGCACCAACGACACGATCATGCTCGAAGGCCGCTCTAGCGAAGACTTCGCGGCGTATCTACCGGGTGCGAGCGGGCGCGTTCAGCCGGTGATGGAGTTTCTCGGCTCGCAGCGACTCGCGATCAGCATCCCGCAAAGCGCCGTCGCAGGGACGTTCGAGCTGCGCATCGCCGATTACATGTTCCCCGGCCCGACCGTGAAGCTTACATCGTTCGAGCCGCGGCTCGGCTCATTCGTCGCCGTACCGTATCAATTCGACGCGGCGCGATTGCCGCCCTCGCTACTTCGCGCCCGTCGCGGCGCAACGACGCTCGTCGTCGGCGATTGGCTGTACGTGATCGGCGGCATGAGCGGTGACGTCGCGCCGTACACGATGCTCGACGATGCCGAGCGCGCACGCATCAACGCCGACGGCACGCTCGGCGCATTCGAATCCGCGGGCACGATCACGGCGCGCGCGAATGCCGCCTCGATCGCCATCGGTGAGTTTCTCTATGTGATCGGCGGCGAAGCGAACGGCTACCTCGCGAGCATCGAGCGCGCGCGCATGACGACCGATGGGCTCGGCAACTTCGAAGCGCTGCCGGCCATGCTGGCGCATCCGCGTGCGCGACATCGCGTTATCGCACTGGGCGATCGTGTCGTTGTCGCCGGTGGCCAAGACATGACCGGGCCCGTTGCGCCGCTCGAACAACTGCCGATCTTGAGCGATGGTCTCGGCGCGGCCGCTAACATCGACGGCCTCGCGCTGACGACGCCGCGCTCCGCGTTTGCCGCGATCGTCACGCGCTCCGCGCTGTATGTCGCCGGCGGCGACGCGATGACCGGCCTGGGCGATGTCGAGACATTCGCCGTCTCCGGCGAAGCCGAGCTCGGCGCGCCGATGGCCGCGACCGGCGTCAACGTCACCGCACGGATCGGTGCGAGCTCGTTGTTCATCGGTCATCGCGTATACGTCGTCGGCGGCCGTGGCACGACGGTAATCGAAGAAGCGAGGATCGACGCCGACGGCACGCTGGGCGATTTCGTCACCAGCGGGTCGAGCTCCGTCGAGCGCAGCGACGCGGTGCTCGCCGTCGGGCGCGAGCATGCGTTCTTCGCGGGCGGCTACCTCTTGACCGACGTCGCGTCGATCGAAACGGCCTCGATCGCAGCGAGCTGCACGGTCGACCAGTTCGCGCCAAAGGGCAACTTGACCACGCCGCGCGCGTCGGCGGCTTATGTCGCGCTCGGCTCGCGGTTGTGCGCGATCGGGGGTGAGAGCACGAGCGGTGTCGTCGCATCGGTCGAGTGCGCGGCCGTCGATGGCAATGGCAGTCTCGCGGCGTTCGAGCCGCTCGCGGTGCAGCTCACGACTGCGCGTGCCGACCCCGCTGTTGCCGTCATCGGGACCTGGCTCTACGTGATCGGCGGCAACAGCGGCACGGCGCAGCTCGCATCGATCGAACGCGCGCCGATCATGCCGGATGGCACACTCGGCGCGTTCACCGCAGCGGGCAACCTTGTCACTGCGCGCTCGGGCGCTCATGCGATTGTCCTCGGCCAGCAGCTGCACGTACTCGGCGGCTGGTTCGGCGCGACGATGCTAACGACGTACGAATCGGCAACGATCGCCGCCGACGGTACGCTCGGTGCGTTTGCGACGGCGAATACGCAAGTCCCGACCGCGCAAGGCGCGGCGGTCGGCGTCGTCGGGCCCTACGTGTGGATGATCGGTGCCGGCAAGTTTCGGCGCGCGTCGATCACCACGGATCGCTTCGGCACGTTTGGCGATGCAGGTGGCACGAACCTGCAGTCACACGTGGTAGCGGCGGTTGTCGGCGATCAGCTGTTTCTCATGACCGGAAGCTCGGACCGCGTGGTCGCCGTGTCGATGACTGCGGCCGGCCTCGACGTATCGACGACGCAGGTCGCGACACTCGTCACGCAGCGCGAGGACGCAGGCATGATCGCGCTCGGCGATTGGCTCTACGTGCTCGGCGGTCGCAACGCGACGGGAACTATGATCTACGACACGATCGAGCGCGCGCAGCTGCGTTGATTAGGGGCACGTGTTCGTGCCCTGCGTGCAACCGCCGCCGGTACAGCCAAACGTGCCAGTGCATGCATTGCTACCGCAGCAGTGATAGATGCAGGTCGCTCCGCCACCACACATGATCGACAGGTCTTTGCACGCGTGATTGCCTTTGCAATAGACCTCGCACGTGCTGCCCATCGCGCACGTCAGCACCGACGAGTTGTCGCAGGTGTGGTCGGCGTCGCAATGAAACGTGCATGTGGAACCGTTGCCGCACGTAATATCGTCGCGGCATGAGCCGTTGTCGATGAGGCAGTCGACATCGCAGCTCGTCGAGTTCGGGCAAGCCACCACAGCACCATTTGCTGCGGTGATCTCGCAGACGCCCGTCGCGCTGCACGTGCCGCCGGCGGCGCCGCACGTTGTCGCATCGCAGGTACCGGTCTGGCTCGTCACGTCGATGCCTACATCCATGCCCGTCACGCGCGCGTCACCGGGCGCGTCGCTGTCGAGAGACATCGGCGCATCGCTTGGACCTGGCCCGCCGTTTGTCAGCGTTCCGGGGTGGAAGCTGCACGCCGCGAGCACCGTGAACAAAAGAACCCGCACGATCTCATTTTCGCATATTTCGGTGCGCACGTTCCCCTACATCGCGATTGCGATAACGTGGTCACATGCGTCTTCTTCCATCGTGCGCGATCGCGAGTGTGATCGCGGCGAGCGGCGCCGCGCGCGCTGCAGATCAAACGTTCGAAGCGGGCAGTCTCGTGATCCCGATGGATCTCTCGTATCAGAGCACCGGGATGTTCCAGGCGTACGGCCTCATCTATCAGCTGCTCCGCCAAAACGTGCACGTCTATTGGATCATCGATCCAAACAAGACGTATCACGCTGCTGCATGCAACACGGCGGGCGATCCGTGCGCGTGGGATTGCGGCATCGAGGGCTCCGGCGTGAAGTGCGCGTATCCGACGATGAGCCCGGATATGACAGTCGCGACGAAGTGGATCTGGGATGATCAAGGCGACGCCGCGCGCGATTCGACGCTCGGTCGCCACGCGTATCGCGGCGGACCGTACGTCATCGACTCCATCGATCACGACAAAGCGCTCGCGATCATCGATGCGTGGAACGACCAAGCGAAGTGGACCACGAACACGTGGGCGCGCCGGACCGTCTTTCACGTCACGACGGTTCACGAAGCAACGGAAGCGTTCACCGCGCCGGTCTCGAGGACGATGCTCAACGCGCCGACGATCGCGGTATTCGCCGACGGCAACGAGCCGATCGCGACCGCGTATTTGCGCGCCGCGGGTATTCCGCAATCCAACGGCGCCGAGTTCCCAGCCGCAAAGTGCGGCACGTGCGGGCCCGGCACGGCCAATCCCGACATGCTGCTCGAGCAGCAAATCATGGGCGACCTCGGCACGTGCTCGCAGCCAAACCTCGATCACCACAACGGCGCGTTGTTCGATGCGGTCGGCCAGCCCAAGTACTGCCAGATCATGTCGATGCACTGGAACGTCACGGATCGCGAGACGGTGCAGTGCGAAGGCGGCTGCCCGGCGACGCAGGCGCAGTGCACGGGGCAAAAGTTTACGTACAACGGCCATGAGGTCGTGGCCGAAGTTCGCGAGTTTCTCAGCCACTCGACGCACTTCTTCGCCGAGTGTCAGGCCGTCAACGCGTACGAGAACACGGTGCCGAATCCGAACTGGCCGTTCCTCGACGACATGGGGCGCGATGGCCACTTCCTGACGACGACGGGCATGCCGCCGTCGTGCACGAACTCGTGCAGCGATACGAACTACGAGTGCGTGGCGACGCCGCTGTGCGGCGGTTCCAAGTGCTGCCTGCCAAAGCCGGGCACCTGGCAGAACCTGCCGGGCTACGAAGTCGCGCCGCAGCCCGCGTCGAACACGGTCAAGGTGCTGCGACCCGACGTTCCGTACAATCAGTTCGACGGCATGTTCGGCACGACGGGCGGCAGCGAGCCCGCATACAACCTGAGCACGTTCCTCGGCACGATGTACAAGAACAACCGCCAGGTCACGTTGCTCACCGGGCCGAACGGTCCCGGAGATCAGGATCTATGGATGAGCGGCTACCTCGATGGCTGCAATGACATCATCCTCGCTGGTGGTCCGCGCCACGCGTGCGAAGGCAAGATCAGTTATCTCGGCGGTCATCAATACGACACGAACGTGCCCGTCACGTCGGGATCGCAGATGCAAGGCACGCGGCTGTTCCTCAATGCGCTTTTCGAGGCGGACTGCGTGACCGCCGGCGGCCCTGGCTTCGGCGATAGCGACGGCGACGGCGTGCCCGATGATCAAGATTCGGATCCGAACGATCCAACGAAGTGCGGCGACAGCGATGCCGATGGCTGCGACGACTGCTCGACCGGTCACTTCGATCTCGAAGGTGACTGCGGCGGGCCCGGCGGTCAGCACGGCGGCTGCTGCGATACCGGCACGCACGCGCCGAGCGGCGCGATCGCGCTCTCGGGCCTCGTTCTGCTCGTGCTGCGCCGTCGTCGTCGGCGCTAGAGCGCCTGCAGGTACGAGATCAAATCTGCGCGCTGGGCCGGCGACAACAGCGAGGTGTGCCCGTGCAGATCGCCACCGCCACACGCGCCGAAGCGATCTTCGAGCGTCGCTGCGCAGCCGTTGTGAAGGTACGGCGCGCGCGCGCCGACGCCGAGCAGGCTCGGCACCTTGAACACGCCGCCGGTGCCGACATCGACGAGCCGATCGAGTGTGGCGTGACAGGTCGTGCAGCCGAGCTCCTGCGATGTGAACAGCGTGCGACCGCGCTCGACGGCGGCTGTATCGAGGATGACGCCCTTCGCCGCAGGGATCCGATCGAGCCAGTCGCCGAGTGCGCTCGCGGTCGTCGCGTCGACGAACGGGCCCGCCATACGGGTGGTCAACACTTGATCGAGAAGCGTGCCGAGGTTCGCCATGTCGCCGCTCCAGTGGTATGGCGCGCGGTGCAGAATGCCGCCGCCGAGCGGAAGCGTCCGACGCGGTCCGAACTCGGCGAAGCTCCACACCTGACCGTCTTCGCGCGCTTCGGGGTGACACGACGCGCACGCGAGCTGAAGAGTCGTTTGCGCGTGGAACAGATTGCGCGCGCGATCGTAGCCAGCCTCGCCGCCTAGATCGACGACGCGCTTCGTGACACCGTGGATCACGAGCGCCGGCCGCTCGGGATAGAACACGAGCAAGTTGCCGTTCGGGCGATACGCAACGGACGTTGGCGCGCCGAGCTGGCTGTCGTCCACGCCTTCCGACAGGATGCAGCCGTTGCACGAAAATCCGGTACCCGCGCCGCAGTCCTTATCGTCTGGCTCGGTCAGATGGAACGCGCCGATCTGCGTCACGCCGTGATCACCAGCGGTGGCGACCGCGATGATCTCGCCGCCGGGATGGATCGCGACATCGACAGGCAGCGCCCCCGCAATCAGCGGCGTCACCGCGAACGGCCGGTTGCGCGCGTCGACGACGGTGAGCGCCGACTCGACGGGGCCGGAGTTACACCCCGCCGAGTAGCCGCCGGAGCGCGACTCGAGCGCCGAGTTGATCTTGCGTTGATGCGCGACGAGCACGCGCCCGTCGGGCAACGCGATCGTTCGCCACGCGACTTCGGCGATCGCGTCGACCTTCGGCGGCGCGCCGGCATCCGTCGGCGCGAACGGTTCGCCGGTGGCATCGATCCGCTGCGTCGTCGGCAGCGTCACGCGCGCGCTCACCCGGCCGCTGTCGCTCACCTCGAGCAGCTCGGCGGTGCGGAATGTCGACACGAGCAGCGAGCGGTCGCGCACGATCACATCGCGCAGATCGCGATCGAGCCTGAGCACGCGCACGGGATCGCCGCCGGCAGCCGGTACGCTGACGAGCTCGCCGGTCGCGCACGCGACATGGATGAGATCGGTGCTCGCGTCCCAGGCGAGACCGCGGGGCTCGCCGCAGATCGGTCGCCGCACCTGAGGATCGGTGAGCGTCAACAGCTCGCCGCTGCGGCGAAGCGCGATGTGAATGCGCCCCTGCCCGTCCTCGACGAGCCGCCCCGGTTCGCTGCCGCTCGGCAGCGCGATCGTTTGCGCGACAGCTTCCGTCGTGAGGTCGACGATCACGATGCGATCGCGGTCCGGATCCGCGATCACCGCGCGATTGCCGTCGCGCGTCGCGAGCATCGTGCCGCCGCTGATCGGTACGCCCCACAGCGGCGCTGAAGGCGGCGGCGGCACGGAGTCCGCGTCGTGATCGACGACCGGCTCGGTACCACACCCGACAACGATTGCGATCCACCACGCGCGACGAACGCCGCGAGGTCCCTCATGCATGCCCTCTCAGTGGCGAGGTCCGCAAAAAAGGTCGCGCGCACCAGCACAGTTTGTGGATGCCATAGCGGTGCAGCAGCGCTGAACGCGCCACGCCTGCTACAGATCGCGCCGTGACGATCGATGTGCGCGAGGTTCGCAGTGATGACGTTCAGAAACTGATCGTGCTTGTCGCTGCGGTGCTCGGCGAATCGGTCTCGAGTTCGGCAAAGGCACGACAACGGATGACGAGCTACGCGCGCTGCCCGGTTCGTACGCAACGCGCGGCGGTGCGTTCTGGATCGCGACCGATGGTGACGACGTGATCGGCACGTGCGGCGTGTTTCCCGTCGCGCCCGCGACGTTCGAGCTGCGCAAGATGTACCTCGCGCCATCATCGCGCGGGCGCGGTGTCGGCAAGCGCCTGCTCGATGTCGCCGTCGAGTGGGTGCGCGCGCACGGCGGCACGCGAATCGTGCTCGACACCGTCGAACGGATGACGCGTGCGATCGCATTCTACGAAGCACACGGCTTCGTGCGCGATGATTCACAGATTCGCGGCGCGCGATGCTCGCGCGGTTACGTGCGCGAGCTCTAGTAGCGGTACTCGGCGCCGGTCCACGCGAGCCAGTTCACGTAATTCCAATCGATCGCGTACGCGTAGTTCGTGCGCCGCACCGCGAGCTTTGCCTCGGCGACGGCCGACCAATGATCGCCGAACAGCTTCGCCGCCTGCAGCGTGAAGTACCAGAGTCGCTCGGTGCGTCGATCGCCCCACGCGAGCGGCGGGTGCGTTGGATCCATCTCGTAGTCGTAGCTGTTCGCTCCATACCGCCGCCAGAACAGCTCGGCCTGCGCCGAGACCTCGATGTCGCTTGGCAGCGACGCACGAACCTCTACCTCGGGATGATGGCCGGTATAGGAGAGGTAGCCTTGAAACGTATCGTCCATGAGCTCGACCTCGTAGCGCGCGCGCACGGTGAGCTCGTCGAGCGCTTGCACTTCGCCTTCGAGGCGCGGCTTGGCGACGCGCAGCTCGAGCAGCGGGTTCGGCGGTTCGCCGCCGCTGCCCGCGTGCGTGACGCCGGTGTTTGCATCGCCCGCAAACATGAAGAAGTAGTTCCACTGCGCGAGCTCGACGCCGGCGCGAAACTTCCACACGCCTTCTTTGACGCGATACGCGGCATCGATGCGATGCATCTCGCGATCCCACGGCGTGAGATGGATCGGATCGTAGATCGCATCGAAGCTCGGATCGTGGTCGTAGACGGCGAGCACGTAGTCGTACGCGACGCGCAGTCGCTCGTGGCGCGACGTGCGCACGACGACATCGGCACCGGCGCGACGATCCCAGTGGCTATAGCGATCCGTCGTGGCGAGGCCGCCGGTGTCGAGCGGCTGAAACGGATCGAGCCAATCGGGCTTCCACGTCGTCGCCAGGCCAGCTTCGGCCGATGCGCGCACCGCCGGCGTGAAGCGATACGTCACGCGACCGCCGCCGCGCGCGCGGATCTCGGTGAGGTTCGTGTTGTACGTCTGTCGATGGCTGTACTCGAGCGGCACCTCGAGCAGCAGGCGCCCTCGCGAGAGTCGGCCCGTGAGCTCGCCGGCGACAATGCTCATCGCACCCGAGCCCGGACTTATCGTATCGCCACCGCCGATCGCACCACCACCAGCGCGCACGCGCGCCGCGATGCCCGGTTCCCAGCGCACGTCGATCGGCGCGTCATCGCGATCATCATCGTTGTGATCGACGATCTCCTCGCGCTCCTGCTCGGGATCCTGCTGTGCCCGCGCCGGCAGCGCGACGAGCATCAACATCATGAGCGCGGCGCGCGTCAGCATCCGTGATTGCTCAGGTAACTCACAGCGCGCGTGAGCTCGCTGCTCGTCGGAAACGCCGCGCGCAAGCGCTCGACCGCGGATGTCGCCGATGGACAGTCACGCAGATCGGTATAAATGCGCGCCTGCCAGTACAGGCAATTGTCGACGAAGTTCGAGTCCGGATAGCTCGTCTCGATCTCCTGCATCGGCGGCAGCGCGCTCGGCACGTGATCGATCTCGTAGCGGCTGCGTCCAAGCATGAACAAGCCGTCGTCGCGCAGCGTCGTATTCGCGATCGTGATCAGCCGCTCGAATGGTGCGACCGCATCCGCGAACAGCGATCGATCGTAGTAGCTGCGGCCGAGCCAGTAGCGGATCTCGTCCATGTACGTGCTGTCGGGGTACGTCTGCTCGGCGGTGCGCAGCTCGGTGGTCGCGCCCGCGAGATCGCCGCTATCGAACAGGCAGCGCCCGATGTAGTACTGCGCGTTGTCGCCGAACATGCCGAACGGATCGAGCTCGAGCACGCGCCTGAAGTCGACGAGCGCGCCGCTCGGGTCGCCGGTTTCGAAACGCGCGCGACCGACGTAATACGACGCGCCGATGACGAACCCATCGGTGCCGCCGGCGAGCACGCGCTCGAACGGCGGAATCGACTCGACATACATCGCGCGGTCGTAGAACGTGCGGCCGAGGTAGTAGCGCGCATCGTCGAGATAATCGCTATCGCCGTATGCGAGCTCGAACGCGGAGAGCTCGAGCTCGGCCTCGGCGTACTGCTGCGCCTCGAACTCGCTGCGGCCGATGTAATACGACGCGTTGACCACGAACTGCGAGTCTGGATGTGCTGCACGCATCTCGCCGAGCACGCCGATCGCATCGACGAAATGCGTGAGCTCGTAGCGACAGCGCCCGGCCATGTACCACGCCTCGGCGTGCCGCACCGAGTCGGGAAACTCGACGAGGAATGCATCGAACTGTGCCTGCGCGGCGTCGAACTGCATCGCGTCGTACGCGCGGCGCGCCGCTTCGAACGCCACTTCGTCGCGCGCATCCGGATCGACGAGCGGCGAGATCTCGTGCGTGCAACCAACGAAAGCTGCGAGCGCCGCGACCGCCGCGAGACCGTTCACAGCCGCAACCTAAAGCGTTCGACTAACGGCTTGCAAGCGGTGTATAAGGTAACAAGCGCTAGCCATCCGGCTGGCGCGTTTCGTTTTCGGTGCACGTAAAGGAGCACGCGATGACTCAGGATCTGCGCGAGATCTGGTTTTCAAATCAAGGCGTGAGGCTATTTGCCGTCGAGAGTGGGCACGGCCGGCCGATCATTCTTCTCCACGGCGGCCTCGCCAATCACCTCGCATGCCGATTGTTCGCGGCGCCGCTCGCCGAGCGGTTCCGGTTGATCACGCCCGATCTGCGCGGTGCCGGCCGCTCGCATTACGCCGGCGCGCTCGGCTGGCGCGAGCTCGCCGATGACATCGCCGCGCTCATGCGCCATCTCGGCATCGAGCGCGCCGTGATCGGCGGCGTATCGTTCGGCACGGGCGTCGCGGTGCGCGTCGCGCTCGATCACCCGGCGATCGTCGCCGGGCTCGTGCTGCTCTCGCCGGTGTACCCGGGTGCCGACGTCGGCCTCGCACCCGATGTGCAGGCCGCGATGACAACGATGAACGTGATGGGCAGTCGCGTCGTGAGCGAGGGCATCCAGGCGCTGTTCCCGCTCTTCGATGCGCTGCCGCCGGCGATCCGCGATCGTGGTCGAACCGTGATCTCCACGTTCGATCCGGCGAGCGTCGCCGCGACGACGCGCTTCATGGCGTCGGGGCAGCAGCCATTCGCGAGCGCGCGCGTGCTCGAGTCGATCGAAGCACCGACGCTCCTCGTCCCGGGCACCGATCCGACGCATCCTGCGGAAGTCGCCGAGCTGTATCGCCGCCACTTGAAGCGCAGCACGGTGCGCGAGATCACCGCAACCGTGTGGACCGGCGGCGCCGAATTCGCAGCGGCAATCGCCGAGTTCACCGACCAGCTCGAGTGATACCCTCTCGACCGTGCGCGTCTTCGATCCGCTGCTCGACACGATGGCCGGTAACTACCGGCTCGTCGAGCGCCTCGGCGCCGGAGGCATGGGCGAGGTCTACAAAGGCGTGCACGAGACGATCGGCTCGCGAGTCGCGATCAAGGTCCTGCACGCGACCGCGGCGCGCGATCAGCACGCGCAGCAGCGCTTCTTGCGCGAGGCGCAAGCCGTCAATCGCATCGCGCACGAGGGCGTCGTCAAGATCATCGATGCCGGACGCCTCGAGAACGGACGGCCATTTCTCGTCATGGAGCTGCTCGATGGCCAGTCGCTGCAGCAGCTGAAGAGAGAGCGGCGGCTCGCGATCCGCGAGGCGTGCCTTGTGATGATCGATGTGCTCGACGCACTCGCCGCGGCGCACGACGCCGGCGTGATTCATCGCGATCTCAAGCCAGCGAACATCTTTCGCACGCGCGGCGGCCGCACGATCATTCTCGACTTCGGCGTCGCGAAGCTGATGGCTGCCGACGCACCGGTTCGTCTGACGATCACGGGCGCGGCGGTCGGCACGCCCGATTACATGGCGCCCGAGCAGCTGCGCGGCGAGCAGATCAGCCCGGCCGCGGATCTCTACGCGGTCGGCGTCGTGTTGTTCGAGCTCGTCTGCGGCAGGCGGCCGTTCGACGGCGAGGAAGAATCTGCGATCGTCGGTCACCTCGAGCGCCGGCCTCCGCCGCCGCGCGCGCTCGAACCGGCGGTGCCGATCGCGGTCCAAGACGTCATCCTCACCGCGCTCGCGAAGGATCCGGCGCGCCGATTCGCCAGCGCGGTGGCGATGCGCGATGCGTTGCGCGCCGCCCTCCCCGATGAGGAGCCGCGCAGCCCATGGGCGCGACCAGCCAGCGTCGAGACGGAGCCCGATACCGCGCGCGAGTCGCCGATCGCGAGGACGCCCGAGACCGAGCGCGATCACATCCCATCGGCCGTCGTCGCGCATCGTACGCGACGCCGCGCGATCGCCTTTGGCGTGATCGCGGTTATCATCGCCGCGGCAACGGTCGTCATCGCGTCTCGCACGCCCGCCAGAGAAGCGGTCGTCGTCGCGCCGCGCGATGCTGCTGCGGTCGCGATCGTCGTCGACGCGCATCCGGTCGTCGCGCAGGAGATCGATGCAGCGCCACCTCCGACGTGCTCGAGCCTCGTCCAAGCCCACGAACCGCGCGCCGTGGTACGCGCGCTGTTGTATCGTTCGTGCGAGGAAACGGCCTGGTCCGCGAGCGCGATCGAGTGTTATCTCGGCGCACCGGAAGTCGACCCGATGGTGACGTGCATCGAATCGCTGAGCCTCGAGCAGCGCCACAAGCTGCTATCCGCGGCCGCGCCTGCAAAGCCGGTGAAGCCGGCGGCGAAGCCGATCGATAAGCCACGATCGCGGCCACCTGTCGAGCACCCGACGACATCCGATCTCGACGTGCTCGATCCGTTTTCGCGACCACGCGCCGATCAGGGCTGGCTCGAGATCCGCTGCAAGCCGGATCGCGCATCGGTTTGGATCGACGGCGAGCCCGCCGGTCCATTGCCCGTGAAGAAGCGCGTGAGCGTCGGCCGGCATAGCGTCCAGTTTCACGCCTCCGGCTACGCACCCATGACGAGCGTCGTCCATGTCTCGGCGACAAACCTCGCATTTCTCGACGTCGAGCTCACGTTGATCGACAAGGACGCGCCGGAGTGACGATGCCCGATCGCGCCGCCCAGCTCTTGTCGCTGCTCGATCCGCCGAGGCGCGACGAGGTTGCGGCGATCGCCGGTCTCGATGCGCTTCTCGTCGAACAGCATGCCGATGGTGCCGCGACATGGCCGACCGTCACGCTGTCGTGCGAGCGCTACATCGAGCACCTCGCGCGTCGCGTGCGCGACCGTGCCAGTGAATCGGCCGAGCGCGTGATCCGCGCGATGCCCGCGGCCGATCTGTATCTCGCGGGCGCGTGCGCCGATGGCGACGCTGCCGCGCTCACCGCGTTTCGCGATGCGTTCATGCCGGGCGTGCGTCAGGCGCTCGGCAAGCTCGCGCTCTCGCCCATGACGATCGATGAGACCGTGCAGCGCGTGCTCGTGATGCTGTTCGTCGGCGAAGGCGGGCCCCCGCAGATCGGCGGCTTCGGCGGGCGCGGCACGCTGCGAAGTTGGGTGCGAAGCATCGCCGTGCGCACCGGGCGCAGACTCTCCGGCATCGAGCACGCCGGCACGCCCGGCGACGACGAGCTCACCGCGCTGCCGGCCGCCGTCAAAGATCCCGAGCTCGAGATGCTGCGCGCGCGCTATCGCGAGCAGGTGCGCAGCGCGTTCGCCGCCGCGTTCGCGCATCTGAGCGAGCGCCAGCGCAACGTGCTGCGCCAGTACTACATCGATGGGCTCACGATCGATCAGCTTGCCGGCCTCTACCAGATCAACCGGGCGACCGCGGCGCGCTGGGTAGCCGGGGCGCGGCTCGGCGTCGTGACCGCGACCCGCGAGCAGCTGGTCGACCACTATGGCGTAGGCACCACCGAAGTAGACAGTATCATTCGATTAGTCCGCAGCCAGCTCGACCTCAGCGTGCGCGAATTGAACGACGACTAATTTTTCGATGCGACAAATCGCGACTTGTTCCTACCAGGGGACATGAACGCGTATGCCGACACCCTCGACGCCGTCGTCGAGCCGTCGATGCTCCTCGACGCTCGCTACCGGCTCGTGAAGGTGATCGCGCAAGGTGGCATGGGCGTCGTTTACGAGGGACTCCAGCTCTCTATCGATCGCCCCGTCGCGATCAAAGTGATTCGTGACGAGCTCGTTCACGACAAGTCGACGGCGAAACGGTTTTTGCGCGAGGTGCGGCTGCTCAGCAAATTTCGCCATCCCAACGTCGTCGAGCTCTTCGATTACGGCCAGACGCCGGAGGGCTGTCCCTATCTCGTGATGGAGCTGCTGCGCGGCCAGACGCTCGATGCCCTCGTCGCAGAGACGGGGCGCCTCGATGTCTGGCGCGCGTGCGAGATCGCGAGGCAGCTATGCGATGTGCTTGCTGCGGCGCACGAGCGCGGCATCGTGCATCGCGATCTCAAACCAGCGAACGTGATCGTGCTCGACGACCTCGGCATCATCAAGGTGCTCGACTTCGGCATCGCGAAATCGTTCGTCCCCGACTACGACGACTCCGAGTCGATCACGCACGTCGGCATGATGATCGGAACGCCGCTCTACATGGCGCCCGAGTCGATCGGCGGCGATACCGACGATCCGCGCAGCGATCTGTACTCGCTCGGCTGCATTCTCCACGAGCTGCTCGGCGGCGTTGCAACGTTCTCGTCGCCGACGATCGGCCAAACGCTCGCGCTTCAGATCGATGCGCCGCCGCCGCCGCTGCCCGATGATGTGCCGCGTGCGCTCTCCGATCTCGTGTTCGAGCTGCTCGCGAAGTCCCCCGATGAACGACCCGCCACTGCGCGAATCGTTCGCGACCGCATCGCGAACTTCGTTGCCGTCGAGCCCGTGCAGTGCGCGCCGACGATCGCGGATCCACCGCCTGTCGCTATCGACGAGCTGCCGACCGTGATCGAACAAGCGAGCTCCCAGACGCAGATGCTCACGGTCGAGGCGCCGCCGTCCCCGCTGCGCGTGCTCGCCGTGTTCGTCGCGATCGCCGTCGTGCTCGCGCTTGTCGTCGCCTTCGTCGTGCCGTGACCGCCGGGAGCGTGCGCCAAGCGGCTGTAACTGCCGCGGAAACGATTCACGAGGTTTAGGGTGCGCGCGAGGGGATTTTGAATATGATAGGCCGATGAAGCCTGTGCCGGTGGTCATAGGGTTGCTGTTCGTGGGCGTATTGCTGCTGGCAATTAGCGTGTTCACGCGCGGCTGGGTGACCTCTGGCGAAGATGACGTGAGCTTTGGCATCGGCCTGCGCGACGCAAAGGCGTGCCACAAAGACGATTGCGAAACGTTTTCCTACACGAAGCTGATCAAAGACTCGCACCGCGGCCGCGACGTCGCGATGGCGGTGACGGGCCTCGCCACGTTTTCGTGGGGCATCATCGCGATGATCATCGGCGCGATCACCGGAATTCTCTACGTGACGAGGAATCCCAAGAACGTGCTCGCCGTACTCTCGATCGTCTTCGCGTCGATCGCACTTGTGTGCTCGTTCGCGTTCATCGGGTCCATGGACAAACCGCCGCACGCATCGTTCAGCTACTCGATGTTCTTGTTCTACGTTGGTTACATTTGCATGTTGATCGGCTCGATCATGTCGATGCAAAAACGCGGCATGCGCGCCGCCGCTGGCCAACCCCCCATGGGCTATCCCGGGCAACAGCCCGGTTATCCACCGCAACAGGGATACCAACAGGGCTATCCAAATCAGTCAGGTGGAATGGCACCGCAAGCAGGTCCCAACTGTCAAAGCTGCGGCCGACCGTCGACGTTCGTGCAGCAGTATCAGCGTTACTTCTGCACCACGTGCAATCGATACCTCTAAGGAAGGGTGAGTGATGAACTGTACCAAGTGCAATGCACCGCTTCAGCCAGGCGCGACGTTCTGTGGTTCGTGCGGGCAAACCGTCAGCCAAGGTGCGCAACCGCAATTCGCGCCGCCGCAGGGCCCACCGCCGGGTAGCCCATTCCCGCAGGGTGGTGGCTATCCGCCCGGCGCGTATCCGCCGCCGCCGTATGGTGGATACGACATGCCGGTGCAGACGCGCACGTCGGGCATGGCGATCGCGGGCTTCGTGCTCTCGTTCTTCTGCAGCTTGCTCGGCCTGATCTTTTCGATCATGGGCTACAACGAAGCGAAGCGAAGCGGCGGCACGGTGACCGGTGAAGGCCTCGCGATGGCCGGCATCATCATCTCGATTCTGTCGATGCTGCTCGGCATCATCATGGTTGCAGGAGCGAAGTAATGTATCGCGACGACTACGCCGCAGCACACGCGCGCCTCGAGCAGGTGCAACGTGAGCTGTCGACCGCACAGAGTCACGCCGTTCAGGATCAGCAGCTGATCGCGCAACTGCAGGGGCAGCTGTACCAAGCACAGATGCAACTGCAGCGGCTGGGGCAACAGGTACAGCAGTACCAGCAGTTCCAGTTCCCGCCGCGCTCCGGCACGATCCTAACGCTCGGCATTCTGTCGCTCGTGCTGTGCTCGATCATGGGCCCGATCGCGTGGTCGATGGGCACGGAAGAGCTGCGCCGCATCGACATGGGCCTGACAAACCCGATGGGTCGCGGCAGCGTTTCGGCTGGTCGTGTGTGCGGAATCATCGCGACGGTCTTCATGATCCTCGGCGTGGTCATCTTCGCGTTCTTGATGATCGCGGCGAGCTCCATGCGCCACAGCTCGTCGTATTAGTGGCCGCACGGATCATCGCGGCTGGCTGGGCGCTTGCCATTGTCGTCGCGATCGTGATCGCCGGTGTCTCGCCTGACGCCGGCCACTCGATCGTTGGCGGTACGCCGCGGTGCCCGCTCTTGCTGCTCACCGGGATCCAGTGCCCGTTCTGCGGCATGACGCGCGCGTCGATGGCGATGGGCCGCGGCGATTTTCACGCCGCGCTCGCGTATCACCCGCTCGCGCCGGTCGTGCTCGCAGGCGTGCTGTTCCTGCTCGCCGTCGTCGCGCTCGGGCGCACCGACGTGCTGCTGCGGGGACGCCGCCCGCTGATCCTGCTCGGCGCGATCATCGCCGTCTGGATCTTGCGGTTCGTGCTCTAACCGAGCGCAGCCGTCACAGCACGTGCGAAATCGCCGCAGCTTGGGTGAGCGGACCGTAATGGCTTCGCGATCTCGGAGTTGGCAGCGCTTCTGCAATTCCTCGTGACCAATGGCTCTGCCAAGCGCTCAAAGCCCGTATTTCATCTCGCGAAGCCGTCAGGTCGCCGTTCGCGACCGGATCGCTCGCGAAGCCGATGCGGCGGCGCTCGCACTCGCCATTCGCGTGCTCGGGATTGTCGCGCTGATCGCGCTGTGCACCGCGCTCGTCATCATCTTTCGCTAAGCTCGCGCGTCGATGAAGCACATCGGCATCGTCGCGTGCAGCGCCGAGGGCGCAGCGCTGTGTTACCAGCTGCTGTGTCGCGGCGGCATCGATCATCCGCGCATCACGATGGACTCGATTCCGCTTGCGCGGTGGATGCCGGCGTTCAACGCAGGCGACTACCGCGGCGTCGCGAACATCATGCTCGAGTCCGCGCATGTGCTCGCGCGCGCGGGCGCCGACTTCGCGATCTGCCCTGACAACTCGGCGCACCTCGCGTGGGACTTTGTTGCCGCCGAGTCGCCGATTCCATGGCTTCATATCGTGCGCGTCGTCGCAGACGAGGCAAAGCGACGCGGGTACCGGCGCGTCGGCGTGCTTGGGACGCGCTTCACGATGCGTGGTCCGCTCTATCGCGACACGCTCGCCGCGGCCGGCATCGAGGCGGTGGTGCCCGACGAAGCCGATCTTGTCGATCGGATCATCTTCGACGAGCTGATCCATGGCGTTATCACCGACGCGTCGCGCGCCGCGTATCACGCGATCATCGCGCGTCTCGGCGAGCGCGGCTGCGATGCCGTCGCGCTCGCGTGCACCGAGATTCCGCTGCTCGTCGGCGAAGCACCACTACCGACGCTCGATTCGACGCGCCTGCTCGCGCAGGCAGCGCTCGCTACTTCAGCGTGAGGACCGGGATGCCGCCCTCGTCTTTGACCTCGAGGCTGTCGCCTTCTTTGCACTGACCCGAGATCGTCTTGCCGTTCTTCTGATCAACGCCCTTGATCTTGCCGGCGGCGATCGACGTCGTCGTGTGCGCGCCGACGCTCTGATTGGATGTATTGCCGCTCTCGACTTTGAAGTCCCACTTCGTGTCGTTGTGGATGCGGCAGCCAGCCCAGCTGATCTGGACGGTGGCAATCGTGGTCGCGAGAAATGCAGTCGCTGCGAGGATGCTCTTCATGCCTGGTCGAGCCGTGGCGTATTTGCAGGTCGCGCGAAATCGACACAGTCGGAACGGGAATCGTTTTTGCTATTTGGAAGCAGTAGATGCATCGGATCACGTGGATCACGCTACTTATCGCGTGTGGCAAATCGAGCGTCACCGAGCCCGCGCCCGATGCGAGCGCGGATGCCCCGCCGGCGGGCTACACGCAGCTGATCGGCCGCGCGTGGGGCCTGCCCGCGGGCGCGAACATCTACAAGTGCATGCGCGTCACGGCCGTCGAGAACATGTACATCACGAGCTTCGTCGCGCACGCGCCCGCGGGCACGCACCATAGCGTGCTGTCGTTTGCGGGCACGAACAACACGGGCGGGCCTGATGGCGAGTACGACTGCACCTCGACCGCGATCGGCATGAACATGCTGTACGCGTCGGGCGTGGGCACGGCGCCGCTCGATTTTCCGGCGGGTGTCGCGATCAAGATCGCGGCGGGCCAGCAGCTGCACCTGAATCTGCATTTGCTCAACACCGGCGACGAGCCGCTGCAGGGCGAATCCTCGGTCTGGGTGAAAGCGCAAACGCCGCCGCCGACGACGCTCGCCGAAATGGTATTTGCCGGGCCGATCGCGATCGAGATTCCCGCGACGAACGAGCCCTACCCGGTCAGCGGCGAGTGCACGGCGACGGCGCCGTATTCGCTGTTTGCGGTGTGGCCGCACATGCACCGGCTCGCGACAAAGCAGACCGTCGAGCTCGTGCGCGATGGCGCCGCGACCGTGTTGCACGACCGCGCCTACAACTTCGAGGAGCAGTCGTATTACCCGGCGCAGGCGGAGGTCCAGACCGGCGATCACATCCGCGTCACGTGCACGTACGTGAACAACACCGGAAGCATCGTCACGTATGGCGATGGCCCAAGCAGCGAGATGTGCTTTGCGGGGCTGTATCGCTACCCGGCCGCCGGCAGCAACCAGTACTGCGCCCAGTGACCCACCTGCGCGATCGAGGTAGCGATTCGTCAGGGCGCGTTATGGCGATCTACCGCCCTGAATCCGCGTCCGCGTTCCAAATGCAGCGATGCGCCGAGCTCTCCTCGCGTGCGTGCTGGCGGCATGCGATCCGCTCGCCGACAACGGCTACGTCGGCGATCCGCTATTCACGCTCGTAGGGACGCTCGCAACGGCGCCCGGCGAATCAGCCGATGGCATCGCGCTGATGTGGCAAGACCCGGCCGGCGCGCGCGGCCCAGGCGTCGCGACGACGGCGCTGCCTGTCGCGCTCGAGTTCCCGGCGACGTTTCGCGTCGCGGTGCCCGTGCCGCCGCCGGGCAGCGCGCGGTTCGCGTTTCCCGATAGCAGCGTCGAGCTCGCCGAGGCGTACATCTATGCGGTTGCCGATCCGGGCGCGGCGAGACCTCTCGCGCGCGGCCTCGATCGCACGCACGTGCTCGTCTATGCGAGCGGCGATGTCGGCGACGGCACGCTCGCCGCGGATTATTTGGGTGGCCCGGTCGCGGCCGGCTATCACCTGCGGCGGTTCACGCCCGTCGCGACCGCAGCGCCCGCGCAGGCGATGATGATCGAGCGTTGCGCGACGACGTCGCTCGCGACCGCGTGCAACGCGCGCCGCTCGTATGCGCTCGCGGCCGCTGCGGACGACGAACAGCTTCGCATCGTGGTGCTGTCACCGTGACATCGCGCGCGCTCGCCGAGCTGTATCGCGACCACGGTCATGCAGTGCTGCGCCGCGCGCGACGGCTGCTCAAGAACGATGACGACGCGCGCGACGTGTTGCAGGATGTCTTCCTCGAGTTGTTTCGCAACCCGCAGCGCTTCGAGGCGCGCAGCTCGATCGCGACGTACCTGTTCGCGGCGACGACGCACGCGTGCCTCAATCGCATTCGCGATGCGAAGAACCGCACGCGGCTCGTTGCGATCGAGCACGCCGGGCGCAGTCAGCTCGCGCCCGCGCGCGGCGAAACCCGCGCCCTCGCGACGGAGATCATCGCGGGCCTGAGCGAAGACGACGCCGCGCTCGCTGTCTATCTATATTGCGACGAGCTTACCCACGACGAGATCGCGGAGCTGTTCGGCTGGTCGCGCCGCCATGTCGGCGACGTCGCGAAGCGGCTGCGGCTGCGCATCATGGAGCGAGTGGCATGATCTGGATGCACGTCTCGGAGCTCGCGATCGATCGGATGCTCGCCGGCGAAGTTGCCGCCGCAGATGCCGCGGCGATGCGCGATCACGCCGCGAGCTGTTCGCGGTGCAGCGCGCTACTCGACGATGCGCTCGAGGTGCAGCGCATGTTTGCGGCACACCCGCCAGCGCTTCCGATCGTGATGCCGCGCCGGCGCGCTCACGTGATCGCCACCGTGACGGCGCTCGCAGCGGTGCTCGCGCTCGTCGTCGCGTGGCCGCGCCATGCCGCCGCGCCTGCGGTACGTACGAAGGGCACGGCGATCGTCGGCTTCTTCGTCGCGCACGATGGCGCGGTTCGCCGCGGTGCGCTGCGCGAGCAAGTGATGCCAGGCGATCGCATCGAGCTCGTCACGACGACGCACGAGCCAACGTGGTTTGCTGCGATCGGCGACGATGCCGCCGGCCGGCGCAGCGTGTACGTCGAGCCGCAGCGCATCGAGGCCGGCAACGAGCGTGTCGTGCCGCTGTCGATCGAGCTCGACAACACGCTCGGCGACGAGGTGATCACGGCGATCTTTTGTGCCGAGCGCTTCGACGTGCGCGCACCTCCAGCCGCCGACTGCACGATCGATCGCTTCACGCTCGCGAAGGTGAGGCGGTGATCCGGATCGCGATTCTGCTGTGCTTGCTCGCGACCCCCGCGGCGGCGGTGACGCGCTACGCGCTCGTGCTCGGCAACGATGCCGGCGATCGCGACGAGCAGCGCCTCCGCTACGCCGAGCTCGATGCCGATCGGTTCGCGGCGACGCTCGTCGGGCTCGGCGGTTTCGCACCGGGCGATGTCGTCGTGATTCGAGGTGGCGATGCCGAGGCCGCACGCGAAGCGCTGATCGCGCTCAATGCGCGGATTCGCCAGGCCGGTGCGAGCGATGCGATGCTCGTCGTCTATTACTCCGGCCATGCCGATGCCGAGCGCTTGCACCTCGGCGCGACGAGCCTGCCGCTGACGCAGCTCGAGCAGCTCGTGCGCGGCTCGCCGGCGGCGTTCCGGCTGCTCGTCGTCGACGCGTGTCGTTCCGGCGCGCTGACGCGCGTCAAAGGCGGCACGATCAAGCCGGCGTTTCCGATCGCGCTCGGCGATGTGCTCGCGGCCGATGGCGTCGTGTTCTGGACCGCGAGTGCCGCGAGCGAGCAAGCGCAAGAATCCGACGAGATCAAAGGCTCGTTCTTCACCCACTTCTTGATCTCGGGTCTCACCGGGCCTGCCGACGACGACGGCGACGGCACCGTCACGACGACCGAAGCGTATGACTACGCGCGCGCGGCAACGCTGCGCGCCTCGAGTCGCACGCTCGCGGGCACCCAACACCCGACGTTTCGCGACGAGCTCGCGGGCCGCGATGCGATCGTGCTGTCGCGACCCGGATTGCTCGGCCGCGAACGTGCTCAGCTCCGCGTACCCGATGGGCGCAGCGTGCTCGTCATCGCGGGTGGCCCGGACGGTCCTGTCGTCGCCGAGGTCGGCGTTCACGATCGGCGGCGCCGCCTCAACGTGCGCGCCGGCCGCTACTTCGTGCGCGAGCGCCTCGAGACGCATTTGCTCGAGGGCGCGATCGCCGTCGCCGCGGGCGAGGATCGCGCGATCGAAGATCGCCAGCTCGCGCGCGTCGAATACGTGCGCGTCGCAGCGAAGGGCGGCGTCATCGTGGTGCCTCGCCACAACGCCGTCGAAGCCGGCGCGCTCGCGCGTAGCCCGCTCATCGACGGCGGCGAGCCATGCGTCGGCGCGATCGCCGGCTACTTGATCGACCTCGCATGGCTGACGGTGACGCCGCGGCTGTCCGCGTGTCGCGAACGCGCTCGAAACGCGTTCGTGACCTCCGCGACCGACGACGTCGCCGCCGATGTGCGACTCGCGCACGCGTGGCGGTTCGGCCGGCTCGCGCTCGTCGCGCAGGTGCAGCTCGGCGGCGCGATCTTGCACCAGCAATTCACGACGAGCGGCATCGCGCCACCGCGCACGAGCGGCGCGGGATTCTTCGGCGCGGGCGGCACGCTCGGTGTCGCGCTTGGTGGCGGCGTCTCTGCGAGCATCGCAACGGAGGTCAACAGCTTCGTCCTCCAGCGCGATCGCGATCCGGACGCGATGACGACGCGCTGGCAATCGACGCTCAATATCACCGGCGTGCTCGCGATCGGAGTCGAGCTGTGAGGCTCGCGATGCTGTTGCTCGTCGCGTGCAACGCGCCGCCGGAGCGCAAGCTGCCGAGCTCGTCGATCGCGCCGCAGCTCTCGAATCGTCCGCCCGAGGCCGCATGCGGCACCGATATCGCCGTCGACGAGACCGGTCGGATCGCGATGCGCTATCGCTACAGCTACGATCCGCTCGGTCGGCTCGCGCTCGCGATAGGCACGTTCACCGACACGCCCGGCGTTGTCGACACGATCGAATACGATTGGGACAACCTCGATCATCTCGTTCATTTCGTGCAGCAGCGGCCCGTCGATGGCGTGCGTGTCGAGGTCGCAACCCAATACAACACGCTCGGCGACATGCTCGAGTACGCGTACGCCGAAACCTCGGGGCGCTACGCGTTCGACATGCGCTACGTCTATTCGGCATTCACCGAGGCCGGCCAGCCCACGCGTGAGCTCGTGATCGAGCGCGGCAGCGAAACGCGCTATCAGCTCGCGTACGACGCAAACGGGCGCATCGCCGTCGCGGCGCCCGAAGGTGACGGTGACGCCACCGTCTACACCTACGACGACGACGGCCGCACGATCACCGTCGACACGGGTAACGGCGCCTACCGAGGTCAGCTCGTGTACGACGACGAAAATCACGAGCTGTCGGAAACGTGGTCCGGCAGCGACGCAGCCGCGATCGCGAGCGACGATCGCTATGACTGGCTCGGCGATCGTCTCGTCAAGGTCACGCACCGCACCGGCTCCTACGATGCGCCGCACGAGCTGCGCGTCGTCGAGATCGATACGCACCTCTACGATTGTCCTCAGTGAGACGCGGACGCAGCGCGCGGTTATCGCGCCTTGTCACACGAGCTCGCCGCGATCCCTGCTTCGCGTTCCCAACCCGCGAAAGGAGAGATGCATGCGCTCTTGTATTGGTCTTACGATTTGTTTGGTCGGTTGCACGTCACCGGAGGAGGCGAAGCTGCCGAGTGCCACATTCACGCCGCACATGGAAGCACAGGTGTCGTCGATCGCGTGTGGCGAAGACATCGCGTTCTACGGCAGTCCGACGACGGACCTGCGCTACGACTTCGTCTACGACGGCGCCGAGCACATCACCGCTGCAAACGGGACGTGGCTCGACTACGGCGCGACCGAATCGACCGCGTACACGTGGAACGGCGACAACCTGACTCACATGCTGTGGACGACGAGCTGGGACAGCTCTCAGGTCGAAATCACAGCGAGCTACGACGCGGCGAACAACCTCGTCGATTACACGTGGGCGGCCGCGACGCCTGACTATCAGGACGCGTGGACCTACTCGTTCTCGAACTTCGCCGGGCCATACGAGCCGCTGCGCGAAGTCATCTCGCAATCCGGCCAGCCCGTCGTGAGCTACGACCTCGTCTACGACGATGACCGCCTCGTGCAAGCGATTCCCGATAGCGGCCCGTCGACGACGTGGTCGTACGATGATGTCGCGCGCACGATCACCGTCGATACGGGCAACGGCGCGTTCGTCGGGGTGATGACGTATGCCGCGGACTATCGCCCGCTCTCGTCATCGTGGACCGGCACCGATCCGTCGATGATCGACGGAGACGAGGTCTACGCGTGGAATGGTCCGCGCCTCGATACGATCACGTATCGATCCGGAACCGAAGATGCGCCACATCAGCTCGACCTCGTCGAGGTCGAGACGATGCGGTACAGCTGCGCGATGGCACGCGCGGGCGCACGCACGAAGCGCTTCAAGAGCCCGCCGACGCACAGCCGCTTCGGCTTCTAGTCGTGTAACGTCACGCGTAGGTGCTGCCGGCCGGTTCGAGCAAATTCGTGACGCGATGGATGGTCGTCACGATCGCAGCATCGCTGATCGCCGCGCTCGATGGCGGCTGGCTCGCGCAGTGGGCATCACTGTCACCATCGCGCGTCTTGCATGGCGAAGTC
>Ga0070698_100000744_pt1 | contig 35053 bp, 28 predicted proteins | sample KBSK1502metaG_FD_65477 | JGI IMG/M metagenome (GOLD analysis project Ga0070698, IMG submission 65477) | Corn, switchgrass and miscanthus rhizosphere microbial communities from Kellogg Biological Station, Michigan, USA - KBS K1-50-2 metaG | ecosystem: Host-associated > Plants > Roots >... | reverse complement strand
GTAATGGCACCCAGTTCCTGGTGATAGCAACCGGGTCCGGTGAGGGCGCCACGTTGCAGGCCTTCTCGCTTGGCCAGGGCGGTCGCTGAACAAATCATCCAGGCGCGTGTTGTCCTGAAGTCGGGCATTCACCATTCCGAGGAGGAGAGCATGGGACTGATCTGGATGTGCCTGATCGGGTTGCTTGCCGGCGCGCTCGCAAAGTGGATCATGCCCGGACCGGACAAGGGCGGCTGGTTCATGACGATGCTGCTCGGCATTGCGGGTGCCGTCATCGCGGGCTTTCTTGGACGCGTCGTCGGATGGTATCGGCCAGGTGAAGGAGCCGGCTTGATCGCGTCGGTATTGGGCGCGCTGCTCGTGCTCTTTATCTACCGGAAATCGCAGGCGGGGAAAGCCGGTCCGTAACGATTGCAGAATGCAGAATGCGGAATTGTGAATGAGCTGGCGTCCGGTTGCTCTCATCCCTTGGCCATGAAGCGATCAACATTTCTCGTTCTGCAGTCTGCATTCTGCATTCTGCACTCGAGCTCCGTCTCCGCCCAGACGGCGCCGCAGACGGACTCCGATCACTACACCCGCTACGAACTCCTCGCGCCCGGTAGCGCCAAGTTCAGGATCATCTACGAAGTCACGGCGACGACGGCGGGCGCGACCAAGTACTTCAATCCGATCCGTCGCGGCAGCATCGCGACTGACGAATCGGTCACGGACCGGATGACCGGCCAGCCGCTGAAGTTCGAGGTCGTGCGCGGCGACGTGGCACGGGCGGGCGGCGTGAGGGGTGCGGATTCCACGGGCGAATACATCATGGTGCACCTGGCGCGCGCTGTTCCGGCGGGCGGGGAGCAACGCATCCTGATCGACAAGACGTATGAGGATGCGACGTCCTACATGGCCGGCGGTGACACGCTGGTGTTCAATCGCCCGTTAGGTATCAAGAAGAACTCGGTGGTGTTGCCCGTCGGGTACGAGCTGACCAGCGTGAACTATCCGTCGCAGGTACGGCAAGAGGCCGATGGCCGGATCCAGGTCAGCTTCATCAACGTGGGCACGGCCCAGGTCCCCTACATCGTCAAGGCGAGGAAGCTCAAGTGAGATTTCGACTCGCGGGTCTGGCCGCCGTGGTCTTGCCGGCGATGGTCACGGCGCAAACGACGCCGCTGACGTTAGGTCCAAATCGTGCCGGCCGGTTGTCTGAACGAGCCCGCCAGGACCGTGAGATCGTGTACTTCCTGCAGCAGCCGGAAACCCACGCGTTCGACCTGTACCACGACTACACGGAATCGCGCGCGGGCGTGGACAACTACGTCAATGTCGTCCGCGGCGGCAGCAAGGCCTCGAATCCGTCGGCGGTCATTCTCGACACGGGGGAAAAGCTCGCGATCGAGACGCTGCGCGGCGCGAAGATCACCGAGGCGAAGATCGACATCGGCGAACCGGTGACGCCGCAGAGCGAAGCGGTGGTCATCCGCTATGCGGCGGTGAAGCCGGGGCAGTCGGTCCGGCTGCGCATCTCCGAGACCTACACCGACCCCGGTCGTTATGGCGTGATCGGCGATGAGCTGGTCTGGGATCGTGCGCTCGGGCGCCCGGCGAACGCCATGGTGCTGCCGGCCGGCTGGTACCTCACGAACTGCTCGATTCCTGCCACGGTGTCGATGGAGCCGGATGGGCGCGTGCGGCTGGATTTCATCAATCCGCGCAACGACAACGTGGAAGTGCTTGTCACTGCCAAGCGACGCTAGGCTCTCGGCGACGCCTTCCAACAAGGGTCAACTGACTGAACGGCCGCGGATCGCGCGAATGACCGCGAATTCTCGCGGGTAGTTCGTGGCAAGTGCAAGGGGCCCGGAATTCCGGGCCCCTTGTGCTCTTGGACTCGAACTACTGAACTACTTTGGTGGGCTTCTTGCCCGCGTTCTTCACGTAGATGTCGAGCCAGGCCGTCCACCGTCCCCACAAGTCGAGCAACGTCTCCTGTGTGGCGGGCCCATGGTCCTCATACGGGTACATGTAGAGCGCGGCGTTTTTGCCCTGGCCACGCAACGCCTGCATCATCCGGATGGAACTGATCGGATTCGTGCCGACGTTCTGGTCTTCCATGCCGTGGTACATCAGCAGCGCGCCCTGCATCTGGTCGACGTACAACATGGGCGACATCTCGAGGTAGGTGCCCTGCCCGTCCCACAAGTCACGACGCTCGCTCTGGAACCCGTTAGGCGTCAGCGTCCGGTTGTACATCCCGTCGCCGGCGATGCCCGCCTTGAAGAACGGCGTGTGGACAAGCGCGTTGGCGGTGGTGAAAGCGCCGTAACTGTGGCCGCCGATACCGAGCCGGGTGCGATCGATCCAACCCTGGCGATCGAGCTCGTCGATGACCGCATACAGGTTCATGCGGAGGTCGGCCACATAGTTGTCGTTCATCCGGCCCGTTTCACCCATGATCGGCGGGTCGAAGTTCGCCACTGCGTAGCCCTGCGTCGCCAGGAACTCGATCGTGCGCGTGCTGCTCTGCGGGAAGCGGTTCACGTTCTCCTGGCGCAGCGTGCGGTCGTATTCCGCCTGCGTCGTGTATTCGTACGGATAGAGCCAGAACATGGCCGGCAGTCGCGTTCCTTCGCGATAGTCCGCCGGCAGTGTCACCCTGACGACAAATGAGATGCCGTCGGGCCGCGTGACGGTGACGCGCTTCCGGATGGCTCGGGTAAACTCGGGCGTGAGGTCCGTGTTGTTCGTCAACTTGTTCATCGTGCCGGCCTTGATGTCGCGCAGGTACGAGTTGGCGACGTCCGTCTTCGACTCGCGGACCACGATGGCCTTCGAGAAGTCATCGTCGAGCGGAACGCCCACGGTTTCCACCGCGTCAGTCGAGCTCTGGAAGACGCGCGTCTTGTTGCTCGTGCGCAGGTCGACCTTGTCGACGAACTCGCGCGGCGCATTCTGGAGGAAGTCGCGGAAGTATTGGGTCCCGCGGAGGAACACGGCGCTGTCGCTTCCCAGCATTACGACCTGGCCGCCGGACGTGCCGCGGCGCATCACCAGCGAGCCCGGGTTGTTGTAGAAGGAGAGCGAGTCATCGCCCGCCGCACCGCCACGGCCACCACCGCCGCCCCGGCCGCCAGCCGCCCCTAACGAGGGAGTGTACCCGCGCTGCCGGACCACTGTGTACCGCTTGGACGGATCGTCGAGCCGGACGGCGAAGATCTCGCCCTGTCCGGCGGACGTCGCGGCCGCAAAGACCATTTTCGCGTCGTCGGTGAACGCAACGCCGGCCAGTGGGCCAGTGTGCCGGTACAAGGTGGTCGTGTCGTTCGGTCCAAACGGAGCTTGCCATTTGATCAGCCGGTCAGGACGGCTGTTGCTCCCAGCGCTCCCACGACCAGCACGCCCACCAGCCGAAGCCGTGTTGGACGTGTCGCCACGAGCAGAAGCGTCCGCCATGATGTAGTACATGCCCGGACCGTTAGGCATCCAGGCCAGGCCGCGACGCGGGCCCTCGCCACCGCCGCGACCGAAGCCGCCATCAGCGTTGTCGCTGGTATCAGGCGCCTCACGGAGCGGTCGCTTCTGGATTGTCGCGACGACCTTGCCGGTGGCATCCCAGAGCTCGTCGTTGACCGGGAAGGACGAATACTGGACGATGTACGAAAACGGCTTCTGCATCGTGGCCACGCGGATGAATTGGCCATCCGGCGAAACATCGGCCGACTGGATCATTGCCGGCGCGCCGATCTTGCGCACCACCTTCGTCTTCACGTCGATCATCGCCAGCTGACCCGTGACGTACCACTCCATCAGGTCCTTGTCGTACGGCTCCTCGAGCAGGCTCCAGAAGTTGCGCTGCGGGGACGCCTTCCCCTCGGTCCAGACCTGTACCCGCGGACCCGTTGCGACCGCCGGCTTCACCGGCTGCGGTGCGCGCGGCTCGGGAAGGAGCACAACAACCAGGTTCTTCCCGTCGGCCGTCCAGTCCACCGTGGTGACAAGGGTGGCGAGCAACGGCGTCTTTGTCAGCTGCGTCGACTTGCGGGTCGCGACGTCGGCGATGAACACATGGGTCGCGGTCTCGAAGTTCGCGAGATAGGCGAGCTGCTTACCATCGGGCGACCACGAGGAGGCACTGATAGTGGCTCCCTTCGGCGACTCGATGCTCGTGGAGGTCCCGGTCATCGCGTCGACGACCGACAATCCCGCCGCTCCCCGCGTCGTCAGCGCGCGAGACCGGTTTGCCGCTGGATCGACCTGCAACCCGCCGAAATACAGGTGCGGCTTGCCGAAGCCGTTCACGGTCGGCAGCCCTTCGCTGTTCTCCTTGAGAAACAGGCGCCGATCGGGACTCGGCTGAGTCAGCGAGACGTTGAGGTGACGCGCGGCGGTCACGAGCCTCGCGATCGCGTCGGGCGGTTTCACATACGCTTCCTTCGCCAGCAGTTCACGAGCGGCCTCAACTGAACCCGCATTGGTGTCCTGGGCGAGGGCCGCGGGCCCGAACGTCAGGACCAGGAGCGTGAACAATCCGGCCGAAACCGACTCGCTTCATCGCTGGCATTGGTGCTTCTCCAAGGCGGGACGGGTGGTGACGTTGTTGTTCATCAGCTTAGGAGAACGTAGCGGTCCTGTCTTGCGTTGAGCATGGGCCGAGTCCAGAGGCCAAAGTCCAACGCCAAACTGCGCACACTTTGGTCTTTGGTCCATGGTCTTTGACCTGGTTTTGGAACGCGGCCGGCTTTCACTCCCGCTTAGCTGTCGGACGTAGCGGCCTACCGGACTCCCGCCAGCATCGCGATAGTGACCAGCACCCACTGCGGTCCCAGCCAGCCGCGATCACCGTCGTCATACGACTCGGTGACCGAATGGGCGCCCTGACCCTGGCCTCCGCCGTCGAGCGTGATGGCCTGGATGCCCAGGCTCATCGGCCAGTTGGCGTCGGTGCTCGACGCTGAACCGGGAGCCTCGAAGCCTAACGCGCGAGCCGCCGCCTGCGCCGTCTGGATGATTTTCTGTGAATCGGCGGGCGCGGCCGCCGGCCGAACACCCATCGACAGAATCTCCACGGTCACTTTCACTCGCGATTGCGGCCAGCGTGCGTTCTCCTCCGTCAGCGCCTCATCGACGGCTTTCCGGAACGAGACGTCGACCTTCGCCAGCTCCTCGGGCGACTCCGATCGGAGATCGACTTCCATCGCGCCGAGTGGTGAGATGGTGTTCACCGAGGTGCCGCCCTCGATAATCCCGACGTTGAACGTCGTCTTGGGAGTACGCGGCACCTGGATGGCGGAAATCTTCGAAATGGCCCGTCCCAGCGCGTGAATCGGGCTCGGCATCCCGAACGCGCCGTAGCTGTGCCCGCCCGGTCCCTTGTATGACACCTTGTACCGATTGCTCCCAACGGCCTTGCTCGTTAGGCCGAGTCCGGTGCCGTCGACGGAGATGAAGTAGTCGATCTTGGCGGGGGGCTTTGCGAACAGGTGTTTCACGCCGCGAAGGTTGCCAGGGCCTTCTTCGCCGACGTTGGCGACGAAGTAGATCGTGCCCTGGGTGCGCACGCTGGCGGTTCCCATCGCCTTCGCCACCGCGAGCAGGACGGCGAGTCCGCGGCAGTCGTCGCCGATGCCGGGACCACGAAGCATCGTGCCGTCGCGCTTCACGCGGACGTCGGTCTCTTCGGGAAACACGGTGTCCAGGTGCGCCGCGAGGACGACAACGGGGCCACCGCCGGTTCCCGGACGTTCCGCGATGACGTTACCGATCGAGTCGATACGGACGTTCCGAAGACCGAGCGCCTCGAAGCGGCGCTTCATCTCGGCTGCACGCCGTTCCTCCTTGAATGGCGGCGCCGGGATTTCGCAGATCGAGATCTGTTGATCGATTGTCCACGCATTGTCGGCACGGATTCGCTCGAGCGCGGCGCGAATCGCCGGATTCCCGCCCGCATCCCCTTGCGCCGTCGCCGCGCCCGATGTCGACAGCGTGGTGGCCAGAACCGCGAGCAAACGAGAGAGTTTCATTGCACGGAACCGATGAGGGTGGCGATTGCCGATGGCTTGAGGCCGGTGGCCAGCGCGAGCGAGAGCAGCATGCGCGCCTTCTGCGGATTGAGGTCTCCGGCGCTGAACGTCGTGCCGCGACCCTCGGGCACATCGCGCAGGCTGTCCGGGTTGGTCGGACGGCCAACCCGGCCACCGCCGGTCCGGTTACTCGTGATGACGATGACGCCTTTTTCCGTGGCGCGACGCAACGCGCGGCTCTGAGACGGTGTTGTCCCGCCGCGTCCTACGCCGGCGACTACCAACCCGCGCGCCCCCGCCGCGACCAGCGCGTCCACCAGTGCGCTGTCGGCTCCGATGTGGCTGTACACGATTTCGACTCGCGGGAATGCCTCGATGCGATCGACGTCGATCAATGGCGCCGGACAGGTCGTTGGTGGCGGGGTCCTGAAGAAAACCCCATCGGGATCCGTCACGCCGGCTGGTCCTGCTTCGGGAGCTGTAAACGCATTGAGGCGAGTCGTATTCGACTTTGTCACTTCGCGCGCGAGAAAAACTTCGTCGTTCATCAGGAGCAGCGCTCCGCGACCGCGCGCCTCGGGTGAAGCCGCCAGCTTCACCGAGTTCAATAGGTTGGCTGGCCCGTCGGCGCCCGCCCAGTTTGCCTGACGCATTGCGCCGGTGAGGACAACTGGAGCGCACCCACCGACCGTGAGATCGAGGAAGAAAGCGGTTTCTTCCATCGTGTCGGTGCCGTGCGTGACGATGATACCGGCCGGTGGGTTCGACTCGCGCTGCAGCGTACGAATGCGTCGCGCCAGGTCGCGTAACATCTCCTGCGTGACGGCACTCGACGCCACGTTGCTGAACTGTTCGGTCGTGACATCCGCGATCTCGGCGATCCCGGATATGCCAGCAATCAGTTCAGCCCCAGTGCGGCGTGGATCGTTCCCCATGTTGGAGATGGTCCCACCGGTCGCGATGACGTGAACGCGGGGCTTGACCTGCTGTGCAAAAGAAACCGGGGGAGCACAGCCAACGGCCGCCACCGCGAGGAGGGCGGCGATCGACACGTTGGAACGCTTCACGCTACGCCCGCGGCGGCGGTCGACGCGCTGGCGGCGGCAACGATGCGGCCAGCCAGTGCCTCGTAGAGTCGCATTGTGATGGCGCCCGGACGACCGTTCCCGACGGGCTTACCGTCGATCGCCACCACCGGCATGACGTCGGTTGTCGTTCCCGTGAGGAAAGCCTCTTCGAGCTGTGCAATCTCGTGGCGATAAATCGGCGTCTCCGACGCGGGAATGCCAAGCTCGCGGGCGAGCTCGATCACCACATCGCGGGTTACGCCTGGGAGGACGTAGTTCGAGTTCGGATACGTGCGGACTTCGCCACCGATCACGCCGAAGAAATTGGTGTGCGACCCTTCGGTGACCACTGCCTCGCGGACGAAGATGGACTCGAAGGCGTCGTGGTCCGACGCGAACTGCTTGGCCATGACCGCCGGGAGCAGGTTGACGGTCTTGAGGTCGCAGCGCGACCAGCGGTAGTCGGGGTACGTGACGACCGCGACGCCTCGGCCCCGAATCTCGTTGGGTGGCGTGAAAGGAGACGCTGATAGAAAGACGGTGGCCGGTGTGCCCGCAGGTGGAAAATGATGTGTGCGAGGGGCGGCGCCGCGCGTGATCTGCAGGTACACGGTACCCTGCCCCTCGAGCATTTCGTTCTCGCGCACCAGCCGTTCCTGCAGCGAACGGATCGCGTCGATATCCAGGCCCGGTTCGATCCGAAGCTCCCGAAGTCCGCGCGCGAGGCGGCGAGCATGCCGCTCCCACTCGAAGAGCCGTCCGCGAACGACGCGCGTCACTTCATAGACGCCATCGCCGAAGAAGAAGCCGCGTTCGTCGACCGAGAGTTTGGCCTCGGCGCGAGGCAGGAATTGGCCGTTCAGGTAGACAATGGACACTGGTAGACGGGTAAGCGGGTAAACGGGCAGACGGGTAAACGGGTAAGACTTCAAGAACGCGCGTTGCTCGCCGGTGCGTCAAGGATGGTGGATGCGCAAAAAAACGCCGCCGCCGGGATCCGGCGACGGCGCTTGTAGTTCGAGCCTCGCTCTACCGCTTGGTCAGCAATTCCTCGATGAGATCGAGGGCTCTAGGATCCTTCGAATTGGCGAGCCAGAACAGTGCTTTCTTCCGCAGCTCGGGATCTTTGCTCGTGCGGACCACGTTAATCAGCGCGGGGACTCCCTCACCGCGGCGCTGCGAGAGTGCAAAGATGGCGCTCTCACGAACTTCGCGATCGATTGCGGCGTCCCCGACCAGTTCGCTCAGCCCGCGCGTGGCTGGCTCCTCGGCCAGTTGGCCGAGCCAGAAGGTGGCTTGCTCGCGCGTCGACCGCGGCCGACTGTCGTTCCGGGCGATGCGTATCAACGAAGGCCAAATCGTGACGCTGTCGATGAGGGTGGCCGGGAAAATGGCCTCACGCCCGGCCTTCCCATCGACTGTTTCGGCGAGGCGCAGCAGAAAACTGGATGCCGACTGCGCGCTCACGGTGCCAATGTCGGTGGCGATCGACGAGGCCCGCCACCGACCGCCGACGTAAAAGCGCAGGTCGGTTGTCTCACCATCTCGGCGAACGACGACCAATCGACCCGGTCCGGTGCTACAGTCGAAGTCGTAGTCGACGTCCCGAGAAGACCGGCGGTCGTTCCACGAGTAGTTCGACCGGTCGCCGTACGAGATGCCATTATTGCGGCCGCAGACATCGGGCCGGAGCGCGAACGACATTCGGACTTCGCCTTCGCGAATGCTGTTGACTCGCCCAGCCACATCCTGCGCCCCGACCGCGCCGGGGATTCCCAGCGCGGCGAACGTCATGAGGGTGATCGTCTGGTGTTTCATCGGTTGATCAACTCCTCCAGGAATTTCAGCACGCGTGGATCGCGCGACTGTCCCAGCCAGAAGATTGCCTTGGAGCGCATGTCGCGATCGGGATCACGGCGCGCGATGTCCATGAGTTTGTCGACGGCGGCTTCGGCCTTGTTCTGCGACAGGACGAAGATGATCTGCTCCTTCATTTCCTTTTCGCTGACGCGGTCGTACAGCGTCGCGACTTCCGCCAGCGACACGGCGCGCTGATTGCTGGCCCAGAAGAGTGCCTGCTTTCGCAGGTCCATCGATTCACGCTCGTTCATGGCGATCCCGACCAGCCACGTGCCGTTACCGGTGGAGCGCTGGTTGGAGACGGAAAACAGGACTTTCTCCTTGAGGTCGCGGTCCGTCATCCGTGCGTACAGCCCCTTCAGGAATTCGCTCGCCTCGGGATCGCGCCGGTTGCCTAACCAGAAAATGGCCTGCTCGCGGGCGGTCTTGGACGCGTTGTTGTTCTGCGCGATATCGCGCAGGATCTGGGAGGCGCGTTCGCTGCGTGTGTTGGACAGGGCGAAGATCGCCTTCTCCTGGATGGCGGCGTCATTTGGGTTGGTCGCCATTTCGGCCAGGAGGTCGACCACGCGCGGATCGCGCACGTTGCTCAGCCAGAAGACCGCGTCTTCACGGACTTCGGGCGCCGGATCTTCACGGGCGACCTTGATCAACGCGTCGACCACGCCGGTGGTACGCTTCTGCGAGATGAGGAAGACGGCCTTCTTCCGCAGTCCGCGCGAGCAGTCGTCACGGCGGGCCAGGACGCGTTCCAGAATTGGCACCGCGGCTTCGGAGTTCATGGTCAACAGCGCGTTGAGCGCCATGACGCGCTCATCGTTTTCGTCGTCCGCGCTGGGACAGGAACGGGACTGGCTGCTACTCTGGGAAGATCCGGCCGGCGGTGATGCGGCGGCGACAACCTCCCGGGCGCATGCCTCATCGCCACGTTGCGCCATTTCGCCACAGATCCGGATCCGCAGCGAACCGGCGTCGTTCTTATTGGCGTTGGAGGTTGGATAGAGGCGGTTCAGCTCCGTCAGCGACGTCAGCGCCGCCGAGAGGTCGCTCGAGTTCCCGGCACGGAACAGCGCGTAGGCGCGCCAGTAGAGCGCGTCCGCCGCCTGCGTCGTCCTGGGATACCGCTCCGCCAGCCTGGCGAACATCTGCGCAGCCACGCGGAAGTCCCCGTCAGCGAGAACGCGCTCCGCGGCGCGGAACGCGGAATCGGCCTGGGTTTCGGTTTCGTTGACCATGCTCGCCGGGATCACGATGGACGACGCGTGTGCGGTCGCAACCGCGCGCGCCTCGTACGTAGCCACGGCCTGTGACTCGAGAGTCACGGGGATCGCCAGCGGTGTCAGGAGAACAAGGAGATAAAGGGACGTGCTTTTCATCGGTGATAGATCCTCAGGTGCCGCTAGAGAAACCGGCGGGAATGGAAGAGCGAATGCGGGTGAGCACCTGCTCACGCTTGATCGCGCGGTCGACCATGGCGCGATCTTCCGCCGGGGCATTGGGGTCGAGTTGGACGATCTGCGCGAGGACATACTCGAGGTCCTCGAGCAACTGGCGACGACCGGCCGCTTCCGCAGCCGGTGAATCCATCAGCAGGCGCGTGGTCGACAGCAGGTCGCGCGCCAGCCGGTGCAGTGTCAGGTCGTTTGCGTTGGGTTCCGTGGCGCGGAACGACGTCAACATCGCCTCGACGGCCGACAGGTGTTGAACGGAGGCGACGTCATACGTGGCGGTGCGGATGGCCGAGTCGGTTGCGGTTGTCACTGACGTGACGACGGCGGGCGTTGTGATGCCAACCGGACCACGCAACCAGTAGCCGAGGCCAATGCCTGCTCCAATAAGCAACGAGGCAGCAATCGCCATTGGCCAGCGATCGACCAGCGACCGGCGACCGTCGCCCAGCGACCGCTCGCCACCCTGCGCCATCCGCGGTGCCTGACGAGCGCGGGCAATGGATTCCCACATCTCGTCGCGGGGAATGTCGGAGGGCGGACGATGGTAGTCGTCCGCGTTTTCCTTCAACCAGGCTTCGAACTTTTCTTCACTCATGCGGTCCATGCTCCCGCGAAGTCCGCCAGGACTTCGCGCAACCGGGCGCGGGCCCGGAACAACTGTGCCTTCGACGTGCCCGACTGGATGCCGAGCACCTGGCCGATCTCCTCGTGGGTATATCCCTCGAGGTCGTGCATCAGGAACACCGTCCGATAACCGGGCGGGAGATCCTCGATCGCCTTGTTCAACCGTTCCTTCAGGTCCGGGTCGGCGTGCCGATCCCGCTTACCTAACAACTCAGCGGCGTCGATCGAGACCTCACGGGTGCGTAACCGCTTGATCGAGCGGATGCCGTTCAGCGCCACCGACATGGTGATCGTGTACAGCCACGTGCCGAACGATGACTCGCGGCGGAAGGTCGGTAAGCGATCGAACGCGCGGATAAACGCCTCCTGGGTGAAATCTTTCGCCAGCTCGTCATCCCCCGCCACGCGATACGCGAGGCGGTACACCCGGTCGACATGGGCGTCGTAGAGAGCTCGCTGGGCGGCCTGATCGCCCTCTATGGCCCGGGCGACGAGCTGGGATTCGGACACTGAATCGGGTTCGGTTTTTCGCCCCTGCTTTCTGGGCGCCCTTCTGACACGGTACCGGTCGGGAGGGTTTCGTGAAAAAACGGGCAAACGGGCAAACGGGGCCGCAACGCTACCTGGAGCATGCCGCACCACGTAGCAACCTGAAAGCAGCTTATGGCTCACAAGACTCCCGCCCGCCTTCTCCCGTCTGCAGTATTGGCCGATGCCAACCCCAGAGGCTGCGCCGGTGCCAGGCCAAGCGCCCGGAACGTCGACGCCGCCAGCCCTGATCTGGCGCTGGGCCGCTGTTTTCGGCGTCGCCGGCATCATTCTCGCCTTTGGCGCGCCGGAAGGGATCTCGCCGGTTTCGTGGCGGCTCTTCGCAATCTTCGCCGCCACGATCGTCGGCTCCATCGTCCAGCCGATGTCCGCCGGCGCCGTCGTTTTTCTCGGCGTGTGCGCGATCGCGGTAACCGGCACCATGACGCCGGCCAATGCCCTGCGCGGCTACGCGGATCCGATCGTCTGGCTGGTGTTGTGCGCGTTTTTCATCGCCCGTGGCGTGCTCAAGACCGGTCTGGGGCGGCGGATCGCGTTCCTCTTCATCCGCGCGCTGGGAAAACGCTCGTTAGGCCTGTCGTACGCGCTGGTGTCCACGGACGCGGTGCTGGCCACGATCGTTCCGTCGAACAGCGCGCGTGCCGGTGGTATCCTCTTTCCGGTGGTTCGCAGTCTCGCCGAGGCCTACGACTCCACCCCAGGACCGACCGCGCGACGGCTGGGCGCGTTCCTCATGGTGACGTCGTACCAGTGCGACCTCGTCGCCTGCGCGATGTTCCTGACGGGCCAGGCGTCGAACGTGCTGATCGCGAAGTTCGCGCTCGACGCCGCCGGGTACGAGCTCTCCTACGCCAGGTGGATGCTGGGCGGCATCGTGCCCGGCATTGCCTCGCTCCTGCTCGTCCCGTTGCTCATCTACCGGATCTACCCGCCCGAGGTGAAGCAGACGCCTCACGCGACGGAGCTGGCCAACGAAGAACTGCGGAACATGGGGCCGATGTCGCGCGACGAGCGGATGATGCTGTTCGTGTTCGCGCTGGTGGCCGGGCTCTGGATCACGCCGGCCTGGCACGGCATTCACTACGCGGTCGTGGCGCTGGTGGGTGTGGCGGTGCTGCTGCTGACGCGGGTCCTCGACTGGGACGACCTCATGTCGCAGCGACCGGCCTGGGACGTGTTCATCTGGTACGGCGGGCTCGTTCGAATGGCGGAGGCGTTAGGCGAGACGGGGATCACCAAGCGGTTCGCGGAAGTGGTCGCCGGATGGACGGTCGGATGGACCTGGTGGGCCGCGCTCGCCGTCCTGCTGCTCATCTACTTCTACGCGCACTACGCCTTCGCCAGCATCACGGCCCACGCCACGGCGATGTTCATTCCATTTCTGGTGGTGATTCGCGACGCCGGAGCGCCGGTCACGCTGGCGGTTCTCGGTCTGGCGTACTACTCGAATCTCAGTGCCTCGCTCACGCACTACGGAACGACGCACGCGCCGATCTACTTCGGCGCTCGCTATGTCACGCAGCGCGATTGGTGGCGCATTGGTTTTATCGTATCGTTGCTGACGATTCCGACCTGGGCGATTCTCGGCCTGACGTGGTGGAAGATTCTCGGTTGGTGGTGAACACATTGCAATTCTGAACTCATGTCGCTCTCTCGCAGCAGTCTTGCGCCGCAGTTCGTCGACGAACTCGAGACCCCAGCCGCCCTGGTCGACCTCGATCGCCTGGCGCACAACCTCGACCGCATGGCCGCGTATTGCGTGTTGCACGATCTCGCGCTGCGGCCGCACGTGAAGACGCACAAGTCACCCCGGATCGCCGCCGAGCAGTTGCGACTGGGCGCGGCGGGTCTCACCTGTGCGACGCCCCGCGAGCTGGAGGTCATGTCGGACGCGTGTGATGACCTTCTCCTCATGCACCCGCCCGTGGGCGCCGCGAAGATCCGCCGGGTGCTGTCGCTCGACCGGAACGTGCGTCTCACCGTCGCCATCGATTCGATCGACGCGGCCGAACCGCTGGCCGAAGCGGCGGATGCCGTTGGGCGGGAGGTGGGCGTGTACGTCGAGATCGACGTCGGGATGCGTCGCGTGGGCGTCGCGACACCTGACGACGCGATTGCGATCGCGCGGCGGGTGCGGTCCCTGGCCCCGCTGTCGTACCGGGGGATCGCCTTCTACCCTGGTCACGTCCGCCAGCATCGGCTGCGGCAGGACGAACCGCTGACCCGCCTGCGCGAAGACCTGGCCGGGTGGCTCACCGCGTTAGGCAACGCCGACGTCTCGCCCGGCGCGGTGAGCGGCGGGTCGACGCCGGCCGCCTGGCGGATGCACGAGGTGACCGGCGTGACCGAGGTGCGGCCCGGAACCTATGTCTACAACGACCGGGCCACGGTCGACGTCGGCGCCTGCGGCTGGGAGGACTGCGCCCTGACCGTCCTCGCCACCGTGGTCAGCACCGCCGTGCCGGGCCAGGCGGTGGTCGACGCGGGGAGCAAGGCGTTAGGCAGGGAGCCACTTCCCGCCGGTGACGAGGCCGGTTACGGGTGCCTGCTCGATCGCACCGACATCCGCGTCGTCCGGATGTCCGAAGAACACGGGATTCTCGACCTGCGCGGGAGCGACTGGCAGCCGCGGGTCGGTGACGTCGTGCGCATCGTCCCGAATCACGTCTGCATTGTCGTCCACCTCAACGACGTAATTCATGGAATTCGGGGCGAGGTCGTCGAGGCAACCTGGCCCGTCAGCGCCCGGGGACGTGTGCCGCAGCCGGTTGGAACAGTGTAGCCGGTACGAGCAGTTCCACGTGCAAGGTGACGTCGTCACCGATGGCCCACAGCAGCGGGTTGAGGCGCCGGATCCCGTGCGCGGTCCCGATGGCGTGCGGCCGGCGTGGCACGGTGAACTCCGCGCGCAGCCGGTGACGGCCAGCACCGTCCGGCTCGTCAGGCGCCGACGTCGACACGGGCCGTTCCTGACCACGCAGCGTGAGCTTCCCTCGCACGTGCCAGACCCCGTTCTGTCGCGACACCTCGTCGCTCACGAAACGAATCACGGGATACCGCTCGGAATCGAGGAAGCGCAGGCCGGCCAGATGATGGTCGCGCAGCGAAATGCCGGTGCGAACCGATTGGCTACTCACCTGCATTGAGACGGACGCGTCCTCTCCCGCTCCAGGGATCACGAGCGTGCCGGAAACGTCATCGAACGAACCGCGGACCTGGATCACGCCGAACCAGCGGACGCTGAACGACACCCGCGCGTTCCCCGCGCCGAGCTTGAAGGTCGCCGGCGTTTCCATCAGTCGTTGGGAGCGCCCCGGTTGACCCAGTTCACGATGGTCTGGATCTGGTTAGGCGTGAGCGCCCCGGAGCCCAGCGGCATGCGCGCGAGGCCAAGGCGTCGCGCCGCGTCGGCGCCGATCGCGATCACCATCCATGAATTCGCCGCATTGCCCGGCCGGACGAGGACTTCGCCCTGGCGCAGCTGCGACGGCCGGTTGACCAATGCCTTCCAGGCCGAGTCTGGCGTCAGGAACAGCCCGCCCTGGTGCGCAGACTCCGAGTGACAGCCGCCGATGCCACATCGCCGCTGGATGATCGGCATGATGTCACGCTGGAATTGCGGCAATTCGACGACCACGTCAGGCAGGCCGCCTGTCGAGTTGACCACACCCTCGAAGTCGGCGCAGGCACCCATGCCCACGACGACCGCGAAGCCGATAAGGGCCAGGGCTTGTAGCGCGTGCTTCACTGTCGAATCACCCAGCGGCCGGAGACGCGGCCCGTCACCAGGCTGCCCGGCGCGTAGAACACCTCGCCACCCGCAAAAACGCCGCGACGCACCCGCCACGACGCGCCGACGGCGGCGTGCGGACGGACGGTCCTCAGCTGCAGGATCGGATGGTCAGCGTCGCGCGCACCGGTCGAGGTCAACACACCGATGTCGAAGCGGGTGCGATCGGCGCGTGCGCCCAGGATGGCATATGCCCGCGCGCCGCCGCTGCCTAACGCTTTGGAGGCGAGCAGCTCACCGCCGAACAGGCGCGGCTCGAACCAGTCGTCGCTTTCGTTGCCGTGACAGACCGTCGCGTAATACAACTCGAGGTCAGGCCCCTTGCCGAGCATTTCGCTGGTTGAACATGTCATCGCGCCGCGCACGCGGCCGAAGGTCGTCCAGGCACGCGGCGCGACTCGGAGCGTGCCAACGCGCAACGCTGGTCCCGTGATGGCCGCACTTCCCAGGTTCGCCTCCACGTCGAACACCCGCATCGGCGGGATCCAGCTCACCTCGGCGATCCAGCCGCCGAGTCGCGCGCTCAGGCGCGGCCGCGGGAAAAACGGGGCGAGGTTGGTCGACTCCGGCTTGTCGATCGAAGGGCGCCGCTGGGCCTTGTTGAGGTACGGCACGTGCGACACTTCGAGCGCAAACGAGAGCCGTGACTCGTCAGGCGCGAGCCCCGCGGGCGAGAAAGCCATCGCGGACGAATAAAACGCCAGCAACTTGCCTTCCGGCTCGGAGAAGGTATGGCGTTCGATAACTCGTTCCTGCGCCACCACCGGCAGCGGGGCGCAGACCAGGGCGAGCCCAGCCCCCAGTGCCCAGGCGCGGGTGGTGATGTACCGTCGTCGACACGTGTACTGCCCTGCCCCCACAATCGGCAACGGTACACCCCCAATTTCGTCCCTGACCTCCAGCTACCTGACGAGAACCTGACCGTTCATCCCGGCGTGCAACGTACACGTGTAGGAAAAATCGCCGACTGTTGAAAACGTACGGCTCTCGGTGGTGCCCGAGCGGTCGGGAATGTTGGCTGGTACGCCAGCTCCACCCTGGAATGTCACGTTGTGGACCGTGACGCCAAACGTCCACGTCACAGAGCCGCCGCGCGCAATGGTGACACTACTCGGAGAGAACACATCCCCGGATGTGGTAGAAACGTTCGCCGACCCTGGTAGCGAACCACTGACCGTGACGTTCACTGTAGCGGTGCGCGTTACACCCCCTCTCGTGAGCGACACGGTCACCACAGCCGATCCCGTCGCCACGCCGACGACAACGCCACTTCCATCCACGGTGGCGATGCCTGTCGGCGCCACCGAGAAAGTTGGCGTTCCCGGGTTCGCGATCACCGCACCTTGAGTGTCCAGCGCGATCACGGTAATCGCCTGCGAACCGCCGGCCGCGATGTTGATCGTGCTCACGCTGGTGGTGATTGAACCCAACGTTTGCGTGTTGGTTGGAGGTGGTGGTGGCGGAGGGCCGGTCGTGCCGCCGTCATCGCCTCCACCTCCGCAACCAATCACCGCCACAGCGAAAACGAGGGTGGCCAAACGAGAGACTTGCATTGCGCCCCTCCAAATGTTCAGAGACGAGTCCGCTCGCGATCGCGACCCGGACTCCCACGAGCAGATGGTACAGCGGTCATCCACCGGATGATACTGTTCCACGGCCAACGTCGCTTTTGCGACGGTAAAGCGCCGGTTCCACACGGTGAACGCCCTATCCGCCCATCAAATCGCGGATGCGCTTGCGATAACTCTTCCCCGACTGCAACCGGGTTCCGTCGGCTAGAACCAGAATCCAGTCGCCCTGAAACCACGGCTGAAACTCCCGAATCCGCTCCACGTTCACGATCGTCGACCGGTGGATCCTGAGGAATCGCGATGCCGGGAGCCGCTGCTCGATCTCCGCCATGGTGGCGCGATGATCGTGCACCGTTTTTCCGACGTGTAGCCGCACCAGGTCGTCGGCAGCCTCGATCCAATCGATGTCGGCGATCCGCAGGTACAGCACGCGATCGCCGGACCGGATCGCCAACCGATCAGCTCCCGGTGGCGTCAATCGCTCGAGCGCCTCGGCGAGCGGGCGACTGCGGTTGACCGCGGTCCCGGAGCGAATGAGTCCCACCACGCGGTCGATCGCACCATTGAAGCGCGCGCGATGCACCGGCTTGAGCACGTAGTCGAGCGCGTGAACTTCGAACGCGTCCACGGCGTGCTGGTCGTGCGCCGTCACGAACACCACCGGTGGCATCCGATCCGGGCCGACGGCGCGGACGACATCGAGGCCGTCGAGCTCCGGCATCTGCACGTCGAGCAAGACAAGGTCCGGCCCGAGGGAAAGGATCCGCTCGACAGCCGTGCGCCCGTCGCCGCATTCGGCCACCACCTGGACGTCACCGCGATCTTCGAGCAATGCGCGCAAGTGTCCCCGGGCGATTGGTTCGTCGTCGACGACGAGCGCGCGAATGCGTGAATCAATCATGCGCCAACTCCACCGACCGGTTCACGTGGCCACCGCGGCTCGGTGTGAAACGGGATTTCGATCGTCACGTCGAAACCGCCGCCGGCCCGTGGTCCTGCCTCGAAGCGGTGCTGGTCGCCGTAAAGGGACGCCAGACGCGCGCGCGCGTTTCCCAGCCCAACGCCTTCGAGAATCGGTTTGGTTGAACGAGTGCCGACGCCATCGTCCCTCACCGCGAGCAGGAGTGTGTCGTCTTGCCGTCGCACGGAGATCTGAAGGTGACCCGCGGCCACGCGCGGCGTAATACCGTGCTTGATCGCGTTTTCCACCAGCGGCTGCAGGAGGAGGCTCGGGACCATCGCATCCCGGGCGGTTGGTTCGATGTCGAACCGGACCGAGAGGCGGTCGGGAAAGCGTACGAGCTGAATGTCGAGGTAATGACGCAACACCTCGAGTTCACGATCGAGGCGGACCTCCGGCTCGCTCGCCGTACCTAACGAGGAACGGAGCAGTTCGCTGAGGCCGGTCACCATGCGTTCCGCCGAAGGGGGGTCGCGATGCACCAGCGCGGTGATGGTGTTGAGCGTGTTGAACAGGAAGTGCGGCTGGAGCTGCAGCCGCAGCGCCTGCAGGCGCGCCTGGTCGAGCCGCGCCTGCAGCTCCTCGCTTTCGCGCGCCGCTTCAGAGAACCGGCTCGACAGCCGTTCCTGCCAGTGCGCGGCATACGTGGCCACGGCGCCGGCACAGGCGAGAAGAAGGAGCTTCGCCCCTTCGTCGAGCAGCGAAACAGCCCCCGACGTGCTGGCCGCGACCGGGCTGAGCACCGTCGTCAGGCGGCCGCTCAGCAGGAACGCCGTCATCAGGAGCGCGTATTCGGCGACGACGAGTGCCGAAACCCAGGCCGCCTTGCGCGTCGACGATGCGACCGGAAGCGCGGCGAGGATGACGAAATACGCCGCGACGATCGGCGCCTTCAGGGCCATGCCCGGCGAGTAGGCGACCCCGTACGCTGCCACCAGCGCCGTTACCGCGGTGATGTCGACGACCGAGTTGGTGACCGACAGCCAGTCAGGCAGCCGTTCGCGATGGTAGAAGATCCGGTGCTGGCCAACGGTCCACGTGAGTGTGATCGCCAGCAGCGACGCGTTCACGACGTTGAGCGCGCGCGGCAGCGACGGCGCGTAGGCCAGCGCCGCACCGCACAGCAACGCCAGTACCACCAGCCGAACGGCATTGAGCAGACGCTCCGCGCGATCGCGTTCTGCCGTCAGCAGTCGCTGCTGATGGTCCACGTCGGGCCGTCGGACCGAGTCCAGGACCACGGGTCAGCCGTTCTCCTTACGAGTCGGCGTTCCGCCGGACTCGCGATTTCGCCGCTTGAACCGCGGGGCACTTGGGACCGTGGTCAGCGCAATACCACCCGTGGCGGTCGTGAAAGACCTGGTGCTTCCCCGGCTGCCGCTCGAACTGGACCACATAAATCGCCTTCACCTTTGATCGGTCGCCAGCTGCCGCCCGCGTGTCAACGGGCTCGACGGTGACTCGTTCCGGAAACAGGTCGAATTGATTCATCGTGAATCGGTGAATCGGTGAATCGGTGACAAACCGCCTAGGAAGGTATCGCTCGGTGCTCCATCATTCTGCGCGCCCTTTCGTCAGGAAACAACGTTTGGCCGACAACCGATCGCCCTCGCACCCGTACCTCCCGTCCACGCCGCCGCTGCTCGAAGTGTGCGTGGAGACACTGACCGAGGCTATCGACGCTGCCAACGCCGGCGCTGGTCGGCTCGAGGTGTGCGCATGCATGTCTGAAGCGGGTACGACACCAAGTATCGGTCTGGTCGCGGCGATCCTGGACCGCGTCGACGTGCCCGCGTTCATCATGATCAGGCCGCGAGGTGGCGACTTCAAATTCGACGACTATGAGCTCGACGTCATGCGCCGGGACATCGAGGCCGCGAAACGTGCGGGTGCACATGGGATCGTGAGTGGTGTGCTCGTGACCGGCGGCGCGGTGGACAGGGAGGCGACGAAGTCACTGGTGGAGGCGGCCGATCCACTTCCGTTCACCTTTCACCGCGCATTCGACCTGGCGCCCGAGCTCGAGTTCGCGGTGGAGATGCTGCAATCCGTCGGCGTCGCCCGCATCCTGACGTCTGGAGGAGCATCGACCGCCATGGTCGGCGCGGACGCGATCGCGCGCCTCGCGCGTCTGGCCGGTGAAGCGATGACGATTGTTGCTGGTGGCGGCGTTAGGGCAGTGCACGTCGCTGAACTAGTCCGAGTCGCCGGCGTCATGGAGGTGCATGCGCGACCCGTGCGGAGCCGAGCGAACGCTCAGGGACGCGACGTCCGGTTCGGATCGACAATTCCGTCAACCGAACGAAGCGAGCTGGATCCGGACGCGGTACGCGCGCTCGTCCGGGCGCTGTCGACCGCCTGACGATCGTCGGTGGGCCGAATTCGCGGGGAAACGTATTAAGGCGTGCTCTAAAGGCGTGCTCTGAAGGCGTGCTCTAGAGGCGTCCTCTAAAGGCGTGCTCTAAAGGCGTAACACGTTAGGCCCCACGCCCCAGGCCCCAAGCCCTAGTTCATCCGCACCACTGGCTTCTGACCCACGACCGGCACCCAATACGAAAACCACTCGACGTTGCGCATCATGCGATCCTTGCTGAGCCGCACGTCGGTGATGCCGTGTCCCTGCCCCGGATAGAGCACGAGTTTGACGGGCGCTTTCCCGATTCGCTTCATTGCCTCGTAGAACTGGATGCTCTGCTCCGGTGAGACGCGCCGATCCGCATCGCCTGATTGGATCAGCAGCGGCGTTGTGACGTCTTTCACCTTCCGGTACGCCGAACGTTCGACCCAGAGCTCCGGTTTGTCCCACGGCACCGAATTCAGCAACATGCCGAGGTAATCGGAGATGTCAGTCTGGGAGAAGAACGCGGTGAGGTCGTTGACGCCCGCGCCCGCGCTGGCCGCGGCGAAGCGTCGCGTTTGCGTGACTCCCCAGAACGTCTGGAACCCGCCGTAGCTCCAGCCCATCAATCCCATCTTGGTGGAGTCGGCGATACCGGTCTTGATCAACTCGGTCACGCCGGAGTTCACGTCGACCCAGTCCTTACCGAGGATGTCGCCTTGGTTGAGTCCGCGGAACCGCTTTCCGTATCCGGTGGAGCCTCGGAAGTTCGGCTGCAACACGGCGTATCCCATGCTGCTGTAAACCTGGACCGGGTAGGCGCTATTTGTTGCCGGGTATCGCGCCGACGAAACACCCGCTGGTCCGCCGTGGACGGCGACGAGCAACGGTACCCGCGTTCCCTCCTGGTATCCGACCGGCAGCGTCAACACGCCCTCGATCATTTCGCTGTCCGCCGCCGACTTCCAGGTGACCACGCGCTGTGCGCCGTGCCCGAAGGCGGACGACAGCGGGTTGGTGCTCGTCAGGCGTCGCGGCGCGAAAGTCGCCCCGGTCGACGCGTGCACTTCCGGCGATTCGCTTCCGGTCTCCGAAACAAACGCCAGCGTTCCGCCCGACGAGCGGAAACCGCTGTTGAACCGATCCGGGCTCACACGTTGTGGCTGGCCGCTGGGCTTCCCCTGTGCGAGCGGAATCCTGAACAGCGCCCGTCCGGTTTTTACGGCGGCTTCCACCAGCAGCTCCGTCGCCGTGGCGGCGACGTAGGTCGCATCTTCGTCCAGCGCGTCGGTCAGCGAGACCGGCTCCCCAATCGTGATCGGGACCGTCCAGAGCCGCGAGTTGGCGGTGCCGTAGAACTCACCGGACGCTTCGATGACGAGGCCTAACGCGGCAGGCCAGCCGACGACCTCCTCGGTGCCCGGGATCGTCGTGATCGCGCGCGATTCGGCGCCGGGCTCGCTCTGGACATACGCGGCGCCCTGCGACGACGCGACGAGCGTGGGTTGGGGGCGCGCGCCAAAGGCGAGCGCGCGCGAGTCCGGACCCCAGACGACCGATGTGACATGCAGGCCTTCGGGCGAGATCGCGCGTCCGTTGGCGGGGTCACGGTGCTGGAGGACGATTTCCCAGAGTCGCGTGAATTCGGCGGCGTAAGCGCTATCGCGGACGATCGCCTTGCCACGCGCCTTGTCCAGGTCCTGTTCGGCACGCGAGGCCGGCGTTGCCGCGAGATAGACGAGTCGCTTGCTGTCCGGCGACATGCGGAAATTCGAGACCGCGCTTTCGTGGCGTGAGATCTGCCACGCCTCACCGCCGCTCGGATCGATCCCGAACACCTGCGTGCGCCGGTCGACACGGTCGGAGAGGAACGCGATCCAGCTGCCGTCGGTCGACCACTGGGGCGCGCGATCGGCGCGCGGTCCCGATGTCACGCGCCGTGCGTCACCACCCGTGGCCGAAACGATCCAGATGTCGGAGTTCGTGACGTTGGATTCGGTGTTCCGCTCGGTGACGACATAGGCGATGCGCTTTCCGTCGGGGCTGACCGCAACTTCGCCGACGCCCTTGAGCGCCATGACGTCGTCCACCGTCCATCGTTTCGGCCCGCCGTTTTCCTGGGCACGGCCCAGCGACGGCGTGGCGAGAATTGCGGCCAGCGTGGTAATCAAAACGCGGCCGGATATGAACCGTGTAATCATCGTTTTCGTCGGAGGGCGAGTTCAGGGAGCTGTCGGGGCCCGTGGGACCACCTACGCGAAGGTGATGGCCGTCTCTGGTATACGCAATTGCGTAAGAGCCCGTTATCTGACCCCGATACATCGGCACGCATTCGGCTCAACTACACCTTCGACTCCCGATTCGCTGTTCCCGATCCCCGCGACCTGATGGCAAACCAGTGTAGCGAGGCGAGACCCACCACCACTGCCATCTTGATCGCGTCCGTGCCGGACATGCGGGTCGCCAGCAGGAGCGACAGCGCGACACCGATCCCGGCGAGCATCACGCCTCCCTTCACCTTGAACAACGCCGCTTCGACGCCAGGCGTGGAAACCCCGCGCGCGTCCCTCGAACGGAAGACCGGCAAGGACGCGCAGACGCCACCATATAGCAGCAGTCGCGAAACGGCGGAAAGGCTCAGGTTCTGCAGCAGACCGGCTTGAAGCGCCAGCGCCAGCGAGATCACCGCGAAGATGATGATCGATACGTACGGCGTGCGGTACACTGGATGGATCTTCGCGAAGAACGACGGCAGCGCGCCGTGTTCCGCCATCGCCATCGTCAGGCGCGGGACGTTCAGCATGTTGCTCGCCACCCATCCATAAACCGAAATGAGTGCGGCGACGGTGATGATCACCGCGCCACCGCTCCCGAACATCACCCGCGCCGACGCCGCCAGCGGACGGTTGGTCGCCGCCGGCTCGGTGAGTGTGACCAGCACGGTGAGCTGCGCGGCGAGGTACACCACCGTGACCAGCGCCAGACCGGTCACCAGCGCAAACGGCGCGTCACGGCGCGCATCCTTGGCTTCGGCCATCGGGATCAACGCCGACTCGAACCCGCCGTACGCGAACATGAGGAGCACCATCGCGTTCAGCCATCCACCTAACGAGGGGTCGCTGGCGACGGCGGGCGCCACCGCTTTGCCCATCGCCAGCCAGGCGATGCCGATCGTACCGAACACAATCAGGGGCACGAGCTTCACGATGGCGAAGAGGTTGCTGACCCTGGCGCCCGATCCAACCGAGCGGATGTTCACCAGCGCCTGGAGCCCGATGAACACGGCCGTCACCGCGACCTGGGCCGGGCGGCCGGACGCGGCGGGCCAGAGCTCGACCAGGTACGTCGTGAAGAGATTCGCCTGCACGGCTGCCGTTATGCATCGGACGAAGTAGCCCATCCACGCGAACTGGATTCCGACGAAGGGGCCGAAGGCCGCGGTACCATAGAGGTACGCGCCGCCCGCCCTCGAGAATCGCGACGCCACCTCCGCGAACGAGAAGATCATCGCGCCGGTGAGCGCCGCGGCCAGCAGCCACGCCAGCATCGAGGCCCATCCCAGGCGGCCACCAAGTGTGCCCGGCAACACGAACACGCCGGTGCCGATGATGGTGTTCAGCACGAGGCCGACAAAGCTCCAGCGGCCAATCGCCTGAATGAGCGATGGCGACTGAGGCGATGTGCCCGGTGCGGTCGTTGCTGTCATCTGCGGAGGACGAAATCGTCGTGTGCCAAGGCGTCCGATTGTAGCTCGCCGGGACGACCTTCCGCGAGATCATTCCGAAACCCCGCAAATGGCCGCGGCGTACGGTCGGTCGACGATTCGTTCCCAATGCCCCAGGCCCCAGGCCCCAGGCCCCAATGCAGGCAATACTGCGCGACATCCGCTACGGAATCCGTTCCCTGGTCAAGGCGCCGGCGCTCGCCTTTGTCGCCACGCTTGCGCTCACGTTCGGGATCGGCCTGACAGCCTTGATGTACTCCATCATCTACGGCGCCCTGATGAAGGGCCTGCCGTTCCAGGAGGGTGACCGGATCGTTCAGATGGTCCGCGGCAATCCGGTGACCGGCGCGACGAACATGGGCACGCCCATCGGTGACTTCGTCGACTATCGCGATCAGCAGAAGACGTTGTCGTCGTTTTCGGCGTATTACACCGGCACGGTGAATGTCAGTGGCGAAGTCGAGGCAGAGCGTTTCACCGGCGCATTTGTCACCGCGTCGGCAATCGAATTGACACGAGTTCGCCCATTCCTCGGCCGCACGTTCCAGGCTGGTGAGGACTCGCCCTCGGGTCCGAAGGTCGCCGTCCTCGGTTATGGAATGTGGCAGCGTCGCTTTGGAAGTGACTCCGCCATTGTCGGGAAGGTGTTGAGGGCCAATGGCGTGCCGTACACGGTCATCGGTGTGATGCCCGAGGGCTTTCGATTCCCCGACGAAGCGGCGATCTGGATCCCGCTGCAACTCGACCCCGTTGCACTGAAGCGCGGCCAGGGGAACTGGCTCACCGTTGTCGGCCGCCTCAAGGACGGCGTGACGATGGAAGGGGCGACCGCGGACGTGAACGCCATCGCCCAGCGCCTGGCGACGGAGTACAAGGAGACCAACGAGAACATCAACGCGTCGGTGATGGGCTTCGTGGACGCCGAGCTGGGGCCGGAGCCGCGGTCGTTGCTGTACACGATGCTGGGCGCGGTCTTCTTCGTGCTGCTCATCGCCTGCGCCAACGTCGCGAACCTCCTGCTCGATCGCGCGGCGCACAAGTCCAAAGAGGTCGGCATCCGCACGGCGTTAGGCGCGACGCGCTCGGCCGTGATTCGGCAGTTCCTGACGGAGGCGTTTGTGCTGGCCGTGACCGGCGCCGTCTTCGGGACGATACTGGCCTGGGTCGGGATCAACCTGTTCAACCGGGCCATCGTCGACACCCAGCCTCCGTTCTTCATCGACATCGCCCTCCATCCGCCGGTGCTGCTGTTCGTCGCCCTGCTGTCGCTCGGCGCGACGATGTTCTCGGGGATCATTCCCGCCTACCAGTCGTCGCGCGCCGACCTGAATGAAGTGCTGAAGGACGAGTCGCGCGGGTCATCGAGCCTCAAGATCGGGAAGGTGAGCCAGGCGCTCGTCGTCTTCGAGATCGCGTTGTCGTGCGGGTTGCTGGTCGCTTCGGGCCTGATGATCAAGTCGGTCACCAAGCTCCGGACCATGGACCCCGGCTTCCGCACGGAGAACATCTTCACGGCGCGGGTCGGTTTCCCGGCGGCGTACACCGACACGGCAATGCAGAAGCGCTTCCATGAACAGTTGCGCGAGCGGCTGCTGGCGATCCCTGGCGCTCGTCAGGCATCGCTCATGTCCGGGCTGCCCGCCGTGGGCGGGAATGGCGGCGACTTCACGGTCGAAGGCGTGACCTACCAGGAGAATCGCGATGTCCCCAACGCCTCGTGGAACGCGGTATCGCCGGGCTTCTTCGAGACGTTCGAGATCAAGCCGGTCAAGGGTCGACTGCTGGACGCCAGCGATCGCGAGGCGGGACTGCCGGTCGCGGTCATCAACCAGGACTTCGCGAACCGGTACTTCGAGGGCAAAGACCCGATGGGGCGCCGCATTCGCATGGGCGGCCGGACGAGCACGCGCCCATGGATGACGATCGTCGGCGTCGTACCGACGGCTTATAGCGGCGATACCGAAGAGCCCCGCGAGGCGGAGTTCTACGTGCCGCTGGCGCAGAATCATTCCAGCTTCGCGAGCATGGCCGTGCAGACCACGGGTGATCCGATGGCGATCACCGCGCAGGTGCGACAGACGGTCGCGTCGCTCAACCCGGACATCCCGATCTACTTCGTGTACTCGATGGAAGAGGCGTTCGCCCGGCCGACCTGGTTCATCCGCGTCTTCGGGACGATGTTCATGATCTTCGGCCTCATCGCGCTGTTCCTGGCGTCGGTGGGCCTGTACGCGGTGATGTCGTTCGCGGTGAGCCGCCGCGTCCGGGAGGTCGGCATCCGGATGGCGTTAGGTGCGCAGGCGCGCGACGTGGTCCGCATGATCTTCGGGCAGGGAGCGTGGCAGCTGGGGCTCGGCCTCGTGCTGGGCCTGGGTCTCGCCGGGGGCGTGGCGCAGCTGATGACCATCCTGTTATTCGACGTCCAGCCGCGCGACCCGTCGATCTTCGGATCGGTGGTGGTGGTGCTCGCGGTCGCGGGGTTGGCAGCCTGCTTTGTGCCCGCTCGAAGAGCTACACGGGTGGATCCGTTAGTGGCGTTGCGGGCAGACTGAGGGTGGAAGGGTGGAAGGGTGAGAGGGTGCGAGTTTTTTTCCCTTTCACCCTTTCACCCTTTCACCCTTTCACCCTTTCACCCTTTCACCCTTTCACCCTCCCACCTTGCCACGCTACGGAATAATGACTCTCGCCGTCGAATCTTTTCGCGCGGCCAGATGTTCGGCCATCTTGATCCTCGGCACGCCCTTGATGATCCAGTCCGCGGGCGGTGCGCCGGTGAGGTGATAGTCGAACCACTCCGCCATCCGGCCCGCGTAGTCCCGCTGGTTCGCCGGACGCGCCAGGCCGTGATTTTCACCCTGGTACTCGAGCAGGATCACGTCCTTCCCCAGTTGCCGCAGCGTGTTGAAGTACGTGATGCCCTGGTTGAAGTCGACGGCACCGTCCTTGTCGTTATGCAGGATGATCAGCGGTGTCGTCACGTTCTTGGCGTGGAACGCCGGTGAGTTCCGGATGTAGGCGTCGTAGTTGTCGATGAAGTTGCCGGTGAACCGGCCCTGGCTCGACTCGAAGATCGCCTGGTTGGTGCCGCCGGTATTCCAGTAGACGGAGCTGTACATGCTCACCAGGTCGGTGAGCGGCGCGCCGGCGATCGCCGCCTTGAAGATGTTGGTCTGCGTCACCAGGAAGGCCGTCTGGTAACCGCCCCATGAATGGCCCCACAGCCCGACCTTCGACGCATCGACAATGCCTGTCGCGATCGCGGCCTTCACCGCCGGAATCACCGACCACACCGCTGACATTCCAGGGTCGTTGACGCGATACACGATGTCCGGATCGAAAACCGCATACCCGCGGCTCGTGTAGAGCGAAGGATCAGGCGCGCGCGTGTCGGCCGGTGACACGAACGAACGCATGTTCTGCGAGCGCCGCTCGTAGATCGTCACCAGCATCGGATACTTCTTCCCCGGTTGGTAGTTGGCCGGCAGGTAGAGCGCGCCCTGCAGCCGATCACCCTTGGTGCTGCGATAGTCGATCAGCCTCGTTCCACTCGACCAGGCCAGATCCTTCATCTGCGGATTCACGTCGGTGATGCGATACCCGCCCTTGAAGCCGTCCTTGTACACGTGGTAGTCGGGGAACTCGGCAAAATTCTGCCGCGTGTAGACGTACGTGTCGGCGATGCGAGCCTTGGTGATGTTGATGCGCGCCGTGTCCATCACCAACGCCTGGGCACCCGGCTTCCAGGGATCCACGCGCGATAGACCTTCCTTCTTGGTCCATTCCCCGTACGTCCCGAAGTAGATCGGCTTGCTGAGATCAATGCTTCCACCCGGGCCACCAAAGCGACCACCGCCGCCACCGCCACCACCGCCGGCCACATCGAACGCGTACGTGCGGTTGTACCGCACCTGCGTGCGCCGACCGTCGCCCGTCAGGTTGACTGCGCGTCCATCAGCCGGGTTCACCGGCACCTTCCACACATCCCAATTGTCGTAGAGCAGGACCGCGGAATTGTCCTTCGCCCAGCCGCGCGGCTGGGTCGCCGGTGGATAAAGGTTGTTGTGATCGTCTTCCGTGTCGACGAAGGACGTCGCCACGCCACGCGTGATGTTCACGGTGTCGCCGGTGGCAAGGTCGAGCACCCAGTAGTGTCCGTCCTTGCCCCAGTAGAGAAGCTTCCTGCCATCGGGCGACGCCATCATGGGGCCCACAGCCGGCTTCTTCTTCATCTGCAATGTCGACTTCCCGGTTGAAAGGTCGACGCGATACACGTCCATGTAGTTCCGGCCCGAATAACTCGCCTGCTGCATGTAATCGCGGTTGTCCGTGCCGTAGGCGAACTTGTCGCCCGTCGTGATCGTGATCGACCGCATGGAATCGGCGACCAGCTGCATGAACCGGTCTTCGGCGAAGCGGTACTGCGAGAGGTAGTTGAAGCTCCGGTCCGCCTGTTCCTGCACGATCTGCTGCGACTGCAGCCGTGGATCGTTCTTGTGCCAGAGAATGAGCGACACGTCGTCGTTCGCCCCGCCGGCCCGGCCCGCGTTGGTCTGGTTGATCGTTCCGCCGGCGCCCGGTGCGCCTGACTGGATCGCGGACGCGCCGGAGCGACCGCCGGCAGGATTGGCCGGCGGCTTCTCACGAATGCCGAAGAACACCGCCGAGAGGTCCGTTGCATAACGAGGGGCGCGGTCGGAGGCGAGTTTCCAGTCTTTCGGGAAATCGGCCCGGCCGGTCGGGTCGAAGGTCAGGCGCTTCGCTGGTCCGGCCTGGCCGAACTGGCTGAAGGCCACCAGCGTGAAGGTCGTGTCGCGGCGGACGTCGTCGATCTTCCCCCGCATCACGCCTAACGCGCGGGAGCTGTCCGTCCAGCCCAGGTGCCGGTAGATCATCTGCTCGCTGTCGAGTGAGCGCGCCACGCTGGTCTTCATGTTGCGCAGCTGCACGCCGTTCCCGACCTGGTCAGACGTTTCCATGGTCCAGGCGAGCCAGGCGCCCGATTCATCGAACGCGAACTCGCCGACCGGTCCCAGGTTGAACCGCTCGCCATTCTCGAGACTGTAGAGAATCACGTTGGCGCCTCCCACCGCGCCGCCGGCGGCAGCGGGAGGACCACCCGCGCGTCCGGCGAGAGCGAGCGCACCCGCCGTACCCGTGTTCGCGTTGGCACCGGGCAGGTATCCGACGAGAGCCACCCACGTCGCCGTGTCGCCGTTGAACTGGAACCGGCGAATGCGATCGAACTCGGTCTTCTCACCGCTCGCCAGGTTCATCAGCACGAACTTGTTCGCCGTCTGCCGCCGCGTGCTGTCCGTTGGCTGGTTGGCGACATTGGCGCCACCGCCGCCACCACCACGGGCATTGGCAGCACCTGCTCCACGACCACCACGACCACGCGCCGACGAATCCACCCGCGGCGGCGCGACGATGTAGCCAAGCCACTTCGAGTCGCCAGAGATCACCATGGACCCGCCGTTCTCACCGACCGGAATCCGGTTTTCCGACGCCCCTTCCGCGGTGCTTCGCACGATGAGCGTGAGGTTGCCCTCCACCGGGCCGATGACGTACGCGAACCATTTGCCATCGCTCGACAACGCCGTTTGCCTGATGGTGTTCCAGGCTTTGATGTCCGGGACGCCGAGCGGCCGCGGGACCGCGGGCGCGGTGTTTGGCGAAGTCGCGGGCATCTCGGCAACGCTCTGTGCGTGAACCAGAACGGGCGCGACGGTCGCGATGACGACCGTGCCGAGAAGGAGTCGGGAGTTTCTCATAAGGGCCTCGGGGGAACAAGCCACCGGGGTTTGGTGGCGCTCAGAATGTAGGGAAACGTCTGCGATCAGCGAATAGTTGGGATCGCAGGGATCTGGCGTACCGATCCGTACAAAGAGTGAGGAGTTGGAGGATTGGGGGTAGATTCTCCCCACTATGCGATGGCTCGTGTGGATCCTCGTGTTAGCAACCGGACTCTACGTGGTGATGGGGGTCTACCTCGCCGCGGTGCTCAAATGGGAGGATGACAAGACGGTCGGCCTGAAGTATTTCGGCCGATCCAGGCCCGACCGGGAGCGGTTCAAGCGCATCCTGGCGCTCAATGCGTCACTGCTTGCACCAGTGCTCTGGCTCAACAACCGACTGGTACGCTTCGACTTCAGTCGAGCGCGCATCCAGTACAAGGGCGTCTCAGCGCCGGCCGGTGCCTGCAGCGTCGACAGTTTCCAGCGAGCCGAAACGTACCGCCCCGGGGCTGCGGACATTTTCGTCGTCACGCAATTGAAGTGCGGAACGACGTGGATGCAGCACGTGGTGTTCGAGGTGCTCCATCGCGGACGCGGGAACCTCGTCGAGAGCGGTGCCGCGATGTTCGCCATTTCGCCCTGGCTCGAAGGACGACGGAGCGTTCCAGTAGATGAGGCTCCGCTGGTAGGCTCCGAGCGCCCGTCGCGAATCATCAACACGCATCTTCCGGTGATCCTCTGCCCCTCGGATCAGGCATCCCGCTTCATCTACGTGGCGCGCCACCCGGCGTCGTGTTTTGCGAGTTGCGTCGACTTCATCCTGGCCAACGCGGGTGCCATGGCGCCGCCGATGACAGCGATCGAGGGGTGGTTCTCGTCGAAGGACCTCATGTGGTGGGGCACGTGGACCGACCACGTGCTGGGCTGGTGGCGTTGGTCGCAGGAGCAGAAGAACGTGTTGTTCATCCGCTTCGAGGACATGAAGCAGGACTTGCCAGCGGTGATCCGTCAGGTCGCCGTGTTCCTCGGCATGAAGCCGCTGTCCGACGAGGAAGTGGCGAGCATCAGCGAGAAGTGCAGCTTCCGGTACATGCAGGACAATCAGGCGTCGTTCGAGACGATGCCGCCGAGACTCCTGCAGGCGCGCGCCACGTCGTTCGTGAGTGACACCGCCGATCAGCACGGCAACGTGTCGGACGAAGTGCGGCTGCGGGTTGTCGGGTGGGCGGCGCGTGAACTGTCGGGAACCGGTTTTCCGCTGGCGGACTTCTACCCGGACGTCGCGACGGCGAGCTGACCGTGCCCGCCTAACGGCGCCGGAGGTTACTCCGCCCCGACCGCTGGTTCGTCCGGCTTCTGGGCCGCTTCCTCGGCGCGCCGCCGCCCGGCCTCTTCGGCCTTGCGGGCCAGCTTGGCTTCCTGCTTCTGCTTCCGCTCCAGCTCCTTCATTCGCTTCTCGAAACCGTAGTTAGGCTTTCTCGGCACGTCGTCGCTCGCGCTGTAGGGTTTCAGTCCGCCGACAAGTCGGCGACCCGGGAATCGGGTGGATTCTGATCGATGATGCGGCAGGCCATGCGCCAGCAGGCAACCGTCGCATCGCGTTCGCTTGGATAGGTCTCTGCGCTGCTGAACGCGCGCAGTGAGCCTCGTCGGCCAATCGTGACATCCAGGGTCCACTGCCCAGAGCCGCGAACCTGGAAGGTCCGCGCCGTGAGAGTGAAGCCCTTGTACAAACGCGGAGGTGCCACGTTGACATCCAATTGAGGGTACCGAAAGGTAGCGGGTCGAACGGCTCCTTCGGCGTGGAAACCGCGAGTTTTTTTCGATCCGGGCACGACTTTCTCTCCTTCGCGCGACGAGCTACACTCTCCGCACTACTGTCATTGGAGAGGGGCCCGCCATGCTTCGCATTTTCCGAGCCTTGGCTCACGGACGAATCGCCGTCGCGGCATCCGTCGCGCTGATCACCCTGACCGGCGCAACGAGCCTTGGCACATCGAGCCGTGGCTGGTGGCCCGCACGCGGTGCTGAGCCCGTGCGCGCGAGCGCCGCGCTCGATTCGCTGATCCTCCGCACGTACCAGTGGCGCAGCATCGGTCCGGACAAGGGCGGCCGCTCGATCGGCGTGACCGGAGTGAAGGGCCGGCCCCAGGAAGCGTATTTCGGCGCGGTCGGGGGTGGACTCTGGAAGACCACGAATGGCGGCAACGATTGGGTGCCGGTCACCGACCGCCAGATCGGGTCGACGTCCGTTGGCGCCGTGGCGGTGTCGGAGTCGAATCCCGATGTCGTCTACATCGGAACCGGTGAGACCTGCATTCGCGGCAACATCATCCCGGGCGACGGCGTCTACAAATCCACCGACGCCGGGAAGACGTGGGCCAAGGTCGGGTTCAGCGACAAGCAGAACATTTCCGAGATCCGCGTCCATCCGACCAATCCCGACATCGTCTGGGTGGCGGCGTTCGGGTTCCACGCGTCGCCTAACGCAGAGCGCGGTGTATTCAAGACCACCGACGGCGGGCGTTCCTGGCGGAAGGTGTTGTATCGTGACGACAAGACGGGCGCCATCGACATCTCCGTCGACCGGACGAACCCGCAGGTGTTGTATGCCGCGCTCTGGGAAGCCTTCCGCAAGGAATACACGATGTCGAGCGGTGGCGCTGGCAGTGGGCTGTTCAAGTCGACCGACGGTGGCGAGACGTGGACCGAGATCACGCGTCGTCCCGGCCTGCCGGCACGGGGCGTCGTCGGGCGCATCGGCGTCGACGTCTCCGGCGCCGACCCCAATCGTGTGTACGCGCTGGTCGAGCATGAAAACGGAGGATTATTCAGCTCGGACAATGGCGGCAATACGTGGACGCTGGTGAACAGCAACCGCAGCATCCGGCAACGCGCCTTCTATTACACGCACATCACGGCCGACCCGAAAAACCGCGACGTGATCTACGCGCTCAATACGTCGCTGTTCAAGTCGAGCGACGGCGGAAAGACGCTGACCAACGTCGGCGGCGGAACACACGGCGACCACCATGACCTGTGGATCGATCCCGATAACCCACAACACCTGGTGAACGGCAATGACGGTGGTGGTGCCGTCTCGACGCAGGGCGGGAATACCTGGTCGAACCAGAACTTCTCCACCGCGCAGTTCTATCACGTCGTCACGACGGGGCACGTCCCGTTCCACGTCTGCGGTTCGCAACAGGACAACAGCACCGCGTGTGTGCCGAGCGCTCCGACGTTTGGTGGCGGACGGGGCGGTGGTGGCGGTGGCGGTGGCGGCGGGGGTGGCGGTGGCGGCGCACCGTCGGCCGCGTTAGGCCCGCGGTTCCCGTCGTACCAGGTCGGCGGCGGCGAACCAGGCTACATCGCGCCGGACCCGAAGGATATCGACGTCTTTTTCGCCGGAACCAACAACGGCGGATTCATGACGAGCTTCAATCGCAAGACGGGTCAGATGCGCGAGGTGAATCCGTATCCGCGTCAATACCAGGGCGAGCCGTCCAGCGCGGTGAAGGAGCGCTGGCAGTGGACGTACCCGATCATTTTCTCGCCGGTCGATTCGAACGTGTTGTACACCTCGTCGCAGCGTGTCTGGAAGACGACGACGGGTGGGCAGCGCTGGGAGGCGATCAGCGGTGACCTGACCCGTCACGAGCTGAGCACCATGGGTCATTCGGGCGGCCCCATCACGGGCGACATGAACTGGCCCGAGATCTATGCCGTCGTGTTCTCGCTGGCGCCGGGGAAGCGCAACGTGAACGTCATCTGGGCCGGATCGGACGACGGGCTGGTGCAGGTCACCCGCGATGGCGGCCGGACCTGGACCAACGTGACGCCGCGCGAGATGCCGGAGTTCGGTCGGGTGAGCCAGATCGACGCCTCGTCATTCGACGACGGATCGGCCTATGTGGCCGTGAAACGCCCACTGCTCGACGATACCGCGCCGTACATCTTCCGCACGCACGACTTCGGCCAGACCTGGACGAAGGTGGTGAACGGCATCCTACCTAACGATTACGTGCACGCAGTCCGGGAGGATCACACGCGCCGGGGACTGCTGTACGCCGGAACGCGGTTTGGCGTGTACATCTCCTATGACGACGGCGGCACCTGGGAATCGCTGTCGCTCAACCTGCCACGCGTTCCGATCAACGACCTGATCGTCGAAAAGAACGCGCTGGTGCTTGGCACCCATGGCCGATCGTTCTACGTACTGGACAACATCGAGCCGCTGCGCCAGATGACGCCGGCCATTTCGTCGTCACCGGATCCGTACCTCTTCAAGCCGGCAGCAGCCATCCGCTCCGCCGGCTCGGCGCAATTGCAGTATTGGCTCAAGCAGCCGGCACAAAGCCTGACGATTGAAGTGATCGATGCCGCGGGCCGCACGGCGGCGACGTTGACCGGTGCGCCACCCGGCGGACGTGCGGGTGGCCGTGGCGGCGCCGCACCCGGAGGTGAAGGAGGCGGTGGTGGTGGTCGCGGGGGCCGCGGCGGCGGCGGTGGTGGAATCCCGATGGGCGCCGGACTGCACACCGCGCAGTGGGGCCTGCAGTACCCGGGCGCTACGACCTTTGATGGAATGATCCTCTGGGGTGCATCCACCGCCGGCCCGATGGCGGTGCCGGGTACGTACACGGTACGTCTTACGGTTGATGGTCGCACGCAGACGCAGCCGCTGACGGTCATCAAGCATCCGCTCTACAAGGATGTCTCGCAGGCCGACCTCGAGGCGCAGTTCGCGCTGGCCATCCGGATTCGCGACAAGCTCAGTGAAGCGAATCAGGCGGTGATCCGGATCCGTGACATCAAGACACAGGTCACCGATCGCCAGAGCAAGTCGCAGGATCGTCGGCTCAAGACGGTTGCCGACACGCTGGTGAAGCAGATCGGCGCCGTCGAGGAAGAGATTTACCAGGTGCGGAACCAGAGCGGCCAGGATCCGCTCAACTTCCCGATCAAGGTCAACAACCGGATCGGCACGCTGAATCGTTCGGTGAATACGGGTGACGGCGCGCCGATTGCAAACGCGGAGCCGATTTTCAACGATCTCGTCGGAGAGTTGAAGGTCCAGACGGACGCGCTGGAGCGGATCCTCAACACGGAGCTTCCGAAGCTGAATGCAGAGCTGCGACGGCTTGGCCTCACGGAGATCAGCCCGCCGCGCATCATTTCCTGAACTAAAGAACATTTAACCACAGAGAACACAGGCCAGCGGAGATGCCTTCGCGAAGGATTACGATGGGGTGGAGCTGACCCGATTTGATGGACACCTCAAAAGCTCGGATATTCCGGGCGGAGGTGATTCATGGCGAAAGGGAAAGAGATCCGTCGATCCTTCAGTCGGGAGTTCAAACTCGAGGCAG
>Ga0070698_100000743_pt1 | contig 35073 bp, 32 predicted proteins | sample KBSK1502metaG_FD_65477 | JGI IMG/M metagenome (GOLD analysis project Ga0070698, IMG submission 65477) | Corn, switchgrass and miscanthus rhizosphere microbial communities from Kellogg Biological Station, Michigan, USA - KBS K1-50-2 metaG | ecosystem: Host-associated > Plants > Roots >... | reverse complement strand
CACCCGCTCGGTTACGGTTGAGCACGATTCGCGGCGGCAGCAGCGGGTTCGCAGCGCGCCCCATCCAGAACCCGAACAGCGCAAGCAATGCCGTTCCAATGACCAGGAATCCCCAGGTCGACGGATCCCCCCAGCTGTGTGTGGCTGCGCTCCCGAACCCGTAGACGAGTGAGAACATGCCCACGGACGAGAGCAACACGCCGGGAATGTCCAGCGGGGGCCTGGTGGGCGTGGGTTGTCGGGCGAGCACAAGCGCTCCGCCGACAAACGCGACACCGGCCAAGACGACGTTGACGTAGAGGGTCCAGCGCCACGAGAGGTACTCGGTAAGCACCCCCCCGATCAGGAGGCCGACGGCGCCGCCGGCCGTCGCGACCGCGCCGAAAATCCCGAATGCCCTTGCCCGCTCCTTCGGATCGGTAAACGTCGTCGACAGAAGCGAGAGCGCTGAAGGAACTAGCAGCGCCGCGAACGCACCCTGGCATGCGCGTGCTGCCGCCAGCATGCCGAAGTTGACCGAGGCCCCGCCCACCGCCGAGACCAGGGCGAAGCCGAGCAGGCCGGCGAGGAACGTCACCTTCTGACCAAGCAGGTTGACCAGCCTTCCTCCAGCCAGGAGCAGGCTGCCGAAGGCCAACGTGTACGCCGTGATGACCCACTGCCGATCTGCCGTCGTGAAGTGCATGGCGAGCTGCGCAGACGGCAGCGCGACGTTTATCGCGGTGAGCGCGGTGACCACCGTTGCGAAGCCGACGCCGATCACCGCGAGGGCGAGCCAGCGCGAACGGTCCTTGACGGCACGCTCGCGAACGAGCTTGTCGGTTAGGGCGTCAGCTGCCACCTAGACCCTCCCACCCACTATAGTTCTTTCTAGAGTTCACTCTAGTATAGACTACTGACAGTGGCCGTCAAGTCCCGGTCCGGTCGCAAAGGTCGCCGTGAGCAGGCGATCCGCACCAGGGACCGCATGCTCGATGCCGCGATTGCTCTTTTCATGGAGCAGGGTTACGACGACACGACGATTCAGCAGGTGGCAGCCGCTGCCGGCGTCGCGGTGCAAACCGTGTACTTCACATTCGGCAACAAGGCACGTCTCCTCTCCGAGGTTCAGGACCGTGTGATCCTGGGCAACGCCCCCTCCGAGCGGTGGGCTGAGCAGCCATGGGCGGCTGAGCTGCGATCAGAAACCGATCCTCGAAAACTGCTCGACTTGTTCGTTGAGGTCGACAGTCAAATCAAGAGGCGAGTCAGTCCGTTTATCGCCCGCCTCGGCGCGGCATTACCGAACGACACCAGTCAAGCCGCGGGCCGCGACGCGCGGCGCGACCTTTTTTATGGCACCGTGATCGATCGACTGCATCAGCTGGGAGCCCTGCGCTCGGGCTTGTCCCCGGGCCGCGCTCTCGACATCCTGCGAGTGGTCGACTCTCTCGAGGCGTACGTCGAGCTGACCGAGCGACGCGGATGGAGTGGTGAGGAGTGGCGTGCATGGCTTGGGCGCGTGCTCCAGGCCGAACTGCTCGGTGCGACCGTGAGCTGATTCGGCAGATGGCCGCTGGGTATGGGGTCGGCACCGAATCCTGAGTAGAGCCGGCGTCGTCGGCGAAAGTTCTTGATGAGTAGTCAGCACTCCGAATCGATCGCGCCGAGTGCTGTTGACAAGACTTAGTTTTAGTCTTAGCCTAAGTCCAAGTCAAGCCCTTGAATTTCAAGCTGTGACGACAACCAACCGCACCACGCGAGACCTGAGGCGAGGCAATCGCGCGACTGTGTTGCGGCGCCTGTACTTCGACGGGCCGTCGAGCCGGCTCGACCTGGCCGCGAGTACGGGCCTCAGCCCGGCGACCGTCGGCAACGTTATCTCGGAGCTGATCAGGGACAAGGTAGCCATCGAGACCGGCCAGCTCGATTCGGACGGCGGCCGGCCGGCGGTCCTGGTGAAGGTCAACCCCGCGCACGCAGCGGTGATCGGAGTCGATGTGGGCGAAACCGGAGCAGCAATCGAGCTCTTCGACCTGAACCTGCACAAGCTTGCAGCTGTCGAGGAACCACTCCGCCTGCCACGCGAGTCGCCCAGCTCGATGGTGGCGTTGATTGCCAAAGGCGTCAATGAGTTGATCACGGATGCCGGCGTTTCCGTTCGACACCTGCTTGGCATCGGGGTAGGCGTTCCGGGTGTGGTCGTCCACGATGGCGAGGAGTACGTCCACGCACCGAGCCTGGGGTGGGACAAGGTCACTCTGCACCAGCTGATGACGGCCGCGCTGCCGGCTCCGGTGATGCTTGACAACGGCGCCAAGACCATGGGACGCGCGGAGCTCTGGTTTGGGGCGGGCCGGGATGCGCGCCATCTCGCCGTCGTGCTCCTCGGCACCGGAGTTGGCGCGGCGCTCTTCAATGACGGGACCCTCTACCGCGGCTCCACCTCGAGTGCAGGCGAGTGGGGGCATACGAGCGTGGTCGTCGGCGGACGGCTCTGCCGCTGCGGAGCGTCGGGCTGCCTCGAGGCTTACGTGGGAGCGGAAGGAATCCTGGACCGTTGGGCGCAGCGCGCGCGCAAGCCGATCCGCACCCGGAAGGACCAGCAACGACAGCTGCGGGATCTGCTGGACGCCGCTCGCTCGAGCAAGGCGGCTGCTGACGTGCTGGATGAGACCGCCGAGTACATCGGGGCAGGCGTGGCGAACCTGGTGAACCTCTTCAACCCAGAGTGCATCGTCATCGGCGGTTGGGTCGGGCAGCTGCTTGGACCGCGACTGCTTCCGCGTATTCGCGAGATCGCGGCGGCGCGGGCCCTCCGCTATCCGTTTAGCCGTGTCGCGATCGAGCTTGGGCGCCTTGGTCCAGATGCTGTCGCGATGGGCGCGGCGACCCTGGTCGTCGAGCGATTCCTGGCTGACGGAGGGCGCGTTGGCGCTGGACTCGCAAAGCGCGCGCCTGAGGCGCCTGTGAGAGAAGGAGGCGCCATCGGCTGATCCCGGAGTCGACTCGTGAGTGCAACTGGATTCGACTCGATCTCAAGTCTGTGGAGGAGGAAGTCAATGAGGTTGGGAATCGGCGTCCGGCTGTTGTCTCTATTACCAGCGATTGCGCTGCTGGCAACCGCATGTTCGAGCGGCGGGACCACCCCGACGAGCTCGTCTGCCAAGGTGGTACGAGTCCTCGCGGTCGCGGGTCCCGAGACCGATGCTTTGATCAAGTACGCGCCAGATTTCGAGAAAGCCACCGGCATCACCGCATCCATCGAGCAGGTGGCAAGGCCGCTGTGGGGTCAGCGCAAGGTGCGTGAGCTGATCGAGAACGCGGGCCTCTACGACGTTGTCATGACAGGCGGCGGAGACGACAACCTGTGGGTCAAATACAAGGCCCATGTCAAAGACCTGTCCAAGCTCCTGCCCGCCGCCGACGTCGACCAGCTGATCCTGAAGGACAAGTTCACCAACAACGGAAAGCTGGTGGGGATTCCCCAGTACTACAACTTCCCGATGCTGTTCTATCGCAAGGACCTGTTCAACAACCCGACGGAGCAGGCAAATTTCAAGGCGAAGTACGGCCACGACCTCGCTCCCCCCACGTCCTATGACGAGATGTATCAGCAGGCCGAGTTCTTCAACCGGCCGCCAAACCTCTACGGGTTCTTCATCGGCGGAGTCGACTGGTCGGTCTATCTCGACGACACGTACTTCGTGTACGGCCTCGGCGGCAACTACGGCGACCCGACTGCCAACCAGCTGACCCTGAACTCACCTCAGCAGAAGCAGGCCATGAACTGGCTGGTCAAGTTCAGCAAGTTCAACCCTCCCGGCTGGCAGACGGAGAACTTCTTCGATGGGGACCAGCTCGTACAGAACGGCAAAGTCGCTATGTACCAGAACTGGTTCTACATCTGGAAGACTTTCCAGCAGAAGATGCCTGACAAGATCGGCATGGCGCCTCTTGCAGGCAAGGCTGCTCACCTGGGCGCCTTTGTCGCCACCATTCCCGACGCCGCACCCGAGCCGAACAACGGCGCCAAATTCATCCAGTGGATGATGGGCGCCAATTATCAGAAACAGCAGGCGATCGAGACCGGCGACCTGCCGATTCGCAAGGATGTGCTGCAAGACCCCGATGTGCGGAAGGCCCTGGTTGGCATCGAACAGTTCGAGAAGGTGCTGCCCAACCTTCAGTACAACCAGACGACCTGGGTCGGTGAGCTGTCGGCCGGCGTCAGCGAAGCCATCGCCAAGGCGCTCAAAGGCGACCTGTCGCCGGACGCCGCATGCGACTGGCTGCAGAACCAGAAATTCAGCGGCCGGAAGGCGATCGAATAAAGCTCGTGGACCGACCGGTGTCATTTAAGCGGCAGGTCCGCGGTTCTCGCAGGCGCGGACCGGCCGCCGACTTTCTCAGCTGGAACCGCAGAGTCCAGCTCACAGGCCTGGGCCTGACGCTGCCGGCGCTGGCGTTTGCGTTCGCCTTCATGGTCTATCCGGTGGCGAACGTAGTGTTCTTGAGCTTTCATCAGTACTCACCGCTTCGGTCGGCCGAGACCACCTATGCCGGCCTGAGCAACTACACGTGGCTGGCCGGCTCTGACATCGTCGCCCACTCGATATGGGTGACGATCGTCTTCACGGCTGTCAGCGTGGCGATCGAGATGGCGGCGGGTCTGGCCCTGGCCGCTCTCCTGGCCAAGCTCGTGGTCGAGAGCCGGCATGTGTTCGGCCGGATCCTCTCCCGAGTGTTGCTGAGCTCTTTCATTCTTCCCTTCGCGACACCCGCTGTCGCCGGCGCGATCGCGTGGAAAATGCTTCTTCATCCTCAGTTCGGCCCGGTGGATGCGATCCTTCGCACGGACATCGCGTGGTTTTCGCAGTTTCCGCTGGCGTCGGTCATCGTCGCCGATGCCTGGAAGACGATGCCGTTTGTCCTTTTCCTGCTGTTCGCTGCGATCCTCTCCATCGAGCCGGATCAATACGAAGCCGCGCGGCTCGATGGAGCGAATGGATGGCAGGAGTTCCGGTACCTCACGCTGCCCTCGATCGTGCCGGTGCTCGCGGTCGTGGCGGCCTTCAGAGCGGTCGATGCGTTCACCAAGATCTTCGACGTCGTCTTCGTGACAACAGGTGGCGGCCCCGGCAACGACACCCAGGTATTTCCACTGCTGATCTGGCGAACCGCGTTCGACTTCCTGAACTTTGGCCAGGCATCCGCGCTGGCCGTCGTGGCGGTGCTCGTCTCCGCCGCCCTGGGGGCATCCCTTCTGGCGATCAGAAGGATTTCGCCGGCGTGATCGCCTTTTCCCGGGCCGAGCGGATCAGCAGGGCGGTCCGAGGCTCCCTCCTGGTACTTGCCGCCGTCGCCATCGTGATCCCTGTCGTCTGGATGGCGATCGGCTCGTTGAAGACCGAGAGCGAGCTCTTCGCCAGCCCGCTCGCACTTCCGGCGGCCCCCGCGTGGGCGAATTACGGGACGTTGTTTCAGCAATTTCACTTCGGTATCGCGACCCTGAACAGCGTCGAGATCTCGTTGGGCGTGGTCACGATTAGCGTGGTTCTCGGTGGGATGGCCGCCTATGGTTTCTCGCGCTATCCGTTCAAGGGCAGCCGGATCCTGTTGAGCGGCCTGCTGATCACTCGAATGGTGACTCCGGCGGCGCTGGTCGTGCCTCTGTACCTGATCATGAATTCGCTCGGGCTGCTGAACAACGTGGTCAGCATCATCCTGGGCGTGGCGGTCCTCAACCTGCCGCTTGTGGTCTGGATCATGCGACCGTTCTTCGACGCGTTGCCGCGCGAAATCGAAGAGGCCGGCTTGCTCGACGGCCTATCACCCTTCGGAGTCTTCTGGCGTATCGCCGTGCCGCTGGCTGCGCCAGGCCTGCTTACGGTCGCGCTGCTCAGCTTCATCGCGGGGTGGACCGACCTTCTGTTTCCAATCTCGTTCTCGACGACGCCTGAGGCAGCGCCGCTGACATCACAGCTGCTGCAGATGCAGACGGGTTACAAGATCTACTGGGGTTCCCTGATGGCGGGCAGCATCTACCTGACACTGCCCACGCTGATGGTTTCGTTCGCACTCCAGAAGTACCTCGTCAGAGGGATGCGGCTGGGTTACTGAGATGGATCACGAGAGGGAAGCTCATGACGATTGATTTTCCAGAGGGCTTCGTGTGGGGCGCTTCAACGTCCGCGTTTCAGATCGAAGGCGCAGTCGACGAACAGGGTCGCGGGCCATCCATATGGGACAAGTTCACGAGGCAGCCTGGCGCCGTCTATCACGGCGACACCGCGGACGTTGCTTGCGATCACTTCCACAGGCTCGACACAGATCTCGACCTGATGGCCGAGCTTGGCCTGCAGGCGTACCGCTTCTCGATCTCGTGGCCCCGTGTCCAACCCGAGGCCGACGGGACCAACGAGCCCGGACTCGACTTCTACGAACGATTGGTCGAGGGACTGCTGAAGCGCGGAATCACACCCATCGCGACGCTCTATCACTGGGACCTGCCCCAGGCTCTCGAGGATCGTGGCGGCTGGAGCAACCGTGCGACCACCGATCGCTTCGCCGATTACGTGTCCGCCGTGGTGGGGCGCCTCGGTGACCGCGTGCGGCGGTGGGTGACGGTCAACGAGCCTTGGGTGGTGGCGTTTGTCGGTCACATGGAAGGGCGGCACGCGCCCGGCGTCAGAGACGAAGCCACTGCCGTGAAGGTTGCCCATCACACCTTGCTTGCGCACGCACGCGCGATGGAGGTCATCCGAGCTGTGGCTCCGCGGGCTAAGGCGGGCATCACCCTGAATCTCTCTGACGTATTGCCGGCATCGGACAGGGCGGTCGACGCGGCCGCCGCCAGAAACGTCGACCTGTTTGAGAACCGAGTCTTCCTTGGGCCGCTGTTCCGCGGTGGCTATCCAGCAGACGCGTATGAGTTCTGGTCGGGCGTTACTGACTTTGGCTTCGTCCGCGATGGCGACCTCGCCGCGATCAGCCGGCCAATGGATTTTCTCGGCGTCAACTTCTACGAGCAGCATCGAGTGATCCACGACCCAGCCCACACGAATGGCCCTTCGAACCTGGTCCGGGGCGCCCGCAAGCTGGCACCCGAACCGCCCATCACAGCGGGCGAGGTCGCGATCCGACCCGAAGCGCTCTATTCAGTGCTGACCCGCCTACATCGCGAGTGGACTCAAGGCCTTCCTGTTTGGATCACCGAAAGCGGCATCGCGCTGCACGATTACGTCGGGCCCGACGGGCGATGCCACGACCCCGAGCGAATCGCCTACTACGACGGTTACTTCCGGGCGGCGGCTCGAGCGATCGATGAGGGCGTGCCGCTCCAGGGCTACATCGTTTGGTCGTTGATGGACAACTTCGAATGGGCCGCCGGCTATGGGTTGCGTTTCGGGATCGTGCACGTCGACTACGCGACGCAGGAACGGCTCCCGAAGAGCAGCGCCATCTGGTTCCGACAAGTGATCAGTGCTAACGCGCTGCCGGCGATGCCGGTCGCTGCTGGCGATGCAACGTTGGTGGAACGCTCTGCGTAGTCACTAGTTCGAATCAGCGAGTTTGCTGGCTCAGGAGCAACCGAAGGGCGTTGCTCGAATACACCTGCGCACGGTCCGCTTCCGACAGGCCACACGCATCGATGTCGGCGATCGTCCTCTCGACTGCGTCCTGAGGACCGAGCGGCGTGTCGGTGCCGAAAAGGACGTGGTCGGCGCCAAAGAAATCCAGCACGCATCTCACCGCGTGCCGAGCCCCGAACAGAGCCGTGTCCGCGTAGAAGCGCCGAAAGTAATCCAGCGGCGCCCGCGGCAGCGTGTCTTTGACCTGGCGGTAGCCGGGTCCCATGCTGAGTCGGGCGGAGAAGTGTGGGACCATGCCCGCCCCGTGATGGGCGATGACCTTGAGTTTCGGGTGGCGCTCCATCGCGCCGGAGTAGACCAGGCGAGAGAGGGCGGCCGCGGTCTCGTACGGCCAGCCGATCGCCCACCACAGGCCGTAGTTCGATGCCGCCTCCGAGGGGTAGTCGGGCCAGGCGGCACTGCGCGTCGGGTGCAGCCATAGGCCGCGGCCGAGGCTTTCCAGGTGGCCGAGAAGGGGGCCGAAGCGGGGGGCGTCGAGCGGCACTCCCCGCACGTTCGTGTAAAGCTGCGCGCCGAGGGCCCCGAGCTCGCCGGCCGCGCGGTCGAGCTCTCGCAAAGAAGCCTCGACGTCGTTCAGCGGCAGGGCGGCGACAAATCCTTCGAACCGGTCCGGATGGAGGCGGACCAGGTCCGCCATCTCTTCGTTGGCCAGCCGGGCGAGGTCCGCCGCCGTTGAGGGAGGGCCGGTGTCTTCGATAGGTGGAACGGCCAGGACGAGGATCTGCTTGTAGTCCGGAAAGCGCTCCATCTTGCGCCACCGGGCGTCCAGGTCGGAGATGGAGTCGTCGAACCGAAAGACGCCTTCTCGGTAGTACCGCACGTCGTGGGCGGGCATCGTGCGCTCGAGCTGCGGCTCGAGTCGGTCGAGATAGCGGCGGGGAAGGATGTGCGCGAACGCGTCGATCTTGTTCATCCCCGCTGGAGGTCAGGTTATCCGGCGGCTTGCAATAACCGTCTTCTCACGACCAGAATCTACCGCTGCAATGCAAGGGTCCGAGATTGGACACATCCTCGCCGTGGTGTTGCAATTTCTCGACGGCATCCCTCGATGATCGACGGCGACGGGCGCCTGGAGACCAGGCGCCACGTCATGCCGCCTACGATCTGGAGCTCCCGCTCAGCTCCAGTAAGCGCGTCGCCTAATGCCGCTTGCGCTGAAGAGCCTAACGACCATGAGAACGATCACGGCACCGATGAACGCGATCAGCATCGCGCTGAGAATCGGGTGCCCGACGATCGTGATGCTCCAGTGGAAGACGCCGGCCAGAAAGCCGCCCACCAGTGCACCCACAATGCCTGCGATCACGTCACCCAGCAATCCCAGACCATGACCCAGTGCCAGGTGGCTGGCGAAGAATCCGGCCACCAAGCCGACGAGGATCCAGACCAGAATTGTGTCGAAATCGAGGTTGAGAACCATATGTATCAGTCCTCCTAGTTGCTAAAACGCCGGGTGATGGCCCGTTACCCAGGGCCATGTATAGAGATGTAAAGGTCGTCCGGCACCGACGAGGGCGAAAAGGGCGTCGCTCAGCTGCAGTTCGAGTTGGGTCCCGAGGGCTCCACAAGTGTCGGAGCAGGCTATGAACGGCCTAACTCTCCTGGACACGAGGCGAGGCAACGATCGCCTCCGCGCGATCCCGATTCTGATCCTGACCAACTTTGACGACCCGGACACGGCGAAGCGCGAGAACCGGGAATTATTGCGCAAAGGCACCGACCCCTCCCTGCGTTGTGGCGCCGATACGGCCAAATTGGCCCAGGTTGACAACCTTTCCGCCTCACCGACGTTATGAAAACCGTCACATGGACCAATCACGCCTTCCCGCGCCGGAGTCAGTGGCGGCCGAGGAGCCATACCGGCCCGGCAGCAAAGCGGACTTTGACCGCCTGTACCGGGTGACCTACCGGCGCATCTTCGCCACGATGATGCTGATACTTCGCAACCCAGAGGCGGCCGAGGACGCCACGCAGGAGGCCTACCTTCGGGCCTTTCGCGCTTGGGATCGCTGGAAGCAGGACGCACCGGCCGGAGCCTGGATCTACCGCATCGCCCTGAACGTAGCGTTCACCCAACGCCGCCGGGAGCGCCTCCAAGAGGTCGCGCAAGTGATTCGCCGTCTGGGCCGACCCAAGGCCGCGGATCCGACCGAGCTCTCACAGCCTGATCTGCTTCGCGAGCTCAGGGCCCTGCCTCCGAAGCAGGCCGCGGCGCTGATCCTGCGGCATCTGCACGGCTTTACCAACCGCGAGATTGCCTCGGCTCTCGGTGTGCCCGAGCGGACTGTGGCTTCGCGGCTGGCGGCTGCCAAGGGCCGGCTGCGAGCCCGCCTTGGAGATCACCCAGAAGGCGAAATGAGTATTTCCGCGATGTCGATAGTCCCTCTGGAGGAATGAGCGTGGAAAGCGGTAACGGATTCGAGCGGTGGCTGGAGCAACAGCTTCAAAACGCAGCTGCTAAAAGCCCCGGGCCCAGCCCCGTCCCGACCCAGTCTCAATACCACGCCGCATATCTCCAAGGAGGTCTTCACATGTCGTTTCTCGCCAAGGCGGTCAGCGTGGTCTCCACCAAGGGGGCCATCGGGCTCGCGACGGCCGTGCTCGCGGTAGGTGCAGCAGGCGTCGCGGTCGAGGCTTCCGCCACCGGCAGCACGAGTCCAAGCGATTGGGGGCAGCAGGTCGTTCAGCAGGTAGATAAGTGCAAGGCCGCGCTGGCGCCGGGCTCACACGGCATCGGTCAGTGCGTCAGCGCTTTCGCCAAGCAGCACGGTCCGCAAGTCAGCGCCGACCACCGCGCAAGCGGCGCCCGCGGACATGCGAGCGATGCCCGCGTAAATGGGAGCGACCACACGCCGGGTCCGCCGGCCAATCCTGGCAGGCCGTCCGACAACCCAGGCGGCAGGCCAAGCAGCGTCCCGCCAACGACTCACTGATAGCCGAACCTCATCGGCCGCGAAGCAGGGAGAGGGTCGGGCCGCGCCCGGCCCTTTTCCAGTGACGCATGATTGGCAATTCGTGGGGATGATCGAACGAGGCGCGTTGCAACTCCTCCTCTGACTCCGGCGTCGCTGTTTTGTAGTGACCAAGCCCACCGCGACGACACCTCGCCAACCATCCGACCGCCGGCGACGACCGCAAGAACCGCCTTGTACGCTTTGTACCTCTGCTCAGTCACGCTCATCTCCCTCATGCGGGGGAGCGTGACAAATCATCGCGCGAGACACCTACTCCCGCCGTTTGGATGACCGCAGCTCTAACGTCCGCCGAGGTCGATCGGTGCGGGCATAAGCCCAAGAGTCCCTAACAGTTCAACCAAGCCGCGAGCCTGTCGGGGCCAGAATCTGGTCGAGAGTCCTGAGGTACAGGCCCTGCGCCACGAAGTGCGACAGGTTGTCACGGATGGCGCACAACAATCGATTTTCGATCTGTACGGCCCGTGTTGTGTGCCGCGACAGAGCCACCACCTGATTTGCGCGGCGCAGACGGCGTTTCGCATACAAAGCGAATGCCTCGATGGGGTCGGCTGCACGCACGAGGCTGTCTCCAAGAGCGACGGCATCCTCGAGCGCCTGACAGGCACCCTGGCCTGCGTTCGGTGTCATCGGATGGGCAGCGTCGCCGACGAGCGTCACCCGCCCCCTGCTCCAGCTCGGAGCTCCCGGCCGATCGTACATGTCGTTGCGGAGGATGGCCCTGTCGTCCGTCGCCGCGATGACGTCTGGCACTGGTTTCGCCCAGGTTCCGAATCGCGCCATGAGGTCAGCCTTGTGGCCAGCGGTCCCCGGCTTTTCGCCCCGAGGCTCCTTGGTCACGCCGGCCCAATAGATCCTGTCGCCCCTCAGCTGGAAGGCCAGAAACTCTGCGCCGCGGCCGACCCAGTTGATGCCGCTCCCGGGCCGGATGAGAAGTCCATCTCGCTCCACGATTCCCCGCCAGACAGTCGAGCCCAGATAGACAGGGTCGCCGTCGCCGAGCAGATCGCGACGAACCGATGAGCGGAGCCCATCGGCGCCGATGAGTAAGTCGACCGCAAGTGTCGATCCGTCACGGAGGGCGACGCGGACGCTCTCCGCATTCTGTTCGAAGCCCAAGACCTCAGTGCCGAGACGCAGGCCAACGCGGCCAAACCGGCGAGCCAATGCGGTCTGCAAGTCCGCCCGGTGGACGAAGCACGTCTCGAACCCATACCGCTTACGGAGGAGGTCGAGCGAGTAATTGGTCATCTCACGACCCCGCCAGGTACGTACCGACAGGTCCCGGACTGTGAGCGCATCGATCTCGACATCAAGCGCCTGCAATGACCGAGCGCCGTTCGGCCAAATCATCAATCCCGCGCCGATCTCGCGAAGTTCCTGAGATCGTTCGAAGATCTCCGCCTCGAAGCCTGCCTGACGCAGGGCGATGCCGGTAGCGAGACCGGCGATGCCGCCACCCGCGATGAGAACCCTCACGGCTCCTTTCATGCAGGTTGGCTGCCACTCGTCGAAAGCGCCTGTTGGGAGGAACTCTCATGCGCCACTGGCCTTGACGCCAGCTTGATTCCTCTGATTGCTGCGGCAGACAGGGCTGCGCCTGTGACCAGGGGCCACGCCGGAATGCTGGCGAACCAGACATACCCGAACGCGACCAGCATCGGGCCGGCCGATACCCCGCTGAGTCCGAGGACCATGGCCAGGACGTGAATTCCCGCGACCACCAACGTGAACGAGGCCAGCCATACAGGCACCGCTCGGGTGATCAACGCCGCAACCCCGACAGCGAGCAGAAAGACCGCGAACGGGACCAGGCTCACTCCTGACAGCACCGAGCCGAACTGCGCCATCGAGCCGCCAAAGTCCTTCGAGCCACCCGTCGCCGGCACCGAGAGCACCGCGATCTGCGTCGTCTCGATCGCAAATTTCACGGCGATGGCGACCATTGCGACCTGGGCCAGTGCGGCCGTGGTTGGATCACTGCGTCTGACCAGCGTCGCCACATACACGCCGAAGACCATGTACAGGAGATAGGCCAGCAGCAGGATCGTTACGGCGCCACGGGCGGCCGGCTGGTGCGTCGAAGCCCATGGACCCCAATCGCTGAGCGAATCGCCATACATCGGGAGGTTGGGCGAAAACACAACCAGAAAGAACACCAAGGTCCCGACGACTCCGGTCGCCGGCATGGCCAGCCGCGCCCAGCGAGCCAAGTCAGCGCCTTGTTTCGCCACAGCCATGTCAAACCTCCGCCCGTATCGCTGCGCCTAGCAGCACGAAGCACACCCCCCAGGCGGCGATGGCGTACTCGAAGTCGCGACCCGGCAGCGCGAACGATGGAAAAATCACAACCACCACAAAGAGACCCGCGATCAGCGGCGTGAAGCGGTGCCAGCCTTTCCACAGGCGCGTCCGGAGCGTGGCGATCCCGGCAAGAATCAATCCCGCCGTCAGCCCCAGCGTGGAGACGCTGAACAGCACGTTGGCGACGTCCGTGCTGACCACATCGACAAGCTCGGCGACGGCGAGAATCGCCCAACAGATCACGGTGATCCAGGTCCCGGCGCGTGCCATACGGCCTCGGCCCATCGCTCCGGAAGTCCACTGTCCGATCATGCCGACCAACAGCAAGAGGTGACTGAGGCTGCTCAGGCTGGCGGTAAACCAGGTCGTGCCGGCTATTGCCGCGCCCGCGACCATGAGCAGTCCCCCGGCCATCGTTGCCCACGCGGTCAAGACCACCCGGGTGCCAATCGTTCGCGTTGCCGTCGCCGTGGCCTGGCTCATTCGGGGATGTTCCCCGACGCGGTGCCCATGGTGAAGGGCGTGTAGATCCCGTCGTAGTTGATGGTCATGCTCATGCCGCCCGCGGCGTGTATGAGGACGTGGCAGTGCAACATCCAGATGCCAGGGTTATCGGCGACGAAGCCCACGTCCCAGCTGTCGCCTGGTCCCACCAGGATCGCGTCCAGGTGTACCGGGCTGCCTGAGATCGTCCGGCCGTTCTTGGCCAAGACGGAGAAGATGTGGCCGTGGATGTGGATCGGGTGCGTCGTGCGGCTGCGGTTGACGATGTGCAGCCGGACCAGGTCGCCCAATCGGACGTTGATCGGCTGAATGAACGGTGAGGCCTGGCCGTTGAAGGTGTCGGCGACATCGAAGGTTCCGTTGCGGAACATGGGAACACCGCCCGACAGCACGATCTGTCGGGTGACGTCGAACCGGGTTGCGTCGAGCACCGGATCCGGCGCCGGCCCGCCGTAGCGGGCCAAGTCGAACGTTGGCAGCGATGACAAGTTGACGGCCGGCACCGGACCACTGCCGATCGTCACCGAGGCAGTCGTGGGCCGGCTCCAGGGAAAGGGCGCGATTCCCCTGATTCCCACCAGGCGCACCGCGCCCGCGCTGGGCATCGTGAACACCAGGTCGGCCCGCTGGCCCATCCCGAGCGGGATCCTTTCCGGTCCGAGCGGCTGCGGCTGGTTCAGGTCATGACCGTCGAGCGCGGCGACTGTGTATGGGGCGCCCACAAGCACCGGCATCTGCACAGTTCCCGCCGGCCCAAAGTCCATCGCCGAGACGGCGTCGATCAATCGGAGCCGAACGGTGTCGCCGGGATTGGCGTCGAGGTGAAGGCTCGCGCTGCCGTTGACGGCGACCGCATCGGAGTTCGGCAGGCCGTGGATCATCAGTGTGTAGTCACGCACCGTCGGAGCGGACGCATTCGGCTCCACCACCAGCGAGCCGAACAGGCCCGTCGGGATCTGGTTCATCGTGTCCTGGTGCGAGTGGTACCAGTACGTGCCCGGCTCATTGGCTATGAACTCGTAGACGAAGAAGCCGCCCGGCGCCACCGCGTCCTGCGTGATGCCCGCCACCCCGTCCATCGCGTTGGGCACGTTGATGCCATGCCAGTGGATCGAGGTCGGCACGGGCAGGTGATTGATCAGAATCACCCTGACGCGATCGCCTTGCCTGACGCGCAGCTCCGGGCCGGGCACCGTGCCGTTGTAAGCCCAGGCTGTTTGGCCGCCGGCGATCGGGGCCGCCGTGAGGGTGAACTCTTTCAGAGGCTGGTCGCCGTCATGAGCGACCAGATCGACCACCGAGGTGGACGTCTGGCCAGCCACGAATGGCGCGCTGTCGTAGGCGGCCGGCATCGGCGAAAGCGCACTGCCCACGCCTCCGAACGCCATCAAGGGTGAGAGCAGGAATGCGGGAGCGGTGACCAACACAAGTCGGACCCGACCAGCCCGACGAGCCTTGAGGTGGCGCAGTCGCCGAATGAACACCAGGCAGGAGATCGCTTCGAGCAGGGTCGCGGCGAAGTCAGGGAAGGCAATCTCCTCGGGGCGCCAAGGGACCGGCGCGATCGGCAGTCCCGTTGTGCGCGACATCAGCCAGATACCGATCACCGCCAGGGTTCCAACCAGCGCTGCGCCGAAGAGCCTGCGACTCGGAGCGAGCACCAACGCGATCGCCAACCCGACCTGCGCGAACCCGAGCAAGACGAAGAAGATGCCGTACGGTAGGTACTCGGAGAAGTGCTCCGAGGCTGCGGCGAAATGAATCGCCGCAGCGCCCAGGGTCAAGAGGACGGCCGAGTAGCTCCGAACCACTCGCTCGTCCCGATTCATGGAAGTTGAGAGACCTGTATCTCGCTGTTGGTCCCAGGCCCGAAGTCCTGCGCGTAGTGACCGCCGGTGGCTTCGATCTCGAAGAAGGGATGGCAGCCTCCGGGCGTGCACTGGAAGATCAACAGGTACTGCCCGTTGGGATCGGCGGGGATGAACGGCAGCTGCTGAGTGGTGGGCACCGCGAAACCGCTGAGGGAGATATGGCCGGCCCCGTTCAGCGACGGGTCGGCGTTCTGGTGCCCCTGGAACTCCAGCTCACCGTCCACCTGGCCAGCCTGGTCGACCACGATCCAGCCCCAGATACCGCCAATACCAAATGGGTTGGTCGGGCCGGCAACGCACGTTGTTGGGTTCAAGCAGTTCAGCGACAGCCCAACCTGGTAGGCCGCGCCGTTGCCGTACGCGGCGGCGGGCGCTGTGGCCATCAGCAGCAGCAAACTGCTCGCGAACAAAACACCGAGAGTGAACCTGAGCCTGCGCAATTGCACGTCCTCCGTTTTCAAGTCGACTCGGGCCACGGGAGGGCGCCGATTGGCAGGAAGGTTGGGGCTTCGTCAGCACGCCCGCATCGGGTGTTTCCCTACGTCTGGGGCATCTCCGCCATCCGCCGCCCGAGCTCGGCCCGCGACCGGATGGCCAGCTTCGAGTAGATCCGGGACAGGTTCGCCTCGACCGTCTTCGGGCTGACGAAAAGCGCCGCTGCGACTTCGCGGTTGGTCATCCCGGTGGCGGCCAACCGCCCGACGCGCTGCTCGGTCGGTGTCAGCTGGTCAGCAGCTCCGGGCTGCGTGCCCAGACGGCGCAGCGCCGCGTCTGCCTTCCTTGCCCACAGGCGGGTGCCGGCGGCGGCGAAGACTCGCGCGGCCTCTTCCAGCGATGCTTTCGCGGCCTTGCGCTTGCCGCGGCGGCGCTCGAGCTGGCCTACGACCAGGAGGGTCCGCGCTCGCTCGAGCGGCATGGCCAGGCGTTCGTGCTCGGCCAGCGCCCGTGCGGCGGATTCGAGCGCCTCATCCATCCGGCCTTCTTCGGCGAGGAGAAGCGCGCGGCATCGAGCGCCGGTGGCTAGCGCCCACGCGCGATCGAGGCGGCGCCCGTTGTGCTCGAGCTGATCGACGATTGCCGCAGCCTGCGCGGTCTGGCCGATTGCGATCAGAGCTTCCGCTGCGTCGGCCGCGAATGGAATGCAGACCGGCTCGTTGACGCCCATGGAGGCGGCCCCCGCGGCCATGGGTCCGAGTCGCCTGGCCGCGGCGTCGAAGTCCTCGACCGACAGCTCGAGAAATCCCAGTGCGGCGATGGGCCACAGAGTGGCCACGAGACAGCTGCCGCGAAGGAAGATTGCGAGCGCCGCCTGCCCGGTCTCGCGGCACTCGTCCACCTTGCCTTCGAACGCGGCCACGTTGGCGCGCGTGGATAGGGCGATGGCGAGCGGCACTTCGGTGCCGAGCTGGAGAGCGCGCTCGTACGCGTCGTCGGCCACGGCGCGCGCGCTTGCCAGGTCACCGCGCCAGCATTCGAGCATCACTGTATGGAAGGCGACGAACATGAGGTCGCTCTCTTCGCCTTTTTCCAGGCACTCCTGCCGCAGCGCGTAAAAGCCTTCGCGGGCGCGGGCAAGCTGGCCGCTCCACATCCACAACAGGCACGCGATGAGAGACGGGCGGAACATGATTGCGGTCGGCAGGCCGCGGTCCTCGAGCGCCAGGGCGCGCTGCAGGCGAGGCTCGTCGAGGCCCTGCCCGTTGAGGAACCCGACGATGGCGGACGCCGCCAGCGCCTGCGCGATCATTCCGCGATCGCCGAGCTGTTCAGCTGCGTCGATCACGGCGCTGGTGTGGCCGATCGCGTCGTTGATTCGACCCAGGTTGGTCAGCACGTAGCTGAGCTCGAGCATCACGCGCACTCGGAGTGCCTGATCGTCTTTTGCGTCATCGAGCGCTTTCTCGAGAAGGACGGAGGCTTCCTGATAGCTGTCGTCGTGCAGGCGAACCGTGGCGAGAAGCCTTTGCGCCTCGCCGCGAACCGGACCCGGTGGCAGCTTCGTGATGGTTGCCTCGAGGAGCGCCCGCGCTCGGGTCGGGTCGCCTGACTCGAAGTGGAGGCTCGCGGCGTTGATCACGCGTTCTGGGCTGTCGGCGCCGATGCGTATTGCCATTTCAAGGAGGTCCGCCGCGGCAGCCGGCGCGCCGCGGCTTCGGGCGATGGCCGCGGCTTCGTCGAGGGCTGCGACCGTCTCGGCATCGGCGGCAGTGGAGGCGAGCGCAAGATGGCGCGCCCTCTCCTCGGGATCGACGCCCGCTGCGGCGAGCCGGCGGTGCATCGCCCGGCGCTGCGCGGGTGACGCCATTCCGTATACGCCCGAGGCGAGGATCGGGTGCGTAAAGCGAATGCGGCTGCCGTCCATCTCGAGGATGTCGAGAGCTTCCGCCTGCTCGACCAGGTGCAGCGCCCCGGCATCGATTCTTCGCAGGACCTGGAGGGTCGGCGCCGTCAGTGAGGCAGAGGCAAGAAGGACCTCTCGCACTCGCGTGTCGATCCCGCCGAGTCGTTCCCGTGCGAGCTCGGTCATGGTTCCGGGGACCTTAGTGCTGGGGGCGAGCGCCGGCCGGTCACCGAGGAATCGCACGAGCTCGAGGGCAAAGAAAGGATTGCCGCCGGAGATTGCCTGGATGCGAATCAGGGCAGGGCGCGGGTAGGTCCTCGACGTCCGCTCTTTCAGGAGATGGTGGAGGGCCGCAAGGCTGAGCGGTCCGACCTCGACCTCGGCGGCCTGGTATGGATCCGCGAGCCGGAGCGCGGGTGGGTTGGCGCTTGCGCGGGCGGCGCGGCGGGTGGCGAGCACACCGATGCGCCCCGTCATGCGCCGCACCGCGAACTCGATCGTGGTCGCGCTCTGGCGGTCGAGCCACTGGAGATCGTCGATGGCGACCACGACGGGCACTTTATTCGCCATCCGTCCGAGCATGGTGAGGAGCGCTGTGGCGATCGCGCGGTGATCGAGCGTCGTGTTCGCCGGTCGCGCGCGAAGGAGGGCGACCTCGAGCGCCTGGCGTTGGACATCGGGCAGGTCGTTTGCGATTTCGTCGTCCACAGAAGACAGCAGGTCCGCGACCGAGGCGTAAGAATGCCGGGCCTCGGACTGGACGGGACGGCAGGCGATCACCTGATAACCGCGCCGGCCGGCCCCAGTCAGCCCGGCCTGCCACAAGGTCGTCTTGCCGATGCCCGCTTCGCCGTGGAGGATCAATGCCGCGGGTCCACGCTGCAGCTCTTCGAGAAAGGCGGCAACCTTCAAGAGCTCAGCGTCGCGGCCTATAACCCCCAGGGACATTGATTCGCGACGGGAAGCATAGGGAAACGCCTGATGCGTTGGAGCGAGTGCGCATAGTACTTTCGTCCCATGTCCCGCAGCTTCCTTGTCGAGTCGTACTGGCCGGGGATCACGGAGGCCGAGGCGCTGGCGCGGGGTCTGCGTGCGCGGGAAGCTGCGGCGGAGTCGAGCCGAGCTGGGCAAGAAATCAGGTTCGTCGCGTCGTACCTGGTCGGCGTCGACGAGGCGACATTGAGCGTGTTCGAAGCCGGCTCGATGGCAATCGTGGAGGACACCTGCCGCCGGGCGGAACTTCCATTCGAACGAATCGTCTCGGTCGTTCCGATCGGACTCGACCCTTCATTTCGGGAGCCGGTTTGTTGAGGAATCGCACGAATGAGGTGGGGGCGATCAACGGGTTGAGTTCGTCCAAAAGAGTTCAAATAAGGAACCTTTGGTCTGAAAAAGTCGGGGCCCGGGATTTGTACTAAATACCCCCGCCAGAGGTCCCGGTTACTGCTCGACCATCTGGACGACGACCTTTCCCTTGGCATGTCCCTGCTCGAGGTAGGCGAACGCGTCGGCGATTTGCGCAAATGGGAACACACGATCAGTCACGACCTCGAGCTTCTGCTGATCGATCAGCGCCGCCAGTTCTGACAAGTCAGCTCCACTTGGGTGCATGAACATGTACCGATAGGCGACGCCATGCTTGCGCGCCTCGCGGCGGACCCTCCAACTGGCCGCCCAGAACAGCGCCGCACGCGCAGGTCCAGATTGAAGGTCTTTGCTCGCGGTTCGGGGCTCAGGGACGCCCGCGATTGAGACCACCTTTACCCCACGTCTAACTACCTGGAACGTCTTCAAGAGCGTGTCGCCACCAATGAGATCAAGAGCTCCGTCGTAGTCGTGTAGGACGTCCTCAAAACGCTCGCAGGTGTAGTCGACCACGATGTCCGCTCCAAGTTTCCGCGCCATCTCCTTCCCTCGAGCGGAGGCCGTTGTTGCGAGGTGAGCGCCAAGCCACCTTCCAAGCTGAAGCGCGAACGTACCAACCCCACCAGATCCACCAGAGACGAAGATGTTCTGGCCGCTGGTCACTCGCAGCTCGTCACGTAACGCTTGCAGTGCGGTCAGCCCGGCCAGTGGCACGCCTGCCGCCGTGCTGAAATCAACCGATGTTGGCATTCGTGCGACCAGCTCCTCGCGCACTACGACAAATTCGGCAAAGGCACCGAGTCGCTGCTTATCGACCCGCGCAAACACCCGGTCTCCTTCGGCCAAGCGAGTGACGCCTGATCCCATGGCCACGACAACGCCAGACAACTCGCTACCCGCGATGATCGGGAATCTGTACCTATATATCAATCGCATTGTCCCCTGACGCGCTTTGAAATCAATAGGGTTCAGTCCAGCGGCGTAGACCTGGATCAGCACCTCGCCAGGGCCAGCCGATGGCGTGGGCACGTGGCGGAATTCCATACCATCAGGACCGCCATAACGGGTGAGGACAAACGCGCGCATGTTCGTCATCCGTATCCTCCTCGCAATACTGGAGCGGAGAAGATGCCGGAGGCGGGCAGCGACCACGGCTGCACCGAACGGGCACCAGGATGATGTGGTAGGCGAGCGTGAACGCCATGTGGATCCGGCTGGGGCAGCAGAGCCGGGGGCGCGGCCGCTGAGAGGAAGTCGAGCGACCTCAGCGCTGCCAGGCGGGCCGAGGCGGGCGGCCGAGCTCATTGGCGGTCGCCCGAACCGTCTCGCCACCCGCGGTGGCGCGTGCGGACGTGGGGCCGGCGCGCAACACGGCAAAGCGCTCGGCGAGCGAACCGGCCAGGATCATCGTCCCGGCGACCGTTGCTCCGGCCCGATGCCGGCCGACGGCGACCATGAGGAGTGCGCCCCCTGCAGTCAGCATCCGCGCCATACGGGCGGGCGAGGCGGCCGGTCCGTGGTGGTAGTGGCGGGCGACGCGGCCCAGTTGGCCCTCCATGACCGCAACTGCTCCAAGCTCAACGCCGGCGCCGAAGATCGCCAGTGTGCGAGCAGGGCCGGACTCGCGGGAAGGCGTCAGGATCGCAGCGGCGGCGCCGGCGCTCGCCGATGCGCTGCCGGCGAAGACGAACGGCAGGTGATGGCGAGCCTCGTGCCAGACCGGCACTGAGGTATCGGCAACCAGCACCGCCGTATAGGTGAACAGCGGAAGGCCGAGGATCGCGGCGCCCAGCTCGCCGAGTCGACCGACCGGCCGCAGCCAACCCGTGACCTCGGATGCGGCAGCCACGCCTAGTGCGCCGCCAAAAAACGACAGCACCCAGCTGCCCACGCTCATCGGCGAGGTCGGCTTGAAGACCCGAAGCATGTTGTAGAAGCGCTCGGGGCGCCCGAGGTCGGCGATCAGGAGCGGCGGGCACCCAAGCAAGGCAGCGAAGCCCGCTAGTAATGACGCGCGCGCGAGGACTGGGCGCCGAGCCAGCCGCGCGGCGAACCCGAGGACGGCCGACATCCCGGCGAGGCCGCCGAGCCAGAAGTAAACCGCAACCTCTGGGCTCCAGACGGGCTCCTTCACGACAGGCCGGCCGTAGTAGCCGGGCGGCGCGCTCACCGGCGGCTCGAACCGAAGGCGAACAGGACGCCGGCCACTGCCAGGCCGGCCGCCATCGCGGCGGCGCCCCAGATCTCCTTGAGCCGACGGGTCGGCACGACCGGGTGCTCCGGCAGCCTGTAGGCGCCTGGCTCGTCGAGGAGCAGGAACATCGAACCGGCGCCGCCGATCCCGTTGTCCTTTTCGTCAGCCAGGTAGAGCCGCGCCTCGGTCCTGCCTTCCGCACGCAGCTCCGCCACGCGTTGCTGGGCGCGCTCCCTCAACTCGTCGAGGGGGCCGAACTGAATCGACTTGGTCGGGCACGCGTGGGCACACGCGGGTTCCTCCCCACCGCTCAGCCGGTCGTAGCACAGCGTGCATTTCTGGGCGACGCCATTCGTCTCCGGCCGGCTGGCGATGCCCTCGCGACGGGTCAGCACGCCGAAAGGACACGCGGCGATGCAATAGCCGCAGCCGTTGCAGACGTCGGCCTGCACGACCACGGTGTCGAACTCGGTGCGGAAGATCGCTCCGGTCGGGCAGACGTCCAGGCAGGCCGCTTCTTTGCAGTGCTTGCAGACGTCTGAGTTCATGAGCCAGGCGACGCCGCCGTCCGCCTGCTTCTTCTCGATGAAGGCGACGTGCCGCCAGCTGTTGGCGCTCAGCTCACCGGTGTTGTCGTATGAGCTGTTGAGATAGCGGATATCGTCGACGGGGACGTTGTTCCACTGCTTGCAGGCGACCTCGCATGCCTTGCAGCCGATGCAGATCGAGGAGTCGGTGAAGAAACCGACGGGTTGGCCCGGTTTCGCTGGGGCGACAAAAGCCGGCGGCGCATACGTCTTTGCCATCAGCGTCGAGGACCGTCGGCCCGCCTGATGTCACACGTCGCAGCCTTGACCTCCTGGATGTGGACGTTGGGGTCGAGGACGATCGCGAAAGCGTCATTGGCGGAGTCGCCTTTGACGATGCCGCGGTAGCCCCAGTGATATGGCAAGCCCACCTGTTCGACATCGCGTCCCTGCACACGGATCGGCTTCATTCGCTCGGTGATCAGGACCCGCGCGCGAATGGTGCCGCGCGCGGTGACGATGTCCGCCCAGCTCCCCTGCTCGAGGTCACGCTCCGCGGCAAGCCGGGGGCTCACTTCACAAAAGAACTCTGGCTGCAGCTCGCTTAGAACGGCCACGGTGCGACTCATCGCGCCGGTTGTGTGGTGTTCCGTCAGGCGGACGGTCGTGGTCACGTATGGATAGCGCTCGCGGTCGGCGTTGTACGGATTGAGCGGGACGTCGTACCGAACCCGAGCGGGGTTCGCACTCTGCGTGTAGAGGGCGTTGTCAAATGGCGATTCGTTTGGCTCGTAATGAGGCGGCAGGGGGCCATCGAGCAGGCCCGATGGTGCGAACAGCCAGCCTCGGCCGTCGCCTTGCATGATGAAGGGTGCGTCGCCCGGGAGCGCACCATCGCCCCCGGCGTCCTCGGGCGGCTGATAGCCAGGCGGTTTGGTGGCGTTGAAATCAGGCACGTCGAGCCCGACCCATCGCCGCTTCCTTGCATCCCACCAGACGTACTTCTTGCGTTCTGACCACGGCTTGCCGGAAGGATCGGCCGAGGCACGGTTGTACAGCAACCGCCGATTGGCCGGCCAGGCCCACCCCCACTCCGGCGCGACCAGCGTCTGTTCCTGGCCTGGCCGTCGCCGCGCCACCTGGTTGACCTCGTCGGCGTAGGAGCCTGAGTAGATCCAGCATCCACATGCGGTCGAGCCATCGTCTTTGAGCTCTCCGGAACCGTTGAGTGCACGGCCCTCGGCGTCCCAACCGTTGACCTCGCGCAAGACTGCGTCTGCGCTTGGCTCGCCCAGCCTTCCCTCGGTGGGATAGCTCCAGCTGAGGTCGAGGATCAGCCGGTCGCGCGGATCGGTCGAGCTCGCGAGCTTCTCCCGGATGATGCGCCCCAGGTGGTAGTAGAACCACAGGTCGGACCGGCAGTCGCCCTGTGGTTCGATCGCGGTGTGGTGCCATTGCAGCAAGCGCTGCGTGTTGGTGAAGGACCCGCTCTTCTCAGTGTGGGCCGCGGCCGGCAGGAAGAAGACCTCCGTCTTCACGTCGGCCGTTTTCAAATCTCCTCTCGCGATCTCCGGCGAATCCCTCCAGAACGTCGCGCTCTCGATCAGGAACAGGTCGCGCACCACCAGCCATTCCAGGTTGGCCATCGCCATCCGATGCAGCTTTCCGTTGGCAGAGCCCACCGCTGGGTTCTCACCGGGGAGGAAGAAACCCTTGACCTGGCCCGCGAGCATGCCCATAGCGGTTCGATAGGTGGACTGATCGTGGTCGACCCGTGGTAGGTGGCCGAAGCAGAACCCGTTTTCAGCGGTGGCCGCATCGCCGTAGTACGCCTTCAGCAGGCTGACCAGGTAGGCCGGAAGGTTGCCCCAGCCTCCGCCGGAGGCGCGATGGTCGGCGAGGTATTGCTCCAGGTTGATGTCTTCGGCGTGCGGCATCGGCATGTAACCCGGCAGCATGTCGTAGAGCGTGGGAATGTCGGTCGAGCCCTGGATGCTCGCATGGCCGCGCAACGCCAGGATGCCGCCTCCCGGCCGGCCGATGTTGCCCAGGAGCAGTTGGACGATTGCCGCCGTTCGGATGATCTGGACGCCTACGGAATGCTGGGTCCAACCCAACGAATAGACGATGGCGGACGTGCGCTCACGGCCCGAGTTGCTGCAGAGAAGCTCGGCCACCTCGACAAATCTCTGTTGCGGCACCCCGGAGACCGCCTCGACCATCGCCGGCGTGTAGCGCGCGAAATGACGCCTGAGCAGCTGGAAGACGCACCTTGGGTGCTGAAGCGTTTCGTCTCTGGCCGGATGAGCATGGATGGTGCGGCCGCCAAGCGCACCCGTTGATTCAGACCTCGACACGGTGCCTGTACGGTGCGCGGGACCGGCCGAATCCACGCCCTCGTACCGCCACGACGTTTCGTCATAGGCGTGGCGTTCTGGGTCCCAGCCCGAGAAGAGACCGTCCAGGTCCTCTGTATCGCGGAAGTCCTCGCTGACGATGGTCGCCGCGTTCGTATATGCGACCACGTATTCGTGGAACCAACGATCGTGCTCGAGGATGTAGTTGACAAGGCCGCCCAGGAACGCGATGTCGCTGCCGGCGCGAATCGGAACGTGCATCGTCGCGTTCGCGCTGGTCCGCGTGAAGCGCGGGTCGACGTGTATCACCGGAGCGCCCCGGAGCTTCGCCTCCATCACCCACTGGAAACCGACCGGATGGTTCTCGGCCATGTTCGAGCCCATGATCAGGATGCAGTCCGAGTTGACCAGGTCCTGCTGGAAGTTGGTGGCGCCGCCCCTACCGAAGCTCGTCCCCAGACCGGGGACAGTCGCGCTGTGTCAAATGCGGGCCTGGTTTTCGACCTGCACGATGCCGAGGCCGACGAACAGCTTCTTGATCAGGTAGTTCTCTTCGTTGTCCAGGGTGGCCCCACCGAGCGAGGCGATGCCCATGGTGCGGTTGAGCGGGTGGCCTTCGGCGTCCGTGTCCTGCCAGCCCTCAGCACGGGACTTGATGACGCGGTCGGCGATCATGTCCATCGCGCGGTCGAGGGGCAGGTCTTCCCAATCGGTTCCGTACGGCCGGCGATACCTGACCTTGTATTCGCGCAGCGGTGATTGGACCAGGTTGCGGCTGGCCGAGCCCTTCGGGCACAGCCGGCCACGCGAGATAGGACTGTCTGGGTCACCTTCGATGTCGATGATCTGTTCGTCCTTGACGTAGACCCGCTGTCCGCAGCCCACCGCGCAATAGGGGCAGATCGAGCGCACGACGCGGTCCGCGCTCTCAGTGCGGGGCCGCACCTTCATGTGGTTCACCGAACGCGCGGAATCGCGTAACGCGACGGGGTCGCGATGTGCGATCTGCCGAACCACCGGCCATCGCTCGAGGCGCTTGCGAATCAGATCTTTGATTCCGGCGATTCCCCCAATTGCCGGTCCTGCTGACATCCTCAATATAAATGCCGGTGACACACCCCTACCGACAAATTTTGGTCGGCGCAGTGCTACGAAAAGTGTCCAATATGTCCTGAAATCGCACAGGTCTCCCCGCAGGCCCTGAGCCGCAGGCTGCGCGTCACCATCAAGCCGCCTGCCGACCCCGGATTCGGCGCGCTGCGACGAGCCACACGCGCCGCCATCGTCATCCCGGGGGTCTTTGCCTTTGCGTATTTCCTCCTGCGCGAACCCCAGAGCCTGATCTTCGTGATCTTCGGTTGTTTCTCACTTCTCGTGATCTCCGACTTTGGAGGCTTGCGCCGACCGCGAGTGCTCGCTTATCTGACGGCGACGATCATTGGCGGTGGACTCGTGGCGCTGGGAACCCTTGCCTCGTCCACAACCTGGTCGGCGGTGGCCGTGATGTTCGTCGTTGGTTTCGTGATCTCGTTCAGCCGTGTCTTCGGAGGTTACGTGGCGGCGGCGAACACCGGCATGCTTCTGTCCTTTGTGATCGCGGTGACAATCCCAGCGCCGGGCGCGGTCATTCCGCTGCGCGTCGGAGGCTGGGCCATCGCGGGCTTGGTATCTACGGTGGCGGCAGTCGCACTCTGGCCACGCTTCGAGCGCGTCATCATGTACGACACGACCGTCAAAGCGTTGCTCGCGGTGGCGGACCTCGTGCAGGGCATCGGGTCAGGCGCCGGTCCGGTCGATCTGGAAAGACTCGAGGGCAATGCGCGCGACGCGGTGCAAGCGGCCCGCCCTGGCTTCACCACCATGGCCGCGCGAGCCACCGCGACAGCAGGCCGAGACCGGGCTTTTGCGCAGCTGCTCATCGAGGTGGACAGGATTCTCGAATTCATCGAGCGGCCGTTTAACGCCGAGCGACCCACTGTGCGACCCGCCATACCCGAGACGGATGAGCTCGTCAGCGCGGTAGTGGCGGTGCTGCGGTCAAGCGCAGATGCGCTCGGAGGCGGAGCCGCGCCCGCTGTCCAGACCATTCAAGTCGGTCGTGACAGGCACCGGGCCGCCCTGGACCGATGGGCGTCTGAGCAGCTTCGCGCCAGCCGTCCGCCGGAGGAAGTGCTGGATGGGCTTGACTTCGACGACACGCTCCGCGTCATTTCCTACCTGGCCTTTCTCCTGGGCCGGAATGCTGTGATCGCGGCGGGCGCGCCCACCGCCCTCCGGGACACGGCGATGCACGTCCTGCACACGCTGCAGGCGCATCTGGAGTCCGCGTCGTCCGTCTTGCAGGGCAGCCTCCGTGTGGCGATCGGTCTCGCGCTTGCCGTCTGGGTGGCACGCGCGTTCGATCTGTCTCACGCCTTCTGGGTCGTTTTGGGAACGATCCAGGTGCTGCGCAGCAACGCGCTCGGCACAGGCCGCACCGCCATCCAGGCCGTTGTCGGCAACGCGATCGGAGTCCTCGTGGGCGGGCTGTTTGCCGTCCTTGCGGGCAATCACCCCGCAGTCATGTGGGCGGCCTTTCCAATTGCTGTCTTCGGTGCCGCATACGCCGCCACCACCATCGGTTTCATCGCCAGCCAGGCTGCCTTCACCATCAACCTGATCATCGTTTTCAATCTCATCTCCCCGGCGGGGTGGCAGGTGGGCCTGGTCCGGATCGAGGACCTGCTGGTCGGAGCACTGATCAGCCTTGTCGTTGGCGTGCTGCTCTGGCCGCGGGGAGCACGCCGCGAGCTTGGTCGCGCGCTGGCGAGCGTATATCGTGCCCTGGTCGGATACCTCGAGCTTGCGTTCGACATGGTCCTCGGCTTCGAGCCGGAGGGCACCCCGGACCGAGCACGCCAGATCGCCGCCCGCGCTCAGGTGCGCGCCGATGCGGCGTTCGACACCTTTATGAGCGAGCGCGCCGGCGGCGCGTTCGATCACGAGACAGCGGCGCTATTGCTCTCTTCGGGCAACCATGTGAACTTCGCTGCCGACCTCCTTGACGTGATCGCTCGACGCATGGGCTACCAGGCGGGCCGCTGCTCTGATGGCGCGCGCGACGTACGCGACCAGGTCGACGCGCTGCTCGCTAGATATCTCTTCCTGGCAGACCGGTTAGACCTCGCGCGATCCACGCAACGTACGTCGCAGGTTTCACTGGCCGCGCTGCGACAGGCCGCGCTCAGCTGTTTGCATCGCTGGCAATCAAACGCCGAGCTCGGCAGGGCGGCGATGGCGGTGGTCATGGCAGGCGAGTGGGTCCAATACCTGGCTCGTCTGCAAGTTGACCTCGAAGACGGTGTCGGCGCTGCGAGCGAGGCCGCACGGAAACCCTGGTGGCGTTGACCAACAGGATCGATGGAGCACAATCCAACCAGGGGCCCAAAGATGCCTGAGACCAATCACACAAAAGTCGGCGTGGTCGGCGTTGGCGCGGTCGGAGCCGCAACGAGCCTGGCCTTGATCGAGCGGGGAGTATGCCGCGAACTGGTCCTGATTGACAAGAACCCCGCTCGGGCGCGTGGCGCGGCGCTTGACATGAGCTATGGCGCTCCTCTTTCGCCCGCCGTAGACGTGCGAGTCGGGGATTACAGCGCCCTCGCCGACGCACAGCTGGTGATCCTGACCGCCGGCGTGAACGAGAAGAGCGGAGGAGCAACGGATAGGTCGGATCCCCAGGGCCGTCTTCGCCTGCTCGATACGAACGCCGCGGTCTACAGAGAGGTCGTGCCGCAGGTCGTGAAGTTCGCTCCACAAGCCGTGCTGATGGTGGTCACCGATCCCCCTGACCCTCTTGCCGATTTGACGCGTGCGCTGGCCGGCCACGAACGCGTCTTTTCCACCGGCACGCTGCTCGACAGCCTTCGGTTTCGCGTCCACCTCGCGCAGCGACTTGGCGTGCGGCCTCGAGACGTCCATGCTCTCGTTGTCGGCGAGCACGGCGTGACGGAGGTTCTGTTGTGGTCGTCGGCAAACATGAGCGGGATCCCCGTCCTCCAACTGCTCCAACAAGGCGGTCATACGGTCGACGAGGTGCGATCTGAAATCGAAAACGACATCCGTTACGCCAACATCAACATCATCGAGGGCATCGGGGCGAGCCAGTACGGAATCGGCGCCGTTTCGGCTCGACTTGCGGAAGCTGTGCTGCGCGACGAATGCGCCGTCCTCCCTGTAGCGGCCTACAACGGCCGCTACGACACCACGCTTTCGCTCGTCAGCGTCGTCGGTGCCGGCGGGGTGGTGAAGATGTACGAGCCGCCGATGTCGGACGCGGAAAGGCGCGGCCTCGAGGCGAGCGCCGAAGCTCTTCGCCAGGCCAAGAGCCGCATCTTGCCCGCGGGCTGACGCCGGGGAGAGGATCGACGGCGATCGAACGGCGAGTAGTTCCGCTGATGCTTCTCCTGACGGGAGTCAGCGGGCTGGTCGACGCAACGAGTTATCTGCAACTCGGCCATGTTTTCGTGGCCAACATGACCGGCAACATCGTCTTCATCGGCTTCGTACTGGCCGGCGCCACCGGTATCTCTCTGCCGAATTCGGCCGTTGCCATCGCGTCATTCCTGGTCGGAGCGTTCGCCGCAGCCCGTCTGGCTCGACCTCGAGAGAGTGAGCGGGCGGGCTTGCTCCGCACAGTGACGGCGATTCAGTGCGTCATCGTCGTGCTGGCAATCGCCTTCGGGTTTGCCTCGCAACCTACGAATGGCGTCACGGCCTACGCGGTTGTCGGTTTGCTGGCGGCGGCGATGGGCGCCCAGAGCGCAACCACGAGCCGGCTGGCGATTCCCGGCTTCAACTCGACGGTGGTGCTCACCACGATGCTTTCGACCCTCGCGGCCGAATCGCGATTGGCCGGAGGTTCGGGCGCAAACAATGGTCGACGTGTGCTGGCCATCGCGTCCATGTTCGGAGGTGGGCTCGTCGGAGCGGCCCTCACGCTGCGATTGGTCTGGCTAGCCCCGTTGGTAGTCGCTGCGCTCGTACTCGCTGTCACCTGCCTCGCTTCCAGCCGAACAGAGCCGGCGAGCATGAGCCAATGACCACATGAATTTCACGTCACATGATGGGCACCCGCCCGCGGCCGCGCCGACAGGAGCATGACTACGCCGAGCAATCCGAGGCCGATGGCACCGAATATCAGCGGCAGCGGGAGCAGCCCCCACATCGCCCCGCCCGCGAGGAGCAGTGCTGTAACCAGCAACCCGATTCCCATCGCTGTGAGCAGTTGGCTCGCACGAAGCGCGCTGCCCAGTGCCCGGGTCGCAGCGGCGTCGAAAACGTTGACCGGGCTCGGGGAAAGCTCTGACGCTTCAGTCCAATCCTCATCGCCGCTCACGAACTCCAGCGTGATTTCTTTCGGAGCCTCTCGCCGGGCGTCGCCGGCCGTGAGCCGGACTAGCCGCTGCCAGATCGAGGGCTTCTCGAGCTGGCGTGAAAGCACGATCGTGTCCGCGCCGGCCGCCTGAGCGTAGGCGACCATCGCCGCAGCCCCGGGCGTCGTAGGCAGCCAGCCGTACGCCTCGACACCCAGGGCTTGGGCGTCTTCGACCTGGCTTGCCATGTCGACGCGACCCAGCTCCCTCAGTTCGGCCGGAGACAACGGATGCTGGTAGCGGTTGGCTTCGAACTCTGGAAATGGGCTGGTCCACAGCGACGCCGTGTCTGTGTCATAGAGAATGAGCCGCGCTTTCCGCGCGGCCGCCAGGTGGACGGCTGAGGACCACACCGCGGCACGCCGATTCGTGTCGGCAGCACATGCGACCACAGTTGGCGGGGTCTTTTCGTCGTTCGCCGCCATCGGGTTCACGCCTCCGGAATCCGCTGCGTTGCTGGAGCTTGGGTCTGCCGGCGAAAGGGCATCCCCCGGTCCCCGCGCAACCAGAGGTAGATGAGCGGGGCGATCCCGATGATCGAGATGACGATGTATCCCACGATGCCGCCGAATGAGTCGAACGAGGCGTGCAAGAGCGAGACGCCGATGTAGGTGATGAGGATCGCGAAGGTCGGGCGAAGGCGACCATTGCGCGCGCCGTGGAAGATCACCCCGCCGAGGATCGCCGACCAGAGACCATGGCCAAACGGCGCCAGCACTCCACGAACGAGCTCGTTCAGGACGACCGATGGGAGCGAGAGGAAGAGCTGGTGCCCTTGGACTATGAACAGCGACGCAAGCGCGTAGCCGCTGCTCTCGAGCGCTGCGAAGCCAAATCCAACAGTCGCTCCCAGGACCATGCCATCACGGGTCGTGTATGAGCGGATACCCAGCGCGAAAACGACAATCAGGACGCCTTTGACGAGTTCCTCGATGAGTCCGACCTTTAGGTTGCCGAATAGACCCGAGCCGTATACGAACCAGTACTCGAGCACAGACGCCGCCAGCGCCCCTAGGACTCCGGCGAGGATGAATGCGGCGACGATGCGCCTGGGCGACAACGCAGGGCTTGCATCGTGGTCGAGGTACCAGACGACCCCGGTGACCGGCACCAGAAAGCTGCCCAACAGGACGATTGTCGGCAGCAGGATGATGTTACTGGTGTAGAAGGCGTCGGCCACTGTCGCGATCCAGAGCACCAGCCCGATCGGCAGAACCAGCCACCAGCGCGGCGCCCACACGCGCCGTCCGACCTCGCCCCCCGACTTTTCACCTTGTGGGTTTGTAATCACTTCGATCGACTCCTTTGTGTAGTTCTCAGCAGGTTGATGGCGGTCATCGGGCGACCATGACTCCTTCATCACTCGTCAACCCAAGCCTGGCCGCGCTCGCATCAAGGCGGCCATAACCCTCACGGACAAGCATTCGCCATCGATCTGCGATGGCTGTCGCTACAGGGATCGCGTCGCGACCGGAAGCGGCTTCCGTCAGCTCGAGATCCTTGAGCGCCCACTCGAGCGGGAACTGCGGGCTGTGGTCGGAGCTCTCCATCTTGGCGAGCCTCGCCAGCGCCGTGTCCGATGCCAGCGGCCCTCCCTGCACGGCCGCAAGGAGTGTGGCGTAGGGAACGCCAAGGCGATCCGCGGTGGCGCTCGCCTCGGCTGCGGCTTCGATCTCGAAGGCAAGCCACGTGTTGAGCACGAGCTTGAGGCGCATCCCGAGCCCCGCCTCGCCGAGCCAGAGCACGCGTTGGCCGAGGGCGTTGAACACCGGCTCGATCGTCTTGCGTGCACGATCAGGACCCGAGGCGAGGATCGTGAGCTGGCCATTCCGGGCTGGTTCTCGAGTACCCGACACCGGTGCGTCCACAAAGTCGACATCAGGCCGGCGCTCGGCGACCTCATTGATCAGCCGCTCGGTTGCCTCGACGCCTATCGTGCCCATCTGGGCCCAAACCGCGTCGGGCGCCACGGACGCAAGCACGTTTTGACGGAGCATCACGTCGGTCACTGCATCGGCGGTCGGCAACATGGTGACCACAGCTTCGGCACTGCGGACGGCAAAGGCTGCCTCCGCGTGGGCAGTTGCTCCACGTTCCGCAAGTCGCGCCGTGGCCGCCGGGGTGCGATCCCAGACATCAACGGCGAAGCCCTGGTCGAGCAGGCGCTCGGCCATCCCCGCGCCCATGATTCCTGTTCCAAGCAGAGCGACCCGTGGCTTCATTTCAATAACCTCCTCAGACCGACTCGGGTGTGGGTCCGCCGACTGCGACTTCGGCAGACACGATGTCGTCGATGCGCCGCATGGTTGGCGCGTCGAGCTTCAGGTCGGCGGCCGCGATCGCGTCGTCGACGTGCTTCGTGTGGCGCGTGCCGACGATCGCGACATGAACCGCCGGGTTGGCAAGCGTCCAAGCGATCGCAAGACGGCTTACTGTCGTGTCGAGCTCGACCTCGGCGAACCGGTTGAGCGCCTCGACGACGCGCAGATTGCGCCGGAACTCCTCGCCTTTGAAGACATCGCTCCTCGAGCGCCAGTCTCCCGGCTTGAACTTTGTTTCCGCGGTCAACGCACCGCTCAGGAGGCCGTGGCCGAGCGGCCCGTAGACGAGCACGCCGATGTCGTGCGCTCGGGTGTAAGGAAGGATCGACGCCTCAATGTCACGGCGGAAGAGGTGATAGGGCGGCTGCAGCGTCTCCACCTGCAGCGTCTTGCTGAACTCCTCCATCTGCTCGGCGTCGAAGTTGGAGACGCCGATGTGACGGATCTTCCCTGCCGCCACCAGATCCTTGAGTGCCGCAGCAGTTTCCGCCAGGGGGGTCTTCGGGTCAGGCCAGTGGATCTGATAGAGGTCGATGTAATCGGTGTTGAGCGCCTTGAGGCTCTCGTCCACGCCTCGCCGCAGCCAGTCGGGGCTGGCATCGCGCTGCACGCGGCCTCCAGGTCGGGGCCGCAGGCCGCCCTTCGTCGCGATGACGACCTGGTCACGCGAACGGCCGCTAAGCGCCTTGGCGATCAGCTGCTCCGACGCGCCGAAGCCGTAGCCCTGAGCCGTGTCGAAGAAGTTGATGCCATGGTCGGCCGCGTGGCGGATCGCCGCGATTGCGGCTGATTCATCGGTTGCGCCCCAATCACCGCCAAGCTCCCACGCACCGAAAGCGATACGAGAAACCCGAAGGTTGCTCCGTCCGAGTCTTATCTGATTCATGTCCACCTCCAAACAACCAGTGCTTGAGCTCACGCGCCCCCGCAGCCCCTAGCTCCACGCCGAAAAGAACGCCAACCACACCGGCTCCGTCGAACGCCTGCTGCGGACTCCGGAAACCAAGGTCAGGTCCGACGCCTGATCTGAGGGCGCCTGATGTCGAGACAGCGGCTCATCTGGTTCCCAGCATGAGACCAGGCCAGCAAAAGAAAAAGAGGCAACCTGCGCAGACACTAGTCGGCGCAGGCGAACAATCACAATCGAGGACATGGAGTTGCGTCAGTTAGAGGCGTTCGTGGCAGTGGCTTCATCAGAGCATGCCGCCCTTCAGGCTGCAGCAAGCCTGGGCTTGGGCCGGCGGCCCAGCACCCCGTTCAGAACTCGCGGGTCGAGTTCAGTGGCGCTCACGTCAGTGTCGAACCTCCCGCCGACGGAGAGGACCGTATGCGAACAGGAGTCCCAGCCCGGCTCCGAACACCAGGTGTCCAATGACTACTGACCACAGTGGATCGGCACTCAGGAAGGAGCCACTCGTCCCACTGAACAGACCGCGCAGCAAGACCCAGTAGATGGTGGTGTAGGCCACGACGCCAAAGATCGCGCCGACAAGCACGGTCGCGAGTCCGCGCAGGTTGAAGGCAACGGCGATTGCCAGGAAGATCAGCCCGAGGATGACCGAGTTGATCAAATGCCCCATCAGGCCAAGAATGAAAGGCAGCAGCTGAAAGTCATGGCCGGCGTGGCCAATCCCCACGGCCTGGGCGATTCCCTGCGGTGGCGCCCACACCTTGCTCGTGAAAATTGCGACAAACATCAGCCAGACCGCCAGAGGGAGGCCGGCGATGACGCCAGCCGCCCCTGCCCGTACGACTGTCCCGGCTGAACCACCAGTGAAAGCGATGCGAGTAACCTGAAGGTTGCTCCGTCCAAGCCTTATCTGATTCATGTCTACCTCCAAACAACTAGTGCTTTGCGGACTCCGGTACCAAGGTCAGGTCCGACGCCTGATCTGAGACCGCCTGATGTCGAGCCACGGACAGCGGACTCATGTGGTTCCGAGCCTGAGGCCAGGCCAGCAAAAGAAAAAGAGGCAACCCGCGCAGACACTCTTCGGCGCAGCCGAACAATCACAATCGAGGACATGGAGCTGCGTCAGATAGAGGCGTTCGTGGCAGTGGCTTCAGAGCAGCACTTCGGTCGAGCGGCCGAGCGCCTGAATATTGCTCCCCCGACGCTGAGCGAACTGATCCGCCGGCTCGAGCTCGAACTGGGCACGCGGCTGTTCATACGCACCACGCGGCGGGTCGTCATCCACCCTAGCTGTCGCGCCGAGTCGGCAGACGGACTCGAACCCTGAACCTTGCGGTTAACAGATCGGCGCGGCCCGTTCAAAGTTGTCGGTCCGAATTCACTGAGTGCCGCTGCGCGTCGCCAAATGCCACCGTTTGCCACCGGCGTTGCTGTACGGCGAGGCGGTTTAAGCGCGGTTCGCGGCCGCTTCCCGCTACGAAATCGTCAGCTCGATCACCTGTTTCGAGCTCGTTTCGTGAAGCTCGACGATGAGACGCCGCTGCCCGGGGTCATAGTGCCAGACAGCAGGAGCCTTTCCCAGCTGGACTGATTCTGGCTCAGAAGCGATCTCGCGCAGCTCAAGCCGGATGTGCCTCCGCGCGGGGACAAACTGTCCGTCCTGCTCACCCATGGCTACACGAATGTGGCCATCCGCGACCTCGCTTGTAATCGAGCGCCGGGCGTAGAACCCATTCAACTGCTCGTAGCCATCGCCCGCGTCCTCGTACAAGGTCGCCGTGCCGCTTCCCTCCAGCGGATAGAGCAGGAAGGTCAAAGGGTCGGCTTCTTGCTGGCCGACATAGTTCACATCCGGCCCAAGCGGCACCGCTGTATTGGCTCGCACGTAGATGGCCGGCCGGCCCAGTGGAGCGTGGGCCAGTATGTGCGCAGGTCCCTCTACACGCGTTCCGCTCCAGTAGTGAAACCAGCTCCCAGCCGGAACGTAGACATGGCGATAGTCCACACCAGGGCGCGTGACGGGCGCCACCAGCAGGCCATCCCCGCACATGAATTCGTCATCCATCGAGTAGGTCGAAATGTCTTCTGGATAAGCCCAGAACAGTGGGCGCAGGATGGGCGCTCCCGTGCGGTGACATTCCTCAAAGAGCGTGTAGAGATACGGCAGAAGGCGCTGCCGCAGCTTGAGCATGTCGCGGCAGACGGATTCGTACGGTTCGCCGAACTGCCAGGGCTCTTGACGCCGCGTTGTCTTTTCCGAGTGATTGCGAGCAAAGGGCTGGAAAATTCCGAACTCTGTCCAGCGGGCAAGCAGCTCGCCGGTGGTGTCGCCGTAATAGCCGCCGATATCGACGCC
>Ga0070698_100000742_pt1 | contig 35105 bp, 23 predicted proteins | sample KBSK1502metaG_FD_65477 | JGI IMG/M metagenome (GOLD analysis project Ga0070698, IMG submission 65477) | Corn, switchgrass and miscanthus rhizosphere microbial communities from Kellogg Biological Station, Michigan, USA - KBS K1-50-2 metaG | ecosystem: Host-associated > Plants > Roots >... | reverse complement strand
GGCGCGAAGAGCGACGCCGAAGTCTGCTGCGTTCGTCACGCGCTGCTGCAGCCGAACGTCACGCTATGGACACGCGCGTACGCGCGCCGCCTGATCACCAACTGCTGCGGCCGGAAGGTCGAAGCGGTCGAAGTGGAGCGCGGCGGCGAGACGCTCCGTGTCGAAGCGCCGCTCGTCGTCGTCTCGTGCGGGGCGGTGAACTCCGCGGCGCTGCTGCTGCGTTCCGCCAACGACAAGCACCCCGACGGCCTCGCCAATTCCTCGGGCCTCGTCGGCCGCCGCTACATGGCGCACCTTGCGACGATGATGCAGGGGTTCCATCCGTTCAAGCGGAACGAGACCGTGTTCCAGAAGACGGTCGCGATCAACGACTACTACCTGCGCGGCACCGACGATATGCCGTATCCGCTCGGCCAGATCCAATCGCAGGGACGGACGCACGGCGTGATGGCGCAGACCGTCGTTCCGTGGATTCCGCTGTGGGCCTACGAGGCCTGGGTCGCGCGCGGCGTGGACTGGCTCGCCATTTCGGAAGACCTTCCGCGCGACGAGAACCGCGTCACGATCGCCGCCGACGGACGCGTGAGGCTGCACTACCGTCCCAACAACGTCTCGAGCCACCAGCGGCTCGTCACGGAAATGAAGCGCATCCTTCGCCGCCTCGGCTTCTGGGTGGTCGTCGCGCACTCGCACAAGGAAAAGAACACGACGCACCAGTGCGGCACGCTCTGCTTCGGCGCCGATCCCCGGACATCCGTGCTCGATCCGTTCTGCCGCGCGCACGACATCGACAACCTCTTCGTCGTGGACGCATCGTTCTTCCCCTCGTCGGCGGCCGTGAACCCCGGGCTGACGATTGCCGCGCAGGCGCTGCGCGTCGCCGATCACATCAAGGACGCGCACCTGTCGTGAAAGCCCGCTCGTTCAGCCACTGCGGCATCACGGTCTCGGATTTCAACCGCGCGGTGAAGTTCTACTGGGAGGTGTTCGGTTGTCCGCTGGTCGGGGTCGCCGATACGCCGCCCGACCGGGTCCGCACGTTCTTCGGCATCGCGGGGGAGGCTCCGTCCTGCAAGATCGGGTGGATTCGGGTGCCGGGCGGCGGGGTCCTCGAGATCTTCGCGTTCGAGCCGCAGCAGCCGCCGGGCGCCGTTCCGTGGAACCGCGTCGGCCTGACGCACATCTCCTTCAACGTCCGGAACCTGCAGCGCTGGTACGACTACCTGGTCAGCAAGGGGGTCGAGTGCGTGAGCCGGCCCGAGCGCTCGCCCCGGGGCCACTCGTTTTTCTTTGCGAGGGACTTTGACGGCAACCTCATCGAGCTCATGGACCTTGGCTACATGTATTACGTGCTCGGGTGGCTCGGTCCGCTCGGCGGCTGGCTGTTCCGGCGCGGGATGTATCGGAAGTACTACGAATAACGCATCCTGCCCTGATACCTGACGACTGTTACCTGGACCTTGCCTGAAACCTGATACCTGACACCCGATACCTGCCCGGATCCGGATTCCCGGTATAATCCGCCCTTCGGAGGCAGAGCATGAAACGACGCATCATCCTCGGCTCGTTGCTCGTTGTCGGCACGCTGTCGATTGCTGTGGCACAGCAGGCGCCGCAGCCCTCGGCCGAAGGGCTCATGGTCACCAAGCTGAAGGACAACCTGTACGTGCTGAAGGGCGGCGGCGGCAATACCTCCGTCTTCATCACCGGCGCGGGCGTGGTCGTCGTCGACTCGAAGAATCCTGGCTGGGGTCAGCCGATTCTCGACAAGATCAAGACGCTCACCGACAAGCCGGTGACGACGCTCATCAACACGCACACGCACGGCGATCACGTGAGCGGCAACGTCGCGTTCCCGGCGACGGTCGACATCGTCGTCCAGGCGAACACCGCCGAGAACATGAAGAAGATGATCCCGAACAGCACTGCCGCGGATCAGACGGTGCCGGCGCAGACCATCTTCCAGCAGAACGGCGGCAAGGGGCTGCCGAAGCGGACGTTCAAGGACAAGATGACGATCGGCAAGGGCGCCGATGAAATCGATCTGTTCTACTTCGGCCGCGGCCACACCAACGGCGACGCGTGGGTGCTGTTCCCGGCCAATCGCGTGCTGCACGCCGCCGACATCTTCTCCGGCAAGAACATCCCGCTGCTCGACGCCAACAACGGCGGGAGCGCCGTGGAGATTGCCAACAGCCTCGAGAAAGCCGGCAATTCGCTGAACGGCAAGTACGACACCATCGTGACCGGCCACTCGAGCGAGATGACGCCGGCCGACCTGCGGGAGTACGTCCAGTTCAACCGCGACTTCGTCACCGACGTGCAGACGGCGATGAAGGGCGGCAAGACCCCGGCCGACGTGGCGGCGAGCTGGAAGATTCCAGCGAAGTACAACGGCTACGCGCCGATCGCCACGGACGGGGACAGGAACCGCGTCAGAAACAATGCCGCGCTTGCCTTCAAGGAGCTCGGGGCGAAGGGCACAAAGTAGTCGCTCCGCACGCTCGGGTACTCGAACGGGGGTCGTCCTCCACGGCCCCCGTTCACACTCTCCTTCGCTGTAACACAAAAGTTCGTTGTAGCGCGTTGCCGGATGGCGCAAGATCGGCCTCTTGAACGGAGGTTCGACATGCGTCTCCTGTACACAGTCGCGGCTGCGATCCTCGTACTGATCTTCGCTGCGCCCGCACTGGCCCAATCGCAAATCACCACGGGAGTCATCGGTGGCGTCGTCGTCGATGCCAACGGCGGCGTGCTGCCAGGTGTGAACGTGGAGGTTCGCAACGTGGACACGAACCTCACGCGCACCATCGTCACCGGGCAGGACGGACGATTCTCGGCGCTCCAGCTGGCGCCGGGACGCTACACGGTCACCTTCGCCCTGTCCGGGTTCTCGACGCTGGTCCAGGAGAACGTCGTGGTCACCGTCGGCCAGACGGTGCCATTGAATCCGACGATGAGACTGTCGGGCATTTCGGAGACGGTGACGGTGACCACGGAAGCTCCGGCGGTTGACACGACCCGCACAGCCGCCGCGAGCACGCTGGACGAAACGACCATTGCGTCCACGCCGATCCTGGGACGCAAGTTCGAGGACCTGCTGACGCTCACGCCCGGCGTGAGCATCGTGCAGGGTCCCGACGGCGACGAGATCACCTTCTCGGGCCAGCGCGGCACGTTCAACAACGTCAGCCTCGATGGCGGCGACTACACCAACGGCTTCTTCGGCGAGCAGGTCGGCGGCCAGCGCGCGGCGATCGACATCACGCTCGAGGCCGTCAAGGAGTTCCAGGTCATCGCGACGGGGGCGAGCGCCGAGTTCGGCCACACGGCCGGCGGCGTCGTCAACGTCATCACCAAGTCCGGGACCAACCAGGTCAACGGCTCGCTGTTCCACTATCAGCGTCTCGAGGGCCTGACGTCGCATACCTCGGACGGCAAGCCGCTCACCGACTTCCACCGAGAGCAGTTCGGCGGAACCGTCGGCGGCCCGGTCATCAAGAACAAGGCGTTTTATTTCCTCGCGCTCGAGGGCGTGCGGGAGAACCTGCAGCGCGCGAATCTGTCGGAGAGCATCGGGACGCCCTGCCCGGTGGCCGCGCCCACGCTGCTCGCCAATGAAGCCCTCATCGGCGGCAACCCCGATTGTCAGCGGCTGGCGCTGCTCGGCTTCTTCCAGTCGAGACGCAACCAGAATGAAGGGCTGCCCATCGCGCACAACATCAACAACACCGCGGCGCTCGCGAAGGCCGACTGGAACCTGACGTCCGCGAACCTGCTCTCGGCGTCGTACAACTTCGACTATTCGAAGAACACGAACCAGACGTTCGACGTCGCCACTTACGGCAACTCGGCCAATGGCACCGAGGGGCCGTCGAAGATCAACGTGCTCAACGTCAACCTGTTCAGCACGCTGACCTCGAACAGGCTGAACGAGTTTCACGTGACCTACTCGCGGGAGAGCCGCCCGCGGTCCGCGGTGACCTCGTCGGTGCCGGCAGACACGGCGATGGGCTTCGCGCCGTCGTTCCGCTTCGGCAATCCGTTCTTCCTGGGGCCGAACATCGACGAGCTCGTCAAGCGTTTCCAGATCAAGAACAACGTCTCGCTCGTGTCGGGCACGCACACGATCAAGGCGGGCGGCGAGTGGCAGCACACGAAGAACGTCCAGGTCTTCCGCGGCTTTTTCGAAGGCCGGTACATCTTCGACAGTGTGCCCGGGTTCCTGCGCTATGCGTCGCCCGCGGCGCCCGGTGGATTCGGACCGTTCACCCTCGGTTGTTCGAACGGCACCTACGTGACTGCGCCGGCCGCATGTCCTGCCGGCTCGCGGACAACGGGTGGGCCGTTGCTGTTCTATCTCCAGAGCAGCAGTCCCGACGGCATCGCGCGCGATGCCGCTGGCGCGTCCGACATCAACAACGAGGAGCTTGCCTTCTTCGTCCAGGACAAGTGGCAGGTCAGTCGCGGGTTGACCGTGAACTACGGTCTGCGGTGGGACGGTCAGCGGATGCCGAAGACGGTGGATCCGAAGACGACGGCCTACTCCCGGTTCCTCGGCGATCCGCGGTTCCCGTCGGACGGAACCATTCCCAATCAGTGGAAGCAGTTTCAACCGCGCGGTGGCGTGGTGTGGGACGTGACCGGCGGCGGCAAGACGGTCGTCCGTGGGAACGCGGGCGTCTACTACGCGCGCCAGAACATGCTGAGCCAGGTCGGATCGGTGACGACCAACGGGATTCAGCAGAAGAGCGATTTTCGCGACAGCACGTTCACCGCTTTCGCGGACATGCCGGTGTGGCCGAACCTGCTGGCGCCCAGCGCGGTCCCGGCCGGGACCTTTCCGTTGTTCACCGGCGTGCGCGTGTTCGATCGCGACTACCTGAACCCGCGCGTCTACTCCGTCAACGTCGGCTTCGATCAGGAGGTGGCGCCGAGCATGGCGGCGTACGTCGACTTCACGGTGGCCAAGGGCACGCACCTGACGCGGTTCCTCAACTACAACGCGCATGGAACGGCGGCGGCGGCCACGCAGCCGGCCACCCGCGACACCACGACATACGTCGGCGCCAATCCCTTCGAGCCGACGTTGGGCGACGTCTTCGTCACGAACAGCCGCGGTCATGGGCTCTACCGCGGCGCGACGTTTGGTCTCCGGAAACGCCTGTCGCAGCATTACCAGCTCGAGGCGAATTACGTCCTGGCCAAGGACAAGGACGACGACTCGAACGAACGCGATCCGTTCACCGACCGCTCGTTCAACTTCTACAATCTCGATCTCGATTACGGGCCGTCGGATCGCGACATCCGCCACAAGGTCAACTTCTTCACCTACGCGGAGCTGCCGCGCCAGTTCCTGCTGAACATCCGCGCGCAGGGACGGACGGCGCAGCCGATCACGACCTCGCCGCGCGTGCTGAACGGCGTCGATCGCGGGCGCAACTGGGACCGCAAGGACAACAAGTACTTCTCGCTCGACTGGCGTCTGCAGCGTCCGTTCCGCTTCGGAACACGGGGGCAAGTCATCCCGAGCTTCGAGATGTTCAACACGTTCAACAATGCGAACAACGTGAACCCGCTCTCGACGCCGGCGCTGTTCAACTTCGACGGCTTCCTGCGCCAGGGGGTCGGCGACCCGCGGCAGGCGCAGCTGGCGGTCAAGGTGACCTTCTAACGAGCGTTCTGATCGCCTCGGGGACGCGTTCGAGCGCCGGCACCTCGACAAAGCGGCCGTGCAGATGCGCGGGTGCTTCGGCCTCTTCGTGAGACCAGCTCACGGCGGCTGGCACGTGCACGGCCCATCCTCCGGCCTCGACGACAGGGAGGATGTCGGAACGAAGAGAGTTGCCGATCATGACGAACCGCTCCGGCGCGACGCCATGGCGGGAGAGGATCGACGTGTAGACGTCGGTGGTCTTGTGGCTGACGACCTCCACGTACCGGAAGCAGCCGACCAGGCCCGAGCGTTCGAGCTTCGATCGCTGGTGGAGGAGGTCGCCCTTCGTAATCAGCATCAGCGGTGAGGAGGCTGCCAGGGTCGTCAGCGTCTCCTCCGCGCCCGGGAACAGCTCCACGTCTTCGGTCAGCATCTGCTTCGCCAGGTCGATGAGATCGCGGAGGTCACCGCCGCCGATCCGGCCGCCGGTCAACTCGATCGCGGTCTCGGCGAGCGACAACACGAAGCTCGACACGCCGTAGCCGTAGTAGGCCAGGTTCGCCACCTCGGTCCGGTTGACGCAGACTTCGATTTCTTCGGAGCTCATGACGACGCCCGCGCGGGCGAGCAGGCGTCGAAACCGTTCGCGGCCCTCTCGGTAGCTGCGCTCGTTGTGCCACAGCGTGTCGTCGCCGTCGAAGGCGATGAGATCGAGATGGCTCACACGATCACCGCTCGGGCGTCGATTATCTGACGCGCCAGATCGATGTGTCCGCTGAGCGTGATTCGTGATTGCGCTTCACCCGGCGGCAGTGCGTTGAAGAACAGCCGCCAGGCGGTGTCGTCGCTCATCGCGATCGTGGCGGTGGGCGCCGGCGTGCCGCCTTCGTCGATATCCCAGGCGTGCCCGGTGCGCCGCAGCGTCCACGTACCGGACACGAGGCCTCTGACGGCGATGACGATCGACGCGTCTTCTCCGGGCGGCTGCACCGCGCGATACGCGTGCGGCAACGCGTGCATCGAGATGCGCAGGACGTCACCCAGCCACGATGGGTCACTGAAGGGGCCGGCGCCAACGGCCTCGCGAACCTGGGACCCGTGGTGCCAGATCTCGGTGAACTCGCGGCCGACGTCGAGCCATTGCGGCGAGTCGGACTGCCCGGCCCAGGAGACAGGAAATACGGCGCGGTCGAGCGGGTCGAGCGTCTCGATGAACGCGACGAGATCCTCGCTGATCCGGCCGTAGAGCTCGGTCAGCAAACGGGGGCTCAATCGTTCGGCGGCACGAACCCACGTGGCGTTCAGGTCGTTGATGAAGACGGCCAGATCGCGGTCAGAGGCGCCGCGCGGGCCCGAGGGTGGCGCGTGGCGGTCGCGCTGAAAGGAGAGCCTGCGCAGCGCGGTATCGCACAGGTGCGCGACGACGTCCCGCACGCGCCACGCGGGGGCCAGCGTTTCCCGTTCCCAATCGTCCGGGGCCAGGGACCGGAGCAGCGCGACGATCTCCCGGCAGAGGGGGCGGAACCGCGGGCGCGTATCGGTGATCGGCAGCGGCACCCTAGAGGTTCGCGAGCGAGAGAAGCTCGCGGTCGTACTGCCCGCGCGCTTCTCCGTATATCGGCTTCACCGCGTCGACGAAGTTCTGGTGCTCGTCGGCCGTGAGCTCGACGATCGTGCCGCCCTCCTTCCGGATGTCCACCATCGCGTCTTCTTCCTCCTTGACGTGCAGCCCGCGCTGGACGTCGACCGCGTCGCGGACGGCGGCGCGCATCTCGTCCTGCAGCGGCCTGGGCCACGCGTCGAACTGCGTACGGTTGAAGAAGATCGGACGTGACAGGTAGAAATGATTCGAGGCGGTGTGGAACTTGTGGAACTTGTGGACGCCGTAGGTCGTGGTGTTCGAGAAGGGGTTCTCCTGCGCGTCGATCGTGCCCGCCTTGATCGCCGGCAGCAGCTCCGACAGGTCCATGACGCGCGGTGTTGCCCCGAGGAGCGCGAAGGTGCGTTCCTGCACCTTGCTCGGCAGCACGCGGATCGTCATCCCCTTCATGTCCGCCGGCGTGTGAATCGGCCGCAGCCGGTTCGAGATGTGGCGGAAGCCGTTTTCGAACCAGCCGAGGATGCGGTAGTTGCCCTTCGCTTCCATCCGCTGCGCGAGCGTCGTGCCGAAACGGCCGTCCATGGACGCGCGCGCCTTCGCGGTGTCCGAGAACAGAAACGGCAGGTCCGCGATGCCGAGGTCGGGAATCTGCTCGGTGAAGTAGCTGCTCGACTGGTAGGCGACCGTCAGCACGCCGCTTTCGACGAGCCACGGCAGGTCCTCGCCTTTGTAGCCGAGATCGATGATGTTGTAGATGTACTTCACATCCACGTCCCTGCCGAACTTCGCCTGGATGCGGTCGCCAATCCGCTTCAACGACAGGCTGAAGCCGTTGTTCGGCGGTGCATAGCCGGCCATGATGATGCGGACCGGCCTGGACGTCGCGACGGCCGGCGCCTTCTGCTGCGCAAGCGCGTCGCCCGCGGGGCCGAACGCCCCCGTCACCGCGCCCGCACCGATGACCGCCGACGTCTTGAGGAACTTTCGTCTCGACATGTCACGGATTGTAAGCTCTCGGGGTGTCACTTCGCATCGGAATCGATCTGGGCGGGACGAAGATCGAAGGGATCGCGCTTGACGGCAGCGCGGAGGTCGCCCGCGCCCGCATCGACACGCCGCGCGACGATTACGACGCCACGGTTGCGGCGATCGTCGACCTCGTCGCGAACCTCCAGCGGATCCCGGATCCCCCTCGACTTCGCTCGGGGCAAGCCGGATCCCGGATCCCGGCTGTCGGAGTCGGCATTCCCGGAACCATCTCCACGTCCACCGGCCTCGTCAAGAACGCCAACTCCACGTGGCTCATCGGACGCCCCCTGCAGCGCGACCTCGAAGCGCGTCTCGGCCGGCCCGTCCGCGTCGCGAACGACGCGAACTGCTTCGCCGTATCCGAAGCGGCCGACGGTGCCGGCGCCGGCGCAGACGTGGTCTTCGGTGTGATTGCCGGCACCGGCGTCGGCGGCGGCATTGTCGTCAACGGCCGCCTGGTCGCGGGCGCGGACGGCATCGCGGGCGAGTGGGGGCACAATCCGCTCCCGTGGCCGGACGATGACGCGGACGAGGCGTGGCCGGTGTGCTATTGCGGCAAGCGTGGATGCATCGAGACGTTTCTCTCGGGTCCCGGGTTGACGGCGGATCACGAGCGCGCGACGGGCGTACGGACGGCGCCGCGCGACATCGTCACGGCGGCAGCGCGTGGTGATGCGGCGGCAGACGCGACGCTGCGCCGCTACGAGCGACGCATGGCCGGTGCGCTGGCGAGCGTGATCAACGTGCTCGACCCCGACGTCGTCGTGCTCGGCGGCGGCATGTCGAACATCGATCGGCTGTATACGAACGTCCCGGCGCTGTGGCGAGCGTTCGTCTTCGCGTGCGGTTCAGAGGAAGACGAGCTGCGAACGAGGATTGTTCCCGCACGGCATGGCGACGCCAGCGGGGTACGCGGGGCGGCGTGGTTGTGGCCGATAGAGTAGATAAAGTCGATGCCACACCGTAAGAAGTTCCTTCCCGCCTCCATCACTGCGCTGCGGCACTATTCGCTTCACATCTTTACAGCCGATCTGATCGCCGGAGTGACCGTCGGCCTCGTCGCCCTTCCGCTTGCGATGGCATTCGCCATCTCGTCGGGGATGCCGCCGCAGGCGGGCATCTACACGGCCATCGCGACCGGCGTTGTCGTCTCGACGCTCGGCGGATCGATGGTGCAGATTGGCGGGCCGACCGGCGTCTTCGTCGTGGTGGTGTACGGCATCATCGCCACCTACGGGATCGACGGCCTCTTCATGTGCACCATGATGGCCGGCGTCATCCTCGTGATCCTGGGACTGACCGGCACCGGCACCGCCGTCCGCTTCATCCCACGTCCGATCGTGCTCGGCTTCACCAACGGCATCGCCATCGTCATCGCCAGCACGCAGCTGAAGGACTTCTTCGGCATCATGCTCGACGGCCCGCTGCCGGGTGATTTCATCGGGCGCCTGCGCGTCATCGGGAGCCACCTCGGGGCCGCGTCTCCGCCGGTCGCGATCCTCGCCATCACCGTCGTCCTGATGATCGTGGTATGGAACCGGCTCGTGCCGCGCGTGCCCGGTTACATCGTTGCACTGGTCACGGGCACCCTGATTGCGACGGTCATGGACCTGCCGGTCGAAACGATTGGGTCGCGATTCGGCGGCATCCCCTCGGGCCTGCCGTCGATCACGATTCCGCACTTCAGGCCCGACCTGATCCTCCGCCTGCTGTCGCCGACGCTGACGGTCGCGATGCTCGGCGCCATCGAGTCGCTGAGGTCCGCGATGGTGGCCGACCGGATGGCGCACACGCGTCACGACTCGAACGTCGAGCTCTTCGCCCAGGGTGTGGCCAACATCATCTCGCCGATGTTCGGCGGCCTCCCGGCCACCGGCGCCATCGCGCGAACCGCCACGAATATTCGCTCGGGCGCGAAAACGCCGGTCGCCGGGATGATTCACGCGCTGACGCTGCTCGTGATCCTCCTCGTCGCCTCAAAGCTCGCGGCCGCCGTGCCGATGGCCGTGCTCGCCGGCATCCTGATGGTCGTCTGCTACAACATGGGCGAGTGGCACGAGGCGCGGGAGCTGTGGAGGCACAGCTGGACCGATCGCCTGGTGTGGCTCGTCACCTTCGTGCTGACCGTCGTGGCGGACCTGACGGTGGCCGTGGAAACGGGGATGATCCTGGCGGCGCTGCTCTCTATCAGGCGGATTTCACTGACGACCAGCGTCTCGCGTGTCACCCGGGATTACGTGGAGCACGGGCGGAAGCACGTCCTGCAGGACAAGGCGATCCCGGGCTACGTCACGATTTTTCGCATCCACGGCCCGTTTCTGTTCGGCGCGACCGACAAGCTGACGAATCTGACGAGCCATGTCCATGAGATGACACCTATCGTGGTCCTGCGTTTGCGAAATATGACCGCGATTGATGCCACTGGCATGAAGGCGATAGAGGATTTCGCGGACGCGCTGCACGCCTCCGGCCGCGCGCTGCTCCTCTGCGGCGCCCCTCCACACCCGGCGCGCCTGATGGCGGAGGCCGAATTTCACCGTCACGTCGGAGCCGCCAACATCCTGCCGAACGTGGAGGCCGCGCTCGCACGCGCCGCCGAACTGCGTCGGGCAATCGCCTGATATCAACGGCCAGCTCTTTGCTGTAACCCAGCGAGGCGGCTCGGCCGGGCGCTTTGCATAGTTGAGGTAGCCAGTTCCCTGGCCTTAAAGGGGTGTCGTGGAGCTCATTGTTCAGCCGGACGACGGGATCGACCCAGTACTGGGAGTCATCGGGAAGGCCCAGAAATCCCTGGACATCATGATCTTCCGTTTCGACTTGAAGCCGATGGAGAAGGAGCTCGTGGCGGCGCGCGCGCGGGGCGTCGTCGTTCGCGCGCTCATCGCGCATCAAGGCTCACAGGGTGAGAAAAGCCTGCGCCAGCTCGAGCTGCGGATGCTCGAGAAGGGGATGATGGTCGCGCGGACCGGGGACGCGTTCACGCGATATCACGGCAAGATGATGATCATCGACCGTGAAGAGCTCCACGTGTACGGGTTCAACTTCACGGTGCTCGACCTCAAGAGCCGCAGCTTCGGCATCGTCACCAGGGACCGGAAGGCGGTCAGCGAGGCGATTCGCCTCTTCGAGGCGGATACGCTGCGCCAGGAGTACGAGCCGCCGGAAGAAGACGGCAGCTTCGTCGTGAGCCCCGACAACGCACGCGAGGTCCTGGCCACCTTCATCAAACGCGCCCGGAAACAACTGCTGATCTGGGACCCGAAGGTCACCGACGTGCAGATGCTCCGCCTGCTCAGTCAGCGCATGAAAGCCGGCGTGGATGTCCGGATCCTGGGGAAGGTGGGCAAGAGAGGCAGCGCGATGCGCGTCCAGAAGATGCCAGGCACCCGCCTGCACGTCCGCGCGATGGTGCGCGATGGGGACACCGCGTTCGTTGGCAGCCAGAGCCTCCGCGCGCTCGAGCTCGACGGACGTCGGGAGGTCGGGGTCATCGTGAAGGAGTCGAAGACCGTCAAGCGGATGCTGGAGGCGTTCGAGGAGGACTGGTCGAAGACCGACCTCAGCGCCAAGGAAGAGAAAGCCAGGGAAGAGAAGGAAGAGAAAGAGGCGAAGAAGGAAGCCAAGGAGAAGAAGGGCGAGTCTGAGCTGGTCGAAGCGGCGGCCCGTTAGCCCTCGACCCGGTTCCGACCGCTACACCGCGTTGCGGACGCGTTCGATGGTCTTGCCCACCTGGAGCGACGCGTAGAAGATGCGTCCCACCGAGATGCCGCCACGCAGCTTGTGGCGGCCAATCGCCTCCAGCCCCGCCGACGCAATGCACCCGCAGTTCGCACAATCGGGGTTTCCGCCAAACTGGCACGGCATGATCCGCCGCTCGAGATCCGACGAATAGCACTGCGTGGTCTGCGCGAAGACGCACTGCTCCGGCGAGGCCGGCGGCTTCGCATACACCTTCAGTATCCCGTCGAGCATCTGCAGCTTCCGGATCTGCGGCATCAGACGGCGCAGCTCCGAGATCACCTTCGCCCGGTCGGAGGCCGTCAGTCGCTCTTCGGAAATCTCGCCCTTCTGCGGCGTGTACAGGCTGATCCAGATCAGGTTCGTGCTCGGATTGGCGTCCCACAAATGAAGGAACTCTTCCAGGTACCCGTCACGGCGCACCTGCTGTCGCGTCACGGTGCAGTGCACCGTGACCTGGTGCCCTTCGATGTGCTTCAGGACGCGGTCGTACGTCGCAGGCGTGCGGCGCGCATCGTGTTCCGGCTGCAGGCCGTCGATGGAGACCACGAGCTGCAGGCGCGGAATCGTGGCCCATTCCAGCGGAATCTGACGCACGGCGCTCGTGACGACCTGCGTGTGAATCTGGCGCTCGCCGAGCTGCGGCAGGATGCGGCCAAGCTCGCGATAGCGGACGAGCGGTTCACCGCCGACGATCGAGACGTGCAGCGGCCGGTGGCGATCCACGAGCGCCATGAAGCGGGTCACGAGCTCGTCGCCCTTGTAGTCCGCGAGAGTGCGAAGCGTCACGCCGCCGCCGCCGAGATGATCGTCGCCGTACGCGTAGCATCCGGGACAGCGGAGTGGACATTCACGCGTGATCTCGATCGAGATGTTCGGGCGGTAGCCCGCAAGGATGCGGCCCCACGCCTGGACGACTTCGCGCGTGCCGACGTTGCGCGTGCTCATTCGAACACTATATCCCTGTTATCCTGTCTCGCGATGGCAGGTGACCGCGATTTTCCAAGAATTGTGCGCCGCCGGTCGAGACTCCATGGCTGGGGCGTCTTCGCCCTCGAACCGATCACCAAGAACACACGCATCATCGATTACGCGGGGGAACTGATCGATCACAAGGAAAGCCTGAAGCGCGAAACGAAGTACCTGGAGAACGATTGCATCTGGTGTTTCACCGTCAACCGGCGCTGGGTGCGTGACGCCAACGTCGGCGGCAACCTCGCGCGCTTCATCAACCACGCCTGCCAGCCGAATTGTTACAGCCACATCCTCGGCAACACCATCTGGATTCGCGCGTCGCGGAACATCGAGGCCGGCGAGGAGCTCACCTACAACTACTACACGGACGGGGAGAAGCTGATTCCGTGCCGGTGCCGGCCTGGGTGCAAGACGCGGCTATGAGGCGATTCGTTTCTTACTTCGTGTTCATCGCGACCTTCGTGGTTATCTTCTTTCGCGGGCTCGACACGACCCTCGCACAGACCGACGTCACCGAGGCCGATCTGACGGCAGCCAGCCATGGCCGTACCCTCCGAATCGGCTCCACCATCGACGGCCACGTCACGGTGATACCGCTCGAAGCCTACGTATCGCGCGTGGTCGCCGGAGAGGGCGACCCGAAGGCCCCCGAGGCCGCACAAGAGGCATTGGCGATTGCGATTCGCACCTACACGCTGAAGAACAGCGGCCGCCACGAGCGCGATGGATACGATCTCTGCGACACCACGCATTGCCAGGTGCCGCGTCCATCCACGCCAACCTCGCGCCGCGCCGCGATGGCGACCATCGGTCAGGTCCTGACCTATCACGGCGATCTTGCGGCGGTGTTCTACTCGGCCTCGTGCGGCGGCCGCTCCGAGCGCGCCGCCGACGTCTGGCCCGGTGCCGACTATCCGTACCTGGTCTCACGCCGGGACGATGTGTGCGAGGACGATCCGGAGTGGACGGTCGCCTTCGCGCTGGACGATGTGCGGCAGGCGCTCGCGCGCGTCGGCTTCGAAGGCGATCGGTTGAGAGACATTCGCGTGGACGGCCGGACCTCCTCCGGACGGGTTGCGCGCCTGAAGCTCTCGGGCATGCGTCCCGACGTCATTGCCGGCGATCAGTTCCGGCTTGCCATCGGCGCGGTCCAACTGAGAAGCACGGCGTTCACGATCGAGAAGCGCGGCAGCGAGATGCGCTTTACCGGCCGCGGGTTCGGGCACGGCGTCGGGATGTGCGCCATCGGCGCCGCACGGCGTGCGATGCGCGGTGAAACGGCGCGGGCGATCCTCGCGCAGTACTATCCCGGCCTGGAGCTGACGCCGCTGTCGGGCGTTGCGATTCCAACGGAGACGCTGACGGCCGCGCCGGTCGCGCGTCCGGCCGAACCGGTGGCCCGTCCCGCCGAATCGGTCGCCTCACGTCGCGCCAGCGGCATCTCCGTCACCGTGCCGCGTTCATCGTCCGTGACGGTGTCCGACGTCGAGCGCATGGCTGCCGCCGCTCGCGAGGATCTGACGCGCACGCTCGGCACATCGGTGCCCGCAATGACCATCCGCCTGCACGAGACGCTCGACGGCTTCCGTCTCGCGACCAACCGGCCGTGGTGGGTGAGCGATGTCGCTGAGGGAACCGCGATCGACCTTGCGCCGGCGGCCGTGCTGGCGCAACGCGGCGGTCTCGAAGCATCCGTTCGGCTGGCTGTTGCCGAGCTTCTAGTGGCGGGTCCACTTGCCGGCCGTGCCGAGTGGGTGCGCGTCGGCGCCGCACGCTACTTCGCGCAGCGCACCGCCGCCAGACCCGTGTCGTCACGAACCGAATGCCCGTCCGACGCCGAGCTGCTGCTCGCCGTGTCTGCGACTGCACAACGCGAGGCGGAGACGCGCGCGGAAGCGTGCTTCGCGCGCGAGGTGGCAAGGACGGGCGACTGGCGGGCCGTCCGATAAGGACTCACGACCAACGACCAATGGACCGGCGAAGCTACGCAGGCCGCAGCCGCGGCTGCCGGGTGCTCTTCCACAACATCACGGCGGACACGAGCGTGCCGATGACCGCCACGACGATGAACGCGACGATGACCGTCTGGAACTGCTGGGACTCGAGCACCCGCAGGACCCCGCGGCCGTAGATGCGGGCGAGCGCCGCCTCGCCCCCGAAGCGGATCAGCCGCATCAGCGCGAAGGTTCCGAAGAAGATCCAGCGATCCGCCTCGAGCGCGCCGCACGTCAGCACGAACGGCGTCAGCGGGAAGGGGGGCGGCAGCAGTGCGGCGAAGGCCATCGCGACGGCGCCCTGTTTCTGGACGCGCGCCCGGAACCGCTCGAAGCGGTGGCTCGGGACCAGGCGCTCGAGGCCCATCTCGCCGACCTTGCGCCCGATCCAGTAGGTGATGGCCGCGCCGGTGAGCGAACCGGCGGTCGCCAGCAACGGGTAGACCCAGAAGAACATGCCGCCGTGCCGGGCCGACAGGTAGATTACGAGCGCATCAACGCCGAAGGGCAAGAAGAACACCATCGTGGCGTCGAGCAGCGCGAGCAGGTACGCGCCCCACCACGTGAGGAAGAAGCCGAACGCTGCGTGAAACAGCCCCATTTACCAGCAGATGCCATCGTAGTGGGCCCGCAGGGCGGCGAAGTTGATCGGGATGCGCACCAGGTCGATGACCGTCTGGTCGGGTCGGCATTGCTCGACGGCCGCCGCGAATTCCGGCGCGCCGTTGCCGATGACGATGACGTCGGTCTTCGCGATGACTTCGTCAACCGAGTCGCACAGGTGGCGCGACAGATGTGGAATCTGCTTCTCGATATATTCCTTGTTCGCACCCGTCAGCCGCGCCAGTGACACGTTGCGGTCGTAGATGCACAGCTCGTACCCCTTGCCGAGGAGCGCCTCGCCGAGGATCACCATCGGCGATTCGCGCAAGTCGTCGGTCCCCGCCTTGAAGCTGAAACCGAGGATGCCGATGCGCTTCCTGCCCGTCTCCACGATCTGGTCGATCGCGTGCTGAATCTGTAACTTGTTGCTGCCAAGCAGCGAATTGATCAACGGCATCTCGAGATCGACTTCGCGCGCCCTGTACTGCAGCGCGCGGACGTCCTTCGGCAGGCACGAGCCGCCGAACGCGAATCCCGGCTTCAGGTAGTAGGGCGAGATATTCAGCTTCTCGTCCCGGACGAAGATGTCCATGACGTCGTGGCTGTCGATGCCGACGCGCTTGCACAGGTTGCCAATCTCGTTGGCGAAGACCACCTTCACCGCGTGCCAGGCGTTGCTCGTGTACTTCATCATCTCGGCGACGCGGATGCTGGTGCTGTAGAGCGGCGCCTCGACGTTGTCGTAGAGCGCCTTGGTCGGCGCGGCGTCGTACGCGTGGTTGTGGCCGACCAGCGTGAGCGGCGGCTGCCGGAAGTCCTTCAGCGCCGTCCCCTCGCGGAGGAACTCCGGGTTCACCGACACCCCGAACCCTTCGCCGTATTTCTTCCCCGAGCGCGCTTCGAGCGTCGGGATCACGTGCTCGTGCGTCGTGCCGGGCAGCACCGTGCTTCGCACGACGACGATGTGGTAGACCGGTTTCTCCTTGAGCGCATCGCCAATCTGTTCGCAGACGCGGATCAGGTAGCTCAGATCGAGGCTGCCGTTCTTGCGGCTCGGCGTGCCGACGCAGATGAGCGACAGGTCGGCTTCGGCAACCGCTTCCGCCGTGCTGGTGGTTGCGCGAAGTCGGCGCGCCTGGACACCCGCCTGCAGCATCTCGTCGAGGCCAGGTTCGACGATGGGGCTGCGGCCGGCGTTGACCGAGGCGACCTTGTCGGGGTTGACATCGACGCCGATGACGTCGTGGCCGTCCGCGGCGAAATTCGCGGCCGTGACGCTTCCGACGTAACCCAGGCCGAATACGGCGACTCTCATACTGTGGCTGTCCTCTCGGGGATCCGGGATCCGGGATCCGGGATCCGCTGGTTCGTGTGGTTCGTGTGGTTCGTGTGGTTCGCGTGGTTCGTGATTCGTGGTTCGCGGGTTCGTGGTTCGGGCAGCGTCTGCACGCCCTCGCCGTCGATGAACGTGCGGTACCAGAGCTCCAGGTTGACGAGCGCCCAGATGGCGTCGCCGCCGGCCGTGGTGCCGTCGCGGTGCGCGGCCAGCAGGTGCTCCACCGCGGCCGGATTGATCAGGCCGCGCTCGCGCGTCCGGCGATCCAGCAGCACCTCGCGGACGACCGGCTGCCACCGGTCGCGCGTCCACTCGCCGAATGGCACCGGGAAGCCCATCTTCTTCCGTGTGAGGATTTCATCGGGCAGAAGTCCCCGGATCGCCTCGCGCAGGATCCGCTTCGTCGTGAAGCCCCGCAGCTTCAGCCGGTCCGGCAGCCGCGCGGCGAATTCGACCAGCACGTGATCGAGAAACGGCACGCGGCTCTCGATGGACGCCGACATGCTCATCTGATCCTGCTTCATCAGCAGTTCGACGAGATAGGTCTTGATGTCGGTGTGCAGCAGGCGTCCGAGGATGCCGCTGCGGCCGTTGACCTCGTTGAAGTAGGTGAGCGACGAGGAGTAGGGGTCGCCGTCGCCCAGGGCAGTGGGCGAGAGCAGTGCCTGCTGCTGGCGCAGCGGCATGCCGGCGAAGTTGTCGAGAAACATCGCCGAGACGTTGCGCGGCATCGCGAGGAACGATCGGCGCGCGTACCGTCCGGCCTTGCCCGGGAGCCTGGGCACGAGCGATCCGGCGACTGACGCGCGCACCGCTGCCGGCACGAGCCGCTCGTAGACGGCGCCCGCACGCCAGTTGATCACCGCGCGCGGGTACTTGCCGTAGCCCGCGAGCAGCTCGTCGCTCCCTTCGCCGGTGAGCACGACGACGACGTGCTGCCGCGCGAGGGCCGACACGAAGTGCAGCGGCACGCTGGACGGGTGGGCAATCGGCTCGTCCTCGTGCCACACCAGGCGCGGAAGCGCGCTGAAGAAGTCGTTGTCGTCGATGACAATCTCGTGCGAGTTGGCGCCGATCGCCCGCGCGACCGCGCGCGCGTATTCGAGCTCGCTGAAGCGCCGATCGGCGAACGCCACCGAGAAGGTATCCACGGGCCGATCGATCTCGCGCGCCATCAGCGCGGCGATGGCGCTGCTGTCGATGCCGCCGGACAGGAACATGCCGAGCGGCACGTCGGACATCAGCCGCAGCCGCACGGACTCCTGCAGCAGGCTGCGGAAGCGATCGATGAGCGCGCCGTCGTGCATCCGCTCGAGCTCGGGGTCGGGACCGTCGAGTGGCAGCTCCCAGTACTTCTCCGTGCGGACCCGTCCGCCCTCGAAGATCAATCGATGGCCGGGGAGCAGCTTGTAGATGCCCTCGAACATCGTCTCGGCGCCGGCGGTGCCGCGCGTCGCGAGCACCTCGGAGAGGACCCGCGGATTCGGCTTCGCCGCCACGAGGCCGCTTTTCAGGATCGCCTTGATCTCGGACGCGAACAGCAGCCGATCGCCGGCGAGCGCCCAGTAGAGCGGCTTGACGCCGAGGCGGTCGCGCGCGATCAGCAGCCGCCGCGCGGCGCTGTCCCAGATGGCGAACGCGAACATGCCGCGGAAGCGATGCACGCAGTCGTCGCCCCAATGTTCGTACGCGTGGACGATCGTTTCCGTGTCCGACCGCGTGCGGTAGGTATGGCCCGCCCCTTCGAGCTGCGCACGTACGTCGCGGTGGTTATAGATTTCCCCGTTGAAGGTCACCCACACCGCGCCCGTTTCGTTCGAGAGCGGCTGATGTCCGCCCGCCAGGTCGACGATGCTCAGACGGCGGTGGGCGAGGACGGCGTGCGCGTCGGAGTGCAGCCCGGCGCCGTCCGGGCCGCGATAGCTCATGACGTCGCGCATCGCGACCGCGCGCGCGCAGTCGTCGGGGCCGAGTCGATCGACGGCGACGATTCCGGCGATGCCACACATCTCAGGCTGCCTTCACTAGCACGGCGTATTCCAACGGCTCGGCCGCCGCGTCGCCGTCGATGAACTCGCGGAACCAGAACTCCAGCATCAGGAGCGCCCAGAGACGGCGCGAGTGATCCCTTCGCGACGCCACGTGCTCGTTCCACAGCTGGCGCAGCGCCGGTCGCGAGACGATGCCGCGGCCGTCGAACCGCGGGCCGAGCAGCATCTTCGGCACGAGCATGGTCAACACGCCGGGAAGCCAGCCGTGGCGTGCCGGCTGCCGCCTCGCGGGTGGCAGCAGCCGTGATGGCAACTGCGGCATCAGCAGCGTGCGCAGCGCCCACATCGCGGCGCCCCCGTGCTGTTTCAACGAGGCGGGCGTGAAGGCGGACAGCTCCACCATCTGCCGATCGAGGAACGGATACCGCAGCGAGAGGCCCGCCGCCGCCGCAGCGCGGCCGGCGGCCACCAGCGTGTTGTCCGGGAGAAACGTCCGCGCATCGACGTACATCGCGCGGTCCACTGGGTCGTTGGTCGCCCGAGACGCGTACCGCTCGAGGTGGCGGAGGAACGGGTTGGCCTCGCGAACCGTCCAGGCGAAGCCGCGCGTGTAGATCGAACGGCGATGCTCGTCGTCCCAGAGCCGGTAGGCGAGCCTCGACGTCCGCAGGTCGCGCGGGCGCATGAAGCGCCCGAGCAGCGCCCGGTGGCTCGCGTCGGGGGTCCACAGCACCGCGGCGCCGTGCGCCGATAGCGCAGTGTCGGCATGTTTCGCGGCGGCCTTGCACACGGCAAGCTGCGTGACCGCCGATGGATCGCCGACCGGCTCGCCGCTGATTGCGGTCAGCTCCTCGACGAGCGACGAGGTCGGCTGCTCGACCGTCTCGAGCTCGCGAAGGCGGCCGAGGTGTGCGGCCGCCGCGTCGCTCCGCGCGAGGTCCGAGGGCTCGACGTCGCAATCGACCGTGATTGGCACACCGGCGTTTGCTTGCGCGGCCGACAGCAGCGCGCACGACGCGGTGCCGCCGGAGTAGAGCAGGCCTGCGTACCGGTGGTCTTTCAGGTCGCGCCGGACGGCCGCCTTGAGCGCACCTTTCAGCGCCACCGCAAGATCCTTGGGCGCGTGTGCGCGAGAGGGAACCGGCAGATCCCAGAACTCCTCGACGTGCAGGCGCCGGCCGTCGACGATCAGGAAGTGCGCCGGCTCGAGCTTGCTGACCCGGCGATAGGCCGTGAGCGGCGCCGGAACGTATCCGAGCGCGAGGTAGGCATCGACGCCGACCGGGCACCAGTCGGGCGCGACGCCGGGGTCCTGCAGCAGCGCGCGAATCTCCGATGCGAAGACGACGCCGTGGCCCTGGAGCAGGGCGAAGTACAAGGGACGGATGCCGATGTGGTCGCGCGCCAGCACGAGGCGGCGCCTGGCGTCGTCCCAGATCGCGCAAGCGAACGGGCCGCGCAGACGCTCGAAGCCGCGCGTTCCCCACCGATCGTAGACGTGCGCGATCAGCTCTTCGTCGGTGCGCGCGGGGAGCCGGTGCCCTTCGTGCTCGAGCTCGGTGCGAAGCTCTCCCGCGTTGGTGAGCTGCGAATCGGCCACCGCGCGGATGCGGCTCCCGTCGCTCGTGCCGATGGCCGACACGCCGTGCGGCCGCGCGGCGCCGCACGCCCCGAGGGCGATGCCGGGGACGGCAAACACGCTGCGGGTTTCGAGCGGGCTGGTGATGGATGCATCGAGCATTCGATCGAGCACGGTGCTGGCGAGGAGCTCCGCGGGATCGAAGCTAAGTCTGCCGACGATGGCGCTCACTGTTGTTTCCCCTGGTGGGAACCGGGGACCGGGGATCCCCTGTTCTTGATCCCCGATCCCTGGATCCCTGGTCCTTATCTCTTCGACAGAACGACGTCAGGGCCCCGGAAGTTGATCCGGTTGTTCCTCGAATCGGTGCCCGTGAAGTCCGTGCGCGTGTGATGCTCCACGCCGCTCGCGCTGCAGAAGCGCGTCGTGAGCGTGGTTTTCGAGCCCGCCCCGATGACGATGCCGAGACCGCTGCGCGTGCTCAGGACCGCGCCGTCCATGAAGTCGGTGCGATCGCTCAGCGTGATCTCCACGGAGCCGACGTTGTCGAGAATCTGCGTGTAGGTCCACGTGTTGGTCAGCGAGCAGTTCGGAATCGGATTGCTGCTCCACGGCACGGGGTTGGGCGAAATCGTCACCTGCAGCGGGCCACCACCCGACGGCGCGGGCGCGGGAGCCGGAGCCGGTGCGGGCGCCGGTGCCGGAGCAGGCGCGGGTGCGGGTGCGGGTGCTGGTGCCGGGGCAGGCGCGGGTGTTGGAGCCGGAGCCGGAGCCGGCGCCGGCGCGGGCGACGTCGTAGTGGGGGAAGGAGCGGTCGGGGTGGGTTCGACACTTCCACAAGTTGCCGTTGCGAGGGCCGAGGCCCCCAGGAATGCCGTTAATAGCCAAATCCTTGGAACGTTGAACCGTCTGGTCACCATGAACTCTCCCTCAAAGGCGAAATCTCTTCACACTCATCTGGTCGCACCTCGTCCAACGCAAAAGGCGCACCGAAACGGAAGAGCGGGCAGGCAGAAATACGGGACCAGTCGCCGGCCGCGATCAGAAGGATGTTGCCGCCGTTCTCCACGCGCAGCTCGCGCGGCGGCTCGGACGCCGTGAGGCGCAGCACGCCCTTGACGATGCTGGCGTGCAGGTCGGGCATCGATTCGCTGGCGGCGACGCTCAGCGATCCGTCGCGAAGCGCGAGCGCATGGCTCGCATCGACCAGATCCAGCGCGACCAGCGCCCCGCCGCGCGTCCGGACGTGCATGACGCGGGCGTTGGTCTGATAGTCGAGGATGCCGCAAGCCCGGCTGTCGCGCGCGGACGGCTCGCCCGGACGGATCAGGTAGGTCGACGCGGCATCGCCGGCGGAGACGCGGGCGGCGATGGCGTCACCGCCTGGGTCGGCGGTCACCTCCAGCCGTTCGAGCGACGGCGCATCGGCGGCGTGCGACGCGCCAATCCACGTGATCGTCGAGACCGGCAGCTGTGTCGTCCGCGCGATGCGTGCCGTCCACGTCGGCACCAGCGTTCCGTAGACCGGCGCAAACCAGCCGAGGCCGGACTCTTCATCGCCGTGCAGCAGCGACGCCTCGCCCGCGTCGAACAGCAGCCACGCCTCGTCGCCTTCCAGGTGCGTGGCGCGCAGCCGACGGTCGCCATCACTGCGCACCATCCAGCCCGGATCGAAGTGCCAGTGCGCGGCGACCGAATGCACGTCGCGCGGCAGGTACGGAGGGGCCGGCTGGTACGTAGGGGCCGGCTGGTACGTAGGGGCCGGCTTAAGCCGGCCCCCACGATCCTTGCGCCGAACCTCGTCCACCACGAGCCAACCCGAGCCGTCCGTGCGGACGACCGAGCGGCGATGCTCGAACGGCGCGTAGCCGTCGTGCACCGCCTCGAGCCAGTCGAACCCGCCACCGTGCCGCGAGCCGATCAGCCGGCCCGTGGCGGCCGTCTTCCAGTGGAAGGGGCCCGCCGGCGTTGACTGCGGGCGGTCGTCGATGGCCACGGTGTTGTGGTTGAAGCTGCCGCGCATCCGGTCGCGAAGCCGCGCATCCATCGTGTAGGTGGACGCGCCGGGATCGACGAGCAGCGGCCGCTTGCCGAGACGCAGCGTCAGCGACAACGCGTCGGCGTGTGCGTGCCCGCCGTTCATGTAGCCGTGCGCGCCGGCGTCGAAGACCGCTTGATCTCCCTCATCCGAGCGAAGGACGACATAGCCGGTGTCTGCGAGGGTCGTTGACGGCTGTGGCGTGAGCGCCGTTGGCGCGGCGGCGAACGCGATCGCCTCCGGCGCGCCCATCCACAACGCTTCCTCGGGAATGCCCCATGACGCGAGGTCTGGACGGTCGAGCGCCACCGCCGCGATAGCGAGCGAATCCCGGACGTCGTTGCAGTCGCGGCCTGCAATCGGCCACAGCATGCCGCCGTCGTCGTCGCCTATCAGTGGAAGCCGGCCGTCGGCGTCCGCCATCGCGCGCGTGAATTCCGCGAGCCGGGCGACGACGGCCGCGAACGTGCGCGCGGCATCGGCGTCTGCAGCGCGCCGTGCGGTGAGCAGCGCCAGCAGGTAGAAGTCGAGCGTGTATCGCTGGTAATGCGTGGAGCGCTCGGCATGACCGCCGTCCGGAAGAATCTGGCGGTCGATCTCCTTCAGCAGGATCGAGCGTCCGGTCGTGATCCAGCGCTCGCTGGCCGCGAGCTCCGGAAACGCGTGACCGACTACGTACAGCGCGAGCGCTTCACCCGTGAGGTGCGTGTTCGGGCTGAAGTAATAGGACAGGTGATGCTCGACGTGCCTCAGCTGGCGATCGATCGCCACGAAGAAGCTGGCAGCTGGCAGCGGGCAGCGGGCAGCAAAGGCCCGCTCTTCAGAGAAGCTGGCAGCGGGCAGCGGGCAGCGGGCAGCGAGAGCCCGCTCTTCAGAGAAGCTGGCAGCCGGCAGCGGGCAGCGGGCAGCAAGTGTCGAGTCTTCACTGCCCGCTGCCCGCTGCCCGCCGCCCGCTGACAGGAAGTGCGCCGCCATCGTCCACGAGATCGTGCGGAAGCCGATCTCGAGCATGCTCGCCCAGTTGATGCCCGTCAGCGGCGGGTTCTCCGCGAGCCAGCTCTCCAGCTGCTCCACGATCCCGCGCGCGTAGCGCTCGTCGCCCGTGAGCCACCAGGCGCGGCCAAGCTGCAGCCAGTGCTGATGACGATTCAGCTCCCAGATGATCTTGTGGTCGCCGATGGCCGGGTCGAGATAGGGAACCTCGGCCCAGCAGATGCGAGGCGCCCGCCGGCGATGGACCGGATCCGAGTGCCAGTCCGCGAACTGCAAGCCCCGGTAACCAAGCAGGTCGTAGTTGCCCGCGAGAATGCGGTCGGCGCGTGCAGATGCGTCGGCGGCCGCATCCGGCCAGCGGCTCGACACCTCGTGCCGCATGGATTCCGCCAGCGAGGGATCGATCACGCATCGCGCCTGGCGACGCGCGAGCCGATCGGCAAGCAGGCCGTCGACAGCGGCCCAGTCCTGCCGCGCGAGTGCGTCGCGCATCGCGGCGTCCAGCACATCTGCCGCGAGCACGCGGCCGATGTCTTCGCGGTGCCACCGCGGCGTCGTCAGTCGCGCGCGAGCGCGGTCACCGACGGTGCGCGCGAGCTCGGACGCGCGCCAACGGCCTTCGTCGATGGTCATCCGCCGGAGGCGGCTCAGTCGGCCTTGCATCATGCCGGGTTCGATGGGGCCGTCGTCACGGAATGCGTGGCCACCTGCGGGCGGTGCCGCCGCGACACGAGGCGGTACGCGCGCAGCCACCCCTCGCGCACGACCGGCCATTCGTAGGCCGACAGCGTGCGATAGGCCGAGCCCGCCAGTCGTCGCGCGAGCGCGGGGTCACCAAGCAGCGCGAGCACCTGACACGCCATCTCCTCGTCGGCGTTGTCGGGAACGAGGAGGCCGTCAACGCCGTGGCGGAGGATCGACGGCACGCCGCCGACGTTGGTGGAGACGACCGGCAGTCCGCTGGCGAAGGCCTCGAGCACCGACAGCGGCATGTTGTCGATCGACGGCGCCTGGACGTAGATGTCCGCGTCCGCGTAGTAGCGCGGGATGTCCGACGGCGGGACGCGGCCGGCGAAGGTCACGTTCCGAAGGGCCAGCGCGGCAGTTTCCGCACGCAGGGCGGCATCCTGCGATCCGCCGCCGACCAGCGTCAGCGTGGCCTCCGGATGCTGCGCCTGGATTCTGGCGAACGCCCGCAGCACGCACGACACGTTGTACATCGGCTCCAGGTTGCGTGTGCAGAGCAGCCGTGGAGTCAGCGCACTGCGCGACCGATATGCGAACCGGCGCACGTCGATCGTGTTGTGGACGATGTCCGCGTCGATGCCGAACGACGACAGCACGTCGCGCAGGAACGCCGACGGGACGACGTTCGCGTCGACGAGGCGGCGCATGACGAAGCGCGCGATCCGCGACCGCCGCAGGTGGTCCGGCGCTTCACCGCTGTGGTAGTTCAGGATGACGGGCTTGCCGAGCAGCCTGGCGATGAGGACGGCGGGCAGCGGCGCCAGCAGGAACGAGGTGTAGGACGCCGAGAAGGCGTGCACGACGTCGGCCCGCCGGAGCTCGCGGAACAGGAGCGGCCAGTAGCAAAGCTGGGTCACGACCGTCCGGAGGTACTTGATGCGAAGCAGCCGGTCGAAGGGCGCCGGCGGCACCGGATCAATAGGGACAATCCAGGCGTCTACCGCGGCGTCCCCCTGCCAACCGTCGAGCAGGCGTTGCGCCTGGATGGACTGGCCCCCGAGAATCCGGAGCGACGCGACGACAAGGGCAACTCGCAGGGGGGAAGCTGGCAGGGAATCTTGCATACGGCAGAGGTATCTCGGGGCTGGTTGGGTGCAAGGCACACGCCGGACACCTCAAAGCGGGCCGAAAACGGCGTCGCGGCCGTGCGACGTGGGCGCTCGTGTCGCTTACAGATCTGAGATAACTCCGCCAAATCTCTGACGATTTTCCGGCGGTTTCGCCGGGGATCCGCCACCACACCGCGGAATTCCCTAGCGTTTCAGCGAATTCGATCCGCACTCCTGCACGGTCTTTCATTCGCACTAACGCCTGCCAGCAGTTTCGGCTTTCCCAATCAGACGTTCGCTCCCTCGATCACTTCCGGGTGGTCGGTCACTGCGCGAGTCGATGCGCGTGACGTGAGGGCGTGAACCGACCACTCGCTGGGTCCCTGGGGTTCCACAAGTTCCCAAAACAGTGACATCGCGAGAACGGCGGAAGTGTGCCTTCCGCCACGGGACCGGAGCTGCGGGGAGGAAGCATGCTCGTGGGTACCCGTCGGATTCTCTCGGTTCTCTGCGTCGTTCTCTTCGCCCTCGGCGCAACGCAAAACATTGTCTGGGCGCAGTCGAGGGCCGCTGGCGGCTTCATCGATTCGTCCACCGGCGCCGGCCTCAGGCCGACGCTGTCGGCGGGCGAGATTGCTGCGTTCATACCGCAGCGCGGCACGTTCACGTTCCCCTCGCCGTATTCCACGACCGGCATCCGCCTGACGAATGCCGGCGACTGTGGCGGCCAGGACTGCGTGCTCTCGGTCGGCTATTCCTACTGGAGCAACATCAACAATCACTCCGGCAGCGACACGATGCTCGTGTTCCTCGGCCTCGAGCGCCGCAGGGGCGGCGGCGGTCCGACGCTTTTCAGCTACAACAAGCGGACGGGCGCGACGCAGAATCTCGGCCCGCTCTTCTCGCCGGACAACGATCTGAGCTGGGCAACCGGTGAAGGCTGGTATTTCAGCGCGAGCCAGCCGACGACGCTGTATCTGAACAGCGGACCGCGGATGCTGCGCTACGACGTGATGTCGCACGCGATGGGCGAGGTCTACAACGTCGAGAGCCTGCTCGGCGCCGGCCGCGTGATCTGGCAGATGCACTCGAGCAACGACGATCACGTGCACTCGGCGACCGTCAAGGACAGCTCGACGTACAAGGAGCTCGGGTGCATCGCGTTCGACGATCGGCACCCGGCGAGCCCGACCTTCGTCGCGGCGAAGGGTGACTACGACGAGTGCCAGATCGACAAGAGCGGCCGGTTTCTCGTGATCAAGGAGAACGTCGACGGCCGCAACGGCGAGGACAACCGCATCATCGATCTCCAGACCGGGGGAGAAACGATCTTCCTCGACGAGAACGGCGCCGCCGGGCACTCGGATCTCGGGTACGGCTACATGGTGGCCGAGGACAACTTCAACTCGATGCCGGGTGCGGTCCGCGTGTGGCAGCTCGGTCAGGACCTGTCGGGCAGCAACCAGGGCCACGCCGCGGGGCAGGGCACGCTGGTCTATGAACTGAGCTCCTGGGCGACGGGCATCGGCCACATCGCGCACGGCAACGCGACCCAGGGTTCGTCCACCGGCCAGATGGCGTGCGTCAGCAACGCGAGCCGCAACAACCTGCCGCGCGTCAACGAGATCGTCTGCTTCCGTCTCGACGGCTCGATGCAGGCGCTCGTCGTCGCGCCGAACATGAGCGACCTCAATGCGGGCGGCGGCGGCAGCGACGACTACTGGAAGATTCCGTCGGGCAACATCGACGTGACCGGCGAGTACTTCATCTGGACGGCGAACATGGGCACCGGCCGGCAGGATGCGTTCATCGTCCGCATCCCGCAGGACAAGCTCGGTGTGTCGCCCGGCGCGCCGACGCCGACCACTCCGGCGCCGACGACGCCCGTGCCGACCACTCCGGCGCCCACGACCCCGGCTCCGACGACGCCGGCGCCGACCAATCCCGCGCCGACGAACCCCGCGCCCACGATTCCGACCACGGGCGGCGCGACCTGGATGAGCCTGATGAACGTTGCTGAGAGCGGCGCGACGCTGACGAAGGTCGGCGGCTGCAGCGGCTGCCCGGACGGCACCGCGGTGTCGAACCAGCAGGTGAGCGGCAGCGGGATGCTGCAGTTCACGACCGACGACGGCAGCACGCTGCGGTTCGTGGGTCTGGCGGGCAGCGGCATCGGCACGACGCCGTCGGACATCAACTTCGCCGTCCGCCTGCAGGCGGGCGTCGCCGAGGTCCGCGAGTTCGGCACATATAAGACCGAAATCGGGTTCGCGGCTGGCGACAGGTTCACGATCACCGTCAACGGCGGGGCCGTGAGCTACGCGAAGAACGGCGGCGTCTTCTACACGAGCGGCAGCTCCGCGAGCGCCGGGCTCCGCGCGCACGTGATCTTCTTCGATTCCAACGGCTCGGTGCGCAACGTCGGCTTCGGCGGCGGCGCGGTGACCTCGGGCGATGTGCCGACCGCGAGCACGTCCCCGGCGGTCTCGGCGGGCACGACGCCGGCGGGCTACGCGGTTCCGCGTCCGGCGGGTTCAACGCCGAAGCGCGGCAAGAAGAAGAGATAGCGGTTAAATCCCAAATCCCAAATCCCAACAAATCCGGATGTTTGGGATTTGGGTTTGGGATTTGGACCTTGGGATTTGGGATTTGGGGTTTTCGTCTAGACGGCGACGTCACGCCGCGCCGCCGGTGCCGCGACGCGTTCCCAGGTGACCTGCTGGCTGTTGGTGACGAAGCGGAAGAAGCCGACCACGGTCGCCCACAGCAGCAGGCAGATCGCCGCGGGAGCCGAGAACACGATCGAACGGCGCTTCCCGTCGCGGTGACTCAACCCGACGGCCGCGGCACCGTAGAACATCACCTGCAGCGCCAGCATCAATCCGTAAAACAATCCGGAATCGGCCAGCGCGACGCTCGACAGCAGCCACGATGCGTGGAGCATCGGCAGCGCCAGGCGCAGCACCTTGTGCGAGATCGTCTCGAACCAGAGGCGGTTGCGCAGCGGGTTGAGCAGCCATCCCTCGCGCGCGATCAACTGGAACATGCCGGCGATCGTCCGCGTCTTGCGGACGAACTCCTGCCGGGCCGTCGAGGATGCGTGGTCGAGCGCGCGTGCGTTCGGCTCGAAGACCATGCGGTACCCGCGCCGGACGATCCGCAGCGGAATCAGCACATCGTCCAGCAGCGTGTCGTCGGGAATCGGCTCGAACAGCTCGCGGCGGATGGCGTAGATCGCGCCTGTGGCGCCGATGGTCGAATCCGCGCGGCCTTCCGTCGAGCGGATGCACTTCTCGTAGCGCCAGTAGAACGCGGTGCCGTGCCCGGCCGCGGCGGTCCCGTCGTGTGCGGCGAGCACCAGTTCGCCGCTGGCCCCACCCACCGCCGGATCCGCGAAATTCGCCGCGAGCTCGCGGACCGTCTGCGGCTCGAAGCGCTGCCGCGCGTCGGCGAACACGACGATGTCGCCGTGAACCATCGGAACGACGGCGTTGATGGTGGCCGGCTTGCCGCGATGCTGGGTGAACGCGCAGACGGTCACGCCCCGATCCGCGTAGCTCAGCGCGCGCTGGACGGTGTCGTCGGTCGAGCCATCCGAGCCGATCACGATCTCGACCTTGTCGCGCGGGTAGTCAAGCGCCAGCAGGTTCTCGATGCGCGGCCCGATCCGCTCGGCTTCGTCGTGCGCCATCACAACGATGGAGATGGAGGGCTCGATTGGCGCGCGAAGGCGTGGCTTGGGCCACAGCCGCGCGCGCAGCGCCGCCACCAGCGGATACCCGATGTAGACGTAGACGAGCAGCGCGAACGAGACCCAGAAGACGATGGCGGCGCCGGGCGTCCAGAGCAGCACCAGGCCCATGACGTTCGCCTGCGCGCGGGCACGCGTGCGAAGGCCGGCCGCCTCGAGACCGTCGAGCGCCTTCGCGACGGCGTCGGCGTCCGCGCCGGGGTCGCGACCGTCGGTCGCCGCGCGCGAATACGGGCGCACCAGCGTGAGGCGGAAATCCTGGTCGCGCGGAATCGTCAGGCCGGCATCCTGCAGCGATGCGGGAAAGAAGTTGTCGGTCGGATAGCGTCCGGCCACGCCGCCGACGATCACGTTGCGCCGGAAGACGGCGTCCGGAAAGTACCGTTTGAGCGAGTCGTTGCCCTCGCCCGCGCTCGACCCGATGACGCCCACCTCGTTCAGCATCACCACGTTGTTCTGGAAGACGAAGCCGGTGTGCGGCGCGTGGTCGCCGCCAAACAGGATGCCGCCCGTGTGGAACGCGGTGTTGTGATCGATCGTGACGCCGCTCATGCCGTCGAGCATCTGGAAGAGGCGTCCCGGACCCCACTTGCCGCCCACGTCGAGGAACACGTTGTTCCGGATGGCGATGCGTTTGGCCTGCTGGCTCGGGTTGTTGTCGTCGCGGCCGAGCATGTTCACGCCGGCCGCGACGTGCCGCACCAAATTGTTGGTGAACGTGACGTCCTCGATGGTCGACCAGGGCGCGCCGCCGTCCTGGTTGCGGACGGTGAACAGGATCGCGAAGCCGTTCTGCGCCTGCGGCCAGTTGTACTCGAGCAGGTTGCCGTTGACGAGCACGCGCCGCGCGTTCTTCAGCTCGAACAGGTTCTTGACCGTCCACTCGACGCCGTCGAACGACGGATCGCCCTTGCGCCAGCGAAGCGGCTTCGTCAGGTGGTTGCGGACGATCTCGATGTCGGACGGAACCAGATCCGCGATCTTCGGATCCGCGCCGCCGAACATGATGTTCTCGCCCGCGGCCTCGAGATAGTTGTTCGCGATCTTGAAGGGGCCGGGCCCGTTCCATCCGCCGATCGCCTGCGAGTCTGCGCCGACTTCCTTGAAGTCCGCGAAGTACGAGTCGATGATCGCCGCCTCGCGTGCGTTCAGCGCGACGCCGCGCCGGGCGCCGATCTTCGGGTCGCCATGGAGGTAAGAGCGGTCCACGATCAGGTGATGCGGAACCTGGTCGGCTGACGCCTCCTTGTCGCCGAACTGCAGCAGCGAGCTGACGAACGCGCCGGCCTTCGGCGCGAACTCGATGGCGACGAAGCGATAGTGGTGGGCGCCGGGATCGGTCGCGACGACGAAGTCTCCGCCGGAGACGAGCTTCGCCATCGACGCCGCGTCGGACGGCTGCACGTGGCGCCCGGGCTTCGGCACCGCGCCGGCCGACGTGACGACGATCCAGTCGTTGCCGTCCTTCGCCTTCAGGTGGAACGGCCCTGCGTAGGTCGCGCGCGGCTCGAGCTCGATGCGATCGCCGCTCTTCGCCTCGTCCAGCGCCTTCTGCAGGTCGCCGCCTGCGGGCACGCGAATCGTCCGGCCGGCCGTCGTGAGCGGCGGGATTTCGACGGACGTGCGCGGCGCCTCCGGCGCGTTCGGTTCGGCCGCAGTGGCGCCGGACGCGATCAGCAGGGCCGCCGCGAGAGCCGCGACGGTTCGAGCCGCCTTAACCATGGTGCTCGGCCGACCGGGGCGCCAGCAGCCAATCCGCGATGCGCGCGTACGACGCGCCCAGCACGGGCTTGACCAGCGCTTTCGCGTTCCAGCCGGCCCACGCGCTCCACCGCGACCAGGGCGCCGGGACGACGAAATGCTGCGCCGCATACGGCGGATGACCACGCCTGATGGTGAAGCGGCCAATCAAGACGAGATCGTCCGTAGCCGACATCGTCGTCGTCGGATCGGAGCTGAAGAGGACGTTCAGTCCGGACTGGGCCGCCGTCAACGCGACGTCGGCGGAGAAGTAGCCGCCAGGAACCGATCCAACGGTCACCGCGTGACCGAGGATATCTTCGAGTTTCTGGCGGCTATCGGACCATTCGGTTCGCATCTCGGCGAGTGTGAGCGAGTTGAAGCGCGCCGGGTGCGAGGCCGAGTGGCTGCCGATCAGATGGCCGCGCGCGTCGAGCTCGCGAAGCTGTGCGGGCGTCAGGAAACCGCGCTGGCCGATGAAATTGGTGGAGACGAAACAGTGGCCGCGCCAGCCGAGCGCCTCGAGCCGCTCCGCGGCGACGGTGTAGTACGACTCGCCGCCGTCGTCGAAGGTGATCACGGCCGGGATCCGGGAGCCGGGATCCGCGATTCGCGGTTCGCTGGTTCGGGTGAATTCGGTCGCGAGCCATGGCGTCTCGACATCCACGGCGGCCAGGCCGTCGAGCTGGGCCTCGAAGGCCGGCACCGTCAGCTTGTAGCGATCGGCGGCCGGCGACCGGAATCCGCTCTCGCGCGGATCCGACGCGTACACATCATGAAAGAGCAGGGATACGACTCTCATCTCGTCTCCGGCGTGCCTGCCACTTCCAGCGAAGGTAGGCGGTGAGTTGCGGCTGACCCCAGACAGCGGATTCCCGTCCCTCGACGGCAATCGGCTTCACCTGCTCGCCGCGGCAGAGCGCGGTGAGGATGCCCGCGATCGTGTCGAGGTTTTCCGTGACGGTCCGGTACTGGATGACCGAGTGCGACTCTTCGACCTCGTCGTAGTCGTAGGTGCCGTGGAGGAAGATGGGCCCCGTGTCGATGCCGGGGTCGACGCGCAGCAGCGTCATGCCGACGCGCTCGAAGTCGCGGCGCGTCAGCGCCCAGAAGCAGCCGTGCGCGTTGCGGTACTCGGGGCAGATGCCGGGATGCAGCACGAAGGTCCCGACGCGCGGGACGCCGAAGATCGCCTGCTTGAGGATGATCTTGCACCGCGCGATCGCGAGGTCCGGCCGCAGCCGCTCGAGGAACTCGCGCGCCTCGGCCGAGTTCGGCGACGTCACGACAATGCGCGGGACCGGCGCGAGGTCCGCCGGGTAGCGCTTCCGCAGCCGTGCGATCTCCGCAGCCTTCCACGCCCGATCGCCCCGCGCCAGCCGCAGTCGCGCGAACACGCGATACGCGACGACGTCGAGGAATCGAAGCCAGCCGACCCGTCGGATTTCGCGCTTTGCCGCGCGCCAGAGCCGGCCGCGCGGATCACGAATGATGATGAGACCAGCCAACCGCAGGCTGCTCGCCAGCCACGACGCGAGTCCCTCGATGTCGAGGGGATCCTGCTCGTGACAGATCAAGACCACGGACGGCTTCTCGTCCTGGATATGCATGCTCGGCAACCACCTCTTCACAGCGTGCTTCGAACTGCCGTCCGACCGTCGCCCACGAGTAATGGGATTCGACGAGGGCGCGGCCCGCGTCTCCAAGCGCCTCCCGCCGGGCGGGGTCGCGGAGCAACCGGATGACCGCCTGCGCGAAATCGTGTGGTGTATCGGCGGCAAGGAAATGACGTCCCGATTCGAGCGCGAGCCCTTCCGCGCCGACCGTGGTCGACACGACCGCCTTGCCCATGGCCAGCGCTTCGAAGATCTTGATGCGCGTCCCGCTGCCCGCGCGCAGCGGCACGACGTAGACAGAGCCCTCCGCGATCGACGGACGCACGTCATCGAGCGTGCCCGTGACGTGCACGCCGGGCTCCGCTGCGAGGTCGCGGACGCGCGCGCTCGGATTCCTGCCGATGATCGTGAACGAGACGTTCGGGAATTCCGCGCGAACCCGCGGAAGGATGCTCTCCACGAAGTAGCAGACGGCGTCCTCGTTCGGATGCCAGTCCATCGAGCCGCTGAACACCAGGCGCGCGGGCACCTCGCCGTTCTGGTGCGGCGTGAAGTAGCGCGTGTCGACGCCGGTCGGGATCGAGACGATGCGGCTGCCCGGGCTCATGTCTGCGAGCCTGTCCCGATCGTCGTCGGAGACCGCGATGGTCAGCGCCGCGCGCCCGACGGCCTCCACCTCGCACGCCCGCACCTTGCGCCACTCCATCTCGAACAGCGCGCGCTTCCACGCAGTGGTTTCGAGGTTCGCGAGGCGCTGCCAGATCAGGTACTCGACGTTGTGCTCGAAGAGCAGCACGGGCACGTTGTCGGTCGGCACGTTCGCCGCGGCGAAGAGAAAATCAGCGACGCACAGGTCGACGTCGCCGGCCGCCAGCGCCTGCTGCACCTCGCTGCGGACAGCTTGCACGCGCCACTTCCAGAGGTCGACGGGGTAGTGGGAAAACCAGGAGCGCGCCACGGCCGCCGCAAATGGCCCACTGCCGCGCTTGGGGACCGCGTAGGGGACCGAGACGACCCGCTCGCAGTGGGCGAGCTGCTGTTCGAGTCCCTGTGGGTCGTCGCCCAGGCCGTGCGTGGTAATGACCGAGACCTGGTGCCCGCGCGCCAGCTCTGAAATCGTATTCAGGCTGCGGACGCGGCCACCGGTCGTCGCCGGCCACAGGCCCCCCATCTTCACCCAGAGAATTCGCATACGGACGGTGGGTGATCAATATCGGTGCCGCTGTAACTCGCTGTTTTCTGGTGAGATGCGGCCGCCAGTGGGTGGGCGTTCGCCACATTTGGGGCCGTGGGTCCACGGCTGGCCACGGAGAGGAAAAAAAATACCGATTGTTGAGGCGGGTTTCGAGACCCGCCTACGCCGAGTGAGCCGTCGCCAGGATGGCCGGGGCGGGCGGCCGGCGCAGCGTCTGACGCGTCCGCTCGGGAGCGACATCGCGGACGTCGGTCGTGTCCAGGAACCGCCGGCACCACAGCTCGAACGACAACATCGTCCACAGCTGCAGATCGAGATCGCGGCCGCGCGCGTGCAGCTGGAACAGGTGCTCCACGGAGCGGCTGTCGAAGATGCCGCGCTCGCGGCAGGTCGGCGACAGCAGCACGTCGCGCGCGAAGGCATCGAGGTCGGTCCGGAACCAGCGCGCCAGCGGCACCGCGAAGCCGTGCTTCTGCCGGTCGATGATCGAGTCGGGCAGGATGCCGCGCATCGCCTTCTTGAAGATGTACTTCGTGTCGCGTCCCTGCAGGCGGAAGCGCGCGGGGATCGTCGCGGCAAACTCCACGAACTTGTGGTCGAGCAGCGGCGGCCGTGCCTCGATCGAGTGCGCCATCGTCATTCGATCGACCTTCGTCAGGATGTCGAGCGGCAGGTAGCGGTTGATGTCGTCGTACTGCGCCGCCGCCAGCCAGTCGCCAGCCGGTTCGCGCCACTCGGCGCGTGCGGTGGCCCACGGATCGTGACGCGCGATCTGCACGAGCGCCTCGGTCCTGAACAGCTGCCGCATCTCGTCGGCGTGGAACATCGTCGACGCGTCGAAATAGCGCTCCGGTCCCTCGAGCGCGAGGTGACGGAGGAAGCGCCTCCCGGTCATGCCGAGCGGCATCAGCGCGCCGAGTGCGCCGGCGGCCTTGCGGAGCGTACGAGGGATCTGTTCGCGGACCCGCTCGTTTCCCTCGACGACGTACTTGTCGTAGCCGGCGAACAGCTCGTCGCCGCCGTCGCCGCTGAGGACCACCTTCACGTGTTCGGCCGCCAGCTTCGACACCATGTAAGTCGGAATCGCGGACGTATCGCCGAACGGCTCGTCGAGATACCACGTGAGGTCCTCGACGACCTGGACGACGTTCGGCCGCAGCACGAGGTCGTAGTGGTCGGTCCCGAACTTCGCGGCGACCTCGCGGGCGTACGGCAGCTCGTCGTGTGTCGCCTCGGCGAAGCCGATCGAGAACGTTTTGAGGTCCACATCCTTCGGACGGGACATCATCGCGACGACCGCGCTCGAATCGAGGCCGCCGCTGAGGAACGCGCCGACCGGCACGTCGCTGATCTGGTGCACCGCGACCGCCTCCGCCAGCCGTTCGCGGAGGTCCTCGACGAAGTCTTCCTCGGTGGCGCGGTCGTTCGGCGAGAAGTCGAGGTCCCAGTAGCGCTCGATGCGCAGGTTGCGCCCC
>Ga0070698_100000741_pt1 | contig 35145 bp, 29 predicted proteins | sample KBSK1502metaG_FD_65477 | JGI IMG/M metagenome (GOLD analysis project Ga0070698, IMG submission 65477) | Corn, switchgrass and miscanthus rhizosphere microbial communities from Kellogg Biological Station, Michigan, USA - KBS K1-50-2 metaG | ecosystem: Host-associated > Plants > Roots >... | reverse complement strand
TGGGTGGAAGGCGAGATCTCAAACTTCAAGGCGCATTCATCGGGGCATTGGTATTTCACGATTAAGGACGAAGGGGCGCAGCTGCGGGCGAAATGTTTTCGTTCGGCCAACAACCGCATCCGGTTCCGACCAAAAGACGGGTTACACGTGCGCGCGCGTGGCCGGTTAACAGTTTATGAAGCGCGCGGCGATTATGAATTAATCGTCGAGGCACTCGATCCGGTGGGCGCGGGCGCGCTACAAATTGCTTTTGAGCAACTGCGGGACCGTCTTCAGGCTGAAGGACTGTTTTCACGTGAACTGAAACGGCCACTACCAGTTTTCCCAGGACGTGTAGGCATTGTGACGTCGCCCACGGGCGCAGCCATTCGCGACATTCTTAACGTGATTTCCCGGCGCACGCGCACGGTTCATGTTCTCTTTTCGCCGGCACGCGTGCAGGGCGATACGGCCGGAAGCGACATCGCTCGCGCTATAAAGCTACTGAATGATCATCAGCGGAACGCTCAGGCAGAAGGGCGCGATAGAGATTTTGTTGACGTCCTGATCGTGGGTCGCGGTGGAGGCTCAACTGAAGATCTCTGGGCATTCAACACGGAAGAGGTCGCGCGCGCGATTCGCGCGTCAGCGATTCCGGTTATCTCGGCGGTAGGTCACGAAACCGATTTCACCATCGCTGATTTTGTGGCCGATCAGCGGGCGCCGACTCCGTCAGCCGCAGCCGAACTCGTTGCCGCCCGTGAAGATCAGCTTTGCGCGACGTTGGCGCAGGCGGGACAAAGCCTGGCGCGATTGATGCGATACAAAGTAATAACCGCACGAACGCGCGTACAGGAACAAGCTCTTTCTCAGGCGTTTGACCAGGTGCGTGGCAGATTGCGAGACGCAGCCGAAGGAACAAACACAGCGCGGCATCGCCTGGAGATACTGATAGCTCAAGCGTTGCGCGGCGCCCGGCTCCGCAACGATGCTTTAAGTGCTAGTCTGGCGCCGGCCCAATTGCGTGCGCGGCTGTCTGAAGCCCGCGTGCGATTTGATTCAGCGTATACTAACTGCAATATCGCTCTCGAAAAGCAGTTGGAGGAAGCGAAGAACCGGCTCGGGTTGGCGGCGGCTTCGCTCGATGCACTTTCCCCATTGGCTGTGCTGCAGCGTGGTTTTTCGCTGGCGCAAACCAAAGACGGAAAGCTGATCAGTGATGCCAAACAGGTTTCAGTTGGCGATTCCGTAAAGGTTCGGTTGGCAAAGGGAACTCTGGGCGCACGTGTCGAGAGCGTTGATGAAGGAGTTTAGAGAACGATCCCAGGAGACATGAAGCAGAGATAGTGAGGCACAATGAAGACAAGCGAAGACCAACCAAAAAGCTTTGAAGCGTCGCTTGAAGCGCTGGAAGAGATTGTTCATCAACTCGAGGGCGGTGACCTGCCGCTCGAAAAAAGTTTGGAACTGTTCGAGGACGGCATCCGGCTGTCGCGGCAATGTCAGGAGCGTCTCAGTCAGGCGGAGCGCCGCATTGAAGTACTGCTTCGTGATAATCAGGGCCGGCCCGTAGTGAGTCCGTTTGAAAAAGTTATCTCCGAAGGCAACAGCGCCGAATGATGAACAGTTCTTCTGAAATAGCGGGTCTGGAAACTTCCGCAGTGACGGCTGCTGCCGATTTTCGGCAATTTGCCGTTGAAGCCCGCAAACTCGTCGATGCAGCGCTCGATCGCGTTCTACCGGCAGAGTCGATCCCACCTGAAAGAGTTCACGCCGCGATTCGCTGGAGCGTCTTTGCGGGAGGCAAACGCTTTCGACCGATCCTGCTGCTTGCGGTTGGCGAAACTTTTGGCGCCGAACGTGAACCACTTAGCGACACCGCCTGCGCGCTGGAGATGATTCATACCTATTCGTTAATACACGATGATCTTCCTTCGATGGATGACGACGATCTACGGCGCGGACGCGCGACGTGTCATGTGCGCTTCGGCGAAGCAAACGCAATCCTGGCGGGTGACGCGTTGCAGACGCTGGCCTTTAAGTTAATTGCGGAAGACGAAAGCCTCTCGGCAGATAAGCGTGTCCTCTTGATCGCGGAAATTGCGAGAGCGTCAGGAACCCCGCAAGGAATGGTGGCGGGACAGGGCTGCGATCTGGAAGCAGAATCGCGTGAGGTCTCAGCCGGCGAATTGGAACAAATCCATCGCTTGAAAACCGGCGCCCTGATCATTGCCGCGGCGAGATGCGGGGCCATTATCGCCGACGCTTCGGAAGCCGAACTGGCCGCGATAACTGAGTATGGCGCGCAACTCGGCTTGCTTTTTCAAATCACAGACGATCTGCTGGATGTAACCGCCACGGCCGAAGCGCTCGGCAAAACTCCCGGCAAGGATCAGCGCGCGAAAAAGGCAACCTACCCAGCGCTGTACGGAGTTGAAGCCACCCGGAAACACCTGGCTCACGCGCACCAGTCTGCTTGCGCTGCGCTTGAAAACATAGCTCGACCAACCGAACTGCTGCACGCCATTGCTGATTTCATTCTGCAACGACAAGCGTGAGGCTATTTTGGAGTGCGGTGACCTGTCACCGCTTTGGTCTGCGGCGGCTTGACGCCGCAAACCTACAGTAGATTCAACCAAACGAAGGCTGCGACAGGTCGCAGCCGACGAAAGCGGTGACAGGTCACCGCACTCCAAAAGTTAGGCGCTTGTAGTGAGCCAGATTCCAATGAAGCACAAGATCGCGCTAGTACTTCTCGTCTTCTCTATTCTTGTCGTTTTACTCCTGGCGGCTTGTCAGAGAACCAAACAGCCGGCAGTCGATCCGGCTGTACACCGTAGTGAAATTCAGAAGTGGCAAAGCGATCGCCTGGCTAGTTTGACGAAGGAGGATGGCTGGCTGACACTCGTCGGCCTCTTCTGGTTGAGCAAAGGCGAAAACAGCATTGGCAGCGATCCAGGCAATGCTATCGTGCTGCCAAAAGGCAAAGCGCCGGGGGTCGCCGGGTCGATATCACGACCGAAAGGTCAGGTGGAGTTTACAGCGCGCCCGGGCGTTGATTTCACGGTGGATGGCAAACCGGTCACGGGAACCTATCTGGAGGACGATACCGCTGAACATGGACCCACGATTCTGAAACTCGGCTCGCTCCTGATCAATGTCATCAAGCGCGGCGACCGTGTTGGTGTCAGAGTGAAAGATACGGAGAGCCAAACACGGCGTGAGTTCAAAGGCCTCGAGTATTATCCAATTGATCCAAAGTGGCGCATCGAAGCGCGCTTCGAACCTTATCAGCCCGCCAAAGCGATCCCGATTACCAATGTGCTCGGCATGACTGACGACGAGGCTTCACCAGGTGCGCTGGCGTTTGAAGTTGACGGGAAGACTTACCGAATTGATCCGATACTCGAAAAAGGCGAGACCGATCTGTTCGTGATGATTGCGGACGAAACTACCGGCAAGGAAACTTACGGCGCCGGACGTTACCTTTACGTGTCGCCGCCGGATGCAAGCGGCAAGGTCGTGATCGATTTCAACAAGACTTACAGCCCGCCGTGCGCGTTTACAAACTTTGCCACCTGTCCCTTACCGCCGCGGCAGAACCACCTTCCATTTCGCATTGACGCCGGTGAGAAGAAATACGCCGGGATTGTGCATTAGTCTCGTTGTTATTTTTTTCTCAGTATCGCCGCCGATCTGAAGGGCTACGGTATCAAGCCGATCTCCTTGCCAATCTGCACCGCCTGCGTTCTTCGTTTGGCGCTGAGCTTATCAAAGAGTCTGCTCGAATGCGTCTTCACCGTGTTCTCGCTCACGAAAAGCTTCTCGGCAATCTCGCGGTTGCTCATGCCACCTGCAATCAACTCGAGGATTTCGAGTTCGCGCGGCGTGACACCCAACTCCCGCAATTTTCCTTTATTCAATGCAAACGGCGCAGAAACGGCAACTTCTTTGAATACAACGACCTCTTTCTTGCGCGTAAGTTTAAGCCCCAGCCAGATTCCCAGCCCGGCAAATAGCAGAGCAATCAGCCCGCCGTAAATTTCCAGCGAATGCTCGACCACCAAAAAGCGATACTCAATAAGCCTGAGCATCACGATTAGCAATGCCCCACAAACACCGTAGATGAGAATGTGCTTTTTCACGGGCTTGTTTGGGTAAGCAAGCGCGACGATTAGCCGAGCCCGGCCTTCTTCTGCATCGCTCTTAACGTCTCTGGAATGAACGAGGTTATGTGGTGTGTTTCATCGTGACCGTCAGCAAATGATTGGTATAGAGAAAAGTCAGGCAGAGAAAGGCAGCTTAGCGGCGACTGCATGTTGTACCCGGTATCAATACCGATAGCGCTGTGAGAAATGTAGATTCCGTGGCGTCCAACCCGGCCGCGCAACGGCAGCAAAGGCGTTGGCGTGTGGCCAAAGATGCAGGGCTTGCCACGATAGTTTTTGTAAAACTCCATGTCGCGCATCCAGAGCAACGATTGCGGCGGAGTGTCTTTTGGGTGTTTGGTGCGATCAAGACCAGCGTGCACGTAAATCGCGTACTCGTCTTCGTGGAAGTAAGGGAGCTCAGCAAAGAAATCCAGGTGTTCTGAGGGCACACTGCTTTCAATCTCGCGACGAGCATCATCGAGATCCTGTTCCCTGGTTATGTTCAAACGTTGTCCGGTGTACTGTTCAAACGTACGCTCGCCACCAGTGACTGGTGTAATCCAAAGGTTGGCGCTGCCTTCTATAAAATCCAGCAACATCTGTTCATGATTACCGCGCAGGCAAAGCACTCGCTCCGGATTTTCCTTCTGGAGTTTCATCACCAGCTCAACGCAACCGGGAGCATCAGGCCCGCGATCAATCAAGTCGCCCAAAAAGACGAGCGTGTCCGTAGCTTCATCGCGAGGCAGCATTTCCAGGAGACAGTGAAGTTGGGCGGCACGCCCGTGAATATCTCCGACGACGAAAGTTTTCATGCAGCGGTTCCCTCGCGTTTCTCAAGCGACGCTCTGACCCTTTGCATCATTTCTTTAAAACGCGTGTCGTTGTGAAGATCGGTCCAGTTCGGATCTGCTTCAAACCAGAGATAATTATCATTGCCCAGTTCGATCGCCTTTTGCAGCCAATTGAGCGCCAGCACCTGGCGGCCCTGTAACAGGTAAGCCGAGGCCAGCCAGTAAGCGATGTCGTGATCCTCAGCAGCGACCACCTTCACCCGTTCGCTCAGTTGCTTGTTGGCCATTTCGTGTTTGCCCTGGGCGCTAAAGCAGGTGGCAAGTATCGGGCGGATGCCATCCATCTTGGGATGACGTTCGAGCACCTGCTCGAGAATCCGCGTGGCGGCGTCAACCTCCCCACGATAATACAGCACGCGACCGCGAAACGTTTGGATCATCGGATGGTCAGGTTCCATTTGAGCGCCCTGATTGATTTCATCCAATGCTTGTTCATAAAGCCCCTGGTACATGAAGATGCGAGCGCGATTGTAACTGGTTACTACTCGTTCGTTGGGATTGAGCCGGACCATGCGTTCAAAACTGCGCAGCGCGCGGTCGTAGTCGCTATCGAGACGCGCCAGATAACCGCGTGCAAAGTGGACACCGACATCATTGGGATACTCCTCGCGCTACAGCTCAATTTCCTCCCGTGCCTTCGGCTTTTGGCCGGTGCTAATGTAGATGAAGATCATGTGCATGCGCGCTTCCAGCAACCGGGGATCGATCGCCAGTGCCTTATTAAACGCCGCGAGCGCTTTCTCGTGATCGTGCGCTTCACCCAGCCCCTTAAGAACGCGATTGACGTAACAGCCTCCCAGGGCGGAGTGAGCCAGCGCGAACCTGGGGTCGAGGTCAGTTGCGCGCTCGAAGTGATTAATTGCTGACTCCAGATCGGCGCGGCTGATGGTGTGATAGATAAACTGTCCCATGCAGTGACGCCCGCGCAAATACTCTTCCGAGGCCGCGGCATCGGTCGTTGATCCCTTAGCCAGATCATCTTTCTCATCCGGGCTGAGCTCAATTCGCAGGCCGTCGACGATGTGCTGGACGATCATGTCCTGCACGGCGATGATGTCGCTGGCGTCGGCGTCGATGCGATCGCTCCAGAGAATCTCACTCGTGCGCACATCGAGCAGTTGCACCGTCACTCGCAAGTGATCTTTCGCTCGCAGGAAACTGGCGGTAAGAATTGCATCCACGTCCAGCTCCCGGCCCACGTCGCCCGGATCAAACTGCTGGCCCTGATACTTCACAATCACTGAAGAGGGACGCACGATCAGCGCTCGCACGCGGGCCAATTCCGTAATCACTGCGTCAGCCAGCGAGAATTCATAGAAGGCAGTTTCCGGATCGTTACCAAGGTTTTTGAAAGGCATGATCGCTACGCTCTTGCGCTCACGATCGCCAAGAGTCGTTGGCGTTTCGTCCGCTTCGCGAGGTTGAGAAGTACCACGCCGTCCGGAAGAACCACCAGAGGTTTCGGCACCCGTAATACTCCTGAACCATCGCTTGGCCCGAGCCATAGGAGTGTCGGCGTGTAGGTGACGTGGAGCAACCGGCAAACTGCTTTCGTCGATGGACACTCCACCCGACGTCGCCAGATCACGTGCAACTGCACGCAGATCGTCGCGAAACTGTGATACCTGCTGGTAACGGTCGCGCGGATTCTTTTCGAGCGCTCGGTCGAGTATCTGTTGCAGACGATCGGGTACTCTTTCGCCTCGCGCTTCATTGATTGGTACAGGGCTTTCATGAAGCACCGCGTGACGCACATCGATCGCAGTCTTGCCTTTGAAAGGCCAGGTGCCCGTAAGCATTTCGTAGAGCAGGACGCCAGTAGAAAAGATGTCCGCGCGTGAATCAACCCGGTCCCCGCGGGCCTGTTCCGGGGCCGCATAGGTTGCAGTGCCGTAGGGAATACCTACTTCAGTTAGCTCGGTGTGGTGAATTCCGGAAGTTCGCGCCGCATCGTCGTCGAGTAGCTTGGCAAGGCCAAAGTCGAGCACCTTTGCCTGGCCCTGGTTGGTCACCATCACGTTACCGGCCTTGATGTCGCGGTGGATTATTCCCTGAGCGTGGGCGACGGCGAGAGCGTCTGAGACCTGAACAGCGATCGACAGCGCACTCTCAAGTTGAAGCGGCTTGCCGTTTACCAGTTGGCGAACGTTGCGGCCGGGGATGTACTGCATCGCGATGAAGTGAATTCCGTCGATGACGTTCAAATCAAAGATTGTGCAGATGTTTGCGTGATCCAGAGCTGACGCCAACCGCGCTTCGCGTTCAAAACGCTTCACGTTGGCAACTTTGGCCAGCAACTCTTCGGGAAGAACCTTGATCACCACGGTGCGGCCGAGTTTGGAGTCAACGGCTTTATAGACCGTTCCCTGTCCGCCCGCACCGAGCTTCTCGAGAATCTTATAGTTCCCTATCGTTGATCCAACCATGAGGGTTTGTTGCTTTCAGCCTATTTAACTCCCAACCCTTGTCACACCGCAACCGATAGGGTTCGGGCGGCTCGTTATCTAATGGCAAAGCCTTCGTCCTCGGTCCCAGGAATTAGGCGCGGACACTATCACACGGCAACAAAAAATGAACAAATCCATGGTCGGGAAGTTTAAAGGAAAAGGCGATGACTAAAGCGACAAAAGCCGACCTCGTTGCCTTCAAACGGGCCCAAGAGTATTTTTAGGCCCAGAACAAATCATCTCCCTTCACTCGTAAGCGATGAGTATTAAGTCCACACTTTCAAGATCGCTCTTCGGCCTCTCGCTATTGCTTATTGTTTCTCTTTCCGTCTTTGGCCAGGTGAACGATAAGGAGAAACGGGAGAAGGAGGCGGAGCGCAAACAACAGATCGAGCGCAAGACTTACGAACTCGTGGATGAGATCGCCGGCGCCGCCCCTGGTTTTAAGTTACCGGAAAACCGTTCGTTTATTTTTGCGGCCGCCGCGGATTTGCTTTGGGAACACGAGGAACCTCGCGCGCGCAATCTCTTTTGGGACGCACTCAATACGCTCAACTTGATGAACACAAGCTCGCAAGTCGCTAAGGGAGCAAAGCCGTCGGCAAAGGAAAAGGAGCAGAACTTTAACGAATACTCTGCTGTCTTCACGTTACGACAGCAGCTGCTACAGCGAGTGGCGCGGCGCGACCCACAGCTCGCGCTGGACATGTTGCGAGGGTCCCGTCAAGCGACGCCGGAACCTCCAGCTGAATGGGTGCGCAATGGTTTTTCTTTGCCGGATGATCGCTTGCTGGAACAACAGATCGCCACCCAGGCTGCAGCGCGCGATCCGCAGAAAGCCCTACAGCTGGCGCGGGAAAGTCTCGAAAAGGGTTTCTCATTCCAACTGATCGGTCTGCTTGCTAAACTCAACCAACGAGACCCTGAGATAGGGACGAAGTTTGCAGGTGAGATCATCAACAAGCTTCGAGGAAGAAGCCTTGCTTCGGATTTAGCCGGAGCGAGCCTCGCCGTCTCGCTCCTGACGTTTAGCCGCTCGCCAACGACCGAACCGACGCTATCCAGTTTGGCGGGGACCTGGCAGCTGAAGCTCGAGGAGGAACAACGACGCGACCTGGTCGAGCTGATCACAAATGCCGCTCTGACTGAATCCGGAAATGGGAATCTGCTCTACGGTTTGTCTGACATCCTGCCGGAGATAAAACAGTTTGCGCCCGAGCGCCTGGCGCTGGTGCAAAAAAAGCTGGCGGCTTTCAATCAAACACTTACTAAGGAACAGAGGACTTCGGAGGAATACATTTCGCTCACTCGAAATGGCACGCCGGAGCAAGTACTCGCGTTATCCGACACAGCTTCTGACAATGACAGGGCCTGGATGCAGCAACAAGCCATTCAGATGGCAGCGATGCGCGGTCAAACGGATTCGTTACGAGAGTATGTCAATGCCGAAATTCCCGATGAGTCGCGACGGAAGAAGTTGCTGGATGCCCTGGCTACAGAACAAATCAACCAGGCGGTTTCGAAGGGTGACACCGATGAGTTGCAAAAGCTGCTGCCGAAGATTCGGGTGAAAGAGGAACGTGCGCGAGCGATGAGCGAGGTTGCAGTCGCATTAGAGAAAAAAGGTGATCACGACGAAGCGTTGAGCCTGCTGGATGAAGCGCAAACTCTAGTCAAGACGGGTTTCGAAAACGAGTCTCAAACTAACGCCCTGCTTGCGTTGGTTGGCGCTTACGCTCTGGTAGAACCTGCAAAGGCCTTCGGTATCATTGAGCGAACGGTCGACCGCGCCAATGATGAAATGGCGAAGCTTTTGATTCTTGATAAATTCATTAGCTTCGGGATTATCAAAAAAGGCGAAATCTTGATGCAACATTCGGGGATGATCCCAATCGACTTCGCAGTTTTCAAGTATGGGAAAGGCGTTGCCGCACTGGCAAACGCTGATTTCGATCGCACCAGAGCGGTGGCCGATCGCTTCGAACGCAACGAACTGCGGCTAATGGCGCGTCTGCTGCTGGCGCAGGCGCTGCTGCGCCATGACGAGCAAGCGATGCAAAGAGAGGCGCAATGAGTTTGGCAAGATCATTCAAGCGGTCCCATCAAGTCGCTTGACGGCTCCTCTCACAAGTTGGTATTCCCCAATTGACTAGCGTTGTAGATGAGGTAGTTATTATACTTCCGCTTGTAAGTTTCCTTTCGGAACGACCGTCACGTTCCCGCAAGACACTCACAATTTCCCTCGATAAGGAGAATCTCATGAGCGATAAACCCAACCGTCGAGCTACCAAAGCAAATTCCAATGAAGAAAACTGGCTGGTCCAAAAACTCACTTACACGGACGATGTTCCTGTATTGGGCTTTCTTCAGTTATGTGCTGACAGGCGCTTCCACAGATATCTACAAAAGCGCTTTCAAAAAGACGCCAAGCTGAAGTCGCCGACAGACTACTGGATCCACGCGGATGCAGGCGGAACGCCAAAGATGGAGAAACAGCTCATCGCGCCAGACTACTGTTATAAGAAGAAGGGCGTGCGGTTGATGGGGTGGTCGGCCCACGGAGACGGCTGCGGAGGTTTTGGGGAAGAGGTGAAAGATGAAGTAATCAAGCGAGCTTTGCTGAAAACATTCAAGGTCCAACGGAAACGTTACAAGGACGCACGGCATTTTTGCTATTTCGTGACAGCAAAGAAGACGAGAGCCACAAAGGAAACCGTAATATATTCACTGGAAGGCTAAGAAAGATTGAGACTAGTCGATGGCTAAAGCGAAAGGGTTTCGCTCCAGAGGAGCGAGATGTTTATAGCCAGGCGGCTCTCTTTTTTCTCTTGAGCTCCGTTAGGAGCGCAATCGCGTTTGCCTCAGGCGGAAATTGTTTCGCTCCTAAAGGAGCGCGAGAGGGCTTCTCGAGAGTGCTCGTTGCTATAAACATCTCGCCCCCGCTGGGGCGAAACGCCGGGTGCTCGCACAAAAGCGTTCCCCAGGAACTTCGCAGCCGGAACTCGGAGTTCCGCAATGGCAACTCGGAGCTTCGCAATGGCAACTCCGAGTTCCGCAATGGCAACTCGGAGTTTCGCAATGGCAACTCGGAGTTTCGCTATGGCAACTCCGAGTTCCGCAATGGCAACTCGGAGCTTCGCAATGGCAACTCGGAGTTTCGCAATGGCAACTCGGAGCTTCGCAATGGCAATTCGGAGCTTCGCAATGGCAATTCGGAGTTTCGCAATGGCAACTCGGAGTTTCGCAATGGCAACTCGGAGCTTCGCAATTGAGCGGACGGCTGTGAAAGGGATTAAAGTCTCTCGATCCTGCATCAGCCGTCCGCTACACGGACTGCCTATCCTTTTACTCCCATCTGCCAGAGCATGTAAGCATAATCAAACGCCACCTCGTGCAGATAATCATACCGGCCGGAGGAGCCACCGTGACCGGCGCCCATGTTTACCTTTAGCAACAGCGGATTGTTGTTAGTCCTCAAGTCACGAATCCGGGCGACTAACTTCGCGCCCTCCCAATACGGAACCTGACTGTCGTTAAGGGAAACCTTCACCAGCATCGAGGGGTAATCCTTGCGGCCAACGTTGTCATAAGGCGAATACTGCTTCATGTAATCGTAGGCCGGCTTGTCGTTGGGATTGCCCCACTCGATGTATTCGCTGGTCGTCAGCGGCAACGACGCGTCGAGCATGGTGTTGAGCACATCGACAAACGGCACCTGCGCCACGACCGCCTTAAACAAATCCGGACGCATGTTGGTAACGGCGCCCATTAGCAACCCGCCGGCGCTGCCGCCCTGAATGACGAGTCGGTCGCGGGAGGTGTACTTACCCTTGACTAAGTATTCAGCGCTGTCGATGAAGTCGGTGAACGTATTAATCTTCTTCATCATGCGCCCTGCCTCGCGCCACTCCTCACCTAACTCGCCACCACCTCGAATATGTGCAATCACGTAAACCACGCCGCGATCGAGCAAACTCAGGCGATTGGAAGAGAAGGTCGGAGCAATCGAGTAGCCATAGGATCCGTAGCCGTAAAGCAACATCGGCGCCGAACCATCGAGCTTTGTCTCTTTGCGGTAGACAACTGATAAAGGAATCTTCGTTCCATCCTTGGCGGTGGCGAAGAGACGCTCAGACTTGTAGTTCTTCTTGTCGAACCCACCCGGCACTTCTGTTTCTTTTAGAAGCGTGGCCTTGTTCGTGTTCATGTCTAAATCAAACACCGAGCTCGGGGTAACCAAAGATTGGTAGTTATAGCGCAGGACTTTGGAATCGAATTCGCGATTCTGCGCCACCGAAGCTGAATAGACCGGTTCGGGGAAACTGACGCGAGTTTTCTTGTTCGTGCGAAAGTCGAGAATTTCGATATTCTCGAGACCCTTTTCCCACTCCGACAGGACGAGATAGTCTGCAAATAGGTCGAGGTCATCGATCTTAACTTCCGGACGATGGGCAACGAGTTCCTTCCAATTGGCCTGCCCGGGGTCCGCAACCGGCGCGGTCACGACGCGAAAGTTTTTGGCTCCCTTGTTACTCCGAATATAGAAAAGGTCGCCGCGGTGATCCACGTTGTATTCATGATCCGCTTCCCGCGCGCTGACAATCTTCAAAGCAGCAGTCGGATTATTCGCCGGCAGGTATTGCCACTCGCTCGAGGTCTTGCTCTGCGAACCCAACAGAATCACAGCCTTGTCTCGCGAGCGGCCGGCCCCGATGTCAAAAAGTTCGTCCTTCTCTTCAAAGATCAAATCCGTCTGGTCACTTCCCAAAACGTGCCGAAAGAACTTGTCAGATCGTTTGGTGACGGCGTCTTCAGTAGTAAAGAAGATTGTTTTGTTGTCCGTGGCCCAAGCCACATTTCCTACTCGTTCGAACGACTCCGGCAAAAGTTGACCGGTGCGCAGGTCCTTGATTTGGAGCTTGTACTGGCGGTAGCCGGTAGTGTCAGTTGAATAAGCGAGCAGATTACCATCGTCGCTTGGAACAAAAGCGCCGACGCTGAAAAACTTCAGACCCTTCGCCATCTCATTCTGATCCAATAAGACTTCTTCTTTGGCATCGAGGCTGCCTTGCTTCCGGCAACTGACTGGATACTGCTTGCCCTGTTCGGTACGTGAGTAATAGAAGTAGCCGCCCCAGCGATAAGGGACAGTCACGTCGGTTTCTTTAATATGACCGACCATCTCTTTGTAAAGCTTGTCCTGCAAAACGTCAGTCGGTTTCATCACCGCCTCGGCATAGGCATTCTCAGCTTCCAGATGGGCGATGACTTCCGGATTTGATTTTTCTCGCAGCCAGAAGTACTCGTCGATCATGGTGTCGTCATGAATCTTGGTGGTCTTGGTTTTCTTTTCAGTCATAGGTGCTCGAAGCGCATTGGATTGGGCAAAGTTGGAAACGTTGAGCGCCGCCATGATCGAGAGAACTATCATTAAACGCGCTGGGGCATATTTTTGTCTCTTCATATTTGGACCTCTGCTCAGGAACCTAATAGGATGAATTGCTCGGGGAGATTTGGAATCTTAGTTTGCTAACGGCTCACGGCCATTAATCATGCACAGTTCAACCGCGAGGCGGATCGCCCCAGCCTGACCCTTTGTACTTGCCGTCGAGGACAATGCACGGCACGGTCGGATCGCCGCCCGAGAAGGCCAGCATCTCGACACGCCTTGCCCGATCCGTCTGGGCGTCATAGTCAATAAAGGCGATACCCTTTGAGTTGTAGTGATCCCGGGCCTGCTGACAATAGGGACAGCCGGGCTTCGTGTAAATAACAAGTGACAACCGGTTACCTCCGTGGTGCGGCTATTTTAGCAATGTAGCGGCGCGGATGCGAAGTGCGTGGCGGTGGATGACGGAATAAGGGGAAAGGGTAAGGGGGAAAGGGTAATTGGAAAACCTGCGTTCGCCTTTCCCCATGACCCCTTCCCCTTTCTTCGTTAACCAACTGCCTCCTGCTCTTTTCGGTGCTATACTTTTGGCCCATGAGCGAGCAGACCTGCGAACCGCTGCAGCCATCGATAGATAACGACTTGCTTGACCCCTATGACCGCCTTGTAGGTATAGAGGTGCTGGGCAAGCACGTAGAAGTGCCCGAGAAGAATCGACTGCTCCGTTGTTTTCAGTTCCTCTCGCTGAAAACGATTTCGTATGGAGATTTCTGCTGGAATGGTGAGTGTACGAATTGCCAGATTTGGTACCACACTGAGGGACAATCCAAAGTCGACGACAAGCCCGGCCTCGCCTGTCGCCTGGAGGTGATCGAAGGAATGACGATTACTTCAATGGCGCCATTCATCAAGCTCGAGGGGATTACGAACAAGAAAGGGTAAGAGGGGAAAAGGGGAACGGGAAAAAGGAATTTCCTCTCTTCTCCCTTTCCCCTTTTCCCCTTTACCCTCTTCCCCTTTTTTCAATGTCTCGCATCACGCCGATCGCGCCGGAAATCTCGCCGGTCGCCGCGTAGGTCGCGACGATCCTGCCGAAACTCGCGCCGGTCACCAAATACTTCGCGTCGATCGGATCTGATCTCTCGCCGATCCGCGCGAAGCTCCTGCTGCGAAGCGCCTTCCCGACGATCCTGACGATACTCACGAACGTCAGACCTGGTTTCGCGGCGATCTTGCCTGGTCTCCCGTACATCACCGCGGATCTCTCTGCGATCAGCGCGAATCTCGTGACGATCCGCGCGCAGCTCCCGGCATTCCGCAGGCGAAAACCGGCAGCGATTCGAGTCCTGCGCCAGCGCGATCGCAGACAGACCCGTTAACGAAATAGTAAATACAAACAATCCTCGTATTAGTGTGCTCCTCATCTTATTCCTCCGTTGTTAAGTTCGCGTTTCAGCCACTTGGCTGACATCCTGAAGTTCGCCGAAAGCAGGAGGAGAGACACAGTCCTACCCAGGAAGCGCGACGCGCTTCAATTGGGAATAGTTTTGTTTACTTGCTTCGGGAAATCCCGTTGCTGAAGGTTAGACGCGCAGTGGGTGCGGGTGGACGAGAAATAGTCACTCCCAAAAAACTTACCTAATACTTCGGCACACTCGGATCGACATCATTCGACCAGGCGGTGATACCTCCAGCAAGATTCAATAGCTTGCCGGTGAACCCGGAACGTTTCAGTGCATCAATGGCGCGCGCACTGCGTCCACCCATCTTGCAATGCACCACGGTTTCGCGCGCTGGATCGATCTCCGACATGCGATTCAAAACTTGCGCCAGGGGAATATGAATGGAGTTAGGCAGCTTCGCGATCGCAACCTCGTTGTTCTCGCGAACGTCTACTATCTGAATATCGTCGCCGTTGTCCAAACGTTGTTTGAGTTCCTTCGCTGTAATCTCCGGCATGGGTTGCGATGATCCGTTCATGAATCCTCCTGAATAAATGACACTCTGTTTGTGATGCCAACATTCTATCTGTCTGCCAAGTTGTAAAACAAGAATGTTGCCGGTTAGTCGGCAGCTTCACTTTGTTCTCTTATTAACACCGCGGCTTTAGCCCGGTGGATAAGGGGCGTCCAATTGAAAGTCCGCGAAGCGGACGACAGCATAAAGCCTGGGGTGGAGCACAGCGAAACCCCAGGATCTCAATTCGAAAATATCAAAGCCCGCGGAGCGGCCGACAGTGGACTCATCCCGACTGACGTTTCATGATTTAACCGCTATCGGCCGCTTCGCGGGCTCCGCTGTTTTTGTTGTTCATCATCCTGGGGTTTCGCTGCGCTCCACCCCAGGCTTTATGCTATCGTCCGCTTCGCGGACTTTTCAATTGCAATACCCACGTTGATAGCAAGAACAGCCTCTTCGCACCCGCCCCAAATTTCTTGTTAGCTGAATATCGGCTAAACTGTCCTTACTGTTTGGCAGCTTTGCATTCCTCTAATGACAGGAGTTCCTATGCGTTTTGAGTATTATCATTCCGGTCTTGAGGCCGTTCCCAAGCTCTCTGTTGACGGCACCGTCGACAATGCGGTCCACTTTTCGCACTGGCAGGGAAACCAAACTCCCGCCCAGCTAAAAGCTGACACCTCTACCGAGATTGCTCTGAATCTCGTCGCCGCTCCCAATCGAAACGAGTTGACCCGCGGCATTGAGTTAGTCACCAACAATCATTTCGATACTGATGGGGTGCTATCCGTTTGGACAGTTCTGACCGGTGAGCGGGCGTTGGAATTGCGCGAGCAGCTAATTCCGGCGGCTGAGGCCGGAGACTTTTCTGAGTTCAGAAACGAAGCGGCTGTGCGCGCGAGCATCGTAGTCCAGGGTTCCGATCAACCGATTCCGGACACTGACTCCCACTCACCTCTGGCATTTCAATTGGCGGGCGAAAATGTGGACGACGCTCGGGCCTATGAGTTAGTGCTCCCCGAGGTCGAACGCTTACTGACCAGGACTGACGAGTATGAGCCGCTCTGGCGCAGCGCCTGGGATCAAATCGCCACCGCGATTGAAAGCTTTGAGCGTGGCGCGTCAACCGTGACCGAATTTGCTGAAGCTGGTATCTCACTCATTACTCTCGCGCCAGACCTCTTTAGTCCGTCTGGTTTCAACCCGACTCGCCATGCGGCGCCCTATACGGCCATCTCACACTTCGCTAAAGGGCGGCTTTTTCTAATAGCCACTCCTTTGAAAAACGGCTGGTCTTATCGAATTGATTACCCTTATTACTCCTGGGCGGAAACAATTGTTCGCCCGCGAATCGAGCGGCGTGATTTTTCATCGTTGTTGTTAAAGCTCAATCAAATTGAGGGTGAAAGCGAAGGCGTTTGGAAGGCAGATAACAGCGAATTGGCTTCTGCGTTTAAGTTTCTGAGCAGCGACAAAACTCTTGCTGCCTCGACACTCGCGCCTGATGAGGTGGCGAAAGCCCTTCGCGCGGAATTGCTCTCCGCTGAAGCGAGTGTTGCCGCCGGTTAGGTGTGATCTTCAAATCGTCTGATGCATGACGTCATAATCATTGGGGCAGGACCAGCAGGACTGTCAGCGGCCCTGTGGTGCGATGAACTGGGGCTCGACACCCTTGTGCTCGAACAGCAAGAGCAAACGGGTGGACAACTGCATTCCATCTTCGGTCCGGTAGAAAACTATCCAGGCCTGCGCGCGAAAAACGGGCGCGAATTTTTTGAACGTTTTTCAGAGCGAGTAAGTGAGGCCGAATTTGACCTCTGGACAAACGCTGAAATCGAAAGCGTTGACTTGAAATCAAAGCGAGTTCGCTTGCGCAGCGGTGAAGAGTTGCAGTCAATCTCGATCATAATCGCGACTGGTGTGAGACGCAGGCGGCTGGGGATTCCCGGTGAAAGCGAATTTATTGGACACGGCATCATTGAATCCGCGAGCCGTGATCGCCATGACTTCGCCGGCAAGGACGTCTGCATTATCGGCGGGGGCGATGCCGCAGCTGAAAACGCTCTTTTGCTGGCTGAAGTTTGTCCTACCGTAACGCTGGTTCATCGAGGCAAGACTCTGCGGGCTCGCCCAGGCTTTGCTCAGCAGTTGCAGGGACAGCACTGCATAACGGTTTTCCCCGAGTCTGTTGTCACCAGAATTCTGGGGAACCACGAAGTGGAAGCCGTGGAGATTCTGCGAAAGGACGCGTTGAAACCCTTTCAGATGGCGGTACAGGGGGTGACTATTCGTATCGGCGTCGAGCCGAATACTGAACTGTTCCGCGAACAACTACAATTAGACGACCGGGGTTACGCATTAGTGAATGACCAGCACGAGACTGATGTGGTTAATGTATTTGCCAGCGGCGACGTTTCCAATCCGCTGGCACCGACAATCAGCAGCGCCGCCGGCGCCGGCGCAACCGCTGCAAAGGTGATTGCTTCACGTTTAGGCAGGCGGCTTTCATGATTAGTGAAGTTACCAGGCCAGACAGCCCCGAGCAGTCGCCTTACACCGATGCCCACATCTTCGCTTATCCGGTCGAGTACATTGCGGGAATTGATCTTTACAACGCTGGAGAGTTTCACGCAGCGCATGACGTTTGGGAGGAACGTTGGATGGGCGAGGTCGGACAGCAGGAGAAACTTTTCCTGCAGGCGATGATTCAGTCTGCGGTGGCCTTCCATCATCTGGAAATTGGCAGGCCGGGAGCAGCCCGCCAAATGTACACGCGAGCAAAGGAAAAGTTTGCGCGTCTGGGAACCAGTGTTTTCATGTCACTCGATCTTGAAGAGTACCAAGCCCAACTCGACACCGCTCTCTCATGGCTGTTGACGGTGCCCGATCCACGCGAGTTAACTCAGCCAAACTTTCGTGTTCCGCGAATCACCTTGCTGCCTGAAATAAGCCAGTTCGAGTAGGAGCAACTCTTGCGAGTGACAAATCTTAGAGTGGTATTTATCGCCGCCTGGCTAGGACTGGCGATTTACTTCAGTGCGGTTGTTGCTCCGAGCGCGTTCGGAGTTTTGAGGTCTTTCAATCTTGTCAACGCCGGCGAGATTGCCGGGACAATTGTTAGTCGTGCCTTGTCCGCGGTGAACAAGAGTGGTTTGTTATTTAGCCTGCTCGTGCTCGTCAGCGCTCCAGCGGTTAAGAAGTATTACGGCCGCTGGTCGTTCATTTTCCAGAACGTTCTCCTCACTGCCGTCGCAATTCTGACTGCGGCCGGCGAATGGCTAATTGCCGCCAGAATGCGCGGCTTGCGTTTGGCGATGAATGGTCAAATCGACCAAGTGCCGTTAACGGATCCAAACCGCATAGCGTTTGCGGCGTTGCATGTCTATTCTGTCGCCGCCTTGAGTATTGCTATGATTGCCGCTTTGATTCTTATCCTGCTTATGATCATCTCTTGTGAAAGGGCAGTCACAACTGCGACTGAATGAACCCCCTCACCAACACCATCCGCACCATCGCGTTGTTTCTCTCGCTCTTGCTGGCCGCTCTGGCTGGACCGGCAGTCGGGCAACAGCCCAGCGCTTCTCCAATCGCTTCGCCGTCGATCCAATCTGATCTAAGCAAACGACAAGAAGCTTTTCAGATTGTATGGCAGACAGTGAACGACTTTTTCTACGATCCTAAGTTTGGCGGTGTTAACTGGGCCCAAGTGCGCGATCGCTACCAGCCTCAGGTAGCAAAGGCCGGCACCGACCGCGAGTTCCACTTGCTGCTACAGCAGATGCTGAATGAACTTCACCAATCGCATTTCATCGTGGTCCCGCGTGAAGCCATTCCAAAAATTCGAATGACTAAAGAAGCTTCTGAAGGAGCAACCGAAGATCCTGATGACAGCAGCACCGATGCCCCGGAACCTGAAGAAGCTCTTGATACCCTCAGTTACAAACTGACTGATCGGTTATTGACCGGAATAGGAGTTGACGTTCGCGTTCTCGGAGGGTCGGCCGTTGTCACTCGAGTTGAGCCCGGTTCTTCTGCAGCAAGAGCTGGACTTCGCCCGGGTTTTGTTATCAAGAAAGTTGGCAGTCGTTCCCTGGATTCGGTCATCTCTGAAATCGAAAGACATCCGCAGTGGGGCGCGATCATTCGTCCGGAACTTCCCGTCTTCCTGGTCGCGGGATTCATTAATGGTGAGGAAAACTCACCGGTGCGGCTTGGCTACCTTGATGCGCGAAACCGCTTGCGCACCATCCGCATCAATCGCGAGCGACTGAAGGGAGAAATGTCGCCGGCTATTGGTAACCTGCCTGCCATGTACGTCGAGTTTGAGACTAAACGCCTGGCCGGCGGCTACGGTTACATTCGCTTTAGTGCCTTCGTCCCCTCATTGATGGAAAAACTCTGCGGCGCGTTTCGCTCGATGAAGGATGCACCGGGCATCATCCTGGACCTGCGCGGCAATCAAGGCGGTCTCCTCGGAATGGTTGGCGGGTTGACTGGCCTACTGGAAACAGATGCGACCTTGATGGGGACAATGCAGATGCGTAGCGGCCGCATTCCGCTCTTTGGCTTCCCTCAGTCAGCTCCCTATTCCGGGCCACTGGTCATTCTGGTCGACGGATCAACTCAATCAGCGGGCGAAATGTTTGCGAGTGGGTTGAAGGAGACTGGCCGGGCTACCTTGGTGGGCGTGAGAAGCGCCGGGAATACGTTGCCGTCCGTGATCAAGAAGCTTCCTACCGGTGCTATTTTTCAATATGGCTTTGCCAACTACGAAACTAAGAGTGGTTTTCGGCTTGAAGGTCAGGGCGTAAGCCCCAACGTAACAGTTGAGCTCAGTCGCAGAAGTCTGCTCCGTGGCGGCGACCCGCAGCTCAGCGTCGCACTTAGTGTCCTGCGAAATGAGGTTCGCGGGGGCAGGAAACAGGGAGAGCTAATAGCAGACATGTCCTCGATTTCCTCGCCACCTCGAGCGGTCACAAATGTGGTTCCGCCAGTTCGGGTCGTAATCAGTCCTCCAACGCCAGCTGCACGCGTAGCTTTAAGCACTGACCCGCCGCCGAAGGTTGCGGACCCGACGCGAGCGAGTATGCCTTCGGTTGATTCAATTCTGGATAAGTATCTGGAAGCTAGCGGTGGCCGCAGTGCTCTGGAAAAAATCACCAGCCGCGTCGCCACTGGAACTGTCGAGATGACATCACTGGGCGTAACGGGGACCGTGGAGTTTGTCGAGCGGTCGCCTAACCAGTCGAGTGTGATAATAAATGCACCGGGTCTGGGTATCATGCAAAGGACCTTCGACGGCACTCGTGCGTGGTTGCAAGACCCCGTTCAGGGCATTATAAGATTTACCGGACTTGGGCTCGAGATTATCAAAGAGGGCGCCGTCTTCAATAAACCGGCGAAGCTCAAGGAACTTTTTCCGGCCGCCGTTTTGATAGGAAAAGAAAAACTCGCCGGGAAAGATGTTTACGTAGTGCGCATGGGCTTCGAGAAATGGTACTTCGATGCGGAAGGCGGACTGCTGTTGCGCAAGGGAAACATATACTATGACGACTATCGGGAAGTAGATGGAATAAAGCTACCCTTTAAGGTGCGTGATGAAGTTTTGGCCAGCGCGGCCATAATCTATCAACTTAACGAAATCAAACATAATGTGAAGATCGACGAAGCAAAATTCATGGCCTATCCGAGTTGTTTTACAAAGCCATAATTGCCTGCAACCGTCCGCGGGGGACTTACTGCAAGTTGAACATAATCGAAAACATTGAGGACTGGCGCGAGCGCTATGCGGCCTGGCAAAGCGACGCCGGCGACAAAGGCGGCCGCGACGAGGTTTCGCAGTCGTATCCTTTCGTAAAGAACAAGCGCGCTCCCTTTGCACCGGCCCGCCGTGCTTTGCCGATGCTAAACCTGGCGCTTATCTCTGCCGCCGGTGCTTATATCGACGGTACGGCCCCATTTGACACCAGCGCGCCGGATGGTGACATCAGCTTTCGTGAGATCCCGTCGCAGATCGAAGCGGAAGACCTAAAGTTTGCGGCGCGAGGTTATGATCCAACCGCCGTCGAGAGCGACAGCAATTCGCTGCTACCTCTCGGCCGACTCCTGGAGTTTGAAAACAACAGGATTATTGGCCAACTTAATCCTGTCTTTTGGAGCTTCTGCGGTTTCATACCCAACGCGGCGCAGCTGGTTGAAGAGATGGCTCCGCGACTGGTTGAACGCATCAAGCGACACGAAGTGCAGGCAGCTCTCTTGATTCCCGCCTCTCGCCTGTGCCATCAATCCGTTTCCCTGATTGCCCGGGCGCTTGAGTCAGCCGATATTCCGACGATGACCCTGGCAGTCGATAAGGAAGTAGTGGTGACTGTGCGTCCACCTCGCGCGGCTCTGTATGCTGGAAAACTGGGCGCAGTCGCCGGGTCGCCAAACTTTCCTGAACATCAACGACGAATTCTCGATGAGGCGCTGCGGCTAATCGAACCGATGGATCAACCAGGCATACGCCAGCTCGTAGTAGAACTGGAGAGCCAGGTAGAAGCAGCGCGCGGCGAACGGTAACACTCAAATTCTTTGCTGAGACCACAATCGGGCCGCTCATGTGCTCCGAGCGCATACTCTCCACCACGAGAATCGGCAGAACAATGTCAAACATCAAACGCCTCTTGCTTCTTGTCGCGGCACTGATCGCTTTCGTCACTCTCTATCTTCTCCTGTGGCCCGTTCCCATCTCCCCCGAGGTCTGGAATCCTCCACCGGCGCCGCTTTTAACAGCGCAGTATCAACAGAATTCCCTCCTTTCAACGACCGAGCGCCTGTCGTTAGGTACAGGGACACCCAACCCTGGCGCCGGCTTCGGCCCGGAAGATGTGGCACTCGACGTTGATGGTCGCATCTATGCGGGACTCGATGACGGCCGCATCATGCGGTTGCAGGCAGATGGAACGAAGCCGGAAGTCTTCTCGAACACGCATGGCCGGCCGCTAGGACTCGCATTTGACCCGGGCGGAAACTTAATCGTAGCCGACGCGATCAAAGGGCTATTGTCTATCGCCCGCGATGGCGCAGTAACTGTGTTAGCCACGGAAGCAGATGGCGTGCCTTTTGGTTGTACTAATGATCTGGATGTCGCAGCGGATGGGACGATCTACTTCACAGACGCTTCCAGCAAATTCCCGTTAACGAACTTCACCGCAGACATACTTGAACATGGCCCAAACGGACGCTTCTTCGCCTACGATCCCAAAACCAAAACAACCCGCACGTTGTTGCGTAACCTTTGCTTTGCTAACGGTGTCGCTATCAGTCCTGATCAGTCGTTTGCCTTAGTAGTTGAAACGGGCTCTTACCGTCTGCATCGCGTTTGGCTGAAAGGAACAAAGCAAGGTGAGTCGGAGATCTTCATCGACAACCTGCCTGGATTCCCCGACGGTCTTTCCTCAAATGGAAAGGACAGATTCTGGGTGGCGCTGGTTACACCGCGCGACGCTGTTCTCGACAAACTGCTGCCACATCCCTTCCTCAGAAAAGTAGTCGCGCGTTTACCGAAGCTCCTTCAGCCGGCGCCAAAGCGCTACAGCTTCGTGCTGGGTCTGGACCCGAACGGCCGCGTGATTGATAACCTGCAGAACGGCTCACCAGATTGCTACGCCGAAATCGCCAATGTGGTTGAGCGCAACGGCACGCTCTATTTCGGCAGCATCGGCGAGAGCTCCGTTGGACGTTACCACTTACCCACTGCACCTCAGCCGTCACATTAGTCTGGTTGCTTTCCCTGATTTCGCACCTTTAGAATGTCGCCACTCGAAAGTCTTAGCAGGAGCGCCCAGCGTTGCAAATCGTCGTGTGCTGTTTCCAACAGTTCGTTGTCGTCGTACCTGCTCTGGCTTTCGCTCCGTTCGGCCTGCCAGCGACGACATTCTGGATGTATGTTTGTGCGGCGCTGCTTTTCATCATTGGCCTCATAAAAATTTTCGGAGAACTGCCGCAAGAACATGGCGTGGACAAGGTCATGCCTTTTGGCCGACTGTTTTTTGCGATTCCTCTGGCCGTTTTTGGTTCCGAGCATTTCACCCTTACGTCGAATATTGCGACCCTGGTCCCACGCTGGATTCCCGCACATACGTTTTGGGTCTATCTGGTGGGCCTGGGTTTTCTTTGCGCGGCACTGAGTATTGCGGTCCTCATCCAGGCAAGGCTGGCTGCGGCTCTGGTGGGAATGACGCTGCTGATCTTCGTATTGGTGATGGATATGCCTGGCGTCGTTGCGAACCCGGGAAACAGGTTCTTCTGGGCGCTCGGTTTGAGACAACTTGCCTTCAGCGGCGGCGCATTCGCTTTCGCAATGTCGCCATGGAACACTCGGCCGCTACAGGCGTCGCGCGCACAGGCGACCGCGGCACTGGCTGCCATTCCGCGATTCTTCGTGGGCATTCCTTCCGTATTCTACGGGGTGGAGCATCTGCTTCATCCGGAATACGTGCCCGGAATTCCGCTGCAAAAGCTCACACCCGACTGGATTCCCGGGCGAATTTTCTTGAGTTATTTTGTTGGCGTGATTCTGATTCTTGCCGGCGTCTGCTTGCTCCTGAATAAGAAATCTCGCCTGGGAGCAACGTTCTTGGGGCTCACGATTCTGCTGACGGTCTTGTGGATTTACCTGCCTATGCTCCTCGCCGCACCCACAGACGTCGGCGCGCTGAACTTTTTCTTCGACACGCTGCTTTTCAGCGGAGCCATCTTGCTGTTGGCGAACGCGATTCACAAGGAAGTAAACTGAGAGCTATGAAAAACACACATACCTGTCCTAAATGCAATTCACGGGAGATTATGCGCATCGAAGGGCGAATTGGTGGTTATTCAGGCGGTAACGATATTGCTGGTACTGCGGGCTCATGGAGCTTCAGAACAGTTAAAGTCACCCGATACCTATGTGGCTCTTGTGGCTTCAGTGAAGAATGGATTGACGCACCAGAAGATTTGCACAAGCTCAAAGAAAAATATGGCTAGCCAAGTATATTATTCCCCTCTTTTGGGCAGACTCACGGCTTCTTGGGCAAACGCGACCTATTAGGCAAAGCCGGCCCGCTGGTTACTAGCTACACAGCTGTATACCTGAGTAGCACCTACCTCTTCCCGCGTTTCCTCGCAAAACCTCATGAAAGGGGCTTTGCTACATTTTTCTGGATACGCGGTATCCAAACCCCTTCGAACTCCACACTCCTCCGATCCATCCGCTAAGTCTCAATATTTCTACACTTAGGTCGTCTTTGCCGCCCAGTCTACTCGTGGCACAGGCATTGACATGTATATAGCTCGAACAAAGTGATTTCGATGACCGCCACCCCCTCGACAAAGGCGGATTTTGATAGGTAACTCGGTACTCACGGAGATTGACGATAATGATTAACTTACTATCAGCTGCCACTTCTACCCCCAAGCACGCATTCAAAACCACTGATCTCAGCAACGCCCTAATGCATAAGCTTTCTCCCGAGCTAATCAATACTCTGAACTCACTAGGCGTCGACCAACGATACTCCGTGATGGATAACTATCCCGACTTCTTAGCAGGGAAGCCGATGAATGCAAGAAGTTCCACTACCGAGCTCGGCGTGGGCGCCACCAAACGCTGCATTGAGGAATGGCAGGGAGACCCCTCGCGAATCGGCTTGCTGATTGCCGCCACAAATACTCCTGATCAAATGCTTCCCTGTTTGGCCTCGGAAGTAATGGGACAAACTCACGGTCTCCTGTCTCGATCACTTCGCACCGTCAGCATGCAAGCTCAAGGCTGTTCGGTGCTACTCAAATCCATTGAGGTCGCTCAATGGTATCTCGCCGCTAATCCGGGAAAGTTGGCCATGGTCCTGATGGCGGAAGCACATACTCCCTACGTCGCGCCGCTCTTGCGCGACGAATATCACGGCTTTCGAGAAGTCATACGTATGCGGAAGGAGCAGCAACTAAATGAATCCCAGTTCGAACAAAAAAGGTTGGATACCACCTTCGTCATTCAATCAATGCTCTTTGGCGATGGCGCGGTAGCGCTGTTGGTTGGTAATGAAGAAGGAAAGCCAAGCTTCGGACCAATCTGTCACTTGACCAATGAAGAGACTGACGACGTGAATCTTCTAACTATGAATAGCAATAGCTCTCACGAATTCCTGAAGGGCCGGCCACAATACTTCATGCGGCCAACGGTCCCCAATCGCGGCGCACACTATGCAGTCAGCACCGTCAAAGACGTCCTGCAACATCCTGACTCGCCGGTATCAAACATGGCACAGGTTGACGACTGTCTAATCCATACCGGCAGCAAGAAGATCCTTGATGGTGTCTGTTCACAGTTGCACCTCGATACTGACTCCATGAAGGTCCAGGGCTCCTACGAAGTCTTGAAAAACTACGGAAACCTGTCCAGCGCTTCCACCGGCTTCATGCTAGCCGAGAAAGACGACTGGACTGGTCCGACAATCGTGGTTGGCTTTGGAGTTGGATTTACCGCGAGCGCGGGAATCATGAACTACAACAACTAAGCCCGGAGTTCACAAAACGCCCGCATTTTCCAGCATTGATTCATTGGCCAGGACACTTGTAATCGTTTGGCTGATCTGGGAAAAATCGAAGGGCTTACCGATGATACCGTTTACCAACCTGTCCTCACCGGGCGGCGGTAGAGTGCCAGTTCCATAACCCGTAACGAGAACTATGTTCATATCGGGCCGGCGCTTGCGAATCTCTCGCGAAGTTTCCCAACCGTCCATCTCCGGCATCGCCAGATCAGTAAACACGAGGTCACAATCATTTCCAGCCAGCGTCTGCAGGGCGATCTGACCACTTTCCGCAACCAACACGCGGTGCCCCATCAACTCCAGCATGTCCGCCAGCGTCTCTCTCACGGCTGGCTCATCATCTATTATGAGAATTGAAAGCGACGGGACTTTGATGTCTTCAACAGTCGTTTCTGTGTTGACTGGCCGCGTTGTAACCGCCGGAAGCGCAATCGTGAACACAGTGCCGACGCCCATTTCCGAAGTGACGCTTATCAGACCTTCGTGCCTCTCGATAATGCTGTAGCTAACCGAGAGTCCCAGGCCGGTACCTTGCGCGCCCTTGGTTGTAAAGAAAGGATCGAAGATCTTTTGCCGCACGTCTTCGGGCATGCCTGTCCCGCTGTCAGCAAAACGCAGACTTAGCCGAGTTCCGTCACTGACGCAACCTATCGAGAGCCGACCCCCGTTTGGCATTGCGTCAACTGCATTCACGATGAGATTCACAAAAACCTCACGCAGTTCCGACGCGCTGCCGAAGGTGTGTTGTCCGCTTTCTGCCTCTAACACTACCTGATAGTCCAACCCGCGCAGTCGCGCTTCGTTTTCCCAACGCGTGCGTGTGATTTCGATCGCATCGTTCAGCAGGCTGGAAACATCCAGCATTTCAAATTCCCGGGCAGGCGACTTCCGCGCGAACGTTTGAATTCGACGAACGGTAGCGGCGGCGTCTTCCGCGGCTGTTTGAATTATTTCAACGTTTCTCACCAGAGCTTCGTCCTGCGTTTGGCGGCGGAGGAGTTGCGCACGCCCCAGAATCGCGGCCAGTGAGTTATTGAAGTCATGCGCAACACCTGAAGCCAGTTGGCCCAGCGCGCGCAACTTGTCGGCTCGCGCCGCTCGCTCTCGCTCCTCTTTTTGTTCGGTGATGTCACGCGCAATACCAAGTACACCGGTGGTGCGGCCTTCCACAACCAGTGGAGAATTATCAACCCGCGCGTACCGCAGCCTGCCATCCGCCGCTACATACCGCATCTCGTAAGTTTGCGCTTCTCCTAATAACGCCAACCCGAGTTTGCCACCGATGACTTCTCGGTCGGGTTCGTAGACGAGCTCAACAAGCCGGCGTCCGATAAACTCCTCGCGCCTGAGCCCAAGTGCAAGCAGCGTAGCGCTGTTACACCACTTGAAACGACCCTCCATGTCCACCGCATAAATGGATTCGCGCGCACTCTCGAGTATGTTTGTCAGCAGTGATTGGTGTTCGCGAGCTACTGCCTGCACCTGGCGCAATTCCGAAAGATCACGAGCAGTACAAACCGCACTAGTGACCGCGCCCGACTTGTCGATAACCGGCTCGATAGAAACCAGGATAGGACGATCGAGACGGTCAGGGGTCACCTCGATAGTTACGCTTCGTCCTTCTGCAATAGCCTTTTCCACCGCGCAGACAGAATTTTCAGCTGTACGAAGAACGTCGCAACATTTGCGGCCTAACAGGGTGCGGGGATCCGAATCTTCCATGGCCGCGCCGGCGCTGTTGACCCGCTTCAAGCGACCGGCGCGATCGAAAATGAATATGCCGTCAGACATCGAATCAAACGTGGCTTCCCACTCCGATTTCGCTTTGGCGACCATTTCAAAGAGTTCGGCTTGCGCCATGCCTATCGCTAAGCGCTCAGCAACAGATTGAACGAGGGAAAGTTCGTCCTCGGTCCAATGCCGCAAGCGATCAGTCTGGTGGATACAGAGCACGCCGCGGAACAGCCCTTTAATAATCAGCGGGTAAGCAATTTGTGATCGAGCGCTCACCAATTGGGCATGCCTTCTTACAGCTTCGCTGACTTCCGGCGAGCCATCGTGGAAACTCAAGCTGTCGCTTATTACCAATGGCTTTGTCATGGCCAACAGCCGCCTGCCAACTGGATCTTCATAGTTGGCTGCAAAAGGGCCAATGCTGTTGCAACCGGGCGCCACATACTCATGCTCGACTGGAGAGATTGGGTTTTCTGGATCGTAAAGGTGCAGGTGAACGCGTGAGGCAGCTAACGCCAAACCAAGTTCACGGGTCGCCGTGTTCAGGACTTCAGGCAGACTAAGAGAGGCGCGTATGGCCATGGTCACGTTGTTGACCATAACTTCGCGCTTCGAGGTCTCTTCCGCCCTTTGATAGAGCTGAGCCTGGCGAATGGCGATGCCTGTTTGGTCCGCCACAGCCTTCGCCAGCGCGATATCCGAGTTACTCCATTCGCGCATTTCACGCGTGGTTGACAAGGCAAAAGCCGCGATGATGTCGTCACCAACGCGAATCGCAACGTACATGATCGACCGCACTCCAGCCGGCTCTAGAATACGTTCATACACGTCCGCTATACGCGGCTCGTTAGCTACGTCATTGAAAAAGAGAACGCCGTTCTGCTCGAGCGAACTGATTAAGACTTGCAGGTCTTCGAGTTCAAAGGTTGAGCCGGCCGGAAGGACTCCTTCCGCATGGTATTCGGCTGCGTTTACTACCTGACTTCCGGTTTGCTCCTTGATGAATAATGAACAGCGATCGGCGTTCAAATAGGATCCCAACTCCTGAACGGCCGTGCGGAAAATCTCTGTACTATCCAATGAGCAACGAATGGCTTGTGAGATACGATGCGTCATCGCCTCACGCTGGGACTGTTGGGCCAGCACCTCTTCGGAGCGTTTGCGATCCGTCAAATCACGGCCAACGCCCTGCACGCCGGCTGGTTTTCCATCCTGAAACGTGAGTCGCGTGCTAACCTCAAGCCGAACGCGACGACCATTCTTGGCGATGATTTCGAGTTCGTATACCGTCGGAGTTTTTTCATCGGTCTTTTGCGCAATCATCTGCCGGGCTGTGCTTACATACTCCGGCGCCAGCACGTCCACGATGTTCATGCGCAAGGCTTCTTCACGAGAATAGCCGGTGATTTCCTGGCCAGTTCGGTTTAGCGAGGTAAAGTTTCCCTCAAGAGTGTGCGTATAAATGATGTCGTTGGCATTTTCGAACAACTCCCGATAACGCTGTTCGTTTTCCCTGAGTGCGAGCTGAGCCTTTCGATTTTCAGTAATATCGGTGGCTACACCGATTACTCCAGCGAAAGCTCCGCTATCGTCGGTAAACGGCGTGTACCGGGTCTCAAAAATCAGTTCTCCAACTTCAACAGCTGATGAGAAGGCTTCAGCAGCCAGAGCTCGACGGATGTTGTCAAGCATCTGAGGATTGTCGCGATAGACATCAAAAACCGATAGCCCAACTACTTCGCCGGATTTCAACCCAAGCGCCTTGAGTCCTTCGCCTTCCGATAAGGTGAAAATCCCATTCTTGTCGAAGGCGAATATTATGAGTGAGACACTGCTAACCACTGTGCGCAGTCTGGCTTCAGTCTGACGCAGAGCTTCGCGCCCGCGTCTGCGCTCCGTAATATCACGCATCACAGCTTGAACTGCAGGTTTCCCGCGAAAAAGGAAAGGTATGCCGGCAGCTTCTACGTCAATTACTTCACCACTGAGTTTAATGTGCTTCTGTTCATGGAGGGTCGTCGACGAACCTAATTCCTCAATGTCGCGAACCCGCCGTTTGACGATGTCTCGGTAGTCAGGATGAACAACGTCAAGTATGTTGCGGCCGATCAACTCCTCGGGACCAGATGCGCCCCAAAGGCGTTCGGCCGCAGGATTGACGTAAACAAATTTCCCTTCGCTATGAACAACAATTGCCTCTGGCGAAAGTTCAACGAGTCGGCGATAGCGTTCCTCGCTCTCTCTTAACGCTTCTTCGGCGAGCTTCTGCTCCGTGATGTCGCGGACAACGCCGCGGATACCGGTGGCCCGCCCCTGGCGGTCGCGCTCGATCGTTATTACTCCCTCGAGATATTTTCCTTTTTCTTCTGCGTCCTTTAGATGGTAAGTTGATCGGAACGGCGAATCTGAAGCGGCTCTTCGAGTCTCCTCTATGTCTCGCGCCGCTGCTTCCTCACCAATCAAGTTACCCAGATGGCCACCCACGATCTCTTCAGCGGGTTTATCGAAAAACCTGGCTCCAGATGCATTGATACTTGTGATGTACCCATCCATATCACGGGTGTAGATGATGTCAGCCGCGTCTTCGACGATCTCCCGATAGTGTTTCTCTACGCGACGCCGCTCCGCGAGCCTGGCAACCTTCACTAACAACTCTTCATTGCGAAACGGAACTTGAAGGTAATCGTCGGCCCCGGCCGTCAAACCCCGGAGACTGTCTTCGACAGCATTGCGCAGTCCGCTAATCAGGATAACGGGGATATCTGAAGTGCGAGGATCCTTCTTAATCAGGCGACAGAGTTCTATACCATCAAGGACGGGCATCACCACATCGCTGATTACCACATCCGGTCCAAATGAGAGCACGAGCTCCCGGGCGCTACCGCCATCAGCGGCAGACGCAACTTCGTAGCCTTCGTTCTCGATAATTTCAGTCAGCAGAGCACAAAGCTTCTGATCGTCATCGACGATCAGTACTCGACACTTTTCTGGGGAAGCCTTGATCATTTATCTCCCAATTGTGACGATCTTGTAGAAGCAGGGTGGGTTGAGACTGAGCGTCAGCAATTAAGCACGGAAAGCTGCTTGATGGCCTTTGCCGTTGATTTCAGAGTCTTTGCAAGGAAAATCCAAGTGAGCCCGGTTCGGCAAACCGCCGGGCAGTATAACAAAGTTGGCAGCGGTTTGTCATGGAAAAGGCTAGAGAGGAAAGTCCATTTTGCCCCGCAAATAGCGGTTTTTCCTGCTTTTTGCTAGGGAGAGGGGCGGCGTCTGGTGGGCAAATCCGAGTCGGCAGTCTTGGCAAAATAACCGGGGCGATAATTGAGCCTTAGTTTCTGTGTACGCAGTTCCGGGCTGACCACCTCAATCTGAATGCGGCGATAAGAGCCATCCCGGGTCTTATTTGAAGGCGAATAAGCGACCAAATACTGCTCGCGCAGGTCACGCTGGATCTGAGCAAAGGCATTTCTTAATTCCCGCTCGTTGTGCGGAAAATACGCTCGCCCTCCCGTTTGCTCGGTGACTTTTCGGAGGACTCCCTCGTCAACTCTGCCCTGATAGCTGTCGCCGATTCCAACGGCATAAATCAGCGCGTCCGCCTTTTGAGCGCGTTCAATCGCCTCATGTATCTTCATTTGACCGCTGGTGTTCTCGCCGTCTGTCAGCAGGATGATAGTACGCCGAGTGTTGTCAGCTGAGACCGACAGTAGGTCATTGGAAGAGGCCCACACTGCATCCCAGATCGCAGTAGAGCCGGTGAGCATCTGGTTCGTGTCTGATATCGGCGGCGTTCCTCCGACAACTACACCCCCACCGATGTAGCCGGAAGGTGGTACGAATTCGACACGATCAATCGCCCGACGCAACCGATCCAGGTTTCCTGTGAAGCCCTGTTCGAGTGTAACTTCGCCCGTAAACGAAACGATAGCCGCTTCGTCTTTATCGGGACGCATTACTGCTTCGATGAAGGCTCGGGCTGCTGCTTTCTCATCCGGTAAAGTACGTTCTTCTGAGATGCTGGTATCAATCAGAATCGCAATGGAAAGCGGAAGATCGAGATTCTGTTGAAAGGTAAAGATCTCCTGCGCCTGACCGTCTTCCAGGATCCGGATATCTTCCTTCGTCAGGTTGTTAATGAAGCGTTTGTTGCTATCGGCAGCGGTGAAGAAAATACTGGTCAGATTTGTCTCGACACGAACAACGTCATCCGAGTCTTGCGGTGTTTCTTCCTTTGAAGCAGGAGTTGCTGGGGGAGTTGGAGACGGTGCGGATAACGCGGGATCAGTCACGCGTCTGGTCCGCGATTTCTCCGTAACGTCTGTCTGTGCAAACATACTGCCCGTAAGCGAGCCGCCGGCCACGAACAGGACGACCAGGCAACACACCAACATCAATTTGCTTGTTACTTGATTCGACATCTTTAAGGCCTAACACTATCTGCTATTGCGGTGTAGCCGTTCTTCGTTCTGACTTTTAGGTCTTTTCGGTTCTCAGCAAGCTTGACGTCAATCTTGCGGAAGCTGCCATCATAACGATCATTGATCGGTCTGTAAGTGACCAGGTATTGAGCGCGCAACTCCTTCGAAATCTTGTTGAATGCGCGTTCCAGCGAAAGCATGTCACCAGTGAAAAATGCTACTCCGCCAGTCTCTTCGGCCAGCGTCGTCAGATCACGATCTTTCTTGTCCTTCACCGAACCGGCTTCGACCCCCGGCACGGCTGAAATGAATCCAGCCTTCGTAGAAATGGCGAAAATTGTTGTCTCGGTGCGTTGGGCAATACTAATAGCGTCACGAATATCGGCATGACTATAAGTATCTTCGCCGTCTGTAATCACAACCATCACGCGTCGTCCGGCTGCCGTTCTTAACTTCTCGTCGCAGAATTGCCAGACGGCATCGTAGAGCGCCGTGTGAGTTCCCGTCTGCTTCACGGCTGAGACGGCGCGATTCAGCAGATCCTGTTTGTTAGTAAAGTCCTGCCGCAAATTTATCTCGTGATCAAACGTGGCAAAGAGAACCTGGTCTTTGCGTGCGCGCGTCACCGTGTAAATGAAGTTCATTGCAGACTCTTGTTCAAACTTGAGCTTTCCCGCCGTTGAGGGAGACGTGTCCATTAACACAGCGACGAATACCGGCAAAGACTGCCCCAGGTCGTCGGAGAAAGTCTCGATCTCCTGCGGAACTTTATCTTCAAGAATCACGAAATCATTCTTAGTAAGCCCGGGAACAAACTGCCCTTTCTTGTCCACGACGGTGATAGGCAGCCGCACGCGCCGGATGTTGATTTCTTCTATCTGATCACCAGGAGTTGGCGGCGTAGGGCTCGGCTTTGGCTGTTGCGCATGGACGACGCCAACAGCAGCGAAGCAAACAAGCAATAACAGCCGTGTCAATAGAGTGGGGAAATTAAGCTTCATGCAATTTAACTGGTGATTTTGACTGTATTTTGACTCCTGGAGACTGCGCTTTGATGCCCTCTTGACTGAGCACCGTTGCCCTTCGCCGTCTCGGAAGCACACTCGGCACTACTGACCGATAATAAGACCATACATCTGCGAACAAGCGAAAGCTACCGTTCACTCAAATAAGGCAAGAGTTTATCAAGCTTCAGTGCGCTCGAGCGACTCCAGAAATTGGACTAGCTCTGCAGGCAAGGTCGCAACGAACTTCATTGGCTCGCCTGTCTGTGGGTGCCGAAAGCCCAACCGTTCTGCGTGGAGAAATTGTCGCTTAAGTTTCCGAATCCTAGCTCGCAGTTGAACATCCCGGATGCTGTTCTCGCGACCACCGCCGTAAAGCTCGTCCGCAACTACCGGATGCTTGAGCCAGGCCAAATGAACTCGAATCTGATGAGTCCGACCGGTTTTTAGTTCAACATCAAGCAGAGTAAATGAATCGTAACTGCGGCGAACCTTGTACAGCGATAAAGCCCCACGTCCGCCAGGCACAATGGCCATACGGGTTCGATTGCGAGGATCACGCGCAATGGGTTGTTCAATGCGTCCGCTTTCCTGTTTGATTACTCCATAAACCAGGGCAACATAACTTTTGAACACTTCCCGGGCGCGAAACTGATCAGCGAGATTCTCGTGGGCGGCTTCAGTCTTGGCTGCAACCAGAAGTCCGGAAGTGTCTTTGTCCAGGCGATGCACAATGCCGGGACGAATGGAACCGGCATTTGAGAGTTGTTGAAAATGATAGGCCAGGGCATTCGCCAGCGTGCCGGAATTAACTCCCGCGGCGGGATGAACTACCAGTCCAGCCGGTTTATTGATCACGATAATGTGATCGTCTTCAAAAACTATTTCGAGCGGGATGTTTTCAGGAATGAAATTACTTTCCGGCGCAGGCGTTAGTTCAACCTCTATTTCGTCTTGCGCCGATAACTTGTAAGAAGCCTTGGCAAGTTTACTGTTCACCAGCACATCGCCCGCTTCAATCAGGCGCTGCAGTCGAGCTCGACTCCAACCGTCGATATTTTGCGCAAGGTAAGCATCGAGCCGCACCCCGGCATCAGCTTCACTGACCTCGAGCGAAACCGTATCATTATCAGGTGACGCCTGGACTTCCTGATTACCCAACTCCATAAAATGAGATTCTAACCGCATGCGGGCCGGGAACGTGCTAAGACCGCAAAGATCTTCGGTAAATCAGGTGAGAATCCTCGCGGTCTTTCGAAGCCTGATGGCAGTTGAACAGTCTTTGATGATGGTGCCTATCCGTTTTTGCCTTCGAATTCTTTCATAAACTTAACCAGCGCTGCGACGCCTTCGAGGGGAAACGCGTTATAAATTGAAGCACGAATACCGCCAACCGATCGGTGTCCTTTCAGTCCGTCCAGGCCTTGCGCGGTTGCCTCGGAGGTGAATTTCTTCTCGAGCTCTTCGGAAGGAAGGCGGAAAGTTACGTTCATGATCGAGCGCGAATCGTGGTCAGCATGTCCGCGATAAAAGTCGGACGCATCAATCGCGTCATAGATTAGTTGGGCCTTTTTTTCATTTTCGCGATGCATCGCGGTCAATCCGCCTTTTTCAAGCAACCACTTGCAAACCAGACTTAGGATGTAAATGCCCCAGGTGTTCGGCGTGTTATAAAGCGATTTATTCTCGACGTGTGTGCGAAAGTCGAGCATTGTGTGGAGACCGTCTGGTATCTGCTTCAGGAGGTCGTCACGAATGATAACGAGCGTGACGCCGCTGGGTCCCATATTCTTCTGGGCGCCGGCATAGATGAGTGCATATTTATCAACCGGGATTGGATGCGACAGAATATCAGACGATGCGTCAGCGATAAGTGGAACGCCACCTACGTCCGGTTCCTGCTTCCATTCGACTCCCTCGATCGTTTCGTTTGTTGTTATGTGTACATATGCGGCCTTGGGATCCAGTTTCAGTTCGTCGTTACCGGGAACGCGTGTGAAACCACCATCTGCCATGTTCGCCGCGACGTTGGTGGCACCGCCGCGTTTGGCTTCTTTCAAGGCTTTTTTCCCCCAACTACCTGTGATCACGTAATCCGCACTGCCCTCAGCCGGCAGAAAATTCATCGGGATCATTGAAAATTGGAGGCTCGCCCCACCCTGAAGGAACAGCACGTGATAGTTGCCGGGAATGCCGAGCAGCTGTCTCAAACCGCTCTCAGCTCGACTGAAGATTTCGTCAAAAGTTTTCGAGCGATGACTGATTTCCATCACCGACATGCCAACCCCAGGAAGGCTCAACATATCGCGCTGGGCTTCCTCCAACACCGGGATCGGAAGCACCGCCGGGCCGGCGCTGAAGTTGTGTATTCGTTCTGTCATTGTTTCTCCGCGGCAGAAAATCGTGAATTTGACTGTCTTTATCTTTGACTACTTACTGTCCCTCTGTTGCGAACGCATCATGCGGCCGGCAACGCGAGTGATTAAGGATCGCGGGGCAAATCGCTCACTCTGAGTCATCAGAAAATTTGTCCAACCGGAAATGATGTGGCTTTTCCCCTGAGCAAGCCCGCGCAGGGCCGTGTCCACCACTTCTTCCGGCGTTTGCGAGGCCCGCGCCGGTGGTTTGTGACCGCG
>Ga0070698_100000740_pt1 | contig 35156 bp, 37 predicted proteins | sample KBSK1502metaG_FD_65477 | JGI IMG/M metagenome (GOLD analysis project Ga0070698, IMG submission 65477) | Corn, switchgrass and miscanthus rhizosphere microbial communities from Kellogg Biological Station, Michigan, USA - KBS K1-50-2 metaG | ecosystem: Host-associated > Plants > Roots >... | reverse complement strand
TTTGACTTCTTCCACTGGAAAATGAGCAGCGGCTCGTGTGACTCTCGTTCCCAAAACAGGTCTTCTTCCCTTCCTTCATCGTTTCCCTTATTATACCACTCGGAACGCAAGTTGGTATGAAACGTTCACCGCCTGTGTTGCCAGGCCCGCTGCTGCGCTGTTCCTCAGGCAATATACTGAGTGGACGCCGCGAGATGTGGTTGCGCACCTCATCGGTTGGAACCACTATACCAAAACGGGGTGTGAGCAGATCAAGCAAGGGATGGTCCCGTTCTACCTTGCCGATGCAGATGATGACTTTCGTCATGTCAATGCGCTCTCCGTCCAGACCTACGCTTGGGCAGAGAAGCACACCCTCATTGAAGCATTGTTAGCCTCTTTCCAGGAATTATTGCGGTTTCTTTCGACCGTGTCTCCAGAGGAATGGGAGACCGATTACGGAGTCCGCTACCAGGGAGAGCCGGTCACCATTGCCAACACTGTTGGTGCACTCAGCAGTGACTATCTTGCGCATACAAAAGACATCGAGATATGGGTGACCAGTAGGAATGGATAATCAAGCGGCAAGGCAAGCGACCTCTCAGCCGGCGTCTCCTTTGACTTGTCAAGGCAACGGTGGCAGAGCACTAGTCGACACGAGGCGGTCCCTGCTGGATGCGCCTACGCATGCCTTCTAATCCTCCCTGCGTCTCCTGAGTGGTCCACAGGTCTTCCAGCCACCAGGTAACCCCTGCCTGTGCGAACGGACGCACGATGGAGTCTGCCCGAGCACAATCGCCACCGGGCGTTTCGCCTTCCAGCACAATATCGAACGGAGGCGATGGGAGATGATAATCCTCAAGCAACGCTTTCAAGCCCTGGATGTCAGCAGGCATCATCTGCGCAAAGGTGCCATCCTCAAGCATCTTGATCGGCAGAATCCCGTCCCAGCGGAGTGCTCGTCGTATTGATTGCATGCGGGGCCAGGCCCCGATGACCCAGATGGGGATGCGCGGCGTTTGAACGGGAGGAGGTAAAAAGGTCATCTCCTGCACCTGATAGTGCTGGCCACTGTAGCTGAACGGCTGCCCACTCCATAGGCCGGTCAGCACCGCCAGCGCTTCATCGAGCATCGCTGCCCTGACCTTGCGATCCGCCTCCTCTCCGACCTTGGCGAAGCCTCCCTCCGTCACCGCTCCTAAGCCAACCGGAAGGATCAAGCGGCCATGGGAGAGATGGTCGAGGGTGACCGTCTCACGGGCCACCTTCCACGGACGCCGCCTGGAGAGCGGGGTCACCATCGTCCCAAGGCGTACGCGTTCGGTGCACATCGCTATAGCAGTCAGCGCGATCCAGGGATCGCAAGTGTGCCGTCGTTCGGGCTCGTTAATGGGGCTGCCGTAGAGACAATCCCAGACAAAGACACCATCCTTCTAACATATAGGATTTGTTACCGGTTGGTACGGTTTCTGGAGGCACGGACCCATATCTATCGAGTTAATTATGCTGTAATAGAACAACCTCACAGGATTTCTATCTACCTTTCCTAAGCCTGTGGGGGCTTGCTAATAAGCAAAGTTACAAGTGCATTTCAGAACCGCCTGCCGAACAGGGGCGATCGAGTTTTATGGACGTATGATTGAAGAAGAGGCCGTGGAATGACATGTTGAGATTTGAAATAAAGAAAATAAACATTCACGTTAGCGGATACGTATTTCATCCCACACAGTCGTCATTCTTCCTGATGGAAAGTACAATCCCCTGCTCGAAAGCAATGTACCTCTTCTGCTGCATATCCATTATACATTACTATTTCTTGTAAACAATACGTTTTAAACGTATTTCTTCTCCCGGTTGAAAGAAAAAGGGAAGAGCTGATCGCTTTAAACCAATTTCTTCCTCCCCCAGACGATGACGTGGAGTTGCGGCAGAACACGTACAAAGTAGTCGTTCCAGAAGGAATCTCTCACTCGCTCCGCGAGATATGCTAAAGCTGCCGGATAATCTGATATAGCGAGGTCACCTTCTGGCTGCAAAATAATTGGTAGTCGGCGCTCCTTAAATATGGGGAAACGATTTAATAACTTCCTTAACAGATGTTCATCAATATCGTCACGGATGACAAATTTCCACTGCTGTTGATCTGGTCGGAGTTCTTCGAGAAAACGTTCAATGATCGGATAGCGTAGATAGTTCTCACCTGCACTGGCAAGCTTGGGCGATAAACTCCAGAGATCGATAAGGGGAGCGACAGCAGCAGGAAAAATCGTCGTGTTCGTTTCAACGGTCATGTGATATTCTCGATCTTTAAGTAGCCGGGCGAGTTGGGCGAGTTCCTTTTGCAAAGTCGGTTCGCCGCCAGTTAGTACGACATGCCGGGCTCCAAGCGCTTGGATTTGTGCTGCCACCTCCTGCGCTGGGAGTGACTCCCACGTTCCCCCCTCGCGTACGCTCCACGAATACTTCGTGTCACACCATGAACAGCGCAGATTGCAGGCGAAAAAGCGCACGAAGGTAGTTGGTACTCCCATCAGTGTGCCTTCCCCTTGAATCGAGCGGTAGATTTCCATTACGTTCATCTAATTGCGCTCCTGTTGTGTGATTTCTACGAAGCAGTTATCGGTTTCCCACAGACGGATCCGACAGAGCAGTGCTTCAGAAAGACCATTGGCCGTTAACTCACTCCATATCCAGTGCGCTAGATTCTCAGCGGTTGTGTGAAGCCCTGTTACTGTATTCAGATCTTGGTGGTCGAGGCGCTCTATAATCGAATTTTTCACGATGTGTGAGAGATCACCAAAATCCATAACCATGCCATGGTCAGATTCTCCAGGCGCATCTTTGATGGGACCATGGATAGTGACCTCTAGCCGATAAGAATGACCATGGGGACGAGCGCATTTGCCATGGTGCCCTGGTAGATGATGCGCTGCCTCGAAGCGAAAAATTTTAGTAATGCTCCCGTACCTCATTCAAGCAAATCTCTCCTCATGTTGGTGATCAGGATTATGTTGAGTATAGTCTTCATCTTTATACCCAATATGTGAAATAAACTCATTTCGTATATTCGCATCCTCGAAGTTTCCAAGCATTGCTCTCGTGACCATCCGTGCATTGATCTTCTCTACACCCCGTACCATTGTACACATGTGTTTGGCCTCGACGATGATGCCTACACCTTTGGGTTCCAGAATATGTTGGAGGGCATGGGCAATTTCTACAGTCATGCGCTCCTGCATTTGCAGCCGTCGCGCATACATCTCTACGATGCGAGGAATCTTCGATAATCCAATTACACGTCCATCAGGGATATATGCCACATGAACTTTGCCAAAGAACGGCAGCAAGTGATGTTCGCACAGCGATGAGAAGTCAATAGCGAGTACGACAACCATCTCTGGATAGTCTACATGGAAAATAGCGCCGTTGACGAGAGCATTGAGATCGACCTGATAGCCTGCCGTCAGCTCAGTATACATTTGTGCAACGCGCTTCGGTGTTTGTATAAGGCCCTCACGGTCAAGATCTTCACCAATTGAAGCAAGAATATCACGTACTGCTTCCGCAATATGCCTACAAGGATCAGCCTCAGACTCATCATAGTTGGAAGGAGGTAGGTTTGCCATTAAAACATATAGTGCGCGACTCTCTAGCTTGAACCTTTAGAGTAAACGCGCCTCCTTTCTTTGAAACTCGCTCTATCTTATAGGATAAGAATGTCGGGTGCGCTAATCCTCTTTTCGAGATATCGACTTTAGTGCGTCTTAATATTTTCTGATGCTAAAGAGGCTGTATCTCCCTCCACCTCGTACACCGTTGGATCGGGAACGCCAGCGAGCTCGAAGGCTTCTTTCCTTTCAAAGCAGGTCCCGCAAGTGCCGCAATGCCTCTCCTCGCCTTTGTAGCAACTCCAAGTATCAGCATAGGGTACTTGCAGGGCCGTACCAAGCTGGACAATTTGATGCTTGCCAAGATGCGCAAAAGGGGCGTGGAGCTTCAGCCCTTTGTCCCCAAACCCTTCGACAGCAAGCCGTTGCATGGTATCAAACGAGGTGATGAACTCAGGTCGACAATCAGGATAAATAAAGTGGTCACCAGCATGGACACCTATGGCAACAACCTGCGCTTGCTCAGTAACCGCAACTGCATATGCAACTGAGAGCATCATGGCATTGCGATTAGGCACTACCGTTATCGCCATAGTAGGAGCAGCGTAGTGACCGTCTGGAACAGGAATAGAATCTGTAAGGGCTGAGCCTTTGAGAAACCGACCGAGGCTGCTGAGATCGACTATGTCAAATGCCGCGCCAAGCCGCTTCGCGCAACATTCGGCGTAGGCCAACTCTTTCCTGTGGCGTTGTCCGTAATCGAATGACAACAAGTGTAATTCATAGCCTTCAGCATGTAAAAGGTAGGCCAAGGTTACGCTATCTAGACCGCCGCTAACTATGGCAATGGCTTTGGGCATTTGGCAATATCTCCTTCGGTGATTGTCGTTCTGTGCGTTCCATCTCAATCTTATTATGTAATAACGTTCTGAAAGGGCTACGGTATTTGAAAAAATATAGCTCATGAAGTTTGATGTAAGTCTATCACAGTAGAACATCGAACAAAACTATGTAACCTACAAAGGGACTAATGGAGTTGGATGACCATATACCTTTAGCTCAATGGTTACTAAATAAAGCATCAAAACAAAAGCGGGAAATATCATAGTATGGGGGCAGCTGTTTTCGCCATTGCCATCACCGAGCAGTGCGACTAAAACCATAATTTGTCGTTTCGCCTCACTTTATCCTGCAAATCACACTTGCTAGAACCCTTGCTGTCGCAGCATCAGCCGTACGTTTTCTACGTGGGCCCATGCTGAACGATGATTCGGGTGACGACTCGAATTGTTCGACTAAGGTGTCTTTGGAAGCCAAACGAAAATGATCAGCCAGAGTACAAAGACGAGCAGCGGAAAGAGCGCCGCCAGCCTGGTCGTGCTGATAGGTTCCACTCGCCAGCCGCTTAGCCACTCAAACTCGACGAGCCGCTTCCAGCGGGGTTTTTTTTGGCCTGCCCTTTTATGCGGAAGCTTATACTTACTCTCATACTCACGCAGATCTTCTCTCATTTGGGGGTTTATCTGGCCAACATAACGGTAAGCATCCTGGGTTTCCTTATCTGCCCAGATCGTCTTGACAACTGCCTCAGCCGCTTTTTCCACCTGATACCGATACAAGCGCACGAGATACCGATCTTCTGCGCCCATGACATACCAGAGAATCGATATCGAGGCACCGACAATCACAAGTGCACGACTGAGCACCCCGTTTGGGATGAGAAACTTCCCGCCGACAAGCGCTGTCTCGATTGCCACAAAATAATTGAAGCGATTCCACATGCGGGCGAATTGATCGGTCAGGTATGTGATTTTGAGCTCGTAATCCTTCTGGAGAAAGGCTTCCTGTTTGGCCTTCGCCTTTTCGTCAGGATGGGTTTGGTCCGAACTCACCTGATGCCTCCTTTCGGTGGAAGAGATGCTGCCGACATAACCTCGAGATATGACCAGGTTCGTGGAAAAAACCACTCATCACGAATTCGACACGAGAGAGGCCTTCGCGTTGCTGTCGATTTGTCTCGCACCCACCCCTGATCTTCCGAGCACCCATCTCTTGATCACTATGCCGATCAGCCTCCTGTTTGGAGAGCACGTGCCAGACGACGACGAGCAGCTTGCGCGCAATCGCCACAATCGCTTTCTTCTTCCCGATCCGAGCTTCGAGCCGCTCAAACCGGTCTTTCCAGTAGGGATGGTGCTCAACCACCATCCAGGAGACCATTCAAAAATTGGTGCTGGTTATGCCGCTGCATACCCTAGCGAGGCCTCGATGCTCAGCGTGTGGGCTTATCTTTGTCGGCCTCTTCGGCCGCTGGCGGTGCCTCTGCCTTATCATCTGGCTGCATTCTGGCTAGTACATTTTCCCACCCCTGTAACTCCTCCTTAGAAAAGGTCAGTCCGCGAGAGACGCGGACGGTGCCCGTGTCCGATTCCCTCGCCTCCGCAGCTTGCCTCGCTTGCAGCAACGCGGCCTGCAGCTGTTCGTACTCTGCCTGTGTGCTAACTTTATACTTATCAGGGTGGAGAAGATGTTTCATGATGCGACGTAGATTATAGACTTCATGTGCGGCCTGTTCCTGCTTAGATTCGAGAAGCAAATACAGCGCGCTACCGATCAAGAGCGCAGTAGAAATCGGACGGAAGCGCCGCTTGTTCCACGATAGCTCTATCGCAGCGATTCCTAGGTTGCGCTGTTGTGTACCACCGCCGAGGAAATCTAGGGCTTTATAAAAAAGTTCGTCAGACTTCATACGATACTGGACGCCAGCCGCAATTAGGCCAACAAGTATCCCTACAAGTCCTGCGATGACTGCCGCGATGATGGAGGCCGTTGGTTGATTCATCGTGTTATCCTCCTTCTTAGGAGCTTTCCAGTGACAATTTGAATGGTCTCGCCATCCAGGGGTCAGCACATCATTTTGTGCTTTTTGTACGCTAAGAGCTAGAGCGGCTTAGGAAGCCTCTTCAGAGGCATCACTGCTGCCTACATTTCGCCTCGCTCTTGGATGTAGATATCCTGCCTTACCTGAAAAATGCTCTATTATTCTATCCCCTCAAGAGCCTGGACAGCTTCTCGGCGCCTTTACAAAAAGCAAAATTGATGTGCTGACTCCCATCCTACCGTCAAAAAACTACTGAATGGCCTGCAACTGGGATGAACTCCATTTGTAGCGTCGCTGGACGGTAGCCCGGGGCAGTGGCGGTGACTATGACCGCAACTGTTTCGGTAGCAGCACGCAACTCGACAGTTGCCTGGCCCTTTGCCGTCGTAACGGTGCGCTTGCTCAGGGAGCCGCGGGTTGTGCGAAAGGTTACATCCACCTTGGCATCGCCGTCAAGCTTGGCGGTGATCTTCGTGGTAGAAGTGCCATCCGCTGGCAGGTCAGGGATGCCATCATTGTCGTGATCACTCGCATCACAGCTTAGAGTAATTGCGGGCAAGCGCTCCAACCCCACCACGACACCGCTTTCATCGTGGCGAATACGCCAGTGCTCAGGTCCCTGGTGAAAGTAGCGTGGATCATCTTTGAGGTATAGCGCTTCAAGCTTGCTGTGATCACGCTGTGGAAAGATCTCCTCAATGGTTGCCTCGCGCCACTTGCCATTGTCGAAGAGACGTGAAGCGTGTCCAATAATCTCCCCGGTCGTCTTATCATAAACGATGAGCATATTACCAGCCTCCCTTCTTGGCGATAGCTAGCCCAGTTGCCATGACCGCTTGACCTGTTTTGTCCCAGACGCGCGCAACCACTGTCCCATCATCCTGAGCAAAAACATTGAAGCCCAGCAGTTCACCAGGAGTCGTGTTTGACGTATTCGCCTGGAACGCTTTAACAAAGGCAAAGAACTTCGTTTCTGACTGTTGGAAACCTGTAGGCACGGGAATCTTGGCTCCATCTGAGAGCGAGAGGACAAGGGTCAAGCCAATAGCTGGAGCCGCATTTTCTAGATTCGTGACCGCGTCGTCCACGGAGCTAATAGCAGCAGCGATCAAGTCAAACTCACTCTCCAGTGCGTGGAACCGCTCGTTAAAGCCATTGTCTCCGCCAGCCTGTACGGGATCTATGAAATCGAGCCAGTTCTTATGCTGGAAATGGCGGGTATAGCCGGTTAGACCGCCGCCGCCGCCGCCGCCGCTCGTAACTGTCAGGGTTGCTCCGCTGAGCACCGCTCTGGCAACCTCGTTAAAATTCTCCTTATTGATGATCGTCCCCCCAGCTAAGCGGGGGGTAATCGCTTCATCTGACATGGTCAATCTCCTCTCTATGATCACTCGATCTAATGGTTAGCTACCGGTTGACACGATAGCGTGGATAGGTCGCGCTTGTGGGCAAGTTGTCCCAGCGCGGCGGACGATGGAAGCCATGGACGTAGCGTCGGATGCTCTGTGTGATACCCTCTACCCCAAGTGGATGGTACGCTTCTAAAAAATTCAACAGATCGTCATACTGGTCCTTTGTGAGCCGTGGCTCCGTTGCGGAGCCACCATCGCCTGGCATGATGCGTGGCACGAGAAGGAACTGATACGGCTCGGCGGCATCGCGTAGCGAAAAACTGGCGATGATCGTGATGATGCCTGTGGCTGTGCCATGCAGAATCTTGCGGGTGTTGCCAGGTGGTTCGTTTGGGTCAGGTATGGCTGTGCTCAACACGGCATCAGCAGGGCAACAGGGCGTTACACACCAATCAAGCTGCCCTGCAAGAGGCAACTCTGGTCGTACGCGCACCTGTGACAGCGAATTCAGGATCACATCATTATCTGTAAAAATGTTCAACGGTTGCCCTACAACCGCATAGGCTGCGGCATAGACCGCAGGGCCTGCGGGTGTATCGGGGCGATGCTGGACGAAGCCGAAGCCCGTCTGTAGCGTATAGCCAGCCAACCGGTCGGCACTGACCGTAGGATGCTGCATGAGCAATGCACGGCCAACACTCGTGAGATCGCTAGCTTGCGGTTGGAAACCCATGAGCACTTGCAGGTCGCCGACAATCCCATCCTGCCGCAGTGCGGCTACCAGTGCAGTGAGTGCCGTAGCGAGCGTTACCTGCATGGCATTGCTCACACCGCTCGCGAAGGTGACTCCCGCGCCAGTAAAGGATTGCAGCATGCCACCATTGAAGTTAGCATCGGGCGGACCTGCGGCTTCAAACTCAGTGGCCTGGAATTCACCACGTCCGCTTATGCGTGCGTTGGGCCAGAGACGCTCAATCGGACTACGCACAATCTCGAAGCGCTCACCCATCGATACTGAAAGGTAGACCGATGCAGGATAGCGACGACGCTCGATGTAACTGAAACCGGCCAGGAATGCGATTGCGCCCAATCTGGCCGCCGCCAGGGTGGTAGCTGACGGCGATGGGGCGGCGATAAGGCCCCGCCCAACCGATTGCAATGTGGGTGTGGTGGCATCGTAGGCGGCAAGTACGGTAAGTCGCGGAGAACCTGGCTCGGCAGCCACCAGATCAGCCAATTTCAGTAGTGCCACCTCTAATGGCAATTGCATCTGCCGCGCTGCTTCGGAGGCATAGTCCACACGCAGATCATCACTACGGATGAGATACTCTATGTGGAAATCAGGATCAGGCGCGCCCGATACTTCGGCTTCGGTGACATTCTCTCGCCCATCGCCGCTGAGTATCTCGCAGCCATCGAGCGTTTGTGGTGCGACCGTCATGCGTCGAGCGCCCAGAAGAAACGTGCCGTCGGGTAAGGGGTAGCTGACTTCAATCGTGACCTCGCCCAGTGCCGTTCCGGTGAACTGCAGAGTAGGGATGTCACTGTTCGCAAGGGTAGTAAGTGTCCCATTGCCTGGACCGCAGCGCAGGATGCGGCTGGTGAGCAAAGTTGGGTTGGTGAGTGTAGGCCGAGGCACAGTGAGCGTGATACTCTGACCAAGGAGCGCGATATCCGGTCCTACGACGTCAAGGTCGGATCCGGGTGCGACCGTCACGCGCAGGAAAGGGCCATCGAAATTGAAATCGTAGTGGACAAAGGCAATGCCTATCTCATGAGCGAGCGCTCCCAGCAGACCAATATCTACACGAGGATCTTGCGTTGCTAAGCTCAGGTCGAGGGCACGTCCCTGCCCATGCAAGTCGGTGCTGAAGGGATTCCAGGCAAGCTGGACGACGATCTGCGTATCGAGAGCCACTTTCAGGAGCCGGTTCGTAAGTTCCTCCAATGCTCGTGCGGCAGCAAGCACCATCCATCGCCCAAACTCCGATGGAAAGACCAGTCCGGGAGCATCGTCATGGCGCAGCAACGCTTCGCAGTGGAATGGGATGGTTCCGACAGTAGCAAGTTCATCGGCGGGAGAGGTGCCATTGGCAGCAATGCTCTGACCCGGGGCTAGTGTAGCGGGCACAACACGTAGTTGTCGCGACGCGCAGAAACGGGTACTATCGGTCTCCATCACATCGAGTTGACCGAGGTCAGGTAGTGGGCCGCTAGAAAGCAGGAGTTGCGTGGCGAGTGGAGCGACGTCGGTGGCTGTAGCACCTGGGAGGGAGAGGGCACGCACACCGCCTTGCAGCGTGGTGATGGTTGGCAGGCGCCAGGGTTGGTAGATAGCCAATCTCTGACGATAGCGTTCGTCACTCTCGCCCAGCACAGGATGGAACTGGCGGCGTGCCGCCCGCGACAGGCGCACCTCGTCTAGTAAGCCAGCATAGGGAGCATCGAGTGCGGGATCGTTTCCTAAGATGATGTCACCTGCTGTAGCGGCGGCATCCAGAGCATTCAGCGGAGTCCGGCCAACCTCCAGACCATCTACGAAGAGCAAGGCTACGCCATTATCGCGGTCCAGCGCGCCGACGATATGGTGGAACACCCCGTCGGCGAGGCTAAAGCCAGCGCTGATCGTCACCAGTTTGCCCGTGGCATCTCCAATAGTCCAGCGCAAGTTATCAGGAATGCAGTTGTAGCTGCCAAGAGTCAATGCCCAACCGGCTTCGTTCGCGCTCGGCTCGTCCTCACGTAATGCAGAAGAGCGCGAGGCCGCGATAGCGCGTGGATAATCATCGGTCAGCGCATCAGGCTTGATAAAAGCTTCGACAGTGAAGCTGGTGGTGGCATCCAGAGCCAGGTCCGCTGCGCCTGGTATCTGTACATAGGTCGGTACGGCGGGCGTCGGCAGGCAAGACTCATGCACTGCTGTTATCTGGTGGCTCTGATATTGCTGTGCGAACCAGGCTTCGGGCTCGCCATGCCAGTCGCCGTAGTAATCAATGGCCTCCTGCACAGAGTGTCCGGCAGCCTGGAATGCGGCGATGGTCTGGTCTAGATCATTAGGAATAAAGCCATAGCAGGCGGTCGTTACCAGTCCGCGGGCACTTGGATCAATACTCTCATCATCGTTGACCATGACAGCCTGGGGTTCCTGGCTCAGGCCTGGCACTGCAATCGCTCCTTGACGATAGCCGTAGCGTGTATATGGACCTGTACGCACTGGTAGGCTGTCCCGCTCGTGATCCCATAACCCGGAGCGTAACCGCTGTTGGAACTCGCGCTCAGCAGCGCAGCGAGGCTGTGGTAGGGGATCTCCCTGGAAGCGTAGCCCTCTGTCGAAACGTGCGGGAACGCCACGAGTGGTGCCGTGGTTCACGGCATAGTGAACACCACGATCTTCATCAATCCAGTCATCGGTCTCATCCAGGTGGTATAGGGCAATAGTCGCAGCATCAGGCACGTAGGGCTGAGTACTGCCACCTAAAACCGTTGAAAAGTCGCTACGAGCCACGTCAGAGAAGCGTATCTCGTCCAGCCAACCAAGCATTTGAGCGACGCCGCTGCGATCTCCACCCAGACCGATATCTGCACAATTCGCCACTGCGCCCAGCTTGCCGAGCGCTACCGCTGCCATGACAGTTCCATTCAGGTAAACGAGTACCTGGTTAGAGGTGCGATCCACTACTCCTGCAATGTGAAACCAATTGTTGGGGGTAATAGCAAGCTTTGGCGTAGTGACACTGACTACTACCCCGGCGCGATCAGTGAGGGTAAAGGTTGCCTTTGTGCTAATGAATTCAGGAGTAAGTACAACAGATTCCAGGCCGAGAAGCCAACCGGATGAGTCATTGCGGTCGATGTATGGACGCTTGGCAGCTAGCACCATGTTCTTTTCCTCTCCACTTGCCAGAGGTGTAGATCGTAGATTTACGAACATCTCGATGGTGAAGCTGGCGTCCTTGTCAATAGCTAATGCGGCTGCATCAGGAATAGTGACACTGCCCTGTTCTGTGATTGCGTAGGCGCTATTGAAGCGCCCGGGGACACCACGTAATGCTCCATGATTGACTCCTGGGTGGTCGTGTGTCGCGTCGATTACCAGGGCGATAGCGTCGTCCAGGTGATACAGCGCCAGGGTTTCAGTATCCAGGTCGAGACGATACGGAGTGGGGAGCAAACGCGGTACCTCTAGTGCATCGCCAATATGGTCCAGACCGAGACCACGAGCTGTGAGCAAGTGATGCTGCGCTCCCACGTCGTTGCCTGTAGCGGCAAGCGTCTGACGCTCATGCATGAGCATCCAGAGGAATCGGGCTACGTTACCAAGCAAGGCTATAAGCGCCCATTTGTCAGGGCCAGCAGGCTGGCCAGGCGCAGGGATAGGTTGTTCGCGCAAGCTGTCGAGGAAGATGAGACCAGCATTGTGAGGCAGAGGCAGTGCAAAAGACGCGCCCCGTAGTGTGCCTGCTGGTACCAGCACGTGTGTCGTGCCGGTACCCGTATCGCTCTGGTAGTCTATCTCTATCGTCACTGGGCCACCATCCAGATCAGCAAGCAGTGTCAGGATGTAAGAGACCACGATATCTGCTCTCTGCACCCCGTAGCGCGCCTGGAACACATCAAAGCTGTAGCTTTGTACTGTGGACTGACCAGCAACAGCAGGAGCCAGTGATAGCGCCTGGATCGCGGCGCCTTGAGTGTAGGGCGCCGTGACATAGCGCAGTGCGGAGGCAAATGGGTCGGTGACAACAGGTGTGACAGTACTCATATGGTGGTCACCTCCACGTCCAGGAGCGGCGAATCGACGGCAAAGACGGTGACTTCACGTGGGGCTAAGGTGAGATTGCCACCACACGGTTCCTCCAGGTGAGCGATGTCCGCGTCGTTGCCGAAGACGGCCGGGGGGCCGCAGGCAATCTCTCCGAAGCGTGGAGGACAGCGGCGCAGGCGCAAGTCCTGTACATCCTTCACGCCGGGAGTCTCGACGAAGATGCGCAACATCTGCGAGTAGAGCACTGCGTCACCTAAACGCAGCGAGCTGATGTAGGCGGTGAGAGCCGAGCGTACCGCAGCAAGTACACTTCCGGGGTCGGTTCCCTGGAAGAGCGTTAACCTGACATGCAAGGCCACTTCCACGATATCGGCAAGAGCGAGTGTTGGGAAGATAGAGATCGGCCGTATAGGTTGCAGGGCCTCGAGAATCTGCTCGCGCAGCCCTACAATATCGCCGTCTCCTTCCCAGAGCACACCAGGATTCGGTGCTACGGTGATGGTAAAGTAGTAGGGATTACACAACTCACGCGGCAGTTGGAAATTGGCATCGCTGAAACAGAACTTGCCAAAAGCTGGAGCAGCAGTGTCCAACCCTCCAAAGGGATCATAGACCAGCGCATCGCGTACTCCGTCCAGGGCTAATACGACTGCACGTACTGCATCCGCCGTCCAGAGTGTGCGTGGCAATGCGAAGAGTTTGCGCCGGTAGGCACTGTCATCTTCGTAGAGTTCGCCACCGCCAAAGGGAGCTACGTTGCTGACCGTGATGAAGTGAGGATCAAAGCTCAGATAGCGTGCCGCAAACGTTGGGTTGAGCTGCGTGAGCTGTTGTACAGCAATGTTCCCCTCTGGGCCGCGTAGCACAGCCTGGACTGTTGCCGCAGCCTGTTCAGAGCCGTCGAGAGGATCGTGCTTCACCAGCGTGAGCTTGGAGAGCAGGCGAAAACGCTGTGGAGGAACACCCACTGCAGGTGGTGCCGTCTCTACCAGCGTGCCTGGTGGAAGAGCATAGACGCAGTTCTTAGAAGCAGCGTCGGTCAGCTTGAACGTTGCCGCACCACTGGCAAACAGGTGTGCGCGTTCCAGCCCCAGATCAGTACCGAGTAGATCAAGTGCATTGCCACTGGCCGTTGCCGTAAAACCACTATTATAGACGCCATCCAGCCCCATCCAGAGGAGCGCATCTTCTAATGAGGTTAATTCAAGGAGTTTGCGCATCGTGCTCGAAGAGCGCAGGTCGATATCCGGTCCGAAGAGTAGCTGCGCACGCTCAAAAGCTTCGTCAAGAATGGTCTTGAATGGCTTGACAATAAAGCCGCGATCGGTCACACCATAATTCACCAGGTCACCATTCGCCATGTTCCTCGCTCCTTTCATATACCCCACCATGTGAAGCGCCGCCTCGTTTCCGCGAGTGCTCATTTTCTTCTGCACGCATTTTCATGGCCCGACTCCTGCTACAGCAGCGGTCACCTGATCGCCCAGGCGAGTATCCAGCAAGACATCTAGCTTCCAACGACGCGAGAGGCGTTGCTCTCGCGCGAGCGCTGTCTGCTGTTCGGGTGTCACTTCAGGATGGATGAGCAGGTATGCTTTCTCATCCACGAAGGCGACGGCCTGAATCTGGCGGATGCGTGGCTCCTGGGCCAGCGCCTTGACCACACTCAAGCGGACGAGTTCGCGCATCTCCCGCACATTTCGTGGCAACATCAGCGTCTGTTGAATATCAAAGCCGAAGAGCAGATTGAAGATGTCGCTCCCCTGAGTCGTGCCGATCAGCACCTCGATTCCCTGAGCAAGCTCCAGTTTGCCAACGATGAACGTGAGATCACGCTGTCCCTCGCTCCCATGTGCAATCTCCAGGTCACCATCGACCAGTGTGAGGGTGCGACCGTAAGGGTCGGCAGGCGCGTGATCTATCGGCCACTCCGGCTGCTGCACTGCCGCCAGAGCATTCGCATAGTCTTGCTGGGCCTGTTTCAGAGCGTCGGATTCAGGGTTTGCCATCATATAGTCCTTTCGTGATCCTCAGTGGTCTACACTCAACAGAGTCTGACCTGCATCGACCACGGTCCATTTCAACAGGGCCTGTTCGGCAGGATTAGGGTCAGTATTGATCGTTTTGCCAGTGGCATTGGCCAGCAGCACACCCGCTCCACCGATTGTCACCTGAGACGAAATACCTCCTGTAGCCGCCACGGTCGCAGTACAGGGCGATAGTGTAGGCGGTGAGGTTTGCTTATTCTGGTGGGGGCAGGGCGCCACTACTGTTGGCGCACCCACCGCAAACGAAATACCGACTTCCCGGCCAGCTATGACTGCTGACTTGTTAGAGACCTGAAGTCGGTTGTCACCGCTCGGCAAACTTGCTTTGCCCCCGTGATTGCATTGAATAGTTGCACCCTCGACCACCACTTGTGGCATAGCGCCTCCTTCTTCAGCTGATGCTGATCTTCCCACCGCTGATGGTCATTTTGACGCTGCCGTCGGTCATCTCGATGGTCCCATCCTTCACAGTGACCTTCGTATTTTGACCAGCTTGAATGGTCAGCGATTCGCCACTACCAGGCGAGGGGCGCGAACCCGTTGAATTGAGCAGCCCGGCACCAATAGTAATTTTCATGCCTTTCACCTGAATGACTCTCTGACCATCTTGAGTAATCAGGTCGTCCGTGGTATGACCAGAGGGAAAACCATCGGCGTCCATCTCAGTGGGCAGGCAAAGCCACCAATCACCTTTTTGATTCGGTGGTGGAGTCATCTTTGAAGTCCACAGAAAGCCATCTATGATGGCGTCATCGGGCTCATGCCAGCCGTGGACGAGCAAAGCCCGCATTTTGGGATAGACGGGCACAACTAACCCACAGGAACCGAAGGCGAAAGGCGAGGCCATTGGCTTATCGGGGAGGGGCACAGGATCGGAACGCAGGGGAGCCTGCACACTTGGGCTCACCATCTCGGGTTTTATATCCTGGCCTATATTCACTGTCGTCTTATGCTGACCAGCGGTATACTCTTTTACCTCTCCGGCGCTGACTGCTGGTCGTTGGCGCTCACGCTCGGCCAGACCTTGTCCTATTTTTCGTGCAACTTGCGTGGCGCTAGGACGAGCCGCTGCCTGCGCGTCGGCGTGTGATGCATCTGGACTAAGTGCTCGTCCCGAACACTGGTAGCCACCATCACGCTTAAGTTCATGAGTGACCGATTGAATGCGGTACTGCTGCTTTCCTAACGTGACCAGGTTGCTAGGCCGCAGTGACGGCATGCCAGCCACTTTGAAATCCTGCCCATCCAAGGGACTGGTACCTGGCGTGTCACTACGGGCAGTCACCGGATGGCTCGTTGCGCCATCGGTAATGGGGGTTAATTCGGTCACACCGAGGTCTTGTGGATTCCCCATCCAGAGCTTGCCGTCTTTGGCCTGGATACTGAAGCGGCCAAGGTTGGCGATCTTTTGCAGCGCTTTCAAGGGAGGGACATCATCGAAGGTCTGATTGAACGTAAACTGCTCCGGGCGAGGCACGGCAATATTGGAGTTGACATGAACTGTCTGGCAGATGTCCTGAGCCATGTCGCCTATCGTCTTGTCCTTGTATTCCGCTCTGAAAGAGATGCCAGGGCGTCGCAGTCGCTCATAGATGTAATCCACGCCAGAGAGCGTAGCCTCATACCAGCAATCACCAGCTTCCAGGTTCTTCTCGGTCAGTAGGCCAACCATCACCTCTTTCGATTCGCCATCGGCATAACCTAGCGAGACATGCACGATGGTTTGCAGAGGGTTGAGCAACTTATAGATATCTTCGCGTAGACCATAGATGATCAGCTTAAAGGTATTGGCAGAACCCGTGGAATCCATCTTGATTGTTACCTCGGCTTCAAAGAATTTGCGCGAGATAGGAACCACGGTGGGCAAGGAGTCGGCCTTGCCATCTTTCCACGAGCTAATCTTTTCAAATGTCACCTCAAAGGTAGTACGAAAGCCAAAGGAACCGACTAATCTGCTAAACATGCGTCACCGCCACTTCCGCAATCAGCTCAGATCCAAGTTCCCCAGGACCCATCAGATTGCCCTGTGCAATTTTGATACGACGAAATCGGAAGCGCAGCCGCCCAAGAGCGATTGGCATATCCAGCACCACACGCCGCACGCCAATGAGCCGACTCGCAGCAGGCAACTCCTCGCGCTCCACGCGCAGATTCAGAAAGAGACCACGCTCCGGGTCTGGTAGATCAAAAAATGTGCCTGTGAACTCCCCACTGAGCACATATGCCGGGTCTGTATAGGAGACCGCCAGGGTCAGCCGGTAAACAACGTCCTGGATTTGAAGCAGGAAGACCTGCGGGAAACCATCACCGCCACTGGCTGGCAGTGGCACGTAGCTCAACTGGTCGTCGGGCCAGCTTGCTGTTGTGAGCATGGTTGGTGCTATGTTCATCCGGCCCTCCTTGGGGTCGCACTGGTCAATCCTGATACGCCGACTATTGCCGTGGCTGCATTGAGTCCCTCGCTCACAAGTGCCATCACGCCAGGGCGTGGACAGTGCTTGAGCGAGATGCTCACTGTAAACACATCCTTTTCTTCGGCAGACTGGCCGAAGTTGAGGCTGCTGACCTGCATGTCTAACAAGGTCGTTAGTCCCGCTACCAACGGAATGCCAGAGAAGATCGAGGAGACTGCTGGCAGTGTCCTTGACAGATCAGCCATTGCTTCTAGTGCCAGGCGGATTGCCTGTCGTTCGTCGCCTATGAGCGTGGCTTCGACCTGCACTGTGCGCGTAATCTTGCCGGTAAACTGGCTCGCCTTTTTATCTCCAACGGGCGGTAGCTCATAGCCTTCGTTAAGCGTAATGCGGTTGACGGCAAAGAGTGGTACAGCACCGATTAGCACTGATGTTTGATGTGTGATCATTTCGGACATACAAAGCGCTCCTTCAGAGATACGCAACCTGTAGATCAGTATTGAACATATTGTTAGTTTTTCACGTAAAACCTTTTTCCTCTTTAGAAAAACTCAACAAGGGATAGATCGTGCTCGAATGCATCTTTTCATGATGGTCATTCGCCGACCGGCCTTTCTTCTTCTGAGAACTCGTCTCTCACCTTCCCTGCCCACTCAAAATGCATGAAGTCGGGGTGCGCCCACAACCCCCCCCAGTCGAAGCCGTTCTCCAGGAATACCTTGACTACCTCCCAGGGAATGCTCAAATACCCCTTCTCCCTGATGACTGCTAGTCCAGGGTCGGTGACCTCCTCGCCAAACAACAGAGGTTCATCACTCACCTTTTCCGTGACTGCTTTGTCGGCATTAGTCCCTTCACTGAAGAGCAGGTCATCATCGCCGATGAGATCTTCGATCAGCTTGTTGAGGAATTCATATTCTTCCTTCTTGATCCCGTTATATTCCTTGCTGATCCTATCATGTTCCTGGTTAGCCTGGGCGACTGCTTTTTTGGCTTCTCGCAATGATCCATCGAGTTTTTTAAGCTTGTCGCGAGCCTCTGAGAGAGTCATCCCAGCTTGTGTTTCACCTGTACCCTGCTGCTTTTTACGTGGCTTCGATAGAGATTCACGCAACTGTTTACGCTCGTCTTCCAGGCTTTTCTGATGCTGCTTCGCTTGATCGAGTGCCTCTGCTGCCTTCTTAAGTGTGTTCTCTACTTCGTCGAGTTTAAGTTTCACCACGTCGCGCTCTTCTTCGACGCGTTGTACAACCTTTTTCAGCGCCACCCGGCGATCAGTACCGCGTTTCACTTCAGGAAAGTTGCTTTTGAACTTCTCTTGGGCATCAATCCATTCCTGGTATCGTTTATTTGCTTCTAGAAGAAAGTCCTGGAAACCTTTGCTCATGTCCTTCTTCTCCAGCAGGTCTTTACGCTGGCGTTCTAGCAGGACGTGACGCCTTCCATACTTCCGAATATTCTTCATGCTCTCAATCTCGCCGAGCAGACGTATAATTGTCAGAATCCGCCGTTCTGTGAGGTGGGGGTTGTAGTGGGAGGCTATGTCTACCGCCTTTCCCAGCGCATGCTGGCTTATCCTTTTAGATCCGCTAATGGGTCGAATCTGCAGTCCCTGGGCACCATGGTGTTTCCAAAAGTCTATATACTTAACCTCTAATAAGGGCACGAGGTTCTCCAAACTGCTGGCTACCGATTTCAGGACTGGTAGTAAATCCTCATGGACAATGACCCCCTCCTCACCGGGCCAGACCTTGGCCTCCGCCATTTTTCCATTGGGCGTCATATCGTAGAAACGCAATAGGTTGGATCGCATTTTTGGAACGAGACTGGCGGCAATCTCGTCACGGATCTGCAACCACCCAGAAAGCCCTCCGCCGATAGCTTTTCTGACTTTTGGCGGCATGCCAGCGTATTCGAACTCTGGCGCTAGGGCGAGGGAGTGCTGGGGATCGCTCACTCCTACCCCCGTCTTCTCATAGAAGTCATGGAATTGCTCTGCCATCACTGGAAGCACAATCGTTTTCTCTATCGAACCATAAATTTTTTGGAGTTCAGATGCTTTAGGGGGCTTTTTTTGTGTGTAGTAGTTGCTATACGTCCAAAGCACGAGATCTCTCCGCCAGGCAGCGATGAAGGCCCGGTCAGAGATGAAACTTTTATCCAGAATCATAAGCTGCCCCTGAATTTTTTCCCTCACTTCCTCCTTAATCTTGTCTGTGGGTGAAATCCTGGGACGTTTCTGTTTAGCAGGCTGAATCTTCATGCCTTTAAGCGTACCACCATCTCTGTAAGACGGAATGTCGTAGGTATTGGTCTCCGGGTCATACCGCTGTGGATCGAATATTTCTGAGATAGTGGGCGTTGCCGTTGCCTCAGGCGTTTGCGCGAGCAAAGCTGCGCTATCAACTGGAGTAACCTGCTGCGCACGAGGTTGGTGCAGTGGCAGCGCCTGCGCACGAGCCGCCGCCTCAATAGCGCGGCTCACACGAGCAAGTAAAGCTGTGGTGTCGTTGGTGCTCAGGTCGCCTTTCATCAGTTGCGGCGGCTGCAAGACAACTCCGTCGCCAACGACAACTGCTGCGGGCAGTGCTGCACGAGCTCTTGCAAAGGCACGGCCAAGTGCGCGGGCCAGGGCGTCCTCCAACTCTGGATTGGTCAGAACGTCGGCCACTGTAGCACAACGCAGGCGTATTGGGAAGTAAAGTTTGTGGTCCCCGAGGCCCTGTCCCATTGCTCTTAGTTCGTCCTTTCTCCACTAGCAGCTGCCAGTCGCTAACTCTACGTTCACTTTTATGCCAGGGCATCTAATCCCTGTTGCAGTGCAGCATAGATCTCCTCCCCCAGGGTATTAGCTGTACTAGCACCGATAATTTCTATCTCAACAGGGAAGTAATAGTTGACGATTGCACCAACCATTGAGGTCAGCGTTGCCGCCATCCCCTCTGCGGGGAAGATGCGCTCCCCCTTATGCACTACCGCCAACCCATCACTCTCAACAAGCTCGGGTTCTGATACCTGTTCGTTCTCACCGTTCATGAGCTTGGCTCCACATCTAAGCAGACGCCGCTGAAGGTCGCCGTAGGCGAATCATCCAGCGTCACATTGCTTGGGGAGATCGAAGTAAAGTAGCAGTGATTGAAAGCGATTTGCTTGAAGGTCCAATCACTACCTGTCTGCTCAGTAACAACGATCTGAAATTCCAAGCCCTGTACCGCCAGTTTCGTTAACTGCGCCACTGAGGCCCCGACAGCACGTACTGTCATGCTAAAAGTGAAGGTCTGGGCCTGGGTGACGATGCCGACGTTGTCGGTCTCCAGTGAATGCTGCACGCGGTGCCCCACGTTGAGCGTAGGACTAAAACTCTCTATCGGGCTGATAAGTGCCCCGCCCACTGACACCGCCAACCGTGTATTCCAGTTGAGCGCCATGATGATTTCCCTTTCTCTGCTCTGCCGATTCTCAGCTCTTCCGCCGATGCCAAGTGACTGATAGCCATTAGATGAACTTCAGCGTCACGACCAGTTGATGGATCGCGCCGGCGTACCCCACTGAGACGTTGAAAGCAAGTTGACGACTGTTCTGTACTTGCTGCAACTGTTGCTGCTCTTCGGCTGTACGGTCCTTTGGGTCCTTCTCCGCGATAGCCTGGATGGGGATATCAATCGCGTAACTGTCGATCTCTCCCTCCGCCACACGGGCATTAAGCATGGCACGCACTATCGAAGTGAGGATACGCAGCCCCGATCGATTGATACGTAATGTGCCAATGACCTGTGGACTGGTCAGAGTGGCCTTCAGGCGGAAGGCGATGTCGTCAATAGTGCGGACAATGTCAATGTAGAGACGCTCACCTGTCCCATCGGCGGTGAAGCCCTCACCACCCTCTGGTAACATGGCAATACCCATGCGTGGACGAGTGCCACCACCTCCGGCATCGTTGGGAGAGCTAGCCTCGACATGGTTGCGCAAAGTAGTGATTTGATCGGGATTGCTATTCGCCGAGAGACATACGAGGTTAATTTGCCGGTTGCTGAAGTCAGCCAGTGCGGGTGAGGAAGCATCAAACGAATCCCAGCTATCCAGTCGGTACGCCCAGACTTTCAGCGCTCCATTGTTGAGCGCAAGGTTAATGGACTTTGCCAATGGGCAGATGTCGAAGGTGACCCGGTAATAGACGGTGCCATCGGCTCCCTTGGGTTTCCCTGTGCCCCCATTAGGTACGCCAAGCGTGCCATCTATCGTCAAAGCTGTCCCGCTCAGGTCTACAAAGCTGGTGGCAGGATCGGCATCAGGTTTCATCAGCAGATTAGAGACGGGCTGACCGCTCGTATCCAGGGGGACACCCCAATATTGTGCAGCGCCGGTTACTGTTTTGGAGGCAATAGAAAAGTAGTCAATCACGATAGTGGCATTCGTATCGCCAGCCTGAAAGATGGCGCCATTGCGGCGACGCAGCGTGCGTGTCGCGACATCCACACTCAGCGGTTCAAAGTTGGGGGGTTGGACGCTGGTATCAACAAGTTGGTAGGGGCCAATGACATTGTTGTGGCTGTCCTTGGGTTGTGCCCAGCTGGTATTGGCTATCGCATTTCCCGTAGGATCAAGGGGGGCATGGCCTGCTGCTGTGGCTACACGTAGCACGGGGACAACACGGGCGTACGGCTCGTTACCAGCCCCGGTGAGGGCACGTGTGAAAAGTGTAGGATTGCTGAAGCCAGGACCAGCACTTGGAGCCGGGCCGATGATGCCCACCACCCCCACTGCCGCTCCTACAGGCTGAAAAAGCCCACTGGTATCTACTTTGACAGTGACGTACTGGATACCCATAAATTCCTCCTCTGTTTTCCCGATGAGCTATCGGCTATCTGCGAAGTAGGGGCTGTGACCAGTGATCATTCGGCGCTTTTTCGCTGACCACAGCTTTGCTTTCGCATAGACCCGCCGTCATGATGCCGGGGGTGCGAAAAACGCGGCAAGAACATCCGCCGCATCAAACAACTGGATAATCGTCGCTTGACTGAGCCCTCCTCCATCTGCTGCACCTGCAGGGTACACCTGGGCAAAGAGAAAAGGACGCTGATCGGTCGATCCGTCAAGCGAGGTCAGAAAATTCGGGTCTGCTTCAAGATAGTGGCGCAGTAATTGAATGCGTCGCAGGTCATCGGTCGGAGAGAGTTGAGCGGACACAAACACATAGACCTGTAACGTATAGGTCAGGGTAAACGCGTCTGTTGTGAGAGGCAGGTTGAACTTGATCCGTATGTTCATGGGTGGGGGTGGTGTATCCACACCGTTTTGCTGTATGTCCGCTCCTGGACCCAACACCAGTGTTCCAGGCACTACATGCAAAGCAAATTGAGCCGGAGTGGAAAAACTAGCATCTACCCAGCCAATGGGCTCTTGTTTATGGATACGATAGTCAACCCACTGGCGCTCAGGTCGTTCATTACGCCGCTCGCGCGTCCCTGTTATGCGTATAGCGTCCTGAATAGACACCTGCAGGCGAAACTCATTCAGTGCACCTAACGTCACACCATCTACCTGGTAGCCATCCAGGCCATAGCGCCGTGCGAAGGACGTCCCGGCATAGGCTGCCAACCCGATAGTAGTGATGAATGGACCTCGATTGGCGCTATTGGCTAGATAAGCCATAATTTGATCAACAAAGCTGACCGCCACCTATATACTCTCCTCTGTTTCGCATATCCGGCGCGTGACCTTCCTTAGCTTGCAGGACTATAGAATCGATAGAGCGCCGTATATTTCACCGGTGACTCGCTATCATGCGACAGGTCACAACTCTCTCCTGGAGCGGTGCCACCGACCGTATCCACCCTTTGAATGAAGAGAACCTTGCTCAACAGACCACATCCATCATGCGATGTCGCCGCGAGCAATAACGACGGAATGGCATTGGGGTTGGGGACACTATTCAGAATGGTACCCACGACTGTGCTGCCGTCATTGGTTTGCCAGGTAGGACCGGTAGGACCCTTAAAATGGGTGCCAATGCCATGCCCCGCATCGTTATACAGTGTCGCTATTGGCTCCTTGAACGTCCACACGCCCTTATTAGAATCACTCGGGCTGGGCTTACACTCATAAACCTGTTTCCCTATGCCCAGAGCTTGGAACAATAAGACGACCTTTACGCCGCTGGGAACTACTGGACCGTAGAACCGGTAGAGCGCCGTATAGTTCACCTGTAATTCAGTATCATTCGGGGTACAGCTGTCAGGAGCCCGTCCCCCCATCGGATTCAGCCGTTGAATGAAAAGAACTGTGCTCAACAGACCGGATCCGTCATGCGATGCCGCCTCGAGCAATAACGACGGAATGGCATCGGGGTTGGTGGCGCTTTTTTTGACTGTACCCACGACTGTGCTGTCGTCATTGGCTTGCCAGGTAGGATGTGCATCACCGTGAGAATCCGGGGTACCAGCAGAATGTGTACCAACAAGGTTGCCCACCTCGTCATACAGCGTCGCTTGCGACTTCTTGAACGTCCACTTTGCACTGCTCTGGTCACATTCATAGCTCTGTACCCCTTCACCCCAGGCTTGGAGCAGTAATACTGATCCTTCTGGGACCTTCAGGTCGTCGGGAATGTCGAGTTTGATGCTGACAGTTGTACGGCCCGCCGACGATACAGCCGGCTCTCTTTCTGCTGCCATAGGAAATCTCCTCTCTATTTCTCCTTTATGAAGCACTTGTGCATTCCGGAGTATCTCGACCTATGAGGACCACTCACGGGTATACTCTGTGAGCACTGGCACGTTCTCAACCAGGCTGACTAACCGTCTATACCATGCATTCTGCTCAGGATCGTTCGCTAGCTCCTGGGCAAACGCAGGGTTCTCGAAACGCATAATCGCAACGAACTCGCGGGGTGCCTGGGTATTTCTGAGCAATTCTCCCGAAAGATAGCCTTGCGCTCTGGATTGCTGGTTGCGCTGCCAATCCTCATGCAAGGCAATAACGGCATCCTCTTCGCCAGCCTTTGCCCTGTAGATGGAAACGGTGACAAACATCTCTGCTCTCCTTTGCTCTGCCAGGAACGCACGCTCCTTGCCACTGGCTACAGAGGACACCCGAACCCCCATCGTCATTCCTTCGATAATGGAAGCATAGCTGTTCTCAGTCACCCTGACATCGGAGAACCCTCCTATTTTTGAAAACATTGTCAAATGATGGAAGAGGGTACCCGATATGGGAGAAACACCCTATATGTCGCGAGTGCGAGTGCAGCGGTGAGGGGATCATACCAGACCGTGATGGATGGCAAAGGCAATGGCCACCGCCCGATTGTCACAGGCCGTCTTGTTGAAGATACGGGTGAGATGATTCGTCACTGTTTTCTCACTGAGCCCCAATGCCTGGGTGATCTGCCCATTGCTCTTACCCTAGGCGACCAGCTTGAGCACTGCAGCCTCGCGCTGGGTCAGGTTGGCCGGCAGCGGTGAGGAGAGGGGGTCCCGAGACTGGTGGGCAAGAGTGCGTAACTGATAGCGCACATGGCACGCCGAAGTGGACATGTCCAACTCCTCGAAGAGCGCAAGCGCCTGCCTGAAGAGCTTCCCAGCACGCGTGGTGCTTCCCTGACCCCTTCGAGCCACTTCGAGGCGAGCTTGTGCTATGAGTATCCGTGCCAGTTCAGGGCGCAGCTCCTCACGCAGGGCTGTAGCCTCGGCAGCAGCCAGGTGCCTCGCCGCCGCTTCCCACTGCCCATCATGCAGCGCGATCATGCCGAGCACCCGATCCACCAGGAACCAGTAATGCTGGCCCTGAAAAGCGAACAGATGGGGGTAGAGGCACCTGGCGCACTCATGGTCACCGAGGATCATGGCGGTAAGCGCGAGACAGATCATGGGCGGGGCAGTCGGCAGAATACCGGCGGGCAGGACGGCAAGGTGCTCCTCTACCCGCGCTATGTACGTATGAGCCTCCTCTTTGCCCATGGTTGCTTGCACCGGGCCGAGCAGGCCCAGGTAGATCATGATATCGCCCAGCCCGCTCTGCAGGCTCTGGTCCACCCGGGCGTTCTGCAATTCGTGCTCGGCTACCAGATAGTCTTCCCGCTGATAGGCCAGAAAGCCGCGAAATTGATGCAGGAAGGCTGAGGGGATAGGGTTGGCCAAGAGCATCCACGACGGGATGGGCTTGCGCGATCACCCGCTCAGCTTCCGCCCATCCCCCCTGGGAGGCGAACAGCAGCACCCGCCAGGTATACGCAGTGCGCAGATGGTACAGCTGCCGACAGCGCTCAACGTGCTTAAGTAGGTGAGCACTTGATGCTTGCGAACGCGTGATCTCGGCCATCCAATAGTACGCGACCGCCAGGTTGAAACAGCACTCCGCTGCCCCAGCCAGGTCACCATCGGCCTCTGTCCGTACCAGCACCTGTTCAACAAACTGGATAGCAGAGCAGAGGTCATCTCCCCGCAAAGATGCGAGGTTGCCTGCAACGATGCGCTGTTCTCTGGTTTCCAGGTTGACATCGCCTAATTCGTGTGCCATCATGAGCGCCTGCTGACCAGAGGCGATACCCTCTTCTTGCAGGCCTATATAGACCGTGAGCAGAACTGAGAGATCGGCCAGCACCTCCACCAGTTTTGCACAGCTCTGGTTTTCCAAGAGCGCGATAGACTGCTCGAACGCTGCATGTGCCTCTGTTCGCTTATCCTGTCGCCAGTGCGCCCATCCTATGCCATGAGCTGCCCGCGCCAGCACCTCGCGCTGTTCCCCCTGCGCAAACCAGTCTTGTGCAGCCTGGTACATGCGCTCGGCTTCTGCCTCTTTGCCCGCCATCAGTGCTACCTCGCCCAGCGTGAGCAACAATTCGCCCCACCGCCTGTCACCGAGCTTGAGCAGTTCGAGCGCTGTACGATAGTGAGCCAGTGCCTCCTCGATCGCGAAGATCTGCAGCGCCTGGGAGGCAGTACGCAGTGAGTAATCGGCGCCGCGTTCCTGGTCGTCGCTGCATGCAAAGTGAAAGGCCAGCCCGACAAGCTGAGAGACCTGGTATATGGTCTCTTCTTATACAGAACGCTCCTCAAGCAGATGCCCGATCATGCCATGAAGGCGGAGGCGGCGAGACGTACTAACTTCGGCCGACAGGCATTCACGGATCTTGTCATGGCTGAAGATGAAGCCTCTCTCTCGGCCCTCTTGCACGAAAAGATCGCGCTTCCCCTGGCAGCTTTCCTAGGCCAATCGATGATTGGAGGGACGCACTTCGAGCGCCCGTTAGCGGCATCCCTGGCACAGCCAGGAAGAACTAGAGGAAATGTTCTTGGGTCAACAGCTTACCCGGAGTCGAACGACAAAGGAGGACAGGAGCCTGCTGATGACGCGATGACCACCCGAAGACGTTTACGGTGAAGCATCGCAAGACCCGCGTGATACGGGAAAAACTGCATTGTTTGAAGTCTAGTCTCCAATCGGGACGGCTTGTTCCCCATCGCTACCACGTTTAAGAGCGATGCTGTGATGTGTAGTGGTTAAGACTCGCAACCACTGCAACCTCTCATCACAGGCGGTGGCTGATGAAGCCAAGCAAGGAGACGAACGGACTCCCTACGTCATGCTCGGACGTGCAGCATTGATGAAACACGGGATCGCCTTCCTCGCGAGAGCGAGATGGCGACGGAGCGCTAGTAGTACTCGTGGGAGTGACGCCCCACCAGGGAGTGTGGGAAAGCCACACAAGGGGAAGCAGCGCAGGTGGTGGCATCCTTATGGGAAAGAGCACGAGATGTGCAGAGTCTGAACCGGCAGAATGCCAGCACTGGAGAGCCGGATGACACGGAAAGCGGTCCTGTCCGGTTCGGGAAAGGGCGGAGAGAAAAGGCTCGGTAACGAGACCTCGCTCGCCGCCTATTTCATAGCTCTAGGCCTACTTGACACAGTTGGCAATCAACCTGGTCAGAAAATATCGATTGTTTCGGGAGTTGTTGGGCCACATAGATGTCTTCCAAGGCAACCGCTATAGTGCAATGAAGAAGCGTGTTGAGGAAAAACGGCGGTTCCCCAACACACTTGGCTCTCCTTTGCAGTAGTTTCTTGAAGCGTTTTCGCAGAAGTACTACTTACGTGCGAACCAGCCGAAGCGGTAGCGCCCAGGACCGGGAGGGGTATCTGACTGAGTGAACTCTCCGGCAAGGATGATGGCATTATTATTCCCTAAAAAGCCCGTATAATCTTGGAAGACCGGGTTATCTGGGCCTCTTCTAAAAGTGATGATTGCTGCTGCGTCGTCCCATGAACCGGCAATCGTATCTGGGGACTCACCTGCCAAGACCATTGAACCAGATAACCCCTGTCCAGTTACGCTATCTACCGTATCTATGGTAAGTTGGCCATCAGAGCCATTAGCATCAGCCTGCCATGTACCCACGAGCAGAGAACAGATGGGTGTCACCTGCGGTAACACCTGGTCTAGTTCATCTCGTGCCGTTTGCTCATCGTTTGAGATTCGGTCACGAAGTTGAACGCACTCTTGTTTTGTGAGGCCGTCACAGAGATTTGGATCGTTGAGTTGATCCTCGTCATCTTGGATCCGTGCCTGAAGTGCTGTAACCTGCGCCATAATTGAGCCACAGTCGGCCATGATTGTTTCTCCTTTTTTTGCGTTTCTAATGCAAGAACGTAATACACAGAATACGGAAGGATATATCTCAACATATTAGAGTCTGTGTGTAAAGTGGTTTGAGACCGCTTAGCAAGGGCAGTGAACAAAAACGAGATATATCCTGTCAAGTTGCTCTCTAAGCAGAGCGAGGCTGCCTTTACACACAGCCTCTGATACGAATCCGCAATCCAACGCATAATTTACTTGCGGCACAGCGAGCTACAGAAGCCTATTCAAAGTTGTATCTCGGTTCGCGGATTCATATCAGAGCCACATGAGGACGGATAACCCTGCATATGTTGGCGGAAGTATACCCTCTCCTGGCTCCCTATTACATCGGGGAACCTTCCCATATTTTGGGCGTCCCACCAAATGAAAGAGACTTTACCCGCTTTGGGAGAACCCTCCCAGGGTGGTATTGACCCGAGGAGATGGGAACAAATTGGGGGGAGCAGATCAGGCCAGACCCTGGCGTATCGCAAAAGCAGTTGCGGCTGCCCGGTTCTCGCTGTTCGTCTTATTGAAGATGTGCGTGAGATGATTAATCACGGTTTTCTCGCTGATGACCAATTCCTGCGCAATTTGGCTGTTACTCTTGCCGCAGGTAACCAGCTTGAGCACCGCCGCCTCGCGCTGGGTCAGGTTGGCTGGAAGAGACGCACGTTTCAGGCCATGCGCATGATGCGAAAGAAACTGTAACCGATGGCGGGCACGTTGGGCAGAATCCTCCATCCCCAATGCCTCAAACAAGACAAGTGCCTTGTTTAGAAGATGTATCGCTTGTGGTGTGCTTTGCTGGCTACCTTGACCTAACACGACGTCGGCTTGTCCCAGAAATGTCCGGGCCAGCTCAGGGAGGAGCCCCTCGCGTTTAGCTGTCTCCTCGGCTGCTGTCAGATGCATCGCTGCCGTTTCCCACTCGCTGCTCAGAGTGGCTAACATCCCCAGGATGCGATCAACGAGGAACCAGTAATGCTGACCGCGAAAGGCCAGTAGGTGCCTATAGAGGCTTCTTGCACGCTCGTGGTCATCCAGGGCGATGAATGTGAGTGCCAGGCACATCCTCATTGGTGTAGTCGGGAGTATCCCATCCGGCAACAACTCCAGCATATGCTCCAAGCGCACAATGGATGCAAATGCTTCCTCTCGTTTTCCCAATGTGGCTTGGACGAGGCTGAGGGGACCGAGGTAGTACATCATCTCGCCCAGTCCACTCTGCAGATTCTCACCTGCCAGTGCCAGCGCGGCCTCGAGCTCACGTTCAGCGACGATGTAATTTTCCCGCTGATAGGCAAGAAACCCCTGGCATTGGCGTAGAAGAGCACAAGGCATGGGGCTCGCCAGATGCTCGACAACGGGTCGTGCTCGTTCTATCTCCCGCTGCGCCTCCGTCCACTTGCCCTGCGAGGCGAGAAGGAGTACCGGCCACGTATAAGCGGTTCGTAATTGATAGGGTTGCCGACAGAGCTCGATCAATGCAATGCGGTGAAGGCTCACCTCGTAGGATCGCCTGATCTCCGCCATACAGTAGTAGGCTACTGCCAGATTGAAGCAGCATTCTCCGGCTTCCGCAAGATCGCCTCGCTCTTCTGTGCGTGCCAGCAGCTGTTCCAGCGACTGCACAGCAGATGAGAGATCGCCCCACCGCAGCGAGGAGTTCCATACGATGATACGGCGAGCTGTCGTCTCGAGTTCCGTCTCTCCCAGGTTGTGTGCCATCTCTAGTGCCTGCCGAGCATAGGCCATGCCCTCATCGTGCTGCCTCATATAGATCATGAGCAGCTGAGATAGATCGACAAGGATCTTCGCCTTTTCCGCACATTGACCATTCCTGACGAAAGCCAGAGCTTGCTCGAGTGCCGCATGCGCCTCCTGTCGTTTCTCCTGGCGCCACAGCGCCAGTCCCAAACCATGAGCGGCTCTCGCCACATGCACACCATCAGCCTGTTCATTTGTCTGTAAGAGCCAGCGTTGTGCGGCCTCGTAGATCGTCTCGGCCTCTTGCTCTTTGCCCGCCCACAAGGCGGCCTCCCCCAGATCAAGTAGCACATCTCCGCGTCGCCTGTCATCAGGCTCGAGCAGCTCGAGGGCGGTACGATAATGGGACATCGCCTCTTCGGCGGCAGCGGTTTGGAGTGCCTGTGTGGCAGCAAGCAGGGAATAATGTACCCCTCGTGTCCGGTCACCACTGCGTGCAAAATGGAATGCAAGATCGGAGAGTTGGTATATGCTCATGGTATGCTCTTGCCCTGAGTTAGATTCAAGCACGTGGCCAATGAGCTTATGAAGACGCTGACGTCGAGAGGTACTCACCTCAGTGTAAAGGCACTCACGGATTTTGTCGTGGCTGAAGAGAAAGCGTCCTTGCTGGTCGGCTCGAATGAGCCGTGCTCGTGCTGCTTCGAGGAGGCACTCCTCAACAGCTTCGATCTCTTGCTCTTCCACCAGGGCGAGCAGCGAAGGATCAAAGGAGTGTCCAATGATCGCGGCAACCCGTAAGTGATCAATAACGGCAGGAGCAAGGCACGCAAACCGTTGGCGTAGTGCGCCAGCAATGGTTGGGGGGAGCGCATGAGCGAGTGGCGCAATGGCGACCCACTGCTGGTGATCCTGGTTGAGGACGCCGCTTTCGATCCAGCTATCTAGGAGTTCCTCCGCGAAGAAAGGATTCCCTTCGCTTTGTGCGTGCAGGAGCTCACTCACTCCTGGACTGAGAGAACCGCCATATCTACCGATAGCAAGCATACCTATCTCAGTGGCCGAAAGTGGACTGACGACAACTGTGGTGAGCACGCGCTGACGGGAGAGCTCGGTGAGGGTATGGGTGAGTGCAGGATTCCGGTCGACCTCGCTCTCTCGATATGCACCAAGTATGAGCAGATGAGCGCTCGATTGATGGTGTGTCAGGTAACACAGTAGGTCGAGGCTTGCCGTATCGGCCCAGTGGAGATCATCGAGGGCGAGAACAAGAGCATGGGGTGTACTTATAGCCTCCAGAAAGGTGCCGATAGCTTCATAGAGTCGAAACCGTGTCTGCTCGGGAGGTAATGGCGGAGAGGCACGAAGATCATGGAGATAAGCGGCTAACTCCGGCAAAAGACTAGTCAGCATCTGAGGTACTGCGGCAACTTGTGTGCGGAGTCGATCTTGAGGGGTCACCTGGGTATATCGGCCGAGGGCCTCCAGAAACGGCAAAAATGGTGGCATACCTTCAGCCTCAGATGCGCTACCACGCAGGACGACTGCTCCATCTTGAGCAATCCACTGATCGACTTCGTCTAGGAGACGAGTTTTGCCTATCCCAGGTTCTCCAGTCAGCAGCACCACATGAGCACGCCCTCCTTTGGCTGCTTCATAGTGGTTCATGACCAGTGTCAGCTCCCGCTGTCTCCCAACGATTGGAGCAAATGGTGAGATAGGCGAGAGCAATGGCTCAGAGCGAGTTCGCTGTGATTTCTTATATTTTTCTTCCATCAGCATACTCCCCGTGCCAAATCGTTCACTCTGAAGCGCCTCGATGTGGTTAGCTGACTCAACACAGCAGACTTCGAGGATAGCTCATCCGATATTCCCGGCGCTTTTGACACATCACGCCTCCATTAACTCGACCGTCTCATATACTGGACACAGGATCTAACCATTCTGGCAAAGCACATTCTCCCAGCCTCTGTATACCTCACCGGACCACTGCCACCGTCCGCTATAGAACGGGGATGGTCAACGGCAGGCCCACCTACCGTAGAGGATCCTCACCTGCACCGTGCCCCACGCCTGAAAGACGTCTAGACTCCACTTGTTCTCCCTCTTTCATCGGTTCATCTTCTGTACCATCTCCTCCGGCGTTACGCCATTATTCAGGCACACCGCTGTTGTCGCATAGGACCAATGCCTCTCTGGATACTCATACCACTGATGGGCATGACCGACGCTGAGTATATCCTCTCCGCACTGAGCTATCATGGCATTGAGAATGCTCACCACCTCGTCTAGCACGATACATGCTCCACACTCCCCGTGCTGACTCCATTGCGCCTCCTCAGACTCTTCAACAATGCCCTGGACGAGAATGATCGTTGTTTTCGACTGGTACTCTTGACCCATGCTCCTTGCACCTCTCGTCTCGATCTATCCCCTGCGTGATATGGCGATGCCAGAACGCCATGAACGGTATCATATCTCCCCTTTCTATCGGTCATAGCGAGCTATCAGTAGCCACGCTCTCTGCTACGGCTTTTTCAAGCACAGAGGATGTACTGCTCCTCCTCTGCTTCCGTTTTCTCTTATCGCTGCCGCATCTGATTCTCTCTGTCTCGTCAGCTCTTTCATCTGCAGCTCTTCTCTTCAGAAGAGAGCCGTATCATGTGCGGCTCAGAGGCAGTGTGAAAAGGGAGGTCTTATCGGTTCAAAGAGCGATTTCATGCAGCACAGCACGCAGCACGTCTGAAGCGATTTCAACCTCCTTTTCACCGCATCTCATCATCCTTCTTATACGTCCAACTTGCCAGTGAGAACGAGCAGCTTGAGGAACTCCCAGTGATGCACCAGCGCAACGCGGTCACTACCCCCTGTCTGATACCACTGCTGGAGCCAGAGCAATGAAACGATTTCCTCAGAGGTAAAGCCACACCCGGCAAGCCTCTGCTGATCAGTCACGATTGACTCTGTGTGTGCTGCCATTTCACCCTGTTCTTTCGCATAGATGCATGTATTCATCGTCATATCCTTTCTACTGAAGAGGCCGTGTGAAAAGTACATCTCCATCTGCTCGGAGGACGATCGTAGCAGTACTCCTCGTCTGTTGCCGGGTCGCCTTGTAAAGCGACTTCAAAACACTTTTCACACAGTTTCTCAAGCCTCAATCATCTGAAACAGCCGTCTTCAGTCGCCAGCGAACGTAATCTCTCCTCCGCAGTAACTGCTCGACAACGTTACGTCGCACACGATAGACTTCCTGCACATCACGAAACTCCTGTGGACAGAAGCGGATAATCTCTCTGGGCTTGAGACCACAGTGAAAGAGCAGGTAGGCCAATCGCTGTTCGCGCCTGTCGTGGAGCATCTTCTTTACAATTTCCCATATCTCATCACCACCGCCGGTACTGTCTTGCACCCGTGGCTCTCCAGGAAAACCAGGCTCTGGCATTACCACTTCTCTGGGGCGTGCGTGGAATCGCAGTGTATCCACAATGGCACCATGCAAACTCGCACGCAGGTATTGTAGGGCAGCGGCAATTGTGCCGAATTCCACCTTCTGGTTCTGGGTGGTTGCCTGCCAGAACCGCTCAAAAGCCCGGGCGACATAGTTCTCTTCACTTTCTAAGCGATAAGCCGCCTCTCTGCTGGGATGACGCCGCATCCAGCCACGTACGATCACACTGAAGAGCTGCGCACGTATTCCCAGGCAGACGGATCGCAGTGCACCGTCGCACGGCGCAACAACTCTACGCAATAGCGCTCATCAGATGTTTCCCCACGACGATAGTTGCTGATTTCCCTCCTGCAATGCCCTGCAAGCACTGATATGCTCATCACACACAGGACAGGCTCTAACGGCACGGAGACAGCAACCCTCTCAGGCGAGATGCTTTGGAGAGGAGGAAGCATGTCTCCCTCGTTGGCGCAGAGTGTGTACGTTGGATCTTGTATCATCTTAAATCACCTCCCAGGCGCTGATTTGCCTACCGAAATGAAGCTCTCCCTTCGTTTCACACGCAGGAACGTTTGCTTCACTACCCATAGTCTATATGCTTGGAGGCGCTAGCACATCGGTAGAATAACAGGATTTTCTCCTCGATGTGTGAGCAGACCATTTCGAGGACTCCCCTGTAGAATAACAGGAGAGGGAACGCTGCTCGTACATGGCCTGTAAGTGCGATTCTGACCAAAAGATACGATGTGCCATAGAACTGCGGCTGAGAGAGCTCTATTTCTGCTCTCATGCATCTCAAAGTGGTTTTTTCTCGCTCATTGTACGGTTCTTTTGACCCCTGGCGCCTCTCTTCCAGCCGGAGGGAATAGAGATTTTTTCGTTGAGGGGTCCCAAGAAGATTAAGCTCAGCTGATGGTCAGGTTGAAGGCGTCACCCCAATGCACATACGGAGGGAGAGATCTGTACTACCCGCAATGTCCGTTCTGCTACTAGACCCGGGGAGCATGCTATGCCAGCCGCCTCAGAACCAATCCGAGGCTGGAATCCAGGTATGGCCCACAGGGAACAACACCTTGAGTACCGCAAGCAACTCGCTGTTGACGACCTGTCCGGCTCGATGGACAGCCCAGGCAACCGGGCGGTAACCGAACACGACTTGGGTGAAGAGCTCGGGCGTCAGCTGTATCACCTCTGCTGCACCGATGACCTGCTTGGCTAACCGAAGCTCGGTGCCCTCGATCTGCAGGATGCAGCTTTCCTCACCGACTGTCAAAAGCACCTTGCCTGACCAATGGGACAAGGATTGTCGCCAGCGCTCCTGCCATTCTGGGAGCATCGCTTGAGCGAGGGTCGACAAGTCGACGAGACGCGCCATCCAGCCGGCGTCCCGGTGGTGGAACGACTGGCTGCACACCACCCATCCATCCGCCGCATGTGTCCAGTGCGACGTATCGAGGGCCTCCAGATGATCAATCAGCCACTGCAGGACTGGAGCTGTGGGTGGGAGGCGGTAGCGCAAGGTAGCAGGTGCGGCAGGACCCTCCAGTGACTGGGCATGGTGCCGAAGCAATGCGAGCGCAGCTCCCCAGTTATCCGCTGCCAGTTCCAGCGCCTGTGAGCGATCAGCGCCACGGTGCAAGGCGAGATATCTTTCGGGAGAACCATCAGGATGGACTGCCAGCCACAGCGGGTTATCTGGCGGCCGATGCTGTAACCGATGGGTTTGCTGTGCCACCGTGCGCATGAAACTGCCCGTCAAAGGACCAAAGTGGCGCTCGTAGAGCGCGAGGATGCTCGCTGCATCCTCCTGGGTAGCCGCTTGCAGTGCATGCATGCTCTGCGGTTGCGCCAGGATCGCAGCGCGATCAATCTCGTGGATGGACTGATCGAACATATCGCTGTAGCCAAAGCGATGATAAAATTTGGGAATGCCATCCAAGAGGAGCAAGGTTTGGCGGTGTGTATGCGCATAGTCAATGGCATCAGCCATCAGCGCTGTGGCCACTCCCTGGTAGCGATGCGCTGGATAGGTCACCACGCTGCCAACACATCCTGTAGCCAGCCGTGCCACCCCCATGCGCAGCATGCGTTCATGAAGGATGTAGCTCCCGAGCTGTTCACCATCGCGGAAAGCCCCACGGAGTTGCTCCGAGCGATACTCAGGACGGGTAGTAGTCACCTGCTGCCAATACCGAGCGCTGGCCGGGGACGGATCAGGTGAGAATGCCTGATCTGCGAACTGAAAATGCAGTTGGTGTTCGGCAGGAGAGGCCAGCGGCCGAACAATGATGGACGATGCGCCCATAACGCACTCCTCTTCAAGATGCTGA
>Ga0070698_100000739_pt1 | contig 35167 bp, 24 predicted proteins | sample KBSK1502metaG_FD_65477 | JGI IMG/M metagenome (GOLD analysis project Ga0070698, IMG submission 65477) | Corn, switchgrass and miscanthus rhizosphere microbial communities from Kellogg Biological Station, Michigan, USA - KBS K1-50-2 metaG | ecosystem: Host-associated > Plants > Roots >... | reverse complement strand
CTTGAGACGCGGAGCCGGCTCCTGATTGATCTTGACGTCGGGATCGGCGGGGATGAACGTCACGGCCACCGCGGCCGTGGCCCGCGGCTTGGCCGAGGGCACGTAGGCGGCCGAGACCGTATAGTGCTCGCTCACGGCCATGGCGGCGGCGGGTACGAGCGCAAGCAGGGCCGTGGCCAGCCGCAGCTCTTCTCTCACATTGCTCCGCATTCGGTCATCGTAGCAGAACCGCGGGCCGACCTATAATCCGTGGTTTGACGCCATGATCCTCCCCCTGCAGGCCCGACTCGCCGACGCCGTCCGGGCCGCCGCCCGCTCGGCCTTCGGGGCCGAGCTCGGCGAGCTCTCTTTTCAGTACCCGCCGCGCCTCGAGCTGGGGGACCTCGCGCTCACGGCGCCGTTCGACCTCGCCCGCACGCTGCGCCGCAAGCCGCGGGAGATCGCCGAACGGCTGGCGGCGGAGCTCGCCCACGCGCCCGGCGTGCGCCGGACGGAGGTGGCCGGCGGTGGCTACGTCAACCTGTTCCTCGACCGGGCCGCGTTCGCGCGCGACCTCCACGCCTCGCTGCGCCGCCCGGCGCTTCCCGCCCGCGTCCCCGGCCACGTCATCGTCGAGCACACGAGCATCAACCCCAACAAGTCCGCCCACATCGGCCACCTGCGCAACGCCACGCTCGGCGACACGTTCATGCGGGTGCTGCGGCACCGCGGGCGCGAGGTGGGCATCCAGAACTACATCGACGACACCGGCGTCCAGGTCGCGGACGTGGTGGTGGGCTTCCTCCACATGGAGAAGAAGGGCCTGGCGGAGGTCGAGCGCATCGGGGGGAAATTCGACGACTACTGCTGGGATCTGTACGCCCGGGTCGGCGACTTCTACGCGCAGGACCCGGCGCGACGCAAGCTGCAGGCCGAGACCCTCCATGCCGTCGAGACGGGAGGCAACGAGACGGCCCGGCTGGCCGCGCACGTCGCCGCGCGCATCGTGGACTGCCACCTGGCCACCATGGAGCGCCTCGCGATCCGCTACGACCTGCTGGCCCGGGAGAGCGACATCCTGCGCCTGCACTTCTGGGAGCGGGCCTTCGCGCTGCTCCAGCAGGCGGGCGCCCTGCGCCTGGAGACCGAGGGCAAGAGCGCCGGGTGCTGGGTCCTCACGATGGCGAGCGAAGGCAGCGACGACGACAAGATCATTGTTCGATCCAACGGCACGGTGACGTACACCGGGAAGGACATCGCCTACCAGCTCTGGAAGCTGGGGAAGCTCGACCGCGACTTCCACTACCGCCGCCACCGCGTGTATCCCGACGGCCACGTCCTCTGGACCACCACCAGCCACGAGGGCGAGCCCCGCGCGCCCGTCTTCGGCCACGCCACCGCCGTGTACAACGTCATCGACGTCGGCCAGTCCTACCCGCAGCGGGTCGTGAAAGCGGGAGTGGCCGCGCTCGCGGGCCCCCCGGCGGCGGCGGCGAGCCACCATCTCGCCTACGAGAAGGTCGTGCTGTCGCCCGCCACCGCGCGGGCCCTCGGCTACGCGGTCGCCGACGACGAAGGCTCGGTCAAGGTCTCCGGCCGCAAGGGCCTGGGCGTGAAGGCCAACGACCTCCTCGACGCTCTCGTGGCCAAGGCGAAGGCGGAGATCGACGCCCGCGACCCCGAGCGCGACGCGCCCGCGAAGGAAGGCGCGGCGAAGGCCATCGCCGTCGGCGCCCTCCGCTATTTCCTCCTGAAGTTCGGCCGGACGAAGATCATCACCTTCGACATGGAGGAAGCGCTGGCGTTCACCGGCGAGACCGGGCCCTACGTCCAGAACGGCGTCGTGCGCGCGCGCAACATCTTTGCGAAACTGGAAGCGGAGGGCCACCGCCCGGAGGAGCTGGCCGCGCGCGGCGCGCAGCTCGACCTGGGAGCGATGCTGGAGGGTGCGGAGGGCGACGAGGCATGGTCGCTGCTCGTGCTCATGGCGCGCAGCGACGAGGTGGCGGAGCAGGCGGTGAAGGCGGAGGAGGTTTCGCTCCTGGCCAAGCATGCGTTCGCGGTGGCGCAGGCCTTCCACGGCTATTACCAGAACCCGCGCTACTCGGTGCTCCACGCGGAGAACGAGGACCGGAGGGCCTTCCGCGCCATGCTCGTGGACGCTTTCTTGCGCCAGATGGAGGTCCTCACGGCCCTGCTCGGCATCCCCGTCCCGGACAAGATGTGACGCGTCCCCTCATCGGCATCACGATCGGCTACTCCTCGCAGGACCACGAGATCTTCTCGCTGCGCGACGACTACGTGCGCGCGGTCGAGAGGGCGGGCGGCCTGCCCCTGGTCCTGGCCCCCGGTACCCCGGAGGACGCGCCCGCGCTGCTGGATCACCTCGACGGCCTGCTCCTGACCGGGGGCGCCGATCTCGACCCGAGCCTCTACGGCGAGGCCCCGCACGAAACCGTGACCCGGGTGATTCCGGAGCGCGACGCCCTCGAGATCGCCCTCAGCCGGGAGGCCCTTCGGAGGGACATGCCCCTCTTCGCCATCTGCCGGGGCCACCAGGTGTTAAACGTTGCCACCGGCGGAACACTGGTCCAGGACCTCCCGTCTCAGTGGAAGGGGGCAGTGGACCACGATCCCGAGGGCGAGCGCTGGAGCCCGGCCCACGACGTGCGGATCTTGCCAGGGACGCGGCTTCGGGAGATCCTGGGTCAGGAGAGGGTGGCGGTGAACAGCTTCCACCATCAGGCCGTCAAGGAGCCCGGACGGGGCGCGGTGGTCTCGGCCTACAGCGAGGGGGATGACGTCGTGGAAGCGATCGAGGTCCCGGGGCGCCGGCTGGCCCTCGGCGTGCAGTGGCATCCCGAGGCGTTCTGGGACAAGGACGGGCGCTTCCAGCCGCTCTTCGAGGCGCTGGTGAAGGCCAGCCGGCGATGATCGTCGCCCTCGGCCTCGCCGCCGCCGTCGCGTACGGCGGGGGCGGTCACGCCCCCACCGGCATCCGCTGGGAGCGCCGCTTCGAGGACGCGCTCAAGAAGGCACGAGCCTCCCACAAGCCGCTCATGGTCGACTTCTGGGCCGAGTGGTGCGGTTGGTGCCACCGCCTCGACAAGACCACCTACGTCGACCCGGCGGTGGTCAAGCTCGCCGACGGTTTCGTCGCGGTCAAGGTCAACACCGAGGGCGATCCCCGCGACACCGCGGTGGCCATCCGTTACGACGTCTCCAGCCTGCCCACCATCATGGTCATCTCGCCCGGCGGGCGGCCCATCGCCCGCGTGAACGGCTTCGTGGGCCCGGGGCAGTTCCCGCGCGTCCTCGAGGGAGCAAAGGACGTGGCGACCCGCGTCATCAAGTGGGAGGTCGCTCTCGAGAAGAACCCGAAGGACGCGGAAGCGCTGACCGGCCTCGGCGTCCATCTCTTCGAGCAGGACTCGTTCGCGGAGAGCCTGGAGCTGCTCCGCCGCGCGGCGCACGTCGATGCCAAGCGCCCGATCGAGGAGCGCAAGCAGACGCGCCTGCTCACGGGCGTGATCCTGAAGGCGGCCGACAGGTTCCCCGAGGCGGAGACCGCGCTCAAGCAGGGGCTGGGCCTCCAGCCCGCCGACGCCGTCTACGATCCGAAGCTGCTGTACGTGCTCGGCATGCTCTACGCCAACTGGGGGCGCAGGGACGAGGCGCGGGTCATCCTGCAACAGGTCCTGACGCTGCACGCCCAGAGCTCCATCGCCCAGAAGGCCCGCGACAGCCTCGTCGCCCTGGACAGCAAGAAGGACCGGCCCTAGCGGCCGGGGTCGAACTCCTCTAGGAGGTGCACCACCTCCGCCGGGCGCTCTTCCTGCGGCACGTGGCCGCACTCCTCCAGCACGACCTTGCGCGCGGCCGGGATGGCGGAGGCGAAGCGGTCCGCGTCGGCGACGGGGATCCAGCGGTCGTTGCGGCCCCAGATGATCAGCGTCGGCACGCGGACCTCCCTCACCAGCGCCGGAAGCCCGAAGCTCGCCGGCTGCGTCAGCAGCGAGCGCATGGCCTCCGTCACCCCGGGACGCGCCAGGGGCGCGAGGTACTCTTCGATCTTCTCCGGGGTCACGCGAGACCGGTCGTGGAAGACCTGACGGAGGGCCGCGGTCACCACCCGCCGCCGGACGGGCAGCGCGTCGACCGCCACCGCCACCGGCCCGAAGCCGAGCAGGCGGAGGATCAACGGGCGCCGCGAGGGATCGAGGTTGAAGCCGGCGGCGTCGATGAGGACGAGGCGCCGCACGCGCTCGGGGTGGCGCGCGGCGAGCACCACCGCCACCGCGCCGCCGAGGCTGTTCCCCACCAGCGTGGCCCGCGAGACCCCGAGCCGGTCCATCAGGGCGAGCACGGTGGCCGGATAGACGGAGGAGGAGAGGTCGGCGGGAATGTCCGAGCCCCCGAAGCCGGGAAGATCGACGGCGACGACGTCGTGGTCTTCGGCGAGGGCGGGGATGACGTCCGCCCAGGTGTAGATCGAGGATGCGAGGCCGTGGAGGAGGACGAGGGCCGGCCCGTGCCCGCGGCGCACGTAGCGCACGCGCAGGCCGGACAGGTCCTCGTAGCGCGGCTCCACGCCCGCTCGCTGCCACCACCGGCCCGGGGGACGTGGCGGGGCCTCGCCACGCGCGACGAAGACGGCGGCCGCGACGACGGCGAGCAGGAGGAGCCCGGCCGCCCATCGCCTCATCAGGCGGCCATGAGGCGCCGGAGCTCGGGCAGGGCCTGGATCATGGCCTCCTCGCCCGCGCGGTAGAACTCGGGGATCTTCGCGGGTCGCATCCAGCCCGAGTCCCCCATCGCGGGCGCGATCACGAAGTCCGCTCCGGCCAGCTCGCTCCGGGTGCGGCCGCGGAGGAGCGTGAGGCCGGCGCGCAGGGCGACCGCCACGAAGGAGTTCGCCGAGGGCCAGCGCGTGCCGCTGTTGCAATCCACCGCGAGCACGATCCCCGACTCGCCCGCCATCTCGCGGGCCAGCCGGACGGGGATCACTTCGGAGATGCCGCCGTCGTAGAGGCGCCGGCCCCCCAGGACCATGGGCGGGAAGACGCCGGGGAAGCTGCACGAGGCGCGGACCGCGTCCCGGAGGTCGCCCTCGCGGAAGACCACCGGCTCGCCGGTGTCCACGTCGGTGGCGAGCACCACCACCGGCACCCTCAGCGCTTCGAAGCGGGGCACGGGCAGGAACTCGTCGATCATCAGCCCCAGCCGCGTCCCCGACAGCAGCCCTCCCCCCCACCCGCGGACCCACGTCCACGGGTGGAGCTTGGAGGCCTGGTCGACGAGCTTCTCCATGTCGGCGCCGCCCGCCCACGCTCCCGCGACGAGCGCGCCCCCGCTGACGCCCGCGATGCCGGACACCGGCACCCCCGCCTGCTCCAGCGCGCGCAGGACGCCGACGTGGGCGGCGGCGTGGGCGCCGCCCCCGCTCAGCGCGATGGTGACAGGCTTGATCGCCACGTATTCCGGAATGCGGCACGCTTCGCTCCGCATTCTTCGTCATCAAGCGTCTCGCCGCGGAGTGAATCCACGGCGAGACGATCATGGAAATGCTCCGCTCCGCGTGCCGAACGCGCATGCCGGAAATGACTCGCCGCTCCGCGCGCCGAACGCCGGCCCTCCGCGCCGCGCGAGCTCATCGGGTGACGGCGGCCTCGGCATGTATCTCCTGGAGGCTCACCATGTCGAGCGACTTCTCGCGCAAGGCACGGATGGCCTGGACGGTGGCCGCGGCCGCGGTGAGGGTGGTGACGACCAGGACGCCGTGGGCGGTCGCGCTCTTGCGGATCGCGCCGTCGTCGTAGAACGATTCCCGCCCCAGGGGAGTGTTGAAGATGATGTCGATCTCCCGGCTCTTGATGAGGTCCACGCAGTTGGGCCGGCCCTCATTCACCTTGAGCACCATCTCCGCCGGCACGCCGTGCGCGTTCAGGTACTCGGCGGTGCCCCGGGTGGCGAGGATCCGCATGCCGAGCGCGTCGAGCTCGCGGGCGTGGGGCAGGACGCCCGGCTTGTCGTGCTCGTTGACGCTGATGAAGACGGTGCCGGCGGTGGGGATCGTGAAGCCGGCCGCGGCCTGCGACTTCGCGAACGCGATCCCGAAATCCTGCGAGATCCCCATCACCTCGCCGGTGGACTTCATCTCGGGCCCGAGCAGGATGTCGCTCCCGGTCAGCTTGAGGAAGGGGAAGACCGACTCCTTCACGAAGAACCGGTTCACCGTGAGGTCTTCGGTGATGCCCTGCTCCGCCAGCGAGCGCCCCGCCATCACGCGGGCCGCCACCTTCGCGAGCGGGACGCCGGTGGCCTTGCTCACGAAGGGGGTGGTCCGGGACGCGCGGGGATTGACCTCCAGCACGTAGACGACGTCGTCCTTGATGGCGTACTGCACGTTCATGAGCCCCTTCACGCCGAGGGCCAGCCCCAGGCGCCGGGTGTACTCGCGGATCGTCTGCAGGTGCGGGGCGGTGATCTTGTACGTCGGCAGCACCATCGCCGAGTCTCCGCTGTGGACCCCGGCCTCCTCGATGTGCTGGAGGATCCCGCCGATCACTACCCGCTCGCCGTCGCCGACCGCGTCGACGTCGACCTCGAACGCGTCCTCCAGGAAGCGGTCGACCAGGATCGGGTGCTCGGGCGAGGCCTTGACGGCCTCGCGCACGTATCCCTCGAGCCGCGTCTCGTCGTACACGATGGCCATCGCCCGCCCGCCCAGCACGTAGGAGGGCCGGACGAGCACCGGATAGCCGATGCGCGCCGCCACTTCCTTGGCCTCCTCGAGCGAGATCGCGGTGCCGCTTTCGGGCTGCGAGATGTCCAGCTCGGTGAGGAGGGCGCGGAAGCGCTTGCGGTCCTCGGCGAGGTCGATCGCGTCGGGGCTCGTCCCCAGGATCGGAACCCCCGCCCGGAAGAGCGGCAGGGCCAGCCGCAGCGGCGTCTGTCCCCCGAACTGGATCACGACGCCCTCGGGCTTCTCCAGCTCCACGATGTTCATCACGTCTTCGAAGGTCAGCGGCTCGAAGTAGAGGCGGTCCGAGGTGTCGTAGTCGGTGGACACGGTCTCCGGGTTGCAGTTGACCATGATCGTCTCCCACCCCTCCTCGCGGAAGGCGAAGGAGGCGTGGCAGCAGCAGTAGTCGAACTCGATCCCCTGGCCGATCCGGTTGGGCCCGCTGCCGAGGATCATGACCTTGCGCCGGTTCGTCGTGTCCGACTCGTCCTCGCGCTCGTAGGTCGAGTAGAGGTAGGGCGTGTGGGAGGCGAACTCGGCCGCGCAGGTGTCGACTCGCTTGTAGACGGGGCGGATGCCCGCGGCCAGCCGCCGCGACCGCACCTCGCTCTCCCGCGTGCCGCGGCCCATGAGCTGCGCGATGCGGCCGTCGGAGAAGCCCATGCGCTTGCTTTCCTCGAGCGTCGCGATGTCCATGTCGGGCGCGATGTGCTTCTCCATGTCGGCAATCTGCTGGATCTGGTCGAGGAACCACGGGTCGATGCCGGTCATGCGGTGGATCTCGGCGTGCGCCCACCCCAGCTCCAGCGCGCGCTTCACGTAGAAGATGCGATCGGGGTCGGGCGAGAGGAGCTTCTCCTTGATGCGGGCGTCGTCGAGGTCCGTCCGGCTGAACCCGCTGGTGCCGGTCTCCAGTCCGCGCAGGCCCTTCTGCAGCGCCTCCTTGAAGGTGCGCCCGATGGCCATCACCTCGCCCACGGACTTCATCTGGGTGCCCAGGAGCGGGCTCGCGTCGGCGAACTTCTCGAAGGCCCACCGCGGGATCTTCACCACGACGTAGTCGAGCACCGGCTCGAAGCAGGCGGGGGTGACCTTGGTGATGTCGTTGCGGATCTCGTCGAGCCGGTAGCCGATGGCGAGCAGGGCGGCGATCTTGGCGATCGGGAAGCCGGTGGCCTTGCTCGCCAGCGCCGAGGATCGGGACACGCGGGGGTTCATCTCGATGACGACCATGCGCCCGGTCTTCGGATCCACCGCGAACTGGATGTTCGACCCTCCCGTCTCCACCCCGACCTCCCGGATGATGCGGCGGGAGGCGTTGCGCATGAGCTGGTACTCGCGGTCCGTGAGCGTCTGGGCGGGGGCCACCGTCACCGAGTCGCCGGTGTGGATGCCCATCGGGTCGAAGTTCTCGATCGAGCAGATGACCACGAAGTTGTCGGCGTTGTCCCGCATCACCTCCAGCTCGTATTCCTTCCAGCCCAGCACCGATTCCTCGACGAGGATCTCGTGGGCGGGCGAGAGGTCCAGGCCGCGCTCCACCGCCTCGTCGAAGTCCGCGACGTTGTAGGCGGTGCCGCCCCCGGTGCCGCCGAGGGTGAAGGAGGGCCGGATGATCGCGGGGAGGCCGGTGGTCTCCAGCACCTTGCGCGCCTCGGCCACGCGGCGGGCGAACCCGCTCCGCGGCACGTCGAGGCCGATGCGGGCCATCGCCTCCTTGAACAGCCGGCGGTCCTCGCCGACCTCGATCGCCTTGCGGCTGGCGCCGATCAAGCGGATGCCGAGCCGGTCGAGCACGCCGCGGCGCGAGAGCTCCATCGCGAGGTTGAGCGCCGTCTGGCCGCCGACGGTGGGCAGCACGGCGTCCGGCCGCTCGCGCTCGAGGATCGCCTCCACCACCTCGGGCGTCAGCGGCTCGACGTAGGTGCGGTCGGCGTACTCCGGGTCGGTCATGATCGTCGCCGGGTTGGAGTTCACGAGCGACACCCGGATGCCTTCCTTGCGCAGGGCCTTGATGGCCTGGGTGCCCGAGTAGTCGAACTCGCACGCCTGCCCGATGACGATGGGGCCAGAGCCGATGACGAGGACCGACTTCAGCGACGGGTCCTTGGGCATTACGGCTGGCGGCGCGCCTCCATGAGCTGGATGAACTCGCCGAAGAGGTAATGGCTGTCGTGGGGTCCGGGGCTCGCCTCCGGGTGGTACTGCACCGAGATGACGGGCAGGTCGCGGTGCCGGAAGCCCTCCACCGTCCCGTCGTTGAGGTTCACGTGGGTCAGGACGAACTCCGGGCGCTCGAAGAGCGCGGGATCGACCGAGAAGCCGTGGTTCTGCGAGGTGACCTCGACGTGGCCGGTGCCGAGGTTCTTCACCGGGTGGTTCGCGCCCCGGTGCCCGAACTTCAGCTTGAAGGTCTGGCCGCCGCAGGCCAGGCCCAGGATCTGGTGGCCGAGGCAGATCCCGAAGAGCGGGACGCGCGCGTCCATGATCTTCCGCGAGGCCTCGACGGCGTACTCGCAAGGCTCGGGGTCGCCGGGGCCGTTGGAGAGGAACACGCCGTCCGGTTTCAGGGCGAGGGTGTCCTCGCCGGAGGTGGTCGCGGGCACGACGGTGACGTCGCAGCCGGCGGCGGTGAGCATGCGCAGGATGTTCCGCTTCATGCCGAAGTCGTACGCCACTACCTTATAAGGATGCGGCACGGGGGCGGAGCCCAAGTGGTAGGCCTCGGGACAGGTCACCTCCCGTGCCAGGTCCAGGCCCACCATCGAGCGCGAGGCGCGGGCCTTGGCCACCAGCTCGTCGCGGTCGGCGGTTCGCGTGGAGACGACCCCGCGCTTGGCGCCGTGGGTGCGCAGGTGCCGGGTGAGGGCGCGGGTGTCGATCTCGCTGATGCCGACCACGCCCGCCTCTTCCAGGTAGCGGTGCAGCTCCCCCGAGGCTCGCCAGGAGCTCGCCCGCGTGGAGGCCTCGCGCACCACGAAGCCCGCCACCTGCGGCCGCGCCGACTCGACGTCGTCGCGGTTCACGCCGTAGTTGCCGATGTGGGGGTAGGTCATGGTGACGATCTGGCCGGCATACGACGGGTCGGTGAGGACCTCCTGGTAGCCGCAAAGAGCCGTATTGAAGACGACCTCGCCGGTCGTTTCCCCGGTGGCGCCGAAGGAGCGCCCTGCGAAGATCACGCCGTCTTCCAGGGCGAGCGTCGCCCGGGTGCCGTTGCTGCTCACGATTCGTGAGCATAACACGGCGTTGTAACATGATCGGCGGCGAAGGAGGTTCTCGATGCTGCGCAAACGGAAGGGTCTCGAGGTCGCGATTCTCCTTGCCCTCGTCGCACTCTCCGGCGGTCCTCTCCGTCCCGCCCGCGCCTCGGAGGCCCCCGCCGAGCGCAACCTGACGCTTCCCTCCGGCGCGACCCTCAAGGTTGCCGGCGACTGGAAGGTGACCGAGTCCAGGGACGGTCTCACCCTCGAGGATCCCGAGAAGCAACTGAAGGTCGAGCTCGTCGAGGTCGAGTCGACGGGCGGTTTGAACGCCGCCACCCGCGCGGCCTGGTCGCGCCGGACACCGGGCTTCAAGCGGGAAGAGCTGGCTTCCTCCGACTCGCCGGGCCGCGAGGGCTGGGACCTGTTCCACTGGTCCGAGTACAAGACCTCCCCGGAAGAATCGCGCAGTGTGTCGGCGCTCGCCGCGAAGAAGGGGGCGCTGACGGTCGTCATCCTCGTCGACGGTCCCCAGGCGGCCGCTCAGCGGCGCGCGTCGCAGATCGCGCTCGTCTACGACAGCCTGCGTCCGGCCGGCTACGTGCGGGAGAGCTACGTCGGCCGCACGCCGCGGCCGCTCGACGCGGCGCGCGTCGCGTACCTCGAGAGGTTCATCGACGAGATGCGCGACGCGGCCGACGTGCCGGGCGTCTCGGTACTGCTCTTCGACAAGGACCACACGCTCATCGAAGAGGGCTTCGGCGTTCGCGAGCGGGGCCGGCCCGAGCCGGTCACCGCCGACAGCCTGTACATCATCGCCTCGAACACCAAGGCGCTCACCACGCTCCTGCTCGCCCGCCTCGTCGACGAGGGCCACTTCGATTGGGACACGCCGGTGGTGCAGATCTACCCACCCTTCAAGATCGGGGATCCCGAAGTCACGAAGCGCGTCCTCTTGAGGCACCTCGTCTGTGCGTGCACGGGCCTGCCCCGGCAGGACTTCGAGTGGCTGTTCACCTTCGATCGCTCGTCGCCGCAGGGGCAGCTCGACGTGCTCGCGACCATGAAGCCCACGACGGAGTTCGGCGCGCTCTTCCAGTACAGCAACCCGCTCGCTTCGGCCGCCGGCTACATCGGGGCCCACACGATCGAGCCCGACGCGGAGCTCGGGCGGGCCTACGACGACGTGATGCGCGAAAAGATATTCCGCCCGCTGGGGATGGGCCGCACGACCTTCTCGTTCGACGAGGCGCTCAAGACAGACCATGCCTCGCCACACTCCTGGGACATGTCCCTGAAGAACGTGCCCATCGACATGGTGCTGAACCACTCCGTCATCCCCGTCCGCCCGGCCGGGGGCGCATGGTCGAGCGTGCGGGACTACGCCCGCTATGTCCGGTTGGAGCTGGCCAAGGGCCGGCTCCCGGACGGCTCGACCTTCGTCACCGAAAAGAACCTGCTCGCCCGGCGCTCCCCGCAGGTGCGCGTCGGCGAGGAGTCCTGGTACGGCATGGGGCTGTGGCTGGAGGACGTGAAGGGAATCCGCGTCATCAGCCACGGCGGGTCGATGTTCGGCTACAAGAGCAACTTCTTCTTCGTGCCCGACCTCGGCGTCGGCGGGGTGATCCTCACGAACGCGGATTCGGGCGGGAGCGTCGCGAGCGCGGTCATGCGGCGCACCCTGGAGGTCATCTACGACGGCAAGCCGGAGGCGGAGGAGAACCTGCGGTCGGGAGTCCGGGAGACCCAGGCGTACCTGACGGGCGAGCAGAAGGACTGGAGGGTGCCTCCCGAGCCCGCCCCGGTCGGGCGGCTCGCGGGGTCGTACCGGAACGCGGCGCTGGGCGACGTCGTGGTCCGCCCCGGCCCGGAGGGGGTGGTCTTCCAGTTCGGCGGCTGGAAGAGCCGCATGGCCACCAAGCTGAACCCCGATGGCACCACGTCCTTCGTCTCGATCGACCCGGGAGTCCGCGGCTTCGAGTTCAACGCGCCGGCCGCCCCGGGCCCCTACGCGCGGCTGACGCTCCGCGACCCGCAGCACACGTACGAATACGCGGCGGTTCCCTCACGCTGAGAGCCGCGTCAATGTATCAGCCCGAACTTCGACGGCGGCCAGAAGCGGAAGAACGCCTTCCCATAGATGTACTTCTCCGGCACCTCCCCCCAGGTGCGGCTGTCGTTGCTGCTGTTGCGGTGGTCGCCGAGGACGTAGTAGTAGCCCTTCGGCACGTCCACGGCGGAGTGGCTCTCGCCGTCGTTGAACTGCGGCCGCAGGTAGGGCTCGTCGACGCGCACGTTGTTGACGTACAGCGCGCCCCGGCGCAGCTCCACCGTGTCCCCGGGCACCGCGACCACTCGCTTGATGAACGAGACCGAGGGGTCTTTCGGGTACCAGAAGACCACCACGTCGCCGCGCTCGATGCTGTGGAAGCGGTAGATGAACTTGTTCACGATGATGCGCTCGCTGTCGTCGAGCAGCGGCAGCATGCTCGTGCCCTGGACGCGGAACGCCTGGGCGACGAACGTGATGAGGAAGAAACAGAAGAGAACCGCCACCGAGAGGTCGTGGACGAGCTCCCACAGCGCGCGCCAGATCTGGGAGCGCGTCTCCTCCCGCGGGGGGGTGATGGTGAGGCCGGCTTCGCCGGCGATGGGTTCGACGCCCGTGGGTTCCAGGTTCAGGCCCTCCCTCGCCGCACGACCCGGGTGCCGGCGATCCGGTCGTGAAGCGCGGTGCCGCCAAAAGCGACGATGAAGAATCCCATTCCGAGGAGCACGCCGGACAGGACGTAACCGACGAGCCGGATGGCGGCCCGCGAGATGCCGATCGGGCGGGCACCGTCCTCGCCCTCGATCTCGATGCCGACCAGCCGCTTGCCCGGGGTCGCGGCCCTCACTCCCCAGTAATACACGAAATAGAACGCGCCGAGCGCCAGCGCCACCGGCGCCAGCGCGAGCGAAAGCACGATGGGTAAGAAGGGGACGTCGGCGGGCGTCGGACCGAGGTCGCGCGACCGCCAGTACAGGATCACGGGGACGATGAGGACACCGAGGCCGAGACTCACGGCGAGCAGGTCCAGCGCTCCGCCTGCGAGCCGCCGCCAGAAGCCGGCGAGCGGCGCGGGGGGCAGCGGGCGCTCGCGGGTAGCCTCCTCGGGCACCCTCTCGACCAGCGCCGGGCGCGGGAGGCGCACCGGAGCTTCGCGGGGAACGATGGCCGGCGCCAGCGCGGGGGCGGCGGCCGAGCGCGGCATGTCGGACCGGGGCGAGGCGGCCGCGGGCGCCGGATCGAGCGCGAGCGCCTTCTCCGCCGAGGGGCGGCCGGGAGGACGCTCGGGCTCGGCCTCCAGGGAAGGCTCGGGCGTGGTCCCCGACGGGGGCGCCGCCGCCGGCTCGCCATCGAGCGGGGCCGAAGGCGCGTCCCGCGGCGGCTCTTCGGTGGGCACGGTCCGGGGCAGCGCGGTCCCGCACGCGTTGCAGAACCGGGCGGGCAGGAGCACCGCGGTGCCGCAAGCGGTGCAGATCGACTTCGGGGGCGCGCTGGGGGCGAGCGCGCCGCCGCACTGGCGGCAGAAGAGGTCGCCCTTCCGGTACTCGGCCTGGCACGACGGACAGACCAGGCGGGGAGCCGACGGGTGCTGGACGACCTTGGCCCCCGCCTCCTCCTCGTGCAGATCGTCGCGGAAGAGCAGGCGCGCGGTGCCGATGGCCACCAGGTCCCCGTCGCGGAGGTTGCGCTCGCTCACCCGGTCGCCGTTGACGAGCGAGCCGTTGGAGGAGTTGCAGTCGCGCAGGTAATACTGGCTGCCGCGGTACTCGATCACGGCGTGCCGGCGCGACACCATCGCATCCGGCAGGACGAGGTCGTTCGACGGATCGCGCCCGATCGAGACGAGGGTCCGGCTCAGGTGGATCTCCCGGCGTGACGACGACGTCGGGTTGACGATGAGCTTCGCCATCTTCGCGATGCCTAACCGCCCTTGAACGTGAACTTCCGCACGAGACGGACCTTCACGTTCGTCCCCCGCTTGCTCCCCGGCGCGTACTTCCAATCCTTGAGCGCCGAGAGCACCTCTTCGTCCACGACCTTGCCGCCCGACTCGGTCACCTTCAGGTCGGCGATCCGGCCGGTCTCGTTGACCACGTAATTCAACGTCACCGAGACCGAGTCGCCCGTCTTGAGGCGCGGAGCGCGCCCGCTCGGGTACGAGGCCGACATGCCCGAGAGCTTCTTCGGCGGCGTGTCCACTTCGTTCTCGGCATAGACCTTGTTCACGTCGACGGCTTCGGGCGCCGCCGTCGGCGGGGGCGTGGCGCGCGCGACCGGCCTGAGGTTGGCATCCAGGAAGAGCTTCTTGCCGCCCGCGGCCCCGGTCTGCGACCACGTCTCGTAGCCGTCCTTGCTCACCTCGACGCGATGCGGGCCCGGCTTGAGCCTGAAGTCGACGAGAGGCGTGCGGCCCACGACGGCGCCGTCGACCTTCACCGTCGCCCCCAGCGGCGTGGAGAGGATGTCGGCAACCCCCATCGCCGGGGCGACGCGCGCCAGCGTCAGCTTCAACTCCGCGCGCGGCGTGTCGGTCACCAGCTCGACGGCCTGGGTCGCCGGCGCATAGCCCTTCAGCTCCACCTTCACGTCGTGATGGCCGAGCGCCAGGTCCGGCACGTCCAGCGGCGTGACGCCCCGGGGCTGGTCGTCCACCGTCACCGTGGCGCCCGGGGGCTGGCTCTCCACGTGCACCGCCCCCTGCACGGAAGGAGGCGGCAGCACGGTGGGCGCGGCGGTCGGCACCGCCGCCGCCACCGTCGTCGGAGGCAGGGTGGGAGGTGGCGGCGCCACCGTCTCGGTGCGACGCCTGACGAGAGCGAGCCCACCCAGGCCCAGGCCGAGCAGAAGCAGCAGGACCACGCCGCCGACGACGAGAAGCGCCGTTCCGCTCTTGCGGGCTCCGCGAACCGGAGAGGCCGTCGTGGGCGCGGCGGCGGCGAGATCGATTTCGACCAGGGGCGCCGTCGCCGTCGACGGAGGGGCCGGCGTCGGAGGTGGCGGCGCGGCCGTCCGGACCGGAGGAGCGGCGGGAGCCGGCTGCTTGACCGTCGGCGGCGCCGACGTCCGGAGCGTGACCTCCGGTGCCTTGGCGCGGACCGTCTCCGGCGAAGCGAGCACCACGGTCGCCGGGGCTTCCTCCTCGACCTTCGCGGCGGGAGGCGGAGCGGGAACCGCGGGTGCCTTGGGTCTGACGCGGGCGGCGGCGGGAGGCGGCGCGCCCTTCATGAGGACCGTCGCTTCGACCGGTGTCACCGTCTTCGCGGGCGTCACCGTCTTCTCGCCGGGGAAGCGCGGAGGCTGGCCCGGCTTCATCTGGATCGTCGGCGGCATCTCGCTCTCGGCCCCGGGGCCGTCGACGAGGGCGCTGAGCGCGTCGGCCGGCGATTCGTCGAGCCCCGGCAGGGAGGCCGTCACCTCCTCGGCGCCCGCGACGGCGGGAGGCGGCACCGGAACCGGCGGCCGGGGTCCGCCCGGCGAACGCGGGCGGCTGCCGGTGGCGGTGCGCACCGCGGCGCCGCCGACCTCGCTCAGCGTGTCGTCATCCATCGCGGCGCCGAACCACGAGCCGAGGCAGTACTCCAGGTCCTGCACGAAGTCGTTGGCCGTCTGGTAGCGGTCGTCGGGCTTCTTGGCCAGGACGCGGCTGAACACCTCGTGCCACTTCTGCGGGACGAGGCCGTTCATCTCCAGGTTCGCGGGCTCGATGGGATCGACATGGACGAGCTTGTAGAGGATCGAGGTGACGTTGGTGCCCGGGAACGGCTGCTCCCCCGAGAGCATCTCGAAGGCGCAGACGCCGAGCGAGAAGATGTCGCTCCTTCCGTCGAGCTTGTCGCCCATCGCCTGCTCGGGCGACATGTAGGAAGGGGTGCCGAGTAGCGTTCCCGACTGCGTCATCTCGGCGTCGACCAGCTTCGCGATGCCGAAATCGGTGACCTTCACCCGTTCGCCCTCGTAGAGGATCAGGTTCGAGGGCTTGATGTCGCGATGGATGACGCCCTTGCTGTGGGCGTAATCCACCGCGGAGGCGATCTGGCTGACGAGCGCGATCACCTTCTCGGGCGGGAAGCGCTCGCCTCGCTCGAGGATCGAAGAGATCGTCTCGCCCTCGACGAACTCCATCGCCAGGTACGGCAGCCCGCCCTCCTCGCCGATGTCGAAAAGGGTGACGATGTTCGGATGCGACAGCGTTCCCGAGATCCGGGCCTCGTGATAGAAGCGGTCGATGAACGAGCGGTACTGGGGGCTTCCCCGAGGGATGTCGAGGCGGATCGTCTTGATGGCCAGCGTACGCTTTATGAGGGGGTCGAAGGCCTTGTAGACCGCCCCCATGGCGCCGTACCCGATGCTGTCGAGGACCTGGTAGCGGCCGATCGTCTGGGGCATCTGCTCGGACAATCGTCCGTTGTCGTCCATATCCCAGTGAGTTCCGCTCAGGGTAGGAGCCCAGGTCGAGGTCCTGGCGGCCTGACTCGGAAATCCGACTGTAGCATCCCGGTGAAAAGGTGTCAACGCGCGAGCCTTTCAAGTCCAGAAGCGTGAATGGCTTGCGGGGGGAAGAGAGGGAACGGATCGGCTCCCGCGGGCGTAGGGCCGTGTGATGCGCCTATATAATGACCAGGCCATGGCGGAGCGCCCCGGGGCCGTCCTCGACTACGGGGCGTTCCAGCACCCTCCCAGTCGTCTGTTCCGGGATTACGTCGCCGGGGCGCCCACGGTTCGGCCGTTCTACGAGGGGGCGCGATGGGATCTGGACGCGGTGGCGGCCGCCGCCCGGGGCACCTCCTCCTTTGGCCACGCCCGGACGGCGCTGGCGGAGGTGCTGGCGCGCCAGCAGGAAGCGCTCGGCGCCGAGCGGGCCGCCGCCCAGGCTCGGCGGCTCGGCCATCAAGAGACCGCGGCGCTCGTCACCGGACAGCAGGCCGTGCTCTTCGGCGGTCCGCTGTACGTTCTCTACAAGGCGGTGGCGGCGATCAAGGTCGCGCGGCAGCTCGCCGAGCAGTCCGGCCGGCCCGTGGTGCCCGTGTTCTGGGTCGCTTCCGACGACCACGACTTCGCGGAGGTGCGGTCCGTGTCCGTGCTCGACGAGGCGGGGCAGATCGTCGACATCCGCTACGTGCCGCAGCACGAGCCGGCCGGCGAGCCCGCGGCGCGCATCGTCCTCGACTCCACCATCACCGCGCTCGTGGAGGATCTGGGACGAGCGCTGCCGGCGGGGTTGAACCGTGACGGGCTGCTGGCCCGTCTGGCGGAGTGTTACCGCCCGGGCGCCACGCTGTCCGGTGCCTTCGCGCGCTTCCTCTCCTCGCTCCTCCCCGATCTCGTCGTCCTCGATCCTTCCGATCCCGCCCTCAAGACCCTGATGCTTCCGGTGATGTCGCGCGAGCTGGAGGAGGGCTCGCCCACCTCGCGCCTCGCGGATCAGCGGGGCAAGGAGCTGCTCGCCGCCGGCTACCACCAGCAGGTGCCGGTGCGGCCCCGCTTCTTGAACCTCTTCCTGCACGCCGATGGCCAGCGGCGGGCGCTCGCGTTCGAGGACAGCCAGATCGAGGTGCGCGGCACGGGCCGTCGGCTCCGGCTCGAAGAGGCCTTGCGCCATCTCCAGACCCAGCCCGCCGAGTGGAGCCCCGGGGTGCTGCTCCGCCCGCTGGCCCAGGACTTCATGCTTCCCACCGCCGCGTACGTCGGCGGACCGGCGGAGGTCGCCTACCACGCGCAGATCGCTCCCTCGTACGCGCATTTCGGGATCCCGCGCCCGGCGCTCATGCCCCGGCCGAGCCTGACCCTCGTGGAGCCGGCGCAGGCTCGCGCCCTCGAAGCCGAAGGCCTGACGCTTCCCGACCTTCAGGAGGACCCGCAGACGATCCTGGGCCGCTGGGTCCGGGAGTCGCATCCGGAGGTCGAAGCGGCGTTTGCCCGGGTGCGGGAGGCGCTCGAGCGGGAGATGGGGGGAGTCGAGACCGCGCTCGGGGCGCTCGACCCCACGCTGCGCGGCGCCGCCGACTCCGCGCGCGGCCGGATCCTCCATCAGATCGAGGGCCTGCAGGAGAAGGCCACGCGCGCCCTCAAGAAGCGCGACCAGGTGCGGGCCGATCGATTGCGGCGCACCCGGGACGCGCTCTTGCCGGGCGGCTCGTTCCAGGAGCGCGGCCTGGGGCTGGTGAGCGTGATCGCCCGCCACGGCGAAGGAATCGTCGGCCTGATCGGCGAGAGAATGGACCCCTGGGCCCGCGGGCACCAGGTGGTGTATCTGTGAGAGGCGCGGCGTGAACGTCGGGATCACCTGTTATCCCACGGTCGGCGGCTCCGGGGCCGTGGCCACCGAGCTGGGCAAGCAGCTCGCGCGGCGCGGCCATTCCGTCCACTTCGTTTCCTATCGCCTGCCTTTCCGCCTCGACGAGCTCACCGGGAACATCTACTTCCACGAAGTCGACGTCACGACCTACAGCCTCTTCGAGTATGCGCCCCACGAGCTGGCGCTGGCGGCGAAGATGGCGGAGGTGAGCCGCGAGAACCGCCTCGACGTGCTGCACGTCCATTATGCGATCCCGCACGCCATCACCGGGTTCCTCGCCCAGCAGATGCTCGGCAAGGACGCGCCGAAGCTCATCACGACCCTCCACGGCACCGACATCACCCTCGTCGGCCAGGACCGCTCGTTCTTCGAGATCACCCGGTTCGGCATCCTGCGATCGGACGGCGTGAGCGCGGTGTCCGACTTCCTCAAGAAGATGACGGTCGACGAGTTCGACATCGACCGGCGGATCGACGTGATCCACAATTTCGTCGATCTCTCTCTCTACGAGCGGCGCGCCACGCCGCGGGAGCGTACCTCCTTTGCTCCGGGCGGCGAGAAGCTGCTCCTCCACGTCTCGAACTTCCGGCCCGTCAAGCGGGTGCTGGACGTCGTCCGCATCCTGGGACGGGTGGTGCGGGAGGTACCGGCGGTGCTGCTCATGGTCGGCGAGGGCCCCGAGCGCGCTTCCGCCCAGGCCCTCGCGCGGCGCCTGGGAGTGCACGACCGCGTGAAGTTCCTCGGCCGCCACGACCGGATCGAGGAGATCATGTCTCTCGCGGACGTGTTCCTGCTCCCTTCGGAGCTGGAATCGTTCGGCTTGTCCGCTCTGGAGGCGATGGCGGCCGGGGTGCCGGTCGTGGGCTCGGATGCCGGAGGGCTGCCCGAGGTCGTGAAGCACGCCGAGACGGGCTTCCTCCTCCCCGTGGGCGACATCGAGGGCATGGCGGCGCGGACGATCGAGATCCTGAAGGACGACGAGCACCGCCGCTGCCTGGGCCAGGCCGCGCGCGCCCGGGCCGCATCGCTCTTCAACGCCGACCGCATCGTCACCCAGTACGAGCGCCTCTACGAGCGCACGCTCGGCCAGGGCCCGAACGGCCGTGGCTGATTTCGACGTCGCCGGGATGTGCGCCCACCCGGACGACGCGGAGCTGGTCATGGGCGGAACGCTCGCGGTGGAGGTGGCCCGCGGGCGACGCGTCGCGATCGTCGATCTGACCCGCGGCGAGATGGGGAGCCGCGGCACGCAGGAGACGCGGGAAAAGGAAGCCGTGGAAGCGGCGCGCGTCCTCGGCGTCGCTCACCGTGAATCGCTCGGCTTGCCCGATGCCCGCCTGGCCCCGACTTCGGAGCAGAAGGACGTCGTCGTGGCCGCGCTGCGCCGGCTGCGCCCGCGGGTCGTGTTGCTGCAGCACTGGGAGCAGCGCCATCCCGATCACGCCGCGGCCAGCCGCATCGTCTACGAGGCGTCGTTCCTCGCCGGGTTGCGGAGCTATCGCCCCGATCTGGGCGCGGCGTTCCGTCCCTTCAAGCTCGCCTACACGCTGCCGGTCACGGAGCCGGTCGAGATCGTCCCCAGCTTCGTCGTCGACGTCACCGCGAAGTGGGAGACGAAGATGAAGGCGATCCGCGCCTTCGCCAGCCAGTTCGTCCGCGGCTCCGAGGAGAAGGTCGCCCTGCCCTTCGACCGCTTCCAGCACGCGGTCGAGACGGCGGGCCGGCGGGCCGGCCAGCGCATCGGCGTCGACTACGGCGAAGGGTTCGTGACCCGCGAGCCGATGCAGGTGGACGACCTGCTCGGGCTCCGCGGTCCGTCGTTTTAACGGATGCGGCGCGCTCCGCTACGCGCTCGGCATCATCGAGCCTGCTCACGATCTTGCCCCGTGACGAAATCGGCAGACGCCGACGGTGAACCCCGCGAACAGCGACAGCTTCGGGGCCCCGTGGCTCACGCCGACGTCCACGCCGGCATCCAGGACGAGGCGTGCCGACGCGCTTCAGCAGACCGAGCTTGAGCAGGAAGGCTCCATGACCGCTCTCCTCCGTCTCGCCCATCGCTGTGTTGAACGCCGGACTCCAGCTCCATCACGCCGAACCGAGTGGTCAGAGCCGGCGTGGCGAAGATCGGGCGGTTCGGGTTGAAGCGTCTGACATTGACGCCGCCCTCGCTTGACGCTTCCCGGAGGCGGGCGCGATACTGCCGGGCGGACGTTCAGTTTCCCATCTCCCCTGCCTTCGGAGGACGTCATGACCAAGATCGCACGCGGCCTCGCCGCTCTCGCCCTGCTCCTCGTCGTCCCTGCCGTGTGGGCCCAGTCCCAGGCGGTCAACGGCAGCATCGAGGGCGTCGTCACGGACACCACCGGCGCCGTCCTGCCGGGGGCCACCGTCACCGTGACCAACGTCGACACCGGCGCGCAGCGCGTGGTCCCGACCGACTCCTCCGGCTTCTACCGCGCGGTGCTGCTGCCGCTCGGCACGTACCGGGTGAAGGTGGAGCTGCCCAGCTTCAAGGCGATGGAGCGCACCGGCATCGGCCTCAGCGCGGGCCAGACCGCGGTCCTGAACTTCGCGCTCGAGGTCGGCGGCGTGCAGGAGGTCGTGTCGGTCAGCGGTGAGGCCCCCGTCGCCGATCCGGGCAAGATCGCGCTCGGCCGGGTCATCACCGCGAACGAGGTGAAGAACCTGCCTCTCGTCTCGCGCAACCCGTACAACTTCGCGTTCCTCCAGGCCAACGTCACGGGCTACGAGAACACGGAGTTCGGCGTCCCCCGGATCAACGCCAACGGGACGCAGATGCACACGAACTTCCAGCTCGATGGCAACACCAACACGCAGAAGGACCGGGCGGGCCTGCGCCTGCTGCCCGTCTCGGAGGTGGTCGTGCGGGAGGTCCAGGTCATCACCAGCGGTTTCGCGCCCGAGTTCGGACAGACGACGGGGATGGTCTACAACGCGGTGACGCCCTCGGGTACCAACGCCGTCCAGGGTTCCGTGGGCTACCGCTACCGGCGCGCCGGCCTCACGCAGCGGCCGTTCTTCCTCGCCCCCACCGCGCGGAAGCCGGACAACAACCTCGACGACATCACGGCCACGCTGGGTGGTCCGCTCGTGCGGGACAAGTGGCACTACTACCTGGGTTACGAATACGTCAATCAGGACCTGCGCGACGCCACCAAGGTCATCGCGCCCGTGACCGTCAACAGCGCGCCCGCCCTCGGCCTCTCGCCCGCCGCCGTGGCCGACGGCATCATCCCGACCAAGCAGAACGTCAGCTTCTTCATCGCCAAGACCGACTACGACCTCGGTCCGACCAACAAGCTGACGGGGCGCTATTTCTTCTTCAAGAACCATTCGCCGTTCAACATCGGCGGCGACCTCAACACCCGCGAGCGCGGCACCGACTTCAACGACCGGATGGACTCGGCCGCGGTCCAGCTCGTCTCCTCCCTCGGCTCCGACCGGCTCAACGAGCTGCGGCTGCAGTTCGCGCGGCGCCACCAGTTCCGGACCGCCAGCGACGGCGCCGGCGTCGGTCCCGCCATCATCGTGAACGGCGTCGCGAACTTCGGATCGCCGCTGGACGGAACCCAGAGCCTGGGCTTCGACTTCAACCAGAAGATCTGGCAGGTCGTCGACAACTTCACCTGGCTGCGGGGGAGCCACAGCTTCAAGGCGGGGGCCAACCTGCAGTTCATCAACGACGACCGCATCAACACGCTGCGGCAGATCTACACGTTCCGCGACATCGCGTCCTACCTCGCGGCCAGGAACGGGACGAACCGGCTCGGCTACCTCAGCTTCCAGCAGGACCTGGGCGACCCCACGGTCTCCTACGACTCCGGCTTCTTCGGCTTCTTCGTCCAGGACGACTTCCGCATCGGCCCGTCCTTCAAGCTGCTCTACGGCGTGCGCTACGACCTGTTCCGCATCCCGGACTCGCGGCCGTACGCGGCGAACCCGCTCTCGCAGGGCTTCAAGAAGGACAAGAACAACCTCGCCCCCCGGGCGGGCTTCTCGTGGACCCTCGACAAGGATGCGAAGACGGTCCTGCGCGCGTCGTCGGGGATCATGTACGAGCCGCCGCTGCTGAACTTCTACGAGGACGCCATCCTCCGGAACGGCGACCCGAAGTCGTTCACCACGACCCTGAGCCCGACGAGCGCGGGGGCGCCGGCCTTCCCGGGCAATCTCTCCGACCGGCCCGCCGGCTTCACGCTTCCCACCCAGAGCATCGTGGCGATCGCCGGCGACTTCTCGACGCAGTACACCATCCTCACCAACGTGCAGCTCGAGCGGGCGCTCACGAACGACCTCGCGATCAGCGTGGGCTACGTCAACTCGCTGGGTCGCAACCTGCCGGTGCTCGTCAACACCAACCTGGTCCCGACCGGGGCGACGCTCGCCGACGGCCGCCCCGTCTACTCGACGGCGGTCAACGCCCAGACGCGGGTGAACCCCGCCTTCAACCAGACCGACACGTTCGAGTCGATCGCCCGCGCCACCTACAACGCGCTCACCGTGATGCTCAACAAGCGGATGAGCCACGGCATCCAGATGCAGGTCTCGTACACGCTGGCGAAGGGAGAGGACGACTCGCCGCTCACCGGCACCTACGTCGTGGGCAGCGGCGACGACCGGCTCTCGGACCCGTCGAACCTGGATCGCGACAAGGGCGTGTCGCCGTTCAACCAGACCCACACCTTCATCCTCAGCACGGTCATCGCGCCCAAGGTCGAAGGCGACGGCTTCGGCGCGACCCTCCTCAACAACAACCAGCTCGGCCTCATCGTGCAGGCCAACAGCGGGCTGCCCTTCAACATCCGGGCGAACCAGGACCTGAACAAGGACGGACTCTCGAACGACCGGCCTCTCGGCATCGACCGCAACACCGGGCGCCTGGGCCGCGTCTTCAACGTGGACGGCCGCTACTCCCGGTTCGTGCCGATGGGCCGCGTGCGGGCCGAGCTGTTCGCCGAGGCGAAGAACCTCTTCAACACGAAGAACGTGGCCACCGTGAACCGGGTCGTGGTCGTCGATGGGGCCGGGAACCTCCTGAGCCCCCTGCCCTCGCCGTTCCCGGGCACCGGGGGGTACCAGCAGCGGCAGTTCCAGCTGGGGGCGAAGGTGAGTTTTTGAGCAATCCGCCGCTCGCTGCTCAGTGGCCCCGACATTGACCGCAAGATTCGGATGGATTCGGGGCCGCCGCCTGCGTAATCTCTAGGGCGGAGGTGAGCCGTGAGCCCCGAGGCACAGAACGATGAACGCCGGTGGCGGGCGGTGATGGCCCGGGACGCGGGCTTCGACGGAGCGATGGTCTTCGCCGTGCGCTCTACCGGGATCTACTGCCGTCCCTCGTGCCCCGCCCGCCGGCCTCGCCGGCAAAACGTGGTGTTCTTTCCGCGGCCCGAGGCGGCGGAGGGCGCGGGCTTCAGGGCCTGCCGCCGGTGCCGGCCGAAGGGTCCTTCGCCGGCGCAGGCGCGGGCGGCATGGGTGGAGGACGCGTGCCGTCGGCTGGCGGCGCAGGAGGAGGGCCGCCTGCGTCTCGCCGACCTCGGGGCCGAGCTCGGCGTGAGCCCGCACCACCTCCAGCGCACGTTCAAGCAGCTCATGGGCATCACGCCGCGGCAGTACGCGGACGCGGTACGGCTCGGAGTCTTCCGGGCGCATCTGAGGAAGGGGGCAGACGTGACGGCAGCGGTCTACGACGCCGGTTACGGATCGAGCAGCAGGGCGTACGAAGGCGCCTCGGCGCGGCTCGGCATGACGCCGGGCGCCTACCGGAAGGGCGGGCGGGGAATGCGCATCGCCTACACGATCGTCGCCTCGCCGCTCGGAAGGCTGCTGGTGGCCGCCACCGACCGCGGCATCTCGGCGGTGTGCCTGGGCGACGCGGACACGCCGCTCGCGGCCGCGCTGCGCGAGGAATATCCCGCGGCGGAGCTGCGCAGGGACGACGCGGGGTTGAAGACGTGGGTGGCGAGCATCCTCCAGCGCATGGAAGGCCGCGCGCCGGCCGCGGCGCTGCCCGTGGACCTCCGTGCCACCGCCTTCCAGCGCCGGGTGTGGGAAGAGCTGAAGGCGATCCCCCGCGGCCAGACGCGCTCCTACGGCGAGATCGCGCGCCGCATCGGCCAGCCGACCGCAGCTCGCGCGGTCGCTCGTGCGTGCGCGACGAACCCGGTGGCGCTGGTCATCCCGTGCCACCGCGTGGTGGGCGGCGACGGGAGCGTCGCCGGGTACCGCTGGGGCGTGGAGCGGAAACGCCGCCTGCTGGAGCGCGAGGCGGCCGCGAACAAGCGCACGCGAAGCATCGACAAGCACTGAACAAAGGCCGCGAGCGTAGCGCGATTGCTGCGCGCCCAGCGCACCCCCCAGCTCAATGATGACGCCGGCGCCGCCGGCGCTCGGCCTGGTGCGCGGCCACGACGCGGTCCACGAACTCGCCGGACAGGCCGAGCGAGTTCCGATACTCCAGCGCGGAGGCCAGGCGCCGGGGGCTGAGCCGGCGCCGGACCTCGGGATGCGCGGCCACCGCCTTGCGGAAGGCCACCTTGCGCGCGAGCGCGTCGCGCGAGATCTCCAGCACGAGCGTGTGGGCGCGGTCGCGGCCGATCTTCTCGGCGAGCGCCATCATCACCGCCTCGGAGAGGACGACGCCGCCGCTGCGCTCCAGGTTGCGCAGCATGTTCGGCGGCTTGACCACCAGGCTGCCCAGCAGCCGCTTGGTCAGCACGAGTTGGCAGCCGATGAGCAGGCACACCTCGGAGGCGAATGACCAGGCGGTCTCGCCCTGGCGATGGTCGTCTTCCCATTCCGTGTGGACGTAATCCAGGATCGGCCCCGCCCTCGCGCGGAGAAGCCGGCCCAGCAGCACCACCGATCCCGAGGCCACCGGGTTCAGCTTGTGAGGCATGGCCGAGCTGCCGACCTTGCCCTCCACGAACTCCGTCACCTCGTCAATGTCGGTCTGCTGCAGGTTGTAGATGTTCTGCCCGATCTTGCCGAGGGTGCCGGAGAGCATCGCGAGGAGGAGGAAGAACTCGGCGAAGCGGTCGCCGGCGGTCTTGGTGGGCACCGTGGGCACGCCCAGGCCGAGGCGGCGCATCAGCCGGTCCTGTACACGCAGGCCCTTCCGGCCCAGGGCGGCCAGCGTGCCGACCGCGCCCCCGAACTCCCCCACCAGGACGCGGCCGCGGCTCTCGAGCAGGCGGTCGCGCTGGCGCATCAGCTCGTCGAGCCACACCGCCACCTTGTAGCCGAACGTGATCGGCAGGGCATGCTGGCCGTGGGTACGTCCGGCCATGATCGTCTCGCGATGGCGGACGGCGAGGGTGGCCAGGATCTCGGCGATCGCGTCGATCTCGGCCAGCACCACCGCGTAGCTGTCCTTGATCTGGAGCGCGGTGCCCGTGTCCATGATGTTCTTGCTGGTGGCGCCCCAGTGCACCCAGCGGGCGCTGGCCGGACGGAGGACGCGCCGCAGCGCGTCGACCAGCGGCATCACGGGGTTCCAGCTCGCGTCGAAGTCCCGCTTCATGGCGGGCAGGTCGAGCAGCTCGACCCGCGCCCGGCGCGCGATCTCGCGCGCGGCCGACCGGGGCACGACGTGGAGGTCGGCCTCCACCGCGGCGAGAGCGGCCTCCACGTCCAGCCAGCGCTGGATCATGGCCCGGTCCTCCCAGATCGCGCGCATGGCCGCCGAGCCATAGCGGTCCTTGAGGTAGAACGAGTCGAAGGCGGTGGACGGCATTACTCCCTCGCGGGCGCCGGGCGGCGGAGCGCGGTGAGCGCGAGCCCGGCCAGGAAGACGGCGCTGGCTCCGACGACGTTGTACCAGAGGAAGTGGACCTTCGTCGTCTGGGCCACCACGGCGACGGTGCCCATCCCGATCATCAGGCCGTAGAACGCGCCCGCGGGCGAGGCGCGGGGCGTCAGGACGGCGAGGGCGAACACGCCGAGGATGGAGCCGTAGAAGTACGACCCGAAGCGGTTCACGACCTCGATCGCGGAGCCCAGTTTGCCGGCCTGGAGGGCCACCAGGCACGCGAACCCACCCCAGAAGACGGTGGCCAGCCGCGAGACGAGCAGGTCGTGGGCGTCGCTGCCGCCCCTGTTCACGAAGCGCTTGTAGAAGTCCACCATCGTCGCGCTCGCGAGCGCGTTCATCTCCCCCGAGAGCGCGGACATGGCGGCGGCGAAGATCACCGCGATCACCAGGCCGACCAGCCCGCGGGGCAGGTTGCCCAGGATGTAGGTCGGGAAGATGTAGTTGGTGTCGTTGTAGCGCTGACCGCCGTTGATCTTCTCCACGAGGGCGATCGCCTGCGTCCGCGCCGAGTCCAGCTCGGTGCTCGCGGCCAGGTAGCGGCCGGCCCGGTCCCTCTCGCCACGCCGGAACGCCTCGGCCGCCTCTCGCCGCGCGGACAGCGCGGCCTCGTACCGCGCCTTCACCCCGGCCAGCTCCGCCGGCGCCGCCTCTTCCAGCTTCCGCATCTCGACCGAGTTCCACAGGAGCGGCGGCGTGTGGAAGTGGTAGAAGACGAACACCAGCACGCCGGTGAGCAGGATCAGGAACTGCATCGGCACCTTGAGGAACGCGTTGAAGAGCAGCGACAGCCGGCTCTGGGTCAGGCTGCTCCCCGAGAGGTAGCGCTGGACCTGGCTCTGGTCGCACCCGAAGTACGACAGCATCAGGAAGAAGCCCCCGATGAGCCCGCCCCACAGCGTGTAGGGCTCGCGCAGGCTGGGCGAGGGGTTGATGATGCGGAGCCGGCCGCTGGTCTGGGCCAGGGCGAGCGCGTCGCGCAGCTCCATGCCCTCGGGCAGCTTGGAGATCGCGATCCCGAAGCAGAGGAAGATCCCGAACCAGATCACCGCCATCTGCACGACGTCCGTCCAGATCACGGACTTGTTGCCCCCGTAGCCGACGTACACGATCGTGCCGCCGGCCATGAGCAGGATGGTACCCGCCTCGCTCCATCCCAGGATCACCGAGAGCACCAGCGACGGAGCGTAGAGCGTGACGCCCATGGAGAGCCCGCGCGACATCAGGAAGAGCAGGCTCGTCAGCGTGCGGGTCCGCGAGTCGAAGCGCTTCTCGAGGTACTCGTAGGCCGTGATGACCCGCGCCCGGTAGAAGAAGGGGACGACGGTGAGGCACAGCGTCACCATCGCGAAGGGCAGGCCGAAGTAGAAGACGAGGAAGCGCATCCCGTCGGTGTAGGCCTGGCCCGTGGTGCCCACGAAGGTGATCGCGCTGATCTGGGTCGCCATGACCGAGAGGCCGACCGCCCACCAGCGCATCCGGCGCCCGGCGAGGAAGAAGTCGTCGATGCGGCGGTTGCCCCGTCCCGCCCACAGCCCGAACGAGACGATCGCGACGAGATAGCCGACGAGGACGACCCAGTCGAGCCGGTCCACCTCAGTAGGTCCAGCGCTGGAAGAGGGCGACGAGCCCCATGACGATCAGGGCCCAGGCGACCACCGCCGTGTAGATCGCGCGCCAGGATCCGAAGATCGGCACCGGATCGGCGTCGTCCGGCTGGGGCGAGCGTCCGGTCGGGGCGTCCATGCGGGCGCGCCATTATGCCGTGAACTCCGGGGCCGCGCGCGGCCTTGACACTCCGGGTAGGCGGCCCGAGAATCCTGCGAAGAAAGAATCGTTATGAAGATGCCGGAGCGAGGACGCGGAGTTCAGGCGCCCGAAGGGCGCCGCGTTTGAATCGATGATTACCGGCTTCAACACCGACGTCAAGTACAAGGGCGTCGTGTATCACGTCCAGACCGAGGACAAGGGGACGGCCAATCCCCTCATCGAGACGCTCATCTACAAAGGCGGCGAGATCCTCGGCTCGCGGCGCCTGCCCTACGCGGACCTGGTGATCCGGGGGGACGAGGCGGCCATCACGAAGCTGATGGAAGACCAGCACAAGGGGATGATCATGGAGGTCAAGCGGGGACGCTTCGACCTTGCGAACGATCGGACCGTGATGGAAGACCTCTCCCTCGACGACCTGGTTCTCGCCTATCTCGCGGCTCGGGCGGCCGGCGCCAAGTAGTCTCGGAATGACCGAACCCGCGGGGATCCAGGTTTCCGTGAACGGGGAGACGTTGCGGGTGCCGTCCGGCGCGACCGTGGCCGACGTCCTGCGTCAGCTCTCGCTGGACCGGGCGCGGGTGGCGGTCGAGCACAACCTGCGCGTCGTCCCCCGCGCCGAGCACGCCTCGCTGCGCCTGAACCACGGCGACCGACTCGAGATCGTGACCTTCGTGGGGGGCGGCTAGGAGGACGGGCGGCCGCTGCGTGCTACCATCGGTGGCATGAGCGGCGATCCTCTCATCCTGGCCGGACGCGAGTTCCGCTCGCGCCTCATCGTCGGCACCGGCAAGTACCCGAGCTTCCAGGTCATGAAGGACGCCCACGAGGCGTCCGGCGCCGAGATGGTGACGGTGGCGGTCCGCCGCGTCGACCTGAAGAGCCGCGGACCCGAGAACCTGCTCGACCACATCGACACGCGCCGGCTGTTCATCCTTCCCAACACCGCCGCGTGCTACACCGCCGACGAGGCGGTGCGCACCGCGCGCCTCGGCCGCGAGGCCGGGCTGAGCAACTGGGTCAAGCTCGAGGTGATCGGGGACGAGAAGACGCTCTATCCCGACACCGAGGGCCTGCTCGCGGCCACCCGCATCCTCGTCAAGGAAGGCTTCATCGTCCTGCCCTACACCACCGACGACGTGGTGGTCGCCAAGAAGCTGCAGGACGCCGGAGCCGCGGCGGTTATGCCGCTGGGCGCGCCGATAGGCAGCGGGCTCGGCATCCAGGACCGGGTCAACATCCAGCTCGTCCGGGAGGCGGTGAAGGTGCCGGTGATCGTCGACGCCGGGGTGGGGACCGCGTCCGACGCGGCGATCGCGATGGAGCTCGGAGCCGACGGCGTCCTCATGAACACGGCCATCGCCCTCGCGCGCGAGCCCGTGCGTATGGCCTCGGCGATGAAGAAGGCGGTGGAGGCGGGGCGGGAGGCCTTCCTGGCCGGGCGCATCCCGCGCAAGATGTACGCCTCGGCCTCCTCGCCCCCCGAAGGCGTGGTCGGGCGCTAGCCGCTTGGACGACGCCGGCGACCTGGAAGGCCTCCGCCGCAAGCTCGAGGAGCACGAGAAGGCCTACGCGGCCCTGCTCGATGCGTTGGACAGCCTCGCCCGCTTCCGCCTCCCCGCCGAGCAGCTCCCCGAGATGCACCTGCAGATGGAGCGCCTCAACGAGCTCTGGGAGCGCGCGCTGCCTCCGCTCTCGCGCGGGCTGAACTGGGGGCTGCCTCGCATCGTGTGGAACGTGATGGAGCCGGCGCTCGACCACCAGCGCGACTTCAACTCCGTCCTCGTCCAGATCCTGAACGGCTACTTCGACGAGACCGCCCGGCTCAATGCCCATCTGCGCGAGGTGGTGGGTACCCTTGTCCGCTACCTGCAGCGGATCCTTCCCCTCGTCGATGCCCGCGACCGGATGGCGACGGGGCTCGCCACCACCCGCGCCGAGCTGGTGCTGGAGGCGTTCGATCGCCGGCAGGAGTCTCTCGCGCGCCGGCTCGAGGGGCTGATGGCCCTGCGGGACCGTCTGGAGGCGGTCTCGGCCGAGGTGCGCGGCGTGCGGGACACGCTGGCCGCCGGCGCTCCGCCGCCGCCGGTGGCCGCGGCCGCGGTGCGCGCCGCCGACGATTCAGGCTACGCGGCCTTCGAGAGCCGCTTCCGGGGCCGGCCCGACGAGCTGCGCGAGCGCCTCGCGTCCTACGTCGTCCTCTTCGAGGGCCTCGCGCCCGTGGCCGACCTCGGGTGTGGCCGCGGCGAGTTCCTCGAGCTGCTGAAGGCCCGGGGCATCGCCGCTCAGGGCGTGGAGGCGAGCGCCCACGCGGCGGCGGAGTGCCGAGCGCGCGGCCTCGACGTGAGCGAGGGCGACCTCGTGTCGTTCCTGCGCTCCCGACCCGGCGCCTCTCTCGGCGGCATCTTCGCGGCCCAGGTCGCCGAGCACCTGCCGCCCGCCGCCCTCCAGGCGCTGCTGCGCGAGGCGCATCGCGTCCTCCGTCCCGGCGGCCTGCTGGCGCTCGAGACCGTGAACCCGCGCTCCGTGGTGGGCCTGCTCGAAGTCTTCAACCGCGACCTCACCCACGAGAAGCCGCTCCACCCCGACACGCTGAGCTTCCTGGCCGCGGCGGCCGGCTTCACCGACGTGCGGGTCGAGCTGCGGTCGCCGGTGGAGCCCGCGGCGCGCCTCCAGCCCGTTCCGGCCGAGGGGCTTCCCCCCCGCGCCGCGGCGGTCATGAACGAGAACGTCACTCGCTTGAACGATCTGCTCTACGCGCCGCAGGAGTACGTCCTGTTCGCCCGCCGTTGAGCCGGATCGCCTTCGTCTCGCCGCTGCCGCCCGCGCGCACCGGCATCGCCGACTACTCGGCGGACGTGCTGGGCGTGCTCGCGCCCGGCCACGAGATCGACGTCTTCCACACTCAAGCCGAGGTGGACTCGTCCCGGGTGCCGTCCACGATCGGCCTGTACGCGGCCGCGGCGCTGATCGAGCGCCACCGGAATCGGGGCTACGACGCCGTGGTCTACCAGATGGGCAACGGGCCGGAGCACGATTTCCTCTACGACCTCCTGCCGCGGCTGCCCGGCCTCCTCGTCCTCCACGACCTCGTGCTCCATCACGCGCGAGCGCGGATGTTCCTCGACTCGCCCGCCGCGCGCGCCTACGCGCAGAGTCCCGCCGACCGCTCACGGCAGCAGGCGGCCCGGCCCGCCCTCGAGGCGTACCGCGCGGAGCTGGCCTACAGCTATCCCGATCGCGCGGAGCGCCTGTTCGAGGCGCAGCTCGGCACGGTGGGAACGCTGCTGCCCTACGCGTATCCCCTCTTCCGGCTCGCCGTCGAGGCCTCGCGGGTCGTCGCCGTGCACAACGAGTTCATGGCCGAGGCCGTGCGGGCCGACGTTGCCGACGCCAGCGTCGTTCGCGTCGCGATGCCGGTCACGGCGCCGGCCGTCGGCGCGGAGGAGGTCGCGACGCAGCGCGCGCGCCTCGGCTTCACTCCTGACGACTTCGTCGTGGGCACCTTCGGCCTGCTCACCCCCGAGAAGCGGATCGAGACCGTGGCCCGCGCCGTCGCGCGCGCGGCCGTCCACGTGCCCCGGATACGCCTCCTGCTCGTGGGCCCCCTGCCCGACCCGGGGGCGCTCTCGAGAAAGCTGGGGGCGCTCGGCGTCGCCGGGCGAACCGTGGTCACCGGGCGCGTGGAGTTCGCGGAGCTGGCCGCGCACATCGAGGCGGCGGACGTGGCGGTCCACCTCCGCTACCCCACCGCGCGCGAAACCTCGGCGGCGCTCCTGCGGCTGCTCGCCCAGGGCCGGCCCGTGATCCTGTCCGACCTCGAGCATCTGGCCGACGTTCCGGCCGAGGCCGTGGTGCGCGCCGATCCGACCGACGAAGAGGGTGCCGTCACCCGGGCCCTGCTCGCCCTCGCCGCCCGTCCCGAAGCTCGAGCGCGGCTCGCGGAGCGTGCGCGTGCGTTCGTTCGAGTCGAGCACGCGCCCGCGCGGTGCCGAGCCGATTACGACATGGCCCTGGCGCTGGCCGTCGCCCGGCCCGACCCGCCTCGCCGGCCCTGGCCCTCGCATTGGGCCGCTCTCCGCGGCTGAATCCGGCCCCGTCCTTCTTCAGCCGGCGGTGCTCGCGTGCGGACCAGACGGTCTTGGTGCGGGCCTCCGGACACGTTCGCTACGGCAGGATGGTGGCCGCGATGGATGCCGCTCGCAGCGCGGGCGCCGCCCGGATCGGAATCCCGGGCCTGCGGTGAAACGGCGCCGCTTGGCGGCCTGCGCCCGTTGTCCTATCTTCTGGGGACGATGCGCCCGGCCGCGGGGAAGATCGTCATCGCCGCCGCCTATTGCGTGGCGGTGGCCCTGTTCCTGGAAGGGGCCGCGCGGGCCGTCCTCTCCTCCGACGCGCTCTTTCGCCGCGTCGCCGGCAACGACGAGGCTTCGTGGCGCCTGCGGTGGGTCAAGCGGCAGAAGACGGGGCGCCGGATCTACTACGCTTTCGACGACTACCATCCCACCCGGGGCTGGGCCCTGCGCCCGAACCTCCGCGACGTGCCCGCCTTCGGGGGAAAGACGCTCAGCTCGAACTCGCGCGGCTTGCGGGGCGCGCGCGAGTATTCGCTGGTCAAACCGGCGGGCTTCAGCCGCATCGTGGTGCTCGGCGACTCGTTCACCTTCGGCGAAGACGTGGGCGACGACGAGACGTGGCCGCGCCGCCTGGAGGAGCTGATGCCGGGGACGGAGGTCCTGAACCTGGGCGTCCACGGCTACGGTCACGACCAGATGCTCCTGTACCTGCGGGAAGAGGGACTGAAGTATCGCCCCGACGTCGTGGTCGTGGGTTTCCTGCCCGACGACATGGAGCGCAACGTCGTCGCCTTCCGCGACTACGCCAAGCCGCGCTTCGTTCTGCGGGGCGGGCAGCTCGCGCTCAGGAACGTACCCGTGCCCTCACCCGACGACGTGCTCGCCCGCGAACCCTACCGGCTCAAGTTCCTCGACCTGCTCTCCATGCTGCGCGGTGATCTCCTCCGCCGGTCGGGACGCGAGCAGGAGGCGATGCGCGAGATCACGCTTCCGCTGCTCGACGAGATGAGCTCCGCCATCACCGCCGCGGGCGCGCGGGCCGCCTTCGCGTACCTGCCCGTCTACGGCGAGATCGACAAGGCCGATCCGGGGATGACGGGCCGCGAGCACTTCTTCTTCTCCTACTGGCGCCAGCACGGCATCCAGTCGATGTACCTGCGCCCGTACTTCCTCGAGAAGCTGCGGCGGGGAGCGGAGTTCAAGACGTACGGCCACTGGGGCGCCCTCGAGCACCAGACCGTCGCCGAAGGGGTGAAGGCCTACCTCGTCGAGAAGGGGCTGATAGTAAACGCGAATGCGCCGCGCCCCCCTTCGCACCCGAAATCGTAAAGCGCACGCCGAACACCCAGGTGGCGCTCTACTCGGCGATCTCACGGGATGCGGCCCAGGGCGGCGTCGAGCGCGGTCCGCAGGCCGAGCAGTAGCGCGAGCCCGAGCAGCACTCCCGCCGACACGCGCCCGACCGCGCCCCGGCGCGCGAGCGCGGCCAGGAGCAGGCCTTCCCCCGCCGTTACCGGAACCGCCGTGAAGTAGTGATGCTTGAGCAGCAGGTTGAAGAACAGGTCGGCGACGCTGAAGACCGGAAGGACGGCCGCCCAGGCCCCGAGGAGGGGCCACCCGCGGAGCGCCCGCGCGCGGGCCAGGCCGGCGATCCCGAGGATGGGTATGAGCACCGAGCCGTAGCTGTAGTTGAGCTTGTGCGGCAGGGTCAGGAGCCGCCGCAGCACCGGGGTTCCCCCTCCTTCGGGCGCGCCGGAGCCGTGAAGGATGCGAGGCATCGACTGGCTCAGGAAGGGCCAGGCCCAGTGCACGTAGTAAAGAAGGAAGGCGACGGCGGCCGCGGCCAGGCCCACGGCCGCGAGCGCCCGCGCCGTCGACGGCTCGGTGCGGACCACGAACGGCAACGCCGCGGCGACGGCGAAGGCGGCGAAGAGCAGGCCCGCGGTGTAGGCGAGAAAGCAGAAGCTGAGCAGCGCCACCGCGGTCAGCCACGTCCACGGCTGCGGCAGCCGGTCGAATCTCAGGATGAGATAGCCCATCGCGGCCGCCATTGCGAAGCAGCCCAGGATCGTCATCAGGTGGCCGAGGCCGAGAAGCTGGTAGAAGGGCACGAGGCCGGCGGCGAGAACCCCGGTCCACGCGCCGGCGGACGGGCCTCCCGCCGCCGTCGCCAGCGCCGACGCCACGAGCACGATCCCGGCCAGCCACATCGCCAAGACGAGCTTCACGGCCAGCGCGAACCACGGATCAGGAAGCGCCGCCAGCGGCGCGACCAGCGTGTGGAACAGGGCCGGATGGGGAACGATGATGTCGCCCCACTGCGCCTGCCGGCTCAGCATGCTGCCCGGATAGGGCAGGTAATAGAGAAGGAACCGCCCCTGCCAGATCTGCTCGGCGATCTGGCTGTGGAAGCCGAAGTGGCCGCCGCGATAGAGCGGGAAGGCCGTGGTCGTGAAGAAGGCCACGAAGCCCACCGCCGCGGCGCCGAGCGCGGCCGGAGGCGGCACGACCGCGCGTCCCCCTTCCCGCGCGACCGCGGCCACGCCGGCCAGCGCGGCGGCCAGCGCGCTGCCGAGGGCCGCGATGGCGCAGAACGTCGCGGCAAAGGGAATCGTCACCACCGGGTCGAGGGCCAGGGACAGAGCCTCCGCGGCCACGATGGCGAGCCCCGCCCCGAGACATGCCGATGGGGAGAGGCCGACGGCCCCCAGCGCCACCGCGACGAGGAGCGCGGCACCGATGACGAGCGCGAGCGTGCGCGCGGAGGGCCACGACGCGTCACGTTGGATGCGCACTCGATCGATCCGCAGGTCGGAGGAGTCGCTCCCGGCCGGAAACTCGAGGACGAGGCCCGCCCGCCAGCCCCACGGGGCGCGCGCCCGCAGCAGTGTCGTGGTCCAGCCCTCGCCGAGCACCGCCTCCGCTTCGCTACCGCCGGCCTGCGCGAGGGCCCACGAGCGCGGCTCCCCGCCGGCGGCCGCGGTGACCGCCACGCTCCAGTTGCCACTGCCGAAGTCGCGCAGGTCGAGAGCGGCCCCGCGCATCGCCTGCCGGAACGTCGCGCCCCCGGCAGAGTCGAACGCGCCGAGGTTCCGGGACAGCCCGCTTTCCCGGCCCGAGCCGACGTCGACGTCGAGCACGGGCCGCGCCCGATGCCCCACGCTCACCGCCACCGTCCCGGCCAGCACCAGCGCGAGCGCGGGCCACCGGAGCGCCAC
>Ga0070698_100000738_pt1 | contig 35178 bp, 47 predicted proteins | sample KBSK1502metaG_FD_65477 | JGI IMG/M metagenome (GOLD analysis project Ga0070698, IMG submission 65477) | Corn, switchgrass and miscanthus rhizosphere microbial communities from Kellogg Biological Station, Michigan, USA - KBS K1-50-2 metaG | ecosystem: Host-associated > Plants > Roots >... | reverse complement strand
AAGTCGACGAGGACATCAAGTCACCGCAGTTCGTTCCACTCGCGGATGTGGCCGACCTGGTCTGGCGCTCGTCCCGCGGCAAGGATAAAGCGAACCACTTCGCCGACATGGACGAGAAGGGCAAGGGTGCGTTCAAGAACAAGACGCTGATGGACTTGTTCGACGATGATCCGGACACATTGAATGCCACCACGTGGACGGACTTCTACGAAGCACTGGGTGTCGAGAAGGACGCGCATCGAGGCGCGCTGCCGATCCGGATGCGTGAGTTCTACGAAGCGATGGTCGGTTTCGCGGCGAACGCCGAGGTGGCGGAGTTTGTGTGTGCCGCCGGTTGTGCCGCGCACTATATCGGCGATGCCTGCCAACCGCTTCACGTCTCACACCTTCATCACGGCGCGAATGCATCGGACGAGGAGGTCCACGCTCAATACGAGACGACCATGGTCGGCCGCTTCCGTCAGGAGATCACGGACGACGTGACCGCGAAGGCGAAGAAGATCAAGAAGTCGCACCTGTTCAAGGGTGGCCAGAAATCGGCGGCACATGTTGTGAAGCTCATGCGAAAAACGCTCGAACACTTACCGCCGGAGGACATCCTTGATGTCTGGCGCGACGCCAAGGGGCGCACGAAGTACCAGGACATGTGGGACGCTCTCGGCGAGCGTACCACCGACGTCATGGCGCGAGGAGCCGAGGCGCTGGCGGTGTTCTGGGAGAGCGCGTGGAGTGAGGGACGCGCGAAGGCCGGAGCAAAGGCGCTGAAGAAGTCCGAGCTCGTCACCGTTTCGACGACGAAGCTGAAGGCACTCTACAACAACAAGAAGTTTCTCGAGTCCCGCTGGCTCCGTGAAATGGCGGGGGATCCGTAGAGAAGTTACGGCCCAATGCGCGCTGCGCCTGGCAGGGTCAGCGAACATGCATCCACTAACGCCTGGCACCCGTGCTGCACTACGTGGTTGGTGGGGTCAGCAACGACCAGGGGCAATGGTCGGACGAAGGCAGTGACCGCTACCGATTCTCCTCGCTGGCCGCCCGTCCCTCTCGTCGTTCCGCACTCATCTTATCGAGCCAGGCATTTGCGGCGTCCACGGAGTCGAAGACGTGAACGCTGGCTCCCTCAAAGTCAAAGAGCGTCGCGAGTTGTCGGGTCAGTCCGAAGGTCGCGGTACCGATACGCGCTACGATCGCGGTAAACGGGATCGGCTTCCGCGAAAGGTGAACGCGCGCCTGCTTGACTACCTGGATCACTTCATAAGACGCGACGTCGAGCTGCGCATCCGAGAGATCGAGGAGTTGATCGTAATCGTAGATGCCGTCTTTCACCCGCGCGGCAACGTACGACACCAGGTCGGTAACGCTAACTGCGCCCGAGCCGACCGCTCTGATCCGTTGGCGTCGATGATCGACGGAATACTGGAACGGCACTGTGTGAGTCTCGAGATCACCTTGCAGAGCCTCAAGATCGGCACATTCCGGCGCCAACGGTAGGCACTTTCGTTCGACCGCGCTGTGCTCATTACTCTGTGCGCGCCCGGCCCTCAGTGCCTCCGCTCCTGATCGGCCGTAAAACAGGTATACAGCCATGCCGAGTCCGAGCCAGACAACCAGCGCACCCATGTCTCCAGTGGGAGACTGGGCATCTGCACGAGTCACGTTAGGACGCCAACGATCGGCACGAGGGGCATCAGCGGCGTGCGGAACGGGCGGTCGGCATGTCACGTTTTGGGCGCTTGGCCTCCTGCGCTGCCGTGCTCACCGCATCGAAACCGAGTGGCGGGGAGCGTCCGGCGCTCATCCCGTCAATCCTGCCAATTCCGCAATCCTGTCACGCAATAATCCTGCTCTTGCGTTGCATTAGCGAGAGCCAGACTGACCCGCCGAGTCGGTCACGAGCCCGCGAAGACACGCCTCGTTCCGCTGCACACGGAAGTAGTTCACGAAGAACGGCTCACTCGTCGACATGATCGGCTGGACCGGCTTGAACGTTCCCGGGCAGCGCCCCTCGACGAAGTCGAGTTGGCGCGCCAAATAAAGCGCCTTGGATTTCCACAAAACAACAACCGACACGCTGTCGGCCAGGAGCCGTTCCGCGACGAAGCGACCCGGCTGCACGAACGCGCGCCTGTCCGTGAAAGGTTCCTCCGGCACGGCGATCGACGTACGACGTCCCGTCTTGAGGTAGATGCCGCCAGCCGCGTCAGCGAAAATGCGGTCGTCCGGCGACGTGTTGGCGAGCACCCAATCCACGATCTCCGCGTTGCGCTGCTGAAACAATCGACCAATGACGAGCGTGTCGCGCGCCAACGGATCGCGAAGCGCAACCAACATCTGGCGCGGAGTCGACTGCCACATGTACAGGGCAGCCAGCGCAGCCACGGTCAGCGATGCGCCGATCGCCCACCGCGGCGCACGGTCAAGCGCCCACCCCACACCGAACGCCGCGGCGAGTCCAGTGAACGGCAACGCGGCAACGATGAACCTGTCCTGCGTGAACGGCCAGAGCAGCACCAACGCAACTGTTGCCACGAGCGTCAGCACGAGCTCCGGTCGCCGGCGTCTCAAGAGCCAACACGCGAATGCGGCCGCGATTGCCGCGACAACGATCAGCAGCTGCACCTTCCGGGATTCCCATCCGACGAGAACACGCGCCGAGAGTGCGAAATACGCCGGGACATTAGTGACGATCGTGGTTTCGATGAAGCGAGCCATCGCGCCAAGGTCGCCTAACGGGATCCACGAGGTGTAAGGGAGCTGGTCTATCTGCGTGGCGCGGGGGCCAACCGCTACCTCTCGCGCGAGCCAGACACGCCACGCGAGGACCGGGACGAGCGATGCCGCCGCCGTGATCGCCGCGGCGCGCCACGTCGCCCGCCGACGCAACAACGCAATGAGAATCGCCGGAATCAGCACGATCGCTTGCGCGCGGAAGAGCACCGACGCCGCAAGGACGAGCCCGAGCCCGATCGCCGTCTTTGTCGTAGGCGGACGCCCCTCCTCGGCGCGACGACGGAGCGCGTCCGCGAGTATGAGCGCCGCGGCCCAGGTGAGCAGATACCACGGCTCGCTCACTGCACCGGCGTAGTAGCGAATGCTGCGCTCCAGGAGCACCGGAATGAGCACGAGCACGGCAGTCAGCACGCGGCCATTGCCGAGCGAGTAACGCGAGTACCAGCAAAGGAGGCCGGCACCCAGCGCGACCGCGCCGATGGTGAGCCAGAGCCCGAGCCAAAGCGTGCCATCGAGGGAGCCCGTGATACGCCACGCGAGCGCATAGACCAGCGGCACGCCCGGCGGGAACTTCTCGTGAACGGGCGCGCCCACCAGGTGAATCGAGTGGTAGCCCTGACCGGTGGCGATCGCCTTCGCCAACGACACGTAGACCACGTCGTCGTACATGGTGCCGAGCGATCGGACCGGGTCCGGGCGGAGCGCGACGTAAACGCACAACACGAGCAGGGCGGCGACCACTGCTTCGAGAAGGAGGCGCCGACGAGAAGGCGCCTCGCGCGCGTCGACGAGTCCAGACTCTGACTCGGCCGTGTCGCCGGTGGGGTGTGTCATGACGATGGAGTGTAGAACGGCGTCGGACCCCGACTACAAGGGTCCAAGCGTACAGACACTATCGTGTTTCCTCTGAAGGACGTCCCGGTCGTAAGTGGTGACACGACAACGTGCTGCGATACGGCATAACGCATGCCTTATGAATGATCGAACGCAGGGCACTTCGCAGGAGGACCCTCATGAAAATCAGAATCGTCCGTTCGATGATGCTCGCCGGACTCGTCGCGCTTTCCGCGTGTGGGAACGACGCGTCGAAAATTGACGAACTCAGAAAAGACCTGATGCTCGCTTCTGGCGCGTATCCGTATCAGCCATACATGAGTCCACTCGAGCAAGGTTCCGGTTACGCGCCCCGTTACCAGCCGCAACCTTATATGAACGGCGGAAACAACCCAGTCAACGCGCGGTCGACGCCAGTGGAACGGCGCGCGCCGGTTTACGCCAGCACGACCAGCCGCGCTCCAGCAACGCGAGTCGTGAAAAACACCAAGCGTGACGCGATCATCGGGGCAGCGGCGGGCGCGGCGATTGGCGCCGTCGTCAGCGGAGACAGGGTGAAGGGTGCAGTCATCGGCGCCGCCGCCGGCGGCATTATCGGGGCCGTGATCGGCAACAACGTCGACAAGAAGCGCGTCCCGATCCCGTAGACCTTCAAACGAAACCCTCAGAGAAGACGCCGCGGTCCACCGATCGTGGCGTCTTCATTTGGTGCGCCAGCCTCAGCCATTTCCCGTACTGCTGACCCTGGCAGGTCGTTGTTGTGCGAAGTGCACACACTCGTGGCGGCGCGGCGTCTTGTCATTGGATTCCTGAATGGCAAACGCGCGGATATCGAGAGTTCATCGATCGAATTCTGGCGCAGTAATTGCCGCTCTGGACCGTGCATCGGTCGTCGTAGACCGAATGCCAAGCGCGGCGGGACGCTTAAAAAGGGAGGAACCGATGGAAACACCCAGGTCGATCACAATCGTGGATGAGACCACTCCAGGGGCACACCAGGGAGCCCGTGAATCAGAGAAGGAACGCCTAACGCGAGTCCGCCGGCGAACGCCTTCGGCCGCTCAGCGACAGGTGCGTTACGCTGATAGCGGGATTCCGGTAGTCGATGATCGCGTCCGACTCCCGTCCTTCACGGCAACATGTCCGCACGTTTGCGACACGATCATTCCGCTGAATGGGGGCCGCTTCAACGTGGATCACTACCTGCGTGTACTGCGTGCAAAGGCGGAAATTGACGTGAGCGTTGCGATGGCGCTGACTGTGCGACCCCAGTGAATCTCGAAGCAGCAAGGGGGAATAGGACAAAAGGCGGGCCATCTGGCCCGCCTTTTGTTATTGCCCCTCCTGGGCTCGACCGCGAGCGCATTGCGCAAGACCGAGCCCGGAGGGTCTCGACCGCGCAGCAAGCGAACGGAGTGAGCGCAGCAAGTGACCGAGCCCGGGAGGGGCAAAAAAACGGCGGCCCGAAGGCCGCCGTTGCATTGCCCCTCCTGGGCTCGAACCAGGACTCTTCTGATCCAGAGTCGTTGGCCGCCTCAGGCGCCCCAGGGGAAGGTTGCGCCGGGAGCCGCCCGGTAACGCCAGTTCGCGACCTGGCACACACGAAAACGCACACGATTTCGCACCCGAATTCGCTCCCGAATTCGCTGCGCCTGCGGCCATCAGCCGGCGCCAAAGTGCGCGCGCCCTTCCCGCCATGGCGTTCAGGTCACCCCCACCCGCGAGGCAACTAATGCCCGTGCCAAAGAAAGTCCGCCGCTTTCTCGCCGATACCAAAACGACCCAGGCGATCGACCGGCTCGTCGCACGACACCGGGCGATGACCAACCAGGCCCACGAGGTTCGCGGCCGCGTGATCGCGTCCCTGCACTATGGCCAGCATGAGAAGCACCGGCAAGCGCAGAAGGAGCTCGAGGCGTTACAGGCCGACATGGCCGTCCTCGCTCGAGACATTCGCGCCAAGACCAACGCCTGGACTGCGAAGGCCGATGCGTACTGGAAGCTCCTGCAGTCCACCCCAATCGCGAGATCCTGACCATGCCCCCCAGCTTGATGAAAGCAGTGAAAGACCGACTCGTGTCGCCGTCCTCGCCAGCGGCGATCCGAGAGCGAATCGCCGAACTCGATACTGAAAAAGGCGCCCTCACTGGCGACCTCGATCAGCTCCGGCATCAACTCGGAGAGATTCTGGTCGATCGCCCGACCGAAGCCGCCGACCACCGAGCGCGACGTCGCAATCTCGAGGATCGGCTTGAAGAGGTCGACGCGATGCTCGAGGCGCTCCGGCGCCGTTTGGTCCAGGCGGAAGCCAGCGAACGCGAATCCGCATTCCAGACCGACGTGACCCGCTGGCGGGCACTCGGCGACGAGACGAGGCGCTGTGAGGTCGAGTACTCCCAAGCAGCTGACACCCTGACAGCTGTGCTGCGCCAGATGGCGACGCTTCATCGCGAAGGGAAGGACATCGAGCGCCGCGCAGAACAGGCCGGCCGTCGTGACGATCTGTTCGCCTCGAACCCACAACGGCCGGGATGTACTTCGAAGGGTCTCGAGCTGTTCGACGACGAATCCCTTCAGCGGATTCCGCGACTCGGGGAGAGCCATGGGTTCTTCTACAACGTCAAACCACCGACCGAGCGATAGGGAACGGCCATGAACTTCAACGCTGACGCCTACGTCCAGGCGCTCGAGGTGCCGTCCTTCACGGTCGGGAAGCGAACCTACCGCGGCCGCCTCATGTCCGCTCTCGAGTGGCAGGCCTTCGGGAGGCACTTCGAAGCGATGGAAGCGGGAGCACTGACCGACGACGAAAGTCGTGCCCTCGTCCGCGAATTCGTCGAGGCACTGTTCCCGGCGTCGGCGCCGCAGGTCACCCGTCACTTCTTCGGGCTGATCAAGCGTCCGTTGCCCCAGATCACGCCGGCGGACGTGTTCATGGCCATGCCGGTGCCTGTGCAGCTCGAGGCGCTCAAAAGTTTTGCACGGTGCCTGACGATGACGCTCCCGACGTCAGGCCTCGGCGCGGGGGACGGGAGCCGCGGGAGCGATCGGGGAAGCCGGCACCGTTCTGGCTCCTCGTCGCTCGTTTCGTAAAGACGTATGGCTATGCGGCGTTCGACAACGATCGCTGGCCCACACGGGACGGCGTCATTCCCTGGCGACTCTTCCTGCTGTATTGCCGCGCGCTCCCGAGAGTCGAGCTCCAGCAACAGCTGCGTGACATGCACGCGGTCCGGCTCGGATATGTCTCAGCGCGCGTCGCGAAGAAGGATGCGTTCACACTCAAGCACCAGATCAAGCGGCTCGAGCGCTTTGCGTCAGGCGAGGATCTCGAGGATGAAAAGGGCTGCCGCGCGCGTGACCAGGCGGACGACGACGACGACTAATCGCACCGTGAGGAACTGAGTCATGCCTCCAGGCAAGGAACCGCGCGTTTCGCTGATCATCGCCGCGAAGAACCTCACGGCACGAGTCTTCGGTGAGGTGCGCGCCGGCGCGAAGAAGGTGGCCGGCGAGATCAAGGGCGCCTTCTCTGGAATCAAAGGTGTCCTCGGTGCCATTGGGGTCGCCGCCGGCGGGTTCTCGCTCGGTCGATTCTTTTCCGGCGCTGTCCAGGAAGCTCGCGACGCGGAACGCGCGTCGATCGATCTCCGCGGATCCGTCGAAAACCTCGGGCTCTCCTACGACGCGCTCCAGCCGAAGCTCGATGCGACGATCGATCGGCTGTCAGATCTGGCGGGCAAGGACGACGAGGAAGTCTCCGATGCCCTGTCCAACCTGATCACCAAGACCGGCGATCTTGCGGGTTCGCTCGAGCAGCTCCCGCTCGTGCTGGGAATAGCGCGAAAAGAGAAGATCGCGCTCGCCGAGGCCTCGGACAAAGTGGCCAAGGTGATGAACGGGAACACAAAGGCCGCGCGCGAGCTGGGCATCACCACCAAAGACACGGGCGAAGCACTCTCGGAGCTGCACAAACGATACGGCAGCTTTGCAAAGGACGACAGCACGACGGGCATTCTCGAGCGCATCAAGAATGCCTGGAACAATGTGAAGGAAGCGGTGGGCGAGGCGATCTTCGGAAACGAAGGCGTTCGCAAGAGTCTCGCCGGCGTAGTGGAGAAGCTGCAGGACGCTGAGCGGTGGGTGAAGGAACACCGGGAGGAGTTGGGTCGCTTTGCTTCAGCGGTTGCGGCCGCGGGTGAGCGAATCCTCCAGCTGTTGGGCTTCCTCGCGCGCCTGGCCATCGGCGTCATTGGATTCCTCGGCCGGTATCGCGAGACAACGATGTTTGTGGGCGCGTCGGCTGCCGCCTGGTGGGGACTCTCCACGGTGGTCACCGCGCTTGGGATAACGAGCATTCCCGCGCTCATCGCCACGTTAGGGCGCCTCCGGCTGGCATTCCTCGCGCTCGCGACCAATCCCGTCGTGCTGGCGTTCACAGCGATCGCCACGGCGATCGGGCTCATCACCGTCAATGCCGGCAAGGCGCGCCGATCGCTGGATGATCTGCGCCTGGCGTCGATGCAGCTGTCCGATGTGCAGCTGATGGACCGCCTCTTTGCATCTGAGGACAAGCTCCGGAAAGCACCACTCGACGCCAGCGCGCGTGAGGAGCAACGTGTCCTTCTCGAGGAGATGGCACGGCGGTCGCGAGAGCGTGCGGCCATCGCCAACATCAACATTCCGAAAACGCCGCCACGTGGTGGTGGTGACGCCGACGCCAACCGGGAGCTCGAGCAGCGGATCCGGCTCCTGGGCGACGCGCTCGAGATGGAGCAGACGAGGGCGGCCGCACTGCGTGAGCTGTCGCGGATCCACTTGGAGCTCACCACGCGCCTCAACTCGGGGCGCATGGCGGAACAGCAACGGTTCGAAGTCGCGAAGGCGATTCACTCGATCGACGAGATCCGGGCCAAGGACCTCGAGCGACAACGGAAGCTCGAGGAGGAGCAGCTCGACCGCTTGCTGGCCATGACGGATCCTGAGCTCCTCAAGACGCAGCGCACGAAGGAGCAGGCGGAAGCACTCGTCACGCTGCACGAGTGGCAGCGAAAGGTGAACGAAGCGCTCAGGGCGGAGAACGATGCGATCGCCAGGGGGCTCGGGAATCTCGAGCGGAAGGTGCAGCTCGAGGAGCAGGCAGCGAAGATCGCCGAGCGGATCGGCACGGCGCCGAAGGTTGGAGTCACGCCATCGACGCCTCAAGCAGCGACGACACTAGATCACCTCACGAAAACGCGGCCGGATTTTGCGCCACCTCGGGTGGAGTCGGACGAACTCAAGCCCTTCCAGGAAGGACTGAGCAAGACGATCGATCTCACGCATGCCGCCATAGACGCTCAGAAGGAGTTCGGCGCAGCGGTCGCAGAAAGCGCCGGCGTTGGCTATGGCGCTCTTACCAGCACAGCGCTGTCAGCCTTCGAGGCCGTGGGCGCTGGACAGCAGCAAATGGGCATAGCGTTCGGGCAGGCGATTCGAGCAGGCGTCGTCGAGGCGGCTCGACATTTCGCGTCGCTTTACCTCGCGAAGGCACTGGCGGCGAAGGGCCTCGGACTCCTCGGCCACATCGGGGCGTTCGCCGCGGCCGCGGCATTCGCGACAGCGGCGGGTATGTTCGCAAGGATCGGTGGAGGTGGAGGCAGAGGAGGCGGAGGTGAAGGCGGAGGCGCTGGTGGCGGTGGCGGCCTGGGCTCAGTGTCGGGGCCCGATGGCGGAGGCGGGGTGCTCACCGTGCACCTGCCGTCCGGGATGAGCGTGTTCGATCCTAACAACGCGGTCATGGCGCGCGAGTGGAAGAAGATGTTCGAGGAACTCAGCGGCCGGCGCGTGATCCTGCAGGTTGGCCGATGACGATTGCCATGGCCGCCGGCTCGCCGGCGCCGTGCTTCACCTGGTGCGGCCGAACGTACATCGGCCGGATCCCGACGCCGGCGGAGCTCGAGGCTTTCGTTCCGCGGTTCGCATTGCTCGAGCAAAGACAGCTGCAAACGTCTGAGATCGCAGCGCTCTATCGCGACTTCCTCGAGCTGCTGTTTCCGGACACATCCGCGCGCATCGACGAGCTATTCTTCGGGCTGGTTAGGCGGATGGTCCCCGGAGAGTCGCCCGCGACGATCTTCCTCGAGGAGCTGCCTGACGCGGTCCAGGCAGCCGCCTTGCGAGGGTTTTGCCGGCAATTCCTAACGCGGTGAGCTTCCGTCGCGGAGCAGTTTTGCCATCCGCGCCGTTGCTCGTCTATCGGCGAGAACTCCTCGCTCAGATCCCTGGACTAGGAGGGAGGTAGCGACATGGCTGGGTCCGTCCGTATACTCTAGGCCCGTGAACACTCGCCGTAGCCGACCTCGATCCTTGCTCGCCGGCGTACTCGGCGGCCCGCTTTGACCCCTATGCGCCCGCCGCCGTGAAGGCTGACATTCTGAAGCGCCTCATACAGGCCCACGCCGACAACGACCAAGCCGCCTTCCGCAAAGCCGCGCTTCAACTCGCCGCGACTGAGGGAAGTGCCGGCCACACGCGCATTGCCAACGAGCTTCGCGAGATCATCGCGCGGCTCCCTCTTGCACCACGCGAGAGCCTGGGGTTCACGCGCGAATCTGCATCGATCGATATCGCTCAGCCACGCGGCGATCTCGCGGGGTTGCTCACCGGTGGCTTTCGGCAGGAGCGCCTTAAGGACGTCATCCTCTCCGACGAGACGCGGAGTCTTGTGATACGGCTCCTCCACGAGAATCGCCAGCGTCAGAATCTCGAGAACTGGGGGGTTGCTCCCCGGCGGAAGTTGCTGTTCTATGGCCCGCCTGGCTGCGGTAAGACGTTGACGGCAGGGGTCATCGCGGGAGAGCTCGGACTCCCGTTAATGACCGTGCGATTCGATGGTCTATTCTCCCGGTTTCTTGGTGCAACGGCCGGACACCTGAAGGTGATCTTTGACGAAATGCCGCGTCGCCCCGCGGTCTATCTCTTTGACGAGTTCGACGCACTAGCCAAGTCACGCGGTGACACACAGGACGTTGGGGAAATTCGTCGTGTCGTGACATCGTTCCTGCAGCTGACTGACGCGGATCGCAGTGGAAGCATCATCATCGCGGCAACGAACTTCGAGTCGTCGCTCGACCGTGCCGTATTCCGGCGCTTCGAGGCGTTGGCAGCATTCCCACTTCCGGCCGAGCCGCAACTTGAGCAGCTGATCCACCTCCGCCTGGCTGCTTTCGCGATCCCCGAACCACTAATCCGGACCCTGGCGTCGTCAGCGGTCGGTCTCAGTTTCGCCGACGCCGCGCGAGCATGTGATGACGCCATCCGTACGATGGTCCTCGAAGAACGGCGGACACTCGAGCCAGAGGATCTCGAGCGCGCATTCGCCACGGCAGTCCATCGCGGAGTCCGCACACCCGGGTAATTGCCAAACGCGGTTCATTTGGTGGGGGATGGATTGCGAGGATGGATACCCGGGCCTTAGTAGGCGGGTGTAGTTTCCTCCGAGAATGACTGCTCCCCGTCTTCCCTTCCTGACCGGTCGTGTGCTACGCGCGGACCCCTATTTGTCCACGCGGAGCCGGGATCACGCGCCTACGATCCCCAGGCGTGACGCCGACGTGCACCGCGAACTCCTGATGCGTCAGCTTGAGCAGGTCTGGCGGGATGTCGCGAAGCGCGGTTTTGATGACCGAGATCCGGCGGCAAGGAACGAGATCATCGCGATCAAGCCAAAGGAGGGTGAGGATCTCCCCGCGGAGAGCTACGGGGACGCGAGGTACGGGATGCGCGTGATCTCCAAGGACGAGGTGAGCGGAGTCGTTCTCATCGATGCATCTCGCCCCGACCTGCCCCACTTGCGTCACAAGATCGACGCGTACGGCGACGTCACGAAGGCGAGTGAGAAGACTGGCGAGCGGCGTGGCGCCGCTTCGCTGAATCCGATCGAGCAAGTCCACATCGCCACCTTAGACGAGTTAATGGGTCCGCGGCTCATGAGTGCGGTCCAGGCTGGAGCGCTGACCGAGACGGAAAGCCGCTGGTTCGAAATTGCATGTCGTGGCGGGCGTCGCGAGCGCACCCTGCATACGGAAACCTCCAGGCAGCAGGTAAGGCGGTTTCTCCAAAAGCTCAACAGGCCACCGCGTATCGCAGAGTTTCTAGCGACGCAGCAGATCGTCTTCTTTCTTCGATTGTCCCTGAGCGAAGTCCGTCAACTCATCGTGACCACGGACTGCGTGTACGAGCTCGATCTGGCGAGTCCAGACGTCCGCGACTGGCTTCACTTCACGCAACCTACACTCCCCACGCCCGACTTCCTCAACTTTTCTCTCACGCCACCGCGTGCCGACGCTGTGAGTGTCGTGCTGCTCGATACGGGCATAACGAGCGCGCATCCGATGTTGGCCAAAGCTGTGCTGCACGCGGCCAGTGTTGTTCCTGAGGACTCTTCACCCGCTGACGTCCACGGTCATGGGACCTGGATGGCAGGCGTCGCTCTCTACGACGATGTCGGTGCACTCGTGGATGCGAACGCCGGCTTCGCCGCGCACTGGTTGGAAAGTGTGAAAATACTCAGACAGGACCGCACCGGCAGCGCAGCTGACGATCGTCGAGATATTTGGCCGGTCCTATTCGAGCAAGCAATCGAGTCCGCCGAGCTTCAGGGCACCCGTCCTCGCGTGTTCGCGATGGCGATCACCGCTCCGCACGACAATCCAGGTTCCGCCACAACTTGGAGCCAAGCTGTCGACCAGCTGGCTTACAACGACGGCCGCGGTCGACTCATTTGCATAGCCACCGGCAACACTGATGTCCTCGATCCTGCGATCGCGCAGGCCTATCCGCAGCTGCATCTCACACAACTTCTCGAGGATCCTGCCCAGTCCGTGAACGCGCTGACCGTTGGAGCGTACACGGCCAAGGTTGTGCTCCCGCCTGACGAGTCATATGCGTCACTTCGACCACTTGCACCCGCGGGAGGCGTCGGTCCGTCTACTCGGAGTGGTTGTGACGAAGCGCCAGTGAAGCCTGACGTCGTCTTCGAAGGCGGCAATTTCGTCTTCGACAGTGACCGTGCGTACGGCAGCGAGCCGACACTTTCGACCCTGACGACCGGGCGCGATTTTCTTCGTGCGCCGCTCGCAATTCATCAGGATACCAGCGCCGCCACTGCGCACGCCGCTCGATTCGCTGCACAAGTGTGGGCGGCGAATCCCAACTTACGACCCGAAACAGTACGAGGTCTGATCGTTCACTCAGCGCGTTGGACCGAGCAGATGATGACGCAGCTGCCGAACCTCGATGAGCGCCTTCGTCTGTGCGGTTACGGGGTCCCCGATTTATCGGTGGCCACAGAGTGCCTTCGTTCGCGCGCGACGATCATCGTCGAGGATGAAATGCCCAACCTCATCATCGAGGAAGACGAGAAGGGTGAGGAGAAGCGCAAGCGGCTCGTGAAACTAGTTCGCATGCCGATTCCGGAGGCAATACTGTTGGCGGCACCGGATGAAATCGTGGAACTTACGGTGACGTTATCCTTCTTCGCCGAACCCAGCACGTTTCGTCGCAGGGAGATGCTGGGGCTCCAGCTGCGCTGGGACATGCAGGGGCCTGGCGAGAACGAAGCGCAATTCCTACAGCGCCTTAATCTCGTGGATCGACGGGAAGCCAGAAAGACGGACTCCTACTCTCCCGGACAGGGCTACAAGCAGTGGGATCTCCGGCTGCAGCGACGAAGCCGCAGCACGGTTCAGAGCGACCGGCTGGAGATCGCAGCATCGCTGCTGGCTGAATCAAAGCTGATCGCTATTTATCCGATTCTCGGATGGTGGGATGACCGCGCCGAGACCAAAGAGGAGTCACTCCCCTTCTCGCTGATCGTCTCGTTGCAGGTACCTAACGCGGACATCTATACGCCGATCGCTCAGGCGCTTCAGGCAGAGGTGGAGCTGCCGGCGACGTAAGGTTCATGGTGTTCTGGTACGCTGGTCAGGGCAGGTAGACGCCGAACGCCGCAAAGGCCGCTTTCACCGCGGAGTACGCCGGGCTGAGACTTGCGATGCTCTGAATCGAAGTCGCGAAACCCTGTGCGAGAGCGGTCACTTTGAGGCGGTTTGGCGTTGAAGCACGCAGCTCATCGCGCGTGTCTGTGACGACGGCTTGGAGTTCCGCACGAGCCTCCGTGTTGAGTTCGTGCGCCGCTGCGATCGCTGTGGCCAGCTGCTCCAACGCCACACCGAGCGTCTCGAGAGCGGGACCGCCGAAGCTCTGTGTGACATGAGCCGTTGCACCAGCTCCGGTTTGCACAGCGCCAACGGCAGCGTGGAAGTTGAATACGGGCTGCGCAGGCGCTGGCGCCCGCTGGTTCCGTAGCCTCTGGATAAGGAGATCAATCTCGGCATCGATGCGTTCCCGCTGTGCGATGGCTTCCTGTTCAAGTTCGATGGTTACGAAGGCATGCAGCTCCTGATTCAGAGCCTTCTCGAGATCCTTGGCGATCTCTTGATGATTCTGCGCTATGAATCGCCCCATGACGATCTTGAGCGAGTCCGCTGTCTCGGCATCAGCTGTCAGCCCGACCTCAGAAAGCACGCGCTGGAGGACTTCCCATCCCTTCTCGACGTGTTGGCGAAGACTCGATCGGGCGATCTCCGTCAGGGTTCGTTGCACGCCAGTTCCGACGCTTAGTCCTGAGCGGCCGAGTCTTTCCTTCCCGTCGGCAAACTGCCGGCTGAGATCCAGGCGCATATCTCTGATGTTCGAAGCAACGAGGCGCCAGAAGAGCCCTTCGGTGTCTCTCGAGATCACTGTGGCTCCCCTTTGTTAGCTCGGCCGGGTACGGTCGCTCTGATACGTCGTTCCAGCTTCTCGCGAAGGTCGGTCTCGTCCGCCCAGAAGATGAAGTTGTAGTGACTCACGTCGAAGTGGAGATCGCCGTCGTCGGCCGCTTTGCGCGTGCGGATCACCGGGATCCCTAGACCCATCGCGAAGCCGGCCTCGAAGTAGACGCCACCCTTCAACATTGTGAAGTCAGCGACCAGCAATCCGGAACGCTTGATCTCTGAGAGGATCACGTCGTCGATCAACCCGTTGTGCTCCCGAAGGCTCAGCACAACCGGCGTAAATCCGGTCGCCTCGAGCGCAGGGATGAATCCCTGATCCCGAGCGGCGTCGAGCGATCGATCGAACGCCATCGCGATGAAGGCTTGATTACTGAGCGTGCCAGTCGTTCGTAGTGCCTCGATCCTCTCCCAACCGCGCAGGGTGATTTCAATAGGCTGACCACGCTCCTGCGTAATAAGTCCCGATTGGCTCAACTGATACATGAGCCAGTTCGCCGTGCCAGCGTTTTCGACGGTCAGGAGGGGATAGTCAACCGCGTTGTTCCACTCGGTGTGACCGCGGAAACTTTGCGTTCGCGCGTGCAGTACGAGCAGGAGCCGATCCATAGCCTCCTGCGGCGTTCTTGGAACGCGGCCGACGGAGATGAGCGCCGGAAGCTCGTCAGTGACGAGGCGCAGCGGGGCGTTGTTGTCTGACGCCTGACGAGTCGCGGCGGAAAGGATGTAGCGCTTGGATACTATCGCGGGATCCTGCCGAACCATTACTTCTGCGAACCGATCGATCGAATAGCGACCGCACCGAGGGCACTCGATCCAAATGCTGTCGATCCGCTCCAGCTGTCGAACGTCGAACGGTTGCTCGCACAGCGGGCAGAGCGTTTCAGGACGAGGATCCTGAACCAGCGGGCCGAATTGACTCACTGGCTGCCGAACGTGGGATTCGATCGCTTCAGTGCAGCTGCCTCCCGGTTGCGAATGCGCCGGCACTCCACGCATTCCGTGAGAGCGGTGCCTCGGCCAGCGACACGCTCAGATTCCGGGATCTGGGAGCCTTCCGGGCACTCATCCTCGATATGGTACACGGTGTCGCCGGCGCGATAGTACGCGTATCCGAACGTCGGTGGTATCATCATGGCCTCCTTTCTTACCTCATGCGGCCGATGTCAGCTGCGAATCGGGTCAACTCGCGCCACCCCCACGCAGCGCGGCCGCTCTGCGATGCCCGGATCGGATAGTCGCGTAGCCCGCGCAGTGGATCGGTTATGGTGCCCCGCACCGTTGCGCTATCGCCCACGAGCGCGGCATAGAGTGTCATTCTGACGTTCGGGTCCTCGCGGATGCTCACCGGGCTCACCGTGACGAGCCCTGGCGACGTCGCGCTGACGAGCCATCCGGCACGCGTTGCCGCTTCCTGAATCCGCGTCAGGCCCTCGCCGCCGCTCGCGCCAACGAACACCGTGACGCTCGAAAGCGATTCGGGATTCAGTCCTGCAGCTGTCTGCATGGATGCGCAACCCGTGGCAGCCATGAGCGCGAGCACGAAGGCAGATCGAATCATGACCTCAAGTCCTATTCAGAATCATCTCCATGAACGGCAGGGACCGTGCCGCGGGGAACTAATTGACCGTTGGGACAGGGCACGCGGGAGGGACTGTTTTGGTAAACCTGCGGGCTCGTTCCGCAGCTCAGGACAGATCCCTTTTCGCGGCGTCGACGATGCCCTGGGATCTCGGTTCGTCGCTTGCACCGGCTGGCCCTCAGGTATTCCAGCGTGGGGGGGCCGACCGGCGATAGCGTCCGGTGAATCTGCGCCCGTCCTGGCTCTCAAGCACGATTAGCTCCAGATCCTCCGGCGTTACCGTACTGAACGTGATATCCCACGTTAGGCTCTGGCCCTCCGCAAGCGTCTGAGTGCCGCGGTCGTAGCGATCCGTTAACAGGTGTCGTGTCTTTCCGGTGCTCCGACGTTGGAACCAGATACGCTCGATCGAGAGGGGCCTTCGGCCGCGGTTGCGAGCATGTACGAGGAAGTACCGCTCACCAGGGAGCCGCACCTGCACTTCCGCACGGGCGGGATCATCAGGTGCAGCGAACAACTCGACGCTCGGGCGATCGCGTCGCGCCACATAGACGCTCAGCAGCAGACCGCTCAAGCCGACAATTCCGCCACCGATCGCGAGCACTGTCGTGAGACTCATTGGGGTCCCTTCACCACCTCGGACGGGTGAGATCCTCTGGCGTCGGCTTACGCTCGCGAAGCCGGGCGAGCCGCGCATCGGCCGTACGAAGACCCATGTCGAGGCAATTCAGAAGGGCGGCGGACGCCTTGGGCAGCGTCACCGGATTGAAATCAACATCGCTCTCGCGGTAATGCTGCTCGAGGTGCTGCAACACGTGCGTGACAGCGTGGAGCGCATTCTCGAGGTCATTGCGCGTGATCGCCGGTAACGGCTCCACGGCGTTCCCGAGGGCAACTTCGAGATCGAAGTGCGCGATTGTCTTCTGGCGATGCTGCCGCGCGTTGGCCGTCGCCTCGACGGCCGTCGCGACCAGTGTCTCGACTTCCGCGCGCAGGTCTGTATCCACGACCAGCTCTGGCAGCCGCTGAATCGTGAGATTGTGGAAGCGCCCGATCTCGGTCCGATCGGTGAGCTTCGAGAGCTGCAGCATCATGTCGTCCGCAATCACCCGGCGGAATGTTGCGAACAGGACAGGCGCAGCGCGATTCAGGACGTCGACGGCGCCTAGATCCCCGTAAAGCTCCGCAAAAAGTGTCCACCGGTGATGCAGCTCAGTCAGTGCCTCGCCCAAAGGCACATAGACCGCGGCGAGCTCCGAGCCCATCGCGGTGGTATACTCTGCGCGCGTCTCATCGGACCAGCGACGTGCCACCTATCTGGCTCTCCCGCGCCGTTTCCCTTCCCGCTCGAGCAGCTCGCCTGGCTCGCAGTCCAGGACGTCGCACATTGCCTCGAGGACCTGGCCGTCAAACGATTTCACACGGCCATGCATTCGGACGTACCGATAAGCGGCCGAAAGACTGATCCGGCCGCCTGACAGTCGCGCGAGGTGATAAGGCGTTACGCCCTTTTCCTCGAGGAGTTCGGGGATGCGAAGTCGCACGCCGGGATATTCGGCGAGTATGCGCGACTCTGCAATGTGCATGACCTGACATTATGCACGACCTTGCACTATTTCAAGAGCGCGCATAATGTGGCTCCCAGTCATCCTGGCAGCCGGAGGGTTGGACCATGACGAAAGACCTTCTCACGAAAACGACTACACAGGCGTTCGCCGTCTCATTCAATCGCCGACCGCACTCCGCGCATCCGCGCCGGGCGGTGGTGCGCCATGCAGTCGCCACGTGGCGATGGAGACATCCCGAGCTCCGCGGAGTGATCACGGAAAGCGGCCTGTGTGCTGCCATCGAGCGTGAACAGATCTACCTCTACCGCCACGGGCGGTCCAATCGGTTGATGGGCCGAGCGTTCGTGGTGCTCGGCCAGGTTTGCGTCATGATCCACGGGAAGCTTTCAGGTCTCGCCTGGCAGTACGTGCTCCTGCACGAGCTTGGGCACGTTGCGCTGCACATGGACCCGGAAGTTGCCGCAGCGATACGCGCCGAGAATCCATGCGACCCGTATCAGGGGGACGATGGCAATTGGTACTGGCCAGCCCCGACTGGCCCTCTCTATCGGCGACACGAGGCGGAGGCTGAGCTCTTCGCGGATCTGCTTCTGGGGGAGCGGCGAGAGGCCGCGCGTGCCGCGTTCGAAGCGTTCGACCCGTTCGACCAAGCACCTGACAATCCCGAAATCCCCGCGAAGCTCGGGCCGATCGCGCGCGAATCAGTTACGGCCAGTCAGCCAGCGCAGGATCTTTGATCGTGAGGAACGAGGACTCTCCTCTGTTCCCGACTGTGTGCCGCGCCCGAATCGCATCCCGTGAATCGTTGTCCCGAGTGTGGATTCCATTTTTACGACAGCGCCGACCATCGGACGGAGCACCGTCGGTATCACGACGAATCCCTCCACGGTGTGAAGGCAGACCCGAAGTCGGGCGAAGTCGTGCTTTGGACCACCGGAGCGGATCGAATTGTGCTCGTGACGGCACACTCTTCCGTGTGGCGACGTCGCCGTGCGTCGCGCGTCGCAAGCGTCGCGAACCGCGAGATGGGCTACGACTTCGGCATCTTCAGCACCCTCGAGCCACCGGACGAGCGCGATATTCACCTGTACCTCTACGGCCGCGAGTCGCGCTTTGTGGGCTTGGCTGTGCTCGAGCGCAGGACCGAGATCAATCGATGCTCGTGGTCCTCGCCGGAGCCGGGCGAGCCAGTTGCGACCGCGCCGCCGGGTCTATGGACAGTTGGATTCGTATGGACTCTGAAGGTCCATCGTCAGTCTGGAATTGCGAAGCGCCTTCTCGCCACGGCCATGTCCGATCTCGGCGTAACGACCGAGCGCATGGCCTGGTATCCGCCTCTGAGCGACGACGGCATGCTGCTGGTGCGGAAGCTTTGCCCCGAGGGATTCTTGATCGGCCACTGAGTATTAACGACGAGCGAACGTTAGGCGCGCACTTATGTGAGCCGCGAGAGCAAAGAATCCCTTCAGCGCCGGAGTCGCCCGCGTCTGGGGCCGTCCGAAACGGGTTCCGATCCGGGATTCTCGTAGCACCGTTTCAGCATCTCATAGTCCGAGGCGCTGAATGGTTGCCGGACTGGCGATGAAACGATCTCGCTTCTGGCACCGAGTATCACTCCTGGTTGCGTCCCCAGTTTCTGCGCCCGGGTGTCAGCTGCAGGGCGGTTCAGCAGTATCCGCTCACGGCGAACACCGCACTCAACAAAAGAGACTAACTCCTCGTTGGTCATCTCCTTCCAGGAGCGTTCGATCGCGCCGGCGAAGGGAGCATCCAGCAACGCTCCAATCACCCGTTCGACGATGAGCGTGACTCGGCGGATGTCGTGACCATGCTTTGCCTTCTCAGCACAAAGACGCGCGACGCTGCGCCACGCCCCTATGCGGTTGAGATGCCTGACCAGGTCGAGCAGCTCACGCATTCTCAGGGCAGCATTCCCTTCGATCCGCTCGAAGGGAAAGAGCACAATGGCCGTCGACGGCGGAAGGTTCCTCTCGTCGCTATACCCGAGCTGCCCTTTCACAAAGACGACTCGCTTGCGGCCAGCGTGGCGATACCGCTCAAGTTGTTGATCGGTCCATCCGTAATACTCGACGAGCAACTCGAGACCCGCTTTGGTGAGCACCGCTTCGTGGAGCCGGGCGCTGAGATCAGTCTCCTTCAGCTGGTGGAGGCTATTACTCAAGACGCTGAACGTGTCCGAGCGGAGACGTTTCCCTTGAGGCAAGCGTTCGCGGCGCCGAGGACGACCGCGGTGGAGTGGCTTAAGAGCAGGGTTCAACCGGCGCAGCTTGCCGAGGTGTTGCCGACAGACGGATCCGCCGACCAGGGCCCAGTTCACCTCATTCCAGCGACGCAGCACCACGTCAGCAGCAGTGCCGACTGTCGCAGGATCAACAACCTGAATCGAAAGCGCACCGCGTGTGCCAATGTGCATTATTTGCCATCATTTCGGGGTTTGCGTGCACAATTCAGCCTCACGATAATGCGCGCGTTCGGAGACGCATACAAGGAGATTCAATGCGACAGGATCTGATTCCCGTCCCGCGCGCGGCCATAGAGACCGGCATGACCGCCGAGAAGCTGCGGCGCCGAGTTCAAGCAGGTACCGTGGATGGCGCGATGATCGACGGTAAGTACTACGTCACTGAGGCCGCGCTCGAGCAGCTTCTACAGGCGAAGGTACCAGCGGTGTCGGCGCAGTGACCGGCCCCTTCGCGCCGCGGTCGCTCACCGCACGCGAAGTGAATGACGTGGCGCGCCTTTGCGACGGAATCCGTCGACGAGATCCCACGGGCGTCAGCCTGAGGACGAGCCAATTCCTGCGCCCCTTCGACGCGTCGGTTGGCCTTGAACTCCGACTGAGCTGCGCGCCAGTCGTCCTCGGTCCTTTCTACCCTTTGCTCCGCTCGCACGAGTTTTCGCGGGAGGCGACCATCTTGGCGGGAGAACTCGCGCTCGAGTTAGTCAGTCTCGCAAGATTGTGGGACGACCTCGCAGGCTTCCGCCCTGGGTTGACGCCATGGACCGCGACCTCGCTCGTCTTTCGATCGCTGGACCGGCCGAGGTCGCAATGGCTAACGAAGCGCCGGCCGGGTTGGCTTCGAGATATACCGGGGCCCGACGTGCGCGCGGCGCTGGAAGCCTCGTTAGGTCCAGTCGTCGACGCGCTGCGGCACGAAGCCATTGACGAACTCGTGCTCGTAAAAGGCGCTGCAAAGTGACGCAACTGCACTGGTGGCCCCACTCGCCGGAAGAATGGGAGAAGCGCTGTAACGGCCTCGGTTTCGAGGAACGAGGTGCGCTACTCCACGTGCTCAATCAGGCGTGGATGTATCGGGATCCAGTGTGCACGATTGCGGACACGATTGCCGAGTTTCAACAGCTGTTAGGGCCGCGGTGGAGGAAGCTGCTTCCCGTCATCCGAATGCACTTCATGGCCGATATCGAGCGCCCGGGGCGCCTGAGGTGCGACTGGCTCGCCGAGATCTATGCCAGGCAAAGCGAGGCGTACAACCTGCGCCGGAAGGCGGCTCAGGTCCGACACGACAAAGCGTACGCTGACCGTCAGACCACGGAACGGCAGAATCAGGAGGGCCTCTTTCCACCGAAGCGGAGACGATCGTCGAGCAGAGGCGCCCCGACCTCCATTGCACGTGCAATGCACGATGCTCAGCAGGATGCATTGCTGGCACAGAGTTTAGACAGTTCGAAAGAACTACGAACTGGGGCCGCTGTCGCTGTCGCGGCGAGCGCGCCAGCGGCCCAGATCGGAACACCCGCGGATAGCTGGGCAGGTCCCGACGTCGACAGCCTGCGGACCTGGGCCGGCGCCGACCCGAACGTCGAGCAGGCCGTGAGTGCCCGCAAGGCGGCGGCTATGGCGCTCGACAACGAAGCCAACCCACGGAAGCGCCTGACCCTGGAGCTCCTCGAACACTTCGAGCGCGACGCGTTGCGCGCCGTGTGGGCGCTGCATCACCCTGAGCTGGCCGACGCGGTTCGTTCCCCGATCGGTGCGATTGCGCCGCGGATTAGCGACGCTGGAGCGAGCACGCCGTGAGCCCCGTGTCGCCCCGAACCGACTCGGATCCGCGGATCCGTACGTCTGGCCCACGGGCCGGCCGCACAAGCGAACGTCGGCCCAGCGGTGCGGCCCGGAGAGGCCGCGGGTCCTCCCTCGGGGGGCGGGGTCACGGGGACCGGAGGCCGCAGTTGAGCTCTATACACACGCTCGTTTCTCGCTCGCGTTTCGTTTCGCTTTGACGATGAGAGCTGCGAAGGCGCGGATTCGAGGTAGCAAGCCGATCACCAGCGGCGTCCCCGTCGATGTCGTTGCCTCGATGTGCAACCTGACGCCGCGCCGAGTCCAGCAGCTCGTGGCTGAGGGCGTTCTACCGCGCCAACATCGTGGGAAATACAACCTGTCGGCATGCGTGAGTGCCTACATCACCTACCTGCAGCAGAACATCGACGCGGCGCACATGGAAGCGCAGGTTGACGATGCTGCAGTCACGCTCGAACGCACGCTAAAGCTGCGCATTCACCGACGCCGAATGGAACTCAAGCTCAGTCGCGAGTCGAGCAGCATCATAAGTGCTGACTTAGCACGCGCTGAGCTTCAGCGATATCACAAGATGGTTCGCAGAGTGCTGCTCACCGTTCCGAGTCGTTACGCCGATACGCTTCCAGCCCCGCTTCTAGAGGAGCTTATCTCCAACATCGTTCGGGATGCTGGTCTCGACGCTGAGGATCTGTACTCCGAGTTGCAGCCCTGGGGCGCACATCGCGATGCGGTGCATGGTGACGCCGTCGTCGACTCGGGATTCGTCGCATGAGTGCCTTTTCTTACTTCGTCGTAATGATCAGCCTCACCGGGGCCCTCGTGGTTGGGGCTCGACCAGGTCTTGCAGTGCGTCGGGAATCGCCCGGTGCGGCGTGCTGCAGGCTCTTCACTGTGCCAATCACGTCATTCGTTGTTTCCTCACCGGGGCCTTCACTTCATGAGAGGTCTCACCAGGATCGGCAGTGCGTCGGGATTCGCCCGGTGCGGCGTGCTGCGCCTTCTTCTACGCGAACTACTGCACGTCAACCGATTCGAGATGTGTCGTTAGGTCGCGTCTTTCACGCTGTTGGCAATAACCTCACCGGGGCCTCTCCGAGAGAAGGTGTGACCAGGTCCGGCAGTGCGTCGGGATTCGCCCGGTGCGGCGCGCTGCACCCTTCTCCGCTCACGGAGTCGGTCTGACATGCGTACCGGCGCCGCGAGCGATGTGATTCCGATGCCGAGGGAGCGGCGAACGCCGGCGCTCGAGCGGGAGCGTCGCCGAACGCCTTACGAACGCGACGAGGTCCTAACGATTGAGCAGCTCGCCGAGGCTCTGTCGGTCAGCATTCGAACCATTGAGCGGTCGGATCTGCCGACGATCTATTTCGGAAAGCGCACGCGCCGGTATATCTACGGCCAGGTCCTCGATGTCCTCGCGAAGCGAGCGCAATGATGATGGTTCACACCCTGATCATCGATCGGAAGTTTCGCGGAGTCGGTCGCATCAAGCGGGCGACTGGAACGACCAATCCCGCGGTCTACCGAAAGCTTTCGCGGATGCTCACGGCACTCGCGGATGAGGGGCGCATCGACATTCTGCGCGCGATCCGCGACGACGATCTCGAGCTCATGGTGGTGCACGAGGCCTACCAACGGAGTGCGTTAGATCAGCTGCCGCTCGGCGACACGCTGCAGCTGCTCGCTGATTCGATGGAGACGTGGATCGACAAGCTCCGGATCCCGCATGACTGCTCCGAGAAGCACCAGGTTTCTCTCGAGATGAGTCGGAAGTACTTCGAGCGTGAATGGCCGAAGGCAACCGTCGCGGAGCTCCCGCGCCTGCTGGATCGCCTGCGCGATACGTTAGGCTCAAAGCATCCCCGCTCATTCAATCTTGCCCGATCGGCGGCGCTCGCGTTCGTGCGCGATACGTTGAAGCGAAATCACCCGCTCTGGCTTGCGATCGCCGCAGTGGAACCGCGGAAGGTGCCGAGGACAACGAAGAGAAGTCCGCTCTCGCCTGATGCCATGCGCGGCTTCTTCCCAGATCCGGCGACGGATCAGCTCGACGCGATCGCGTGGGGGATGGTCGCCACCGGCATGGGGACCAAGGAGTACTTCGGCGCCTGGTCAGTGCGCAGCGATCGTGTTCATATCGCCGGCACCAAGCGCGAGGGACGGGTGCGCGATGTGCCGCTCGTGATGCTGCCCGCGGTCCCCCGCATGCACCGTCGCACGTTCGAGAACAAACTCCGCGATCGGACCAACCGGGCAATCACGCCGTACGATCTCCGGCGCACCTTCGCCAATTGGCTCGAGTCAGCCGGCATCCCGCGGACCCGCCGGCGGATGTACCTCGGCCATGGTGCCCGGGACGTGACCGACCTGTACGAGCAACACGAAGTGACCACGTTCCTGGTCGAGGATGCACAAAAAGTGCGCACCTTCCTCAAGCTGCCGGACCAGGCGGCGCCGGGCGTTAGGCTACACGTGAGTGGAGGCGAGCCATGACCCCAAAAACCGCCTTCAGCACACACGATTTCACACACGATGGCGTCGGAAAAGCGAAAGGCACGACGTCAGCTATCGTGGCGTCGTGCCTTGAGTTGCCCCTCCTGGGCTCGAACCAGGACTCTTCTGATCCAGAGTCAGAGGGATGGGCGGCGAATTGTCGGCAAAGTCCGACAACGGAACGGGATAGCAAGGGGACGAAACTATCAGGCGGGATTGACTTTAACTCTGGCGGCGCGCCATCGGACCGGGCGACAGCTGCCGTACTTTCCCGACAGCGCCACCGCCCAAAGCCGACCCGAAACTGTGCACGAAACTGGGATAAAGGGATCTTTGGACGAGGCCATTTGTTTTCTTGCCTGCACCCACTAGGTTCTTGCCGAACCAACGATCCCACTGCCCCGACGTTCTTGATGCCGCCCGACGCCACGTGCGACGGGTGTCGCACTGCGACTGGTCATCCGGGCCCTGGTCTTGCAGGGTCAACGGTGGAGGCAGCTCGCAAGGGTCGGACGTCCGTTTTTGGTAATGAACCGCTCAGACCCACGTTTGCGAGCCGAGGTGGCGTCTCATCTCAGGAGGCTGCACATTGTCCGCCGCCATCTGGTTCTAGCCCGCGCGGAAAGGTGCGCGAATGACGAACGGGTCTGTTGAGCGTTTGATGTTTGACGGATCGCCGCTAGGCGCCGTTAGGCGTGCGCGCGACGCACAGGTGATGGTTGCTGCACTGAAAGTCCGATCGCAACCGTTGGGACCAAGTCACCACCCGTCACCAGTCCTGAATGCGAAAGAGACGCATTGCTCGACGAACATACGCCATCGCCACGTGGCTCCAAGGGATCAGCGCCATCGCCCTACTTCTCGTTGGCGCTGCGCTCAAGACAGATCTGACTTGGGTGGGGCGTGTCGCGCCTTCGTTCGTACCTTTGATCACAGGGCTTCAGAAGTCCGCTGGACTGACAGTCCTGATACTCACGCCCTTGGCGGGCCTGCTATCGTGGTGGAAGAAGGAGTTCAGCGCCCCGTGGTTCTGGAACACGTTGCATCACTTTTTGGACACGTTTCGAAAGGACGTGTTCGACGGGGCCTCTGATGCAGCACAGTTTCGTCACCGTGTCACATTGTTCAGGCGAACCGAATGGGCTTGGACGGGGTTTATTAGGTTCCGGAGCGGTGGATGGATCAAGCCCGTCGAGCGGTCTGGGTACACAACGCACCGCACTAGTACCGTGTTTCGCGCAAGCGATACCCCTAACGAGAGTGAAGGAGTTGCCGGGCAGGCCTGGAGTCAGAATTGTGTCCTGCTCTGTAGCAACCTGCCTGATTGTTCTCGTGAGGCGCACCCCTCAAGCGAACAGATCGCCGAGTACGCGCGGCGGACTTATGTCACAACACAATGGGTTAATGGCCACAGACCACGGAGTCGGTCCTTGTTAGCGATTCCAATTGAGGTCAAAAGCGAACCTTGGGGGGTAGTCGTCCTTGATAGCGTGGACCCCTTCATCCTCGACAACGTAAAGCAGCAGTCATATCAGCTCTTCGCGAAGTACTTGGGAAAACTCCTGGAGCGAGCATGAAAACAACACGGATCCGCAAGCAGTTGTTCAATGCGGACGAACTCACGGCGCGAGCCGGTAACACATGGAAGGATATTCGCGGCGTTAAGACGCGAGTGGCTCCTTCACCGTTCGACATTCCGGAGGCCGTTGTTGTCATGGACGACAAGGACGATCGTCTCCGAGTTGTAGAAATGCGCTACATCTCTGATGAAAACTTTAGACGCGTCGGAGACCGCAAACGCGGAGTCGTGTTGCGGGTGGGTGAAAGAAGTAACCGCTTCTACGGAGCTGAGCTCGACACGAGCATTCTTCAGCAACGCAGCGAATACGTTCAAGCAATTCTCGAAGCGCTCAAGCGTGCGGTGGTGGACGTGCTGGAACAGAGGCGACAGAGCTACCAGTTGGTCAAAGCTGCACTCACTGAGGCCGAGCCTCTCATTGAGGGGAGTTACACAACTGGAGAGTTCACTGCTATTGCGGAGAAGAAGGTCCTCGCGGGACAGAAGTAAGCAGTTTACGAACGACCAAACTTCGTTATCCGCGATCTGATTAGTTGGCGTCAAGCAGTCGCACGCGCTTGAGCGTTGCCATCAAGACCAGCGCCTCAGACTCAGACTCTGTCGGATAGTCGCGGTCCAGTTCAGTGCGGATCCGCGCGAGCGTCGCGGGGTCATTGCACTCCCTGATGCGCCGGCAGTAGAGGGCGAACTCGGTAGCAGTCATGCCCGGGAGTCTGAGCGGCACAGCCCATGCCCCCTCATCGTCGGCTCATTTCACGACGACCGCCGTCAGCCGGTACGACCCAGCGACGAGGCGAACTTCGCAATCCCAAGTGTTTCGAATCAGCGCCCCGAAAGAGTTCTGTGCGTCCACGTGACTACTTATTTGAAAGACGCCGTTGGGCAGCGCGTGCATTACGTGAGTTCCGGGCGTGTACGGGTTCGGAAACTTAGCTGTTGCCGGGGCCTTCAACTGCTGCTTGACGAAGGTCTGGCAAGCAATCGCTGCGCCTTCAACGGATCCCTCGAGGCGCTCTCGCGTTTGCTGCTCCGCGATGTCACGATCAGACGAAATGCAAAGGCCAACGAGAAGCAAGACAATGACCCCGCAGCCGATGTTGCGGAATGTGTGGTCGGTCTTCGCCGGCGACGGCTCCTTTGTGAATGACGCCGTGAGGAAGGGATGTCCGCAGTGGGGGCAGCTTACGGCCGCCTCGCTGACCTGCTTTGAACAGGCCGGACAAGCCACCAGCGCCATAAGCCGTACCGCCTCGTCAGGGGATGTCTCAACACCCGAACCTACCTCACTCAGACGGAGGCGGAAGGTGCGCTGGCTGACAAGGTCGGCGCGGCGGAAAAAATATTTGGAAATCGTAATAGGTTGCTCGACCTACTATGCCGTCCCAGAAAACTCAGCGATTTGGATTCCCGCCAGGTAAGCGCGCTGACGCGGCAGGTGTTTGCCTGTCCGGACCGCAAGTCGCTCGACAACCTGACGCGTTTGATCTGGCGTCAGTACAACGGCATTCCCGAGAACAGCGAGAACCTAACGCGGCTCAGGATCGTGATTCTGGCCCGTCGCGCCGCGGTGGATCGGACGCCGGAGAGGTAAGGACGCGATGGCTCCATCAGATCATTGGAATCGGCCACGCGGCGGTTGATGCGCTAGGACCGGCAAGGGGATAACAAGGGATTTCAGTCTTGCGTAGTGTATTCCACTCGGTCCAACATCGGCGATTATGCACTGTCGGGCCAGTCGGCTCCGGCCAGCTCCAGACTGGTTGCACGAGCTGCGCGTGATCGTTCCAACTTGCGCGCACCAGTATCGAGAATCCAGTACGTGGGAAGAGCCGAGCGAGAAGGCCGGCTCTCGTAAAGAGGAACCGTGCCGCGGCTTCGGTGCCCAGCCCGCCAATGCCAACCACGACGAGAAATGTACGATTCGACAACGGATCAAAACCACGGCAAATCAAGCCGTAATCACATGGCAGTCGAGCAACAAAGGACTGGTTGCCCACGCGAAAAGTCTCGTTAGGAATGTACTCAACGACTCGCGGTGAAAACCTTTCCAGGATTCGCCACGTCACATCGTGACCGCCGATTGAGACCACATCGGCAGAACTCCACTGATTCCATTCGTCTCTAGGTGACCTGCACACAACCTGGGTGCCCTTCCCCGACTGAGAGAGAAGGTTGAGAATGAGAATCGCTGCCTTAACGTCGTGCAGCCCGTAGACCTCTGGGATGTTCTGGTAATGATGAATCGTTTGCCAGTCCGGCAAACTGGGAGACTTGTGCGGCTCGCGCGCCGTGAATTTGCCGGATTTCTGATCCATCTCGCGGAGATAGAGATTCACGGGCAGGGATGGATTTGAAAGCGTGCCGAGTAGGCGACGCATTCGGCGACGCCGGATCCAGCCCAGAGCCTTGGACGCATGCGTGGCGGCACCGAGAACAGAGTCCCCGATAGCAATCGCTTCCGGGATCACGTGACCGGCTCCGCATAGATACGCTTCGGCTCGACCTTCGGGAAACGAGCAAGCGCCTCGCCGACCCCGAACAGCGTGAGTCCGGATACGACAATCATCCAAGACATCATCACTCCGAACCCGGCTGCGACTTCTACGAGTCCCGCGAACTCCGACTCAGCTCTCATGTTTGAGATGATGCTGATCAGGTTGAAGAAACCGCCGGCGGCAGTGAGAAGACCCAGGATTCGCAACAGGGCGCCGAGCATGAGGTTTTCGCTCCAGGAGGGGAACGCAGATCATGCCACTGGCTGGTCTACGGGGCCAGACCAGCCGCCCTACTTCCCCCGCTTCCGCGTGGCCTTGAGCAAGTCGGCCGCGTCGCAGTCGAGCGCGTCGGCAAGCGCCTCAATCATGTCGACAGTGATCCGCGTCGCTTTGCCGCTCTCAATTCGAGACAGCGTCGGCTGATAGATCCCCGCGCGGCGGGCTAGTTCGCGTTGAGATAGACGGGCCTTTTCCCGTCTCGCTCGGATCCCGTCGCTGTCGACTGGTGACATGAGGACAATGATATGCGTCGCATATCTTGCGCGCCAGCCGGTGACTCCGTAGAGTGATAAGCGAGGCATATCACTTACACTCCAGAGGAGGCACCATGCCAGCAGCAGCGAAACGGAAGCAGACGGCCAAGGTCAGTCCAGCGCTCGTCCTTCACACCGAGCCGTTCACCGAGGAAACGCCGGATACGCACGGCGAAGTCGTGGTCTGGACCGACAGTCCATTGGCGACTCGATTGGAGGTCGGCATTGAAGCACGGGAGCGTAGCATCCTCCGCGGTGAGCCGATTGAGGGTGCGGTGTACATGCCCAACTTCGAGAAGCTCGACCCGACAACGCAAGATCAGCTCGTGCCGGTGCACCTAGACCAGTTGGAGAACATCGGCCGCGCGTTCCTGCAGCTCGCTGCTGAAGCGAAGCGGCTTGGCATCCTGCCGGCAGCCTCACCCACTGCGGCAAAGGAGGCGTAACCCAATGTCGGCATCACAGAAGAAACCGAAGCGTGAACGGCCGCTCGCCCTGCACGCCGAACCCGAGGCGCTATCCGAACGCGACCCCATGTACTCAACGGCCTATCAGTGCGCCAGCGACAGCAGTGAGGTTGCGATGATCCATCGTTCGCTTGAGGGCGGGAACGGCCCGGATGGGCCGGAGGCGTGGGACCCGATGTGTGACGTGTTCTTCGGAGGAGGCCGCGACCCGTTCCTTCACCCGAATGACGAGCCGGCCCAAATGGGCAACGGTTGGCAGAACATTCGTTGGTCAGCGATCAACTGCGTCATCGAGGCACTACTTGACGCGCGCGACGCGGCGGTCCGGACCGGCATGCTCCCCCCACGGATGAACGATGAGGAGTACGCGCGGAAAGTCGATGCTGTAGCTCGGACGACGGGCCAGCCCGCCGTGTTCGGCAACCGTGGCGCCCAGGCCGCCCGACGCATCAACGCGGGACGGAAGCGGTAAGGGTTTGGCTGCTACCGATTCAGGGGGCCGGCGCTTTCAGCCGGCCCCTTTTGTCGCCTAGGAGCCCAGCCGAATACCCCTTCGAACGGTACTGTAATTCAGGCGCGTTTCGCCCGTGAACCAAGGTCGGAGGATCATCTCGAACGCATTGGCAAGCGCGGTGCTCGCGAGGTCCCGCTCGAGCGGCGTCAGGTCCTCGCAATCGAGGAGAGTTTTGGGGAGGTTCGACGAGAGGAGTTCCCCGCGCCAGAATCCTGGAAGACTGAGTCGAACCAGTTCTCCGGCGGCGCTAGGGACTGGTGCGCCGTCACGCTTCAAGGCTGCGCCGCAACGTCGCCCCAGCCGGTTCTGCGCTCGGTGCGCCTGACTGGATCCACCAATCCGCCTCACCAGCCAGTCCATCCCTCCCTCCGGTCCTCCGCCGAGCCACTCAGCTGGAACCGCGAGCGCTCGTGCAATCGCCGCACGTCTCCCGCGTCGACACTTTGACGTCTTACCCCTGACGATGTAGTCGAGCGTCTGCCGCTTCTCTCGGAGCCTTCTAGCGAGGTCAGGTAGCGACACACCTGCCAGCTGAAGTGCTTGCCGAAGTCGCTCTCCATTGACGGGCTCCATCGGGTCGTCCGTCCACTTGCGGCGCATGTATTTGCTCCCGTTGTCCGACGTTGCTCTAGAGGTTGCAGCATTTGCTCGTGAGCAAATATACTCGCCTGAGACAGAGAGAGCCCCGGCTTATGTCCAAGGAGTAGTGACATGGCACAAACGACGACCGAAATCCCATTGAGCGAAGCAGCCCTGAGGCTTCGCCTCAGCGTTCAGGCCACGCTTTCAAAGACGCTTCGCGGGGAGCTCACAGGACGCCGCGATGAGCGCGGGCGTTGGCTCGTGGACTCGGATTCCGTCCAGCGGATCGTCGATTCCGCGTCGGTAACCGCCGCATAACGCGGCGGCGCCCCACAGAGCCGGCGGGCTCCACAGGGCGCCTTCATCCACTTCACCACGAGAAGCAGACGATGAACAAAACCTATGCGAAGTCCCCACCGATCCGCCAGCGCCCGCGAGAGCACCGGTCCCAACCGGCGCGCGTCGTACTGGCGCTGTCGCTCGATGGCGCTGACTTACGGATCCTCCGTGCTGCACTGGCTCTGTTCCGGCGCCGCAATCCCCAGGCTGGCGCACTGCTGGAGCGTATCGGGAGGGCTGCCGCGTGACCGCCACCTCAGTCAGATCACAACCAATCGCCACGATCGACCGTCGCGATGGTGAGCAAGTGCGCGTGCAATGGGGCGAGTTCAATGGTGTCCCGTTCTTAGACCTTCGCCTGTACTTCCGTGACCCGTCGGGGGATTGGCGGCCGACGAGGAAGGGGATCACCGTTAGGCCTGACCAACTCGACGAACTGGCCAGCGCGATAAACGCAGCACGGACGACCGCCCCGAGGCGCGATCGGTGACCGCCGTTGCGTCACTGTCGGAACTGGGGCAAGCAGCCGTGAGCTACGCGGAGGAGGGATTGCGCGTCGTTCCCCTCATTCGTCGCGACAAGCGGCCGGTTTTCAAGACAGGGACTGGTCACGAGCTGGCGTCGAACGATCCAGCCGTCGTAGCGGCATGGTGGCGTCAGTATCCCGACGCCAACATCGGGATGGTGCCAGCGCACAACGATCTCGTGGTCGTCGATTGCGACAGCGGTGAGGGCCGGCAACAACTCGCCGCGTTGGGGGGGTGCGCGGAACCAACCATCGAGGTGCGATCTGGACGAGATGACCCGGACGCCGGTCACCTCTGGTTTCGCCATCAAGGCGGGCTCCCGAGTGTTTGGCTGGGTCCTAAGCTCGAGGTAAAATCGCGGGGGATGCTGGTCGTCCTCCCTCCATCCGTGCACCACACGGGCCGACAGTACAGGTTCCTTGAGGACAACCCGTCTCATGCGCGCCCGATCCCCGCGGCCCTGCTTAACAGCATCCTGGCGACGCAGAACCACAACGGAAACGGGATGGGCCAGACCGCCTGCGAAGTTGTCACCCGCGAGGTGTGGGGCGAAAGCGAACGCCATCACAACATCGTGCAGGCCGCGGCGCGTTATGCGGCGAAAGGATTGCCCCGCGACGAAGTTTTCGCCGTCGTCGAAGGGCTCACGCTTCGGAACTGCGACCCCCCCTTCCCGCGCGATCGGTGGGGCGAGATTGCTGCCGCGGTTGATAGTGCAATCGCCAAGGGGTTCGCCCGGGCCGCGCCCGATGGCGAGCCACTGCCGCGCCCGAAACTGCTGCGCGACGTGGATCCTAACGTTTGTGTGGAATGGCTGATCGAGGAGTTTTGGCTGAGGAATGAACCGGGCATCCTTGCCGGCGAGGATGGGCTATTCAAGTCAACGATCGCCTGCGCCATCGGTGCAGCACTGGCAGGGGGATACCGCCTGTTCGGTCGGTTCCAAGCGATCCAGGTGCCAGTGCTCTACATCAGCGAGGAGGACCCCGAGGACGTGGTTCGTAACCGCGTCGAGGCACTTTGCCGTGGTCACGGTTGGAATGTCGACACCGTGTTTGAGCGATTCCATATCCTCGCGTTGGCCGGTGTGAACCTCAAAGACCCGGGTTGGGTCACCCACCTGGCTGATTGTGGGAAATTGATTCAGCCAGGACTCGGCATTTTCGATCCGCTGGCCCAGATCGATGCTGGCGCGGAAAACGACAACGACGAACGCAAGCGCATTGTCGCTACACTGAATCTCCTATCGCGTGCCGCGAAGTGTCACTTCCTCACGGTCGCACACTTCAAGAAGGCCGCCGAGGGCGTCAGCAAGTCGGACCTGATCCGCGGGGGGAACGCGCTGGCGAAAGCCAGTCGACAGACCTACACCGTCGCCGAGGGACCCGACGGCAGCGTCATCTTGGAGAACATCAAGTTCAGCCGCGCGAAGAAACGCGAGCGGTTCGTGGTTCGGCCCCTGATTGAAACGGATGCTAACAACCAGGCCGTGTGGACGTCTGCGCGACTGGATTGGGTCAGCGTGGCCGTGGCGAAGTTGGACGACGCGGAAGGGTTCGTGCTCGAACAGCTCAGTGCAGGCGAGCGCCTGACCACGACAGACCTCAAGAATGCAGCGAAAGGGACCGGCGTTTCCGGCGCCGATGTCTCGCGCGCACTGAAGGTCCTGGAGATGCGAAAGTTGATCGATTTCCTGCCCGGATCGAACAACGCGAAACTTTGGGGTCCGATTGCCGGGCAAGCTGGGCAAGCTGAAAAGGAGGTTGCCGGGCAACCTACCCGATTGCCGGGCAAGCCAGAAATGCACGGGTTGGGTTGCCCGCCCCCCTTTAGGGGGGCAACCGGCAACCGACCCGCTGAACTCTTCGGGCAATCGAACGGATCGCAGGAGGTCGCATGAGCCCTAACGCTATCAAATGGCGCGTCCTTCGCGACCGCGGCCCGCTCGAGATCCCAGGACCGGGCGACGTGCTGACCACGATCGTGGCAACCGACAAGACAGAAGCCACGACGATCGCTGAGCGGTTGTTCGCAGAGCCCGTCGTGGTTGTCGTCGCCAGCCAGTGGCCGCAGGCACCTGCGGAACACAGAACCAGACAGTTTTACCCCGAGAGGACCTAACGATGCCGCGTAACTACTGGGACGATTCGCGATTTCAAGCACTGGCGGACGAAGGCGAGTATTTCGCGACCCTATACGAATCCTCGCGAGTCGGCGTACCCGTAGATCTCAAGTCCGTTGTCGCCGGACTGAAGAGCGTGAATGATAGGATCGAGAGGCTGTTGGAACAGGACTTTCCGGAAGCGCACGAAGAACTGCGAGCCGAGCAACTCGAGGAGTGGAAGGCGAAGTTCGCCGAACAGCAAGCCGATTTACAGGAGATCGCCGATCGGTGGAGACGAAGCCATGCCTGACGTGGAACGAAAGGCCGTGGCCCAGATCTCCGTCAAAGAAGCGGACAGAGGGACCGTCTCTGCGTTGGTCGCTGAGGCCGGCGCAGTCTCTCTGGATGGAAATGTTATCCGCCATCAATGCGAGCTCGTCGACCGGCAAGGCGTGCTGACCAGCAGCGCGAAAGTGTGCATGGGTGGTTTCCGCGATGCCAAGGGTCGTCCCATCGGGACAGGTACGCTGGCGCACCGCGGCGGTTGGTTGCAGTTCGACGCACGAATGTTCATGACGACGCGTTCAGGTGCCGACACCTTCCAGTATCTGCGAGAGATGGGTGAGGACCAACAGTGGGAACTGTCTTATCGTGCGCTGAGGACCGCACAGCCTAACGACGTAGAGCGCAAACAGGGTGCCCTACGAGTGATCACCAGGCTGCAGCCGATAGTTGTCGAGCCAGCGTTGTTGTCATCGAGTCCCCGCTCGCAAACGTTAGCCGTGAAAACCGTACGACCAACGCCACTGACTACTGAACAGCAAGCCGAGCTCCAGCGGATCGCGGCCGACTTTGAGCGGCGGGACGACGAGATCAAGCTGATGGCGATCGCTGACAGAGTCCACCGGGAGCTGGATCCACGCAAGCACGGTGTTGATGCGTTCGACCGTTATGGTCAGGTAATCGAGTTCGGGTGTTCAAAGCTGGCAATGCCGCCTAGCGAGTGGCCTGACGTTCGGCTCGTCCCCCGTTACTGCATCGGATCAAAGACGGCCGGCATCTATCGACCCCGCGACCATCTGGTTGCGATTGCTGACGACATGTCGGATGACGACAAAGAAGTCACGATTCTCCATGAGCTGACGCACGCCTGGCAAAAGCTTCGAGGCAAGGAAATGACCGAGAGCTTCCCAGAGATGATGGAGCGCGAGTTGTTCAGCGAGTGGCAATACACTCGCGCACGGCGCTACCCGTGGCGCTATGGAACGGCAGCATGAACTGGATTCCGCGATGGCTCCGACCACGGACGCCCGAACCTGAGGTGATGACGCAATTGCCACATCACGAACCCGTCACCACAGCCGAGCCCGGACCGTCGCGTGATACCGACGTGCCTGACGAGAAGCCGGCCACGACCGCCTCGGGTCGCGAGTTCCAGCGGTTTACCAAGACAATGCGACGACTGAAGGAAGGAACGTGATACCACACCACTGGAGCGCAGAGTGTCCCCGCAACGCCCCCTTCGACCGTGCACATACCCGTCTTGCCATCGCTTATCCGCGACAGGTCGTTGCGACTTGCATCAACGCAGGGACACGCGGCAATGGTACGCCAAGCGTGAAAGGCTCACCGATTGGCCGGCGACGCGCAAGCGAATCTTGGCCAGAGATCCAACCTGCCGGATCTGTCGTCAGGCACCGAGCAAACACGTCGACCACATCGTCGCGCGTCGTGACGGAGGATCGGACCGCGATGAAAACCTCCAAGGCGTTTGTCATTCGGACCACAGTCGTAAAACGGCAGCTCAGGACTCCGGGTTCGGAAATCCAAGGCGCGCCTGACGATTCGCGATTGCTTCAGGCCCCCCCTGCCTGGATCACCCGTGCTCAAGCTCCGCTCACACCTGTCCACATCGCGCCCCCCAAAAGTGACCCGTTGAAATGGACAGGTG
>Ga0070698_100000737_pt1 | contig 35182 bp, 31 predicted proteins | sample KBSK1502metaG_FD_65477 | JGI IMG/M metagenome (GOLD analysis project Ga0070698, IMG submission 65477) | Corn, switchgrass and miscanthus rhizosphere microbial communities from Kellogg Biological Station, Michigan, USA - KBS K1-50-2 metaG | ecosystem: Host-associated > Plants > Roots >... | reverse complement strand
TCGGGTGCGATCGAGCGAGGATGTGACTGCTCCCAATGCGTGGTCTCTTCGGGATCGAAGGCGAGGGTCGACATTTGGCACTCCTATTTCAGGCTGGATTTCGAGGCATCACTGTACGGCGTCACGCGACCGAAACCTCGCCATGAGTTCTTGTTGCGCCAGCTGATTCGAACGTCGTGTAGGTTTTTCCGGCGAAACCAGCCCTCGAACTCCTCTCGTCTCAGGTAAAAGGCGAGTGGGGCGACGAGATGGTCGTACACGATGTTGTAGTTCTGCCGAAAGTTGAAGGCAGAGAGGCTGTACATGTAGTCATGCAGCGGCAGGAACCCGAACAACCGCGTGCTGCGCACCGGCTTGTACACGAAATTGACGACGCCATGGAAAACGACCGACAGCGGCCATGCAAAAACCGGGAGAGCCGATGGAGGGAGCCGGCTGGTGACGGCTCTCCTGACTGGATCGATGACGTTGAGAACCACGCCGTTGTTCTCGCGTCCATAGACCCAGGCGAAGATTGCCCCGCCGGGCCGAAGCAAACAAACCAATGACTGGAATCCGGCCTCCGGGTCGGGCAGGTGGTGCAGGACTCCGATCGTGTAGACGAAGTCGAACGTGCCGTCCGCGTCCGATCGCTTGAACGGAGGCCGGTTGATGTCGCCCTGCACGACGTGCACGTTGGGCGCCGCCCCGATGTTGGCGTAAGCGGTCTCAACGGCGGCGCTGAGATCCATCGCCACGACGTCACATGCGCCGTACTGCGCTGCGTAGTGTGCGTGTCGGCCGATCCCGGAACCGGCATCCAGGACGATCTTGTCTCGGAAGAAGCTTGGTTCGATGGGGCAAATCCAGTCCAGGAACTGCGCCTCATACAGCTGGTGCATCTCGACGAACTCTTGCCACTGCCATCCGAACGCCGCGGCGGTCCGTTCTTCGACGGCAGGCACGCCGGGCGGCACCATGCGCGGGACGCCGCGCAAGATCTGGTAGGTGGTTACGCATCCGTGACACAGCAGCTCACCCGTGGCAATCTCACTCGGCCTCCCGGGATCCATCTCGCCGCCGCGAAGCTCGACACGGGCGAGACACGTCGGACAGGCCAGGAGGTCGACGATCCGAAGCTTCATCCAACCTTGCGCGCGATGCACAGGAGCGAGGCACCGACCGGAATGTCCATCCGCCGCAGCATCGGGATCTCAGCCTCGAATATCCGTCGCAGGATTCCGTTCGACCATTCCGGGTGAAGGTCGTTCTCGGTGTCCGCAGGGCGGAACTTGAGGCGAACCCTGAGCCATTGCCGCCCGAGAAAGATCACCGGCAGCAGCAACATCGATACATATGACTGCCGATCGATTTCCAGACCTGCTTGACGCACCGTTTCACGCAACGTCCGCGCCGTGTACCGCCTCTTGTGGTGGGAGACCTCGTCCTGGAGGCTCCACAGCCAGCGGTGGGCCGGAGCGAAGATGAACACCCGCCCGCCAGGCTTGAGGACTCGCCTCATCTCGCGCAATCCCCCTGCGTCGTCATCGAGGTGCTCGAGCACATCCAGGGCGGTCACCACATCAAAGGTGTCTTCGGCGAACGGAAGCTGCGACAGGTCGGCTCGACGCACATTGTCAAGCCCCCGCTTGCGGCAGAAGTCGATAGCCTCGTCGGCGATGTCGACGCCTTCTGCCTGCCCGAGATGCTGCATCTGCTGAAGCATCAGGCCGGTGCCGCACCCCGCGTCCAGGATGACGAGGTCGCTGCGGCCGGGATAGCTTTGGTGGATCCAATCGAGCACGATCTTGCGACGGGCGGTGAGCCACCAATGCGTCTCCTCGACCTGATAGAGGATCTTGTACGTGTGCAGGTCCAATGCCGCGGTAGAGTACCTCACCGGCATCTCGGCGCCGGCCATTAAAGTGAAGGACCGATGATCGGGCGCGCTGACCTGTCGGTGATGATGCCCGCCTTCAACGAAGAGCGAACGCTGGCGACCATCCTTGGCCACGTGCTCGAACGCCCTGAGGTAGGAGAAGTCATCGCCGTGGATGACGGCTCCACCGATCGCACCTGGGAGATCCTCACGAGCATCGCACGGGCCGATTCGCGAGTCCGCCCGTTCCGCCAAGAGAGAAATCTCGGCAAAGGGGCAGCACTGCGTCGCGCCATCTCCGAGCTGCAGATGCCATTCGCGGTCGTCCAGGACGCCGACCTCGAGTACGACCCCCGTGACTATCCCCTCCTACTCGAGCCCCTGCGCGAGGAGCGGGCCGATGCCGTCTACGGCGTACGAGGTTTTGCCGGACAGACTGCATACAGCTTTTGGTTCGTGATGGGCAACAAGGTAGTCACTCTGGCCACCAACCTTCTGTTCGACTGTTACATATCCGATATGGAGACGGGTTATAAGGTGCTGCGCTCCGAACTCTGGGCCCGCCTGGGCCTGAAAGGCTCGCGCTTCGACATCGAGCCGGACATCACCGCACGGATCCTGAGGCTTGGATACCGCATCCACGAGGTGCCGATCCGCTACTACGCGCGCAGCAGAGCGGAGGGAAAGAAGCTCACCTGGGTGGATGGCGTGCGAGCCCTCGCCGCCCTATTGAGGCTCCGACTCGCGACTGAGAAGCAGCTCTTCGGTCATGACAGGGACCGTGATTACCACCGCACGCGGCAGCAGGAGCTTTCCCGACATCACCCCTTGACCTCGTCGCTCCATGAGGAGATCAAACCCTAGCTGCCGGCTCGACTCTTGAACGGAGCGCAGAGAACCACAACGTGGCCGATGTGACCACCAGGGCCACCAGAGGGATGAGAGTCGCCCATCCCGCCGCGCTTCGGGCGGCCCGGAACCAGATGATGTCCACGGCCGCCGCATCGCTCGGTTCTACCGGCCGGATGTGATGCAGGAACCGCCAAGCGCCGATAGGCGGGTAGGCGTCCAGTCTGAAGTTGGACCAGGTGTCCTGATAGGTGGCACCGTAGCCGCCGAGAATGTCGGTGGCAATTGCGGGGAGGTTCCATAAGACACCGCCCGCCAAAAGAATCGCGGGCAGCCACAGCTTCCATCGTGGGGACAGGTGAATCGCACCGATTCCAGCGACTACTGCAACCAGTGGCAGGGCAGGCTGGAAGAATCGGAACCCCCAGTCCCAACCTCCGACCCAATCGGTGAATTGGCAGGCTTCGAGGAACAGGACTACGGGCAATCCCACGAGCACCAACGCGATGACACGTTGGCTCTTCCATAGAACAGCAGTCCCTGAGGCCGCAAGAAAAAGAGCAGGGAATTCCCACAGCACTCCGCGGCCTGGGCTGACGAGTGCACCGGGCAAGCCCACCCATATCGGCGTGGTCCACGACGCTTCGGGTGTTCCAAGCCGGTAGCCGAAGCTGAGCACCGAGCCGAACCGCTCCCAGTTCAGCAGGAGCGTGGCGACGACGGCTGCCGCCCAAGCGCCGACTTGAAGTGCGGCCGGCCCCAGCGCCCTTCTCCAAGGCAGGACTAGAAGGACTACGGCACCAGGGAGCAGGAATGATCCTTCGAGCGGACGCGTCAGCACGCCGTAAACGATGCTCGCGGCGCAGACCCAGAGCCAGCGGCGCGCACCCGTCTGGTTGAAGCGGACGCAAGCGAAGATCCCCACCATCCAACTGATGGCCACCAGCGGCTGCAGGGTGTCGCCCCGGGAAGCAGCGAGGGCGGGCGAACCAATTCCGTAGAACGCCATCGCCCACAGCGAAGCCGGCCGCGGGAAGCCAAGCGCCCGGGTCGTGAGTCCGACGAAGCACGCGGTGGCTGCTGTGATGACCGCCCACGCCGGCGCCCCCGCGATGGTGTAAAGCCGATCGCCGTACAGGAGGGCGTATTGGTAGTGCGGGCCGGGTTGCGGCGCGGCGGGATTGACGAATCCCTCAAACATGAATACTCCCGGGAAGTACTGGAGCGACGCTCCGATGCCACGCGAGCTGCTGGTGAGGTAGCTCCCCCACCAGATCGGCGGGACGAGTGAAAACGAGTGATCGTGTACGAGGGCAATGGCTTGCCGCCACATGACGAGCCCATCGATGCTGGCAAGGTGACCGCTCATCACGGCGAGGTTGAGACACAGCAGGCCGAGGGCGATCGTGAGCTCGAGGCGGTAGGCTGCGATGCCCGCGCTTATGCTCCGCATTCCGGGAAGCGCAAGTCTAGCGGCGCCGCGTTCGGCGGCGCCGCGATGCACTTATTGGATGTAGCCGGTGATGTCGAGGATGAAGTTGGTGCTGCCCGCGCCCAGGGTACCTACATAGACTGCAACCTTTCCACCCCAGGTGACGCCGCTGCCCAAGCCGACGACGAAGCTGTTGGCCCAAGCGTAAGCGCCGCCCGAGAAGTTCATGCTCGACGGGTCGGCGTTGGGGTTATATGCGACGCCGGCTGGGAAAATTGTCAGCCAGCCGCTCACGTTCCACCCCACCGCTGTGAGGTTGCCGACGACGGCGATCGCGTCAGCTGGGATGGTCGACGCGCCGGTACCGGCACCTGCAACCGAGAACACCTTGGTGAGGCCGCCGGCCACCGGACCGGTCACGCCGCCCGTTCCATTGCGGGTGTCCACCAGTCGCAGAGGCTTGAATGGGTTGCCGAGACCGTCAGCGGTGTCTGTGCGCAGCGTGTTGACGCGGCGCCAAACGGCGGGAGCAACACCGGTGGTGCCGTGGACCCACATGACCCCGCCGGCATCACGCACCTGCTCGAACAGGTTGGGGTTATACGTGGGGGCTCCCGCGGCGACCTGGGGGTCCTGGCGGATGCGCCCCGAGCGACGCGCATAGAGGCCGATGCCCGTCGCAGCCTCGCCCACCACTCCCGTACCGGAGTCTGTGAGCCCGTAGACCCCAAATGCTCTTGTTCCCTGGGCCCAACCGTCGACGCCCTCGACGATCGGATTCGTAGTCCCAACGTTCCCGTTACCCAGACCTTGCAGAGTGCCGAGGAAACCGCCGGCGCTGGAAAGGGCGGTCGAGCTGAATGTGGAGTCGATGGCAGCAAGTACCTGGACGGGTGGACCGATGGGTCCAGTTTCGATGTCGCCTTGGATCGTGGTCGGGCTCGCCGCGAGATTTGCCGTACCCAGTAATGCATTCCCGCCGTTGGCCGCCGATGCGGGAATTGCTTTCGCAGCGGCCCAACCCAGAGAGCCCAGCGCCGCCGCGGCCCCAAGCCTCAAAAATCCGCGGCGGCTGCTTCGCTTCGTTCCGTTCTGACTGGCAGGTTCGCCGCTCTCCAACCTGGTCAACTGCGCCTTCATCTCGTCCACGGTGTTTGTCAGCTTCCTAACCTGGTCTTCGAGCTCTTGGGTGCGTTCCATCTCTTACTCCTCAGTTGTTGGCGCGCTTGGATTGGGGACTCTGCCGCACGGCATCGCGGCCGGCGGCAGTGTTGGTTTTGACGGCCACGAGGTGCTGCGGCACCTGACTGGCATGCGTGCGCGGGCCCGATGGCTTTGCATGCGACTGATTGGCTGCGTCACGGTCAGTTGCGGGCATTCGGCTTCTCCTTGAATCTGCGGCGTCGGAGTTGGCCCAACGCCAGCAGGCATACGAGCAGAGGAATGAGAGTCAATACGTACCACAGCGATTGGTCTTGCGCTCGCGAGACCCGCTGCGTTCCCGCGACCAAGGAAAGCGTTTCATTGGTCTGGGATCGGAGTGAAGTATTGCTCGCGTCGATTCGCCGGGCCCCGGCGGGTAGGGTCGACGCCGCTCCCGGCGCCGCAGCTCCCGCGGTGGTCGCAAGACCCGTTCCCGTCGATGGCCCGACGCTGGACGCGCTGTCTGCGCTTTGGGCCGGCGCACTCAGCCTGGGCAACCTGGGGCCCGCAGCGCCGGCGCCTGACTGAGTTGCCCCCGACCGGGTGCCCAGCGTTGCTGACGGACCAGTGTTCGTCGCTCGCGTTCCCGCCGTACCGGCTGCTGACTGACACACTCCAGACACGGTGATAGAGGCCGAGCCGGGCATCGTGAAGGGCATGACGATGTCGGCGGCGGTTATCGACTGCACGCAGGACGTCTTGAGCACGACCCCCGAAAATGTATGGGTGCCGTTGTCGCCGGCGATGAACGTGTAGTTCGCCGGCAGCACCGCGGTGTTGTCACTGCTCGTGAAATGGACGGTGCCGCGATAGCCGATGTTGGTCGTGCCGTCCCCGTTCTGTTGCGTGACGGTGACCGAAAAGGGCGCGCCTGTGGCGGTCGAGGCGGGGGCGACCACGCTGAAGTGACGCGCGCAGTACGACTCGGCGAGTGTCTGGTCAAGCGATGCTCCGCTCTGGTAACCAGTGGCCCAGAAGGCATAAGGTGAGACAGCTGTCACCGCAACGAGGACGCTGTTGGTCGCACTCGGGTTGCCGCTGGTTCCCACGGGGTCCCAGGTGAGGGTGTGACCTGCGGAGTCCCATGTCGCCGGTATGGCCAGTGTCATGCGAGGACCTGCGAGCGTAGTGCGCGAGTAGCCAACCGCCCAAACGCTCCCTCCCGACCGAGCCACGCCGATTAGTGCGTTGTCGCCTGAGCCCAGGCCGGTTCCGAGAGAAGCATTGTTCGTAGACGTGCCGCTCGCCAAGAGGTCCCAGCTTTCAGACTGCCTCGCTGAGACTCCGTTCACGAAATTTCCGTAGCCGACCCCCACGGCATGCCCTGACTCGAGCGCGTTCACCCACAGGATCTGGTTGTCCCCGGTCGTGTTCGGGCTGGTGATTGCAGACCATGCGGTGCCATTCCAATGCGCCGCCAGTGACTGGAGAGGCTGGCCGAAAGCTGACGTCTGCTCTCCGACCGCCCAGGCGTCTGAAGAGCTCCAGGCCGACACCGCGAAGAGCTCGTTGTCAAAAGTGGACGGGTTCGGGCTGGCGATTTGGCTCCACGCGGTTCCGTCCCAGTGCTCGATCAGCGTGAATACCGTGCCGGCGCTGACATACGCGCCCACAGCCCAAACGTCGGTGCTGGAGTTGGCGGTGACACCGAACACAAAACTGAGCGACGACGGGGTGAAAGTCTGGAAGCTCCAACTGCTGCCGTTCCAGTGAAGCGCGTACGCGACGACGGTGGTGCTGTTGGCGTCGCCCCCATAAATGCCCACGACCCAGACGTCATTGGTTGAGATTGCGGCCACGCTGTTGAGGTCGTTGTGGAACGAGCCTGGGTTTGGCGTCGGGACGATGCTCCAGCTGGTTCCGTCCCAGTGCTCGGCAAGCGTCTGGTCGTAAACGCCGGCAGCGGACGTGTTGCCGACCGCCCACACATCGTTGGCCGAAATGGCCGACGTGTCGGCCAGGTAGTTGTTATTTGCGGCGTTGGGGGTGGCGACGGCGTCGAATCCCGCGTCGCAGGTGAGCACAGCTGAGGTTGAAATCGCCGGCCTGGTCGTCCGACCTGGAAGCTGCAATGCAGGTGACCTGGCACCTGAATGAGGACCTGGCGTGACTGGGCTGTGAGTCGAGCTTGCGGCGAACGCCCCGATGGGGCTCACGAATGAAGCGGCCAGCAACGCCAATGCAGCGGTGATGGCAAGAGCTAGCTTTCTCATGGCAACCGCTCCTGACCTCCCTCCCCCCAGAGTTGGCCGGCAAATCGTTGCGGCTGCGCGAGCGCAGCTCGTTAATGGGCGATTTTCAACCCCGCTTAAGCAAATGTCAATTGCATACTTACCAGCCACCGCCTGCTTTACTCGCAAGACCGCCCCAGACGCCCCGTTCGTTATGACTGTTGCGATGAAGCTCCGCGTCGCGTTCGCGCCCGTCCTGACGCTGGCCGCCCTTTTGTTGGCGTTGCCCGCGGTGGCTCTGGCCCAGGTCATCAATCCAGACGAGACCTCGAGCGGCGTCGGCCCGGTGAACGTTCGCACCGCGCCCGGATTGAAGACCCCGATTGTTTCCAATGGGTCGTGGACCGTCTATCACCACGACAACGCGCATACCGGCGCCGACCTCACTCAGAACCCTGCCACCCATGTCAAGGGGGGCTGGACCTCCCCGACTCTGGACGAACGGGTCTTCGGCTCGCCGCTCATTTACGGCGGCCTCGTCTTCGTGGCGACCCTCAACAACACCGTGTATGCCCTCAATCAGATCGATGGCTCGGTCGTCTGGTCCAACCATCTACGCAATCCCGAAACCGGGGGCTGGTCATGCGGCAACGTATCTCCGCAGGGCATCTTGGGTACTGGCGTGATCGACCCGAGCACTGGACGGATTTTCGTAACCACCCTCGACATCCTCGACGACCATTACCGGCTCGAGGGGCTCAATCTGGCGACGGGCGTCGAAGAGGTCAACACCGATATCTCCGCGTTCATCGGCGGCGCGTTCGATTGGACCATCCAGCAGCAGCGTGGAGCGCTCGCGGTCGCCAACGGCTATGTCTACGTTCCCTTCGGAGGGCGCGCCGGCGATTGCGGGAGCTATCACGGCTGGGTGTTTGCGGTCCCCACCAGCGGGGCTGCGATCACGCACTACTACGTGACGCCCGGAAACGGCGCCGGGTTCTGGGCCGCGGGCGGAGTCGTCGTCAACGACTCCAACGGCAAGGTATTCGTCACCTCAGGCAACGGGACTGGAAGCGGCTGCTCCGCCAACGGCGATGGGACGCCGGCATTCGAGAACGACGCGGTCGTGCGCCTCTCCGCCATCCTCGCGCACGAAGACTCGTTCGTGCCTTTCGACTGGCAGTCCAACTGGTGCAGCAACGACCAGGACCTGGGCAGCACCAGTCCGCTGCTGATCAGCCCCAACCTCTTGTTCCAGTCGGGCAAGTGGGGCACCGGGTTCCTGCTCAACCCTGCATCGCTCGGCGGCATGGGCCACCAGCTCTTCCCTGCCCCCCTGCCCACGCCTTACTCCGAGGTCGACACCTGCCACGGCAACCACTCCGACGCGACCTTCGGCTCCTATGCGTATGCGGCGCCTTTCGTTTATCTCGAGTGCGAGGGCCGCGGCCTCGTGGCGCTCAACCTCGACACCGGGGCGCCTTCGTTTGGCGTCTGCAGCACCAGCTGTCCGTTGCCCGACTGGTCTGCCGGATCGGGCATCACGTTTGGGCCGCCGATCGTCGCAGGCGGCCTCGTGTGGGCCGCCAACAACGGCGGCGGTCTTTATGCGTACAGGGCCGACACCGGCATGCAGGTCTTCCACAGCGCCGGCTTCGGCATCGAACGTTTCGTAACGCCTGCGGAGGCCGGAGGGCAGGTCTTCGTGCCGGCGGGCACTGTGGTCAAGCAGTTCGTCATGGGCTTTGACACCGCCCAATCCAGCCCGGCGCCACCACCCCTTCGACCCGTTCCGGTCCAGCAAACCGGCGCGCCCGCGCCGGGGAGCCGCCAGCCGGCCAGCCAGTCCTCGCCTGCGCCGTCGCCGTTCGGACGCTGAATTCCAGCCATCCGCTGCGGGTTAGGATGGCGCGTACGGTGATGGGAACGCGATCAGCCGTGATGCTCGTTGTGACGCTTTTGTTTGTCGGAGGAGCGTCTACTCCAACGGGCGCAACTGACCCCTTGGCATCGAACGCCGCGGAACCAAATCGAGCTCACCTCCCCACTCCGCCTGCAGCGCCGGCGCCCGCGACCGCCGTCCCACATTCACCGCCTTACTTCAAGATCGTGCCGGCCGCGCAGCTGGGCAAGCTTGGTACGTCGAGTTCGAAGCAGCCATTCTTCAGAGGAGGCATGCGGTCTCGCGCCGGCGTGTCCACGAGCGCCACGGGTTCACCGCAGGTCGCGACTGCCTCGCCGAGGATTGCGGTCTACAACGGCCTCAACAAGCCCGGCGAAAATGCGGGGCTAACCGGAAACGTGGGAGGAACCCCACCAGATTCAACCGGAGCGATCGGGCCCAACAACTACGTCGAGCTGGTCAACTCGTCGATTGCCGTGTATGACCGCAGCCCCAACCTGGTCTCCCGGTCGACGCTCGACGGCTTTGTCGGCCAACCCCCCGGAGTACCGCTTTGTGATCCGCAGATCCAGTGGGACCCGGCCGCGAACCGCTGGCTGCTCGAGATCCTCTATTGCGGTAGCGGTGGTCAGGTCTTTTTGGTCGGCTGGTCGAAGACTTCCGATCCATCGACCCTGTCGAGCGCCGGATGGTGCCTGATCGCGGTATCGACCGGGAGTCAGCTGTTCGACTACGTCAAATTGGGGCACAACAGCAACTACCTGATCGTGGGCGGTAATTTCTACAATCTTCCGTCGACCTTTGTCAGCGCCGCGATCGCCTGGACTGCGCTGCCGGCGAACGGCGTCACCACGTGCCCCACGAACCCCACCATCACGGGAACTACAGCCAACCCCCTCAAGAACGGCGACGGGGTGACATCCGCTTTCACACCAGTTCCCGTGAACACGATCAGCAGTGCCACCGACGGATACGTGGTGTCTGCGTACGACGCTGGCGGTAACGTCACCGCCTTGCCTACGCCACAAAGCAGACTGGCCGTTTGGCACCTCGACTCGGCCGGTGTCCTCCATCAGGACTCCGACATACCCGTTACCACTTATGCCCTACCCAACCCCGCGCCCCAGCTCAACGGCACCAACAACTTGCTCGATACCCTCGACGGGCGACTGACCCAGGCGGTGGGCGACCCAGTCACGGGCATATGGACACAACACACGGTCAATAATTTGCTCACCGGCCGGTCTGTGGTCACCTGGTACAAGATCACGGCATCGGGGTCGGCGACCACCCTCGCCGATGTCGGGACCATCTCCGATACCAACGACTGGGTCTTCAATGCCGCGATATCACCCCGATTTGATGCCCAGGGCGCGGCGATCGAATACAACCGGTCGAGCTTGACCATCTACCCGGTCATCGCCGCCCAGATCCGGCTTGCATCGACCCCCGCGGGGCAGATGGAGCCGGGCGAGCTGGTCCTGGCGACGAGCAGCACGTTCGACGCAGATGGCAGCTGCAACAGTCCAAGCCTTGGTTTTCCGTGTCGATGGGGCGACTACTCGGGCGCGACGCCGGATCCGGTCCAGACCAATGTGGTGTGGGGAACCAACGAATTCAACACGGCGGCCACAACGGCGCCTGCCTGGTCGGACGAGAACTTCGCGCTGCTCGTCGCAGTGGCGCCTAAAGCACCGACCGCCGTCGCAGCCACTGCAGGCGTCGACTCCGCGAGTGTCACGTGGACGTCATCAACATTTGACCCTGGAGCGCCTAGTACAAGCTACAAGCTCACGGCGTACGTGGGCGCGAGTCCCGTCGCAACCCTCACCGTTGCCGCCGCAGCCACAGCGGCCACCTTCACGGGTCTGACCGACGGTGTGACCTATACCTTCACTGTGATCGCGATCAATGCCGTTGGGCCGAGCCCAGAATCGGCTCACAGCAACCCGGTGATGCCACTACGCGGGGCGGTGGCGCAAGCAACATCGCCGCCCATCCCGTCACGACCACCTGTTCTTCCGGCGCCGACCGCTCCTTCACCCCCGGCGCGCTAGGGATTACTAGCGACCGAGTCCACGGTCCTCCTCCATCCGTTGCCGGCCCATGCCAGCCCGAGCAGCGCCCAGAATTCGACGGCAAGGTCGTTCTTGAAATAAGGCACGTCGACCAGCCCGTGGACAAGCACTGCGACCAGCGCCAGAAAGACCCCCAGCTCAATCGAGCCCCACTCGGACCGCTGTCGCCACCATCCGCGCCAGCCCTGCATGAAGCCCGCGACCATGATCCAGGCGAAAGCGACCAGCCCAAGCAGGCCCGTCTCGCTCCAGAACGTCAGGACGATGTTGTGCGGATATATGAAGCGATCCGTGTGGGTCGGGTTCCAGAGCGGAGCGATCGTCTGCGCAAAGCCCGACAATCCGGCACCAAAAAGGAGATGTTGCTGCAGCATCTGCAGGCTGACTCTCCACAGCTCGAACCGCCCGACCAGGGTATTGCTCCCATTCGAAAAGTCCACCTCAACCGCGAGTCGGTGGTTGATGGGTGGGATGAGGATGAGGACGACCCCAATCGCGGCCGCCGCACCCAACAGCCACCAGCGCCGGCGGTGAGAGAGCGCGAGTCCCAAGGCCACCGCGGCCAAAGCGAGGTATCCACCCCGCGAGAAGCTGAGGAGTGTGGACGCACCGGCAATCACAAGAAATGCGAGGCTGGCGATCCGGACGCGTTGATTCGTGTTGTACAGGACAAGGCTTCCGGCGATCGCGATCAGCGGTACCAGGAATAGGGCCACATCGTTGGCGTTGGTGTAGATGACCACGGGTGCAGTCACAGCTGGGTTCAGCGTGTGATGACGGATCGCGTCGAGGACGACCGCTGAGTTCGCCGCCCCCACCACAACACCTGCCGTGGCCAGGCCGCCCAGCACGACCAGAGCTCGAGTGAATGTGGTGACAACTGTGGTCAAAACGAGGAAGAAGGCGACCGGCTCCAGGAGGTATGCGCGATATATGCCCAAAGCCGCTCGGCGGTCGGGCGCGACCACGACCGAGATCGCGCCCGCGACGAGGAAGATCGCGATCGCCAGCGTGAACGGCGATCGCCAGCTCGGAACCGATCGGAGCCGCCAGCTCTCCAACCCGAACGCGACGATGGTGAGCAGAATCGCGGCCTCGAGTAGAGTCGTGGGATAGAAGCCGACTCGCCAACGAATCGTGTATGCGGGCGTCAACGCGCACGTGAGGGCGGCTAGGGCCAGGCTGATGCGATAGGCGTTTGACGGCCGCGAGGACACGGTGAGACCTTAAGGCCTGAGAAAGTCGGCTAGGAGGGCGCGGCGATCCCCGCGGCGGCCAGCTTTGCCCGCTCTCGGCCCCGCAGAAATCCGGAACGGCGCGAGGTTGGACGCGCGGGATGAGCTTCGTCGTATGCGATTGCGTCATCGATGCTGGCGAACTTCCCAACCGCTCGGTTGAGCGGGTTTATGCCAAGCCAGTCGTTGGCCGCCTGAAGAACCGGAAGCGCGGCTTGCTTGAGTCGTGATCCGTGCGGCACGACCTTGTTGATCGCTATCCCGTTCGCTTTCATGAAAGCTTCCAGCCGCCGCCTATCCTCGAGCGGCGCGTTCTCCCCTTGCAGCGTCAACTCAGCTGCTAGCTCCTTGCAGTAGGCGATCAGGTCAAGCTCGATGAAGCGATCGGACCTCTGCCTGGCGCGCATCCGGCAGTACTCGTTGGTCCGGATGTTGGGGTTGTTGAGGATTTCCGGTATCGGAGCGTAGGGCAGGCCTCCCTGGCCCTCGACCATGGCCGCGAAATCGCGCGTGGACTCGTTAAAGGGACGTCCGGTCCCGAGACCCGCGCCGTTGCTCGTTGCGTGGCCATGGCTCACCATTAGCGGAAGGTCGACGTATGTGAACTGCTCGATGTGGTCGAGCACGTGCATGCAGAATGCGACGTCCGGCGCCACCGAAGCCATTACGTCTCCATAGTTGGATTCCAGCTCCTCCAGCAATCGCTTACTCGCGAACGAGTTCAGCATGCACGGTGCCCCCCACGGCGGGACTGACATCGAAAGCAGCCTCACCACCCACGCTGATTCGTAGGTCTCGGTTCGCCCTGTGAAAGGAGGTCGTTGAAGCCGATAAGGCGGAGCGTCTTGCAGGATGCCGCTGCTCGAGTAAGAGATGACATCGGCCTTGTGGGTCGTGATCTCTTGATGAAGTCGGGTCAGCGCGTTTCGATTGAAGGCCATCCGGTCCGTCAGGACTCCGACGTAATCGCCGCGCGCCTCATGCAGAGCGAAATCCCAGTGCTCTCCCATGGCGAGCTCGCTCGGTGGCCGCACGTAATTGACCCGGTGATCCTTAGTCTCGGCCACGGTCGCCTCCAGCTTTTCCGCAATAGCTGCGTTCGAGTTGTCGGAGACGACAACCTCCAGGTCCGGGAAGTCCTGCCTCAGCGCGCTCCTGATCGCCATGGCGGCCATCTCAGGCCGATTGCGCGTTGGGATGACGACTGAGAAGAACAAGATCGACCTAGGGGGCCGGCTTGGTCCGCCGCCTGAGGGCCGCGCAGAGGACCCCCGTGGCGTTCGGGGCGCCCATCTCCTGAAAGCCCCTGTCCGGCAATCGCGGCGCGTATGCGCGCCGCCATCCGCGTACGTCCCCGAATGCGTAGTGCGCTTCTTCAATCACCTCGAGATCGACCTGCCCGACGAGCGCGTCCCAACTCGGCTGGTCGTACTGCTTGAGCCAATGGAGCCGCTGTGCGCGTCCAAAAGGAACAGTGACGAGGAGTCGGCCGTCTGGGGCCAGAACCCGGGCGAGCTCGCGCATCGCGGCGAGGTCGCCGGTGGTGTGGTTCTCCGCCTCGCCGCCGTATCCGCTCACATCGAGCCCGATGTGTTCGAGTGTCGAGACACAAAGGATCAGCTCGAAGCTGCCGTCCTCGTATGGCAGCGCGCGCACGTCAGCCTGGGTCATCTGGAATCCCGCAACACGCCCCGCGACGAGGTCAACGCCGTAGAGCTCAGGGATCGGGAGCTTCGCCAGGGCCACCGAGTAAACCGGAAGCGCCCATGTGGTGCCCACGTCCAGCACACGACGCTCGCCCGCATATCGCGAGATCACCCACGGAATCTCGATGACCCGCTCGGTCATGCCCGCCGTAGACGCGGGATTGATGTTCTCCTGCCACGGCACCGAATCGAGGTTTTTCAGCTCGTTGGCGATCAGCGCAAGCTCGTCATCGGCCTCGGTGTATAAGCGTCTTGCCGGAGTCTTGCGGATAACCCAGCGGACGCCGGCTCGGGCTCTTTCCGGCAGCAGGCCTCGTATGACCGGCCGCAGCAACCTTGCTGGATTCACCGGTCGCTAATAGGCGTGATGGTGCGTGAACATCCGCATCCCGGTAAGGATGACGCACTTGAGGTCCAGGATCAGCGACCAGTTCTCGATGTAGTAGACGTCGTACATGGTTCGGTCCGCGATCGGCGCCGCTCCGCGAAGATCGTTGACCTCGGCCCATCCGGTGAGACCCGGGCGAACCTGCTGCCGCTCCAGATACCGCGGCACCTCGCCGCTGTAGCGCTCGTCGAAGAAGGTGGGCTGCGGTCTGGGACCGACCAGGCTCATGTCGCCTTTCAAGACGTTAAACAGCTGCGGCAGCTCGTCGAGGCTCAGCCTGCGCAGGACGCGGCCCAATTTCGTCACGCGGTCGTCACCCGGAGCGGCCACAACCGGGCCGGTCTTGGCCTCGGCATTCGGGATCATCGAGCGGAACTTGTAGATGACGAACGGCTTACGGTTGAGGCCGATACGTTCCTGGCGGAAGAGAAGCGGTCCGGGCATCGTGAGCTTCATCAGGATCACGATCACGAGCAGGACCGGGCTGAAGATGACGAGAAGGATCGCGCTGATGAAAATGTCGATCGAGCGCTTCACGAACGCGGCGCTGCCCCGCATCTGGCTTCGCCTGATGCCAACCAGGGGCAGACCGTCGATCGTGTTGGCGGCCACCCTGGTGCTCATGATCTCGAGGAGGTCAGGCACGATCTTGAACTCGAGGTTCTCGTCCTCACAAAGCTTGATCAGATGAAGCAGCCGGTCTCGCTGCGAGGCGGGCAGGGCGAGAAACACCTGGTCCACCCTCAGCTCTTTGACCAGCTCCGGAAGGTCGCTGACATGGCCGACCACCGGGACTCCGACATAGGTCTCTTTCAGCGGCACCTCGTCGCAGACGACCCCTACGACGTGAAAGCCGTACTGCGGGAACATCGTCATGCGGCGGATGAGCACCTCGCTGCCTTCGCTAGCGCCGACCATGAGCACTCGCTCGGTGCCGATACCTCGCCGCCGCAGCCGCGTCTCGTACTGCCTGAGGAGATAGCGCTCGAGCGTCATCAGAACCGCGGCCAGCAGCACGGCGGGCAGGATGGTCAAGCGCGAGTAGCTCTGCCCGAGGTTTCCGAGCTCGATGGCGGCGAAGATCAGGACCGCCGCAAGGGCGATTCCCGTGTACAACGCGAAGAGCTGGTCGACCAGCGTGCGCCCTCGCCACGATCGGTACTGGCCGGTGACGGTCATCGCGAACAGATATAGGAAGATGACCACCGGGATCGCTTCCAGGTAAGGGGTGAAGGGCAGGACCTGCGACGCATTGTGGTATTTGATCCAGTAGCCCGCGGGCACGGAGATCGCGGCGATGATCCCATCGCCCACCAGCAGGGCAATTGGGAGCCAGTCGGGCGGAAGCAGAGCCAATCGGCCGGTGAGGGGAGCCTGCACAGGCACGCTGAGCTCCGCTGAGGGCGTTGGCGCAGGGCGGACCTCCGCGCCGCGACGAGCCATGGGCTCTAGGGTAGCGTGCCGGGACGCTCATACCGGCCGCTGCGATATGGTCGGTCCGAACTCGATTGCCTACCCCTGCCATCGCCTTCGACGTGACTCCGCTCCAGAATGCGCACAGGTATCGCGGCATCGGGACTTACGTGCTTGGTCTCGCCCGCCGCCTGTCGACGCAAAGCGAGGTTCCAATCGAGTTCTGGGGCTGGTCCGGAGACGGTGCGTTCGAGGCGCCTCCACCCCACCGCAGCCTCCAACTGCGGAGGTTCCCCGCGCCTCAATATCGCGGCGCCTGGCTGTTCGCACAGCTGGCGATGAAAAGACGCAACTCCATGAGCACTGTTCGGGCTGTCCACGTCACCGACCCCGATGCCCTGACGACGCTGCGTGGCCGCCACCTTTTGGCGACCGTCTATGACTTGATTCCGCTGCGGGAAGGCGTCAACGTCCGCCAGCCGATCACGTGGGTCGGCTATCGGTCATACCTGCATGCGCTGCGAGGCGTCAAGACCATATTCGCCATCTCGCAGCAGACTGCCGACGATGTGGTCGACCTTCTGGGGGTGCCGCCGGCAAGAATCGTGGTCGCCCCTCCAGGCATCGACCTCCCGACGGGTCACGATCAATCCACGAGCGAGGGCCGGCCCTACTTCTTGTTCCTCGGCGGACCGAACCCCAACAAGAACCTGTCCGTTTTGCTCGACGCGATGGCGATCTGCACTGAGCTGCCCGAGGAATTGCGCATCGCGGGGCACTGGCTTCCCCAGCAGGTGGCTGCTCTAGGCAAAGAACTTGAGGCGCGCGGGCTGCGGGATCGCGCCCGCTTTATGGGATTCGTCCCTGGTGTAGACCTGCCGAGTTTGATGAGGCGGGCCACAGCGCTCGTCGTCCCATCGCGTCTGGAAGGCTTTGGCCTACCCGTTGGCGAAGGATTGGCTGCCGGCGCCGCCGTCGTCCACAGCCGGATCCCCGTGCTGGAGGAGACCTCGGCCGGCTCCGCCCTTACGTTCGATCCCAACTCTGCCGAGGAACTGGCGGGGAGCCTCCGCCGCGCAAGCGGCGATCAACACATCAACCGCGATTTGCGTGCGCGTGGGCGTCAGAGAGCCAAGAATCTGACCTGGGACGCGGCCGTGGAGCGCACGCTCGCCGCATATCGCGCGCTAGGAAGGACTGAACCTAGTCATGGCTCGCAGACGACCTGAGTCCAGCTGCGCAGCGCGCAAGGACCGCCACAACGTCGGTGGCGAAATTCGTGTCCTTTACATTTGAGCGTCGCCTCACTATTGCCTCGCCGAATTCGCGTACTGCAACGGTAAGTGGTGGCTCCGCGACAAAAGGGATCGGCTCACGCCGTCCGGACGTGCCGACTGGCTCGCGATACAGCTTGGTCTCGGCGGTGTCGTCGAAGACAAGCAGTTCGGAGCCAGTGCGGACGGATAAGAGCCGGGTTCGATTGCGAAGCTGGTTGCTTAGGCTTACATCGGCTTGGTCGCCCGTTGAGAATTCAAAGTGAAGCTGGAGGGTTTCAGCAACGGCAGCCCCAATGCCTCTGCGGTCGAGTCTTCTGGCACTGACATGCGTGGGAGTTTCCCCCACGAGATCCATGCACATCGCAACGTCATGCGGACCGTAGTCCCACAGTACCGAGGTATCCGGTCGATGCGGGCCATCATTGCCGGCGTTGGATTCGATCCTAAAGGGGCCTTTCCCACGTAGTTCGCTGCGGAGGACACGATAGGCCGGGTGGTAAAGGTAGACATGGTCGACTAGCAATGGAACTCCGTGTTCCGATGCCAGCGCACCAAGAGTGCGGGCTTGGCCGACGTCCATCGTCAGAGGCTTTTCCACTAGAACTGGGACGTCATGCGACAGCGCGTAATGAGCCATCCGGAAATGGAGCCGAGGAGGGGTCGCAATTATCACTCCGTCCAAGTCCCCAGCCTCAATGAGAGACTGCCAGCGCCGATCCACACGGCATTCCATTCCGACCAGGGCCGATACATCTGAACGCTTTGTGGAGATTCGAGTCAGGATGGCGTGCGGCGCGGCATGAATAGTCCGGACGTAATTCGAGCCCCAACGCCCGGCACCGATCAGGCCAAGCCTGAGAGTTGAAGGATGACCTATCATGCCTAACCTACGCGGGCCGACGCCAAATTCGCAGGCGCAGGAGTCTCACTAGCCTTTGGGAGATCGTGCCATTAAACCGGTGACCGACGATGAACGCGTGGCGTGGCCGACCAGTGTGTTGGTTCCACTCAGTGCCGCGTTTTCTGATGCCCGAGGGGCCATTCAGCCGCTCGTCGATGCGCCTATACGGAGCGCCGTTCTGATCTCTTCCAGACAGGGCGCGGTGCGGGCGAACCACTATCACCGCACCGACTGGCACTACTGCTACGTCGTCTCCGGATCGATCGAATACTTTCACCGCCCGACGGGTAGCTCGCAAGAGCCCGAGCGTGTCGTGGTAACAGCTGGCCAGATGTTCTTCACGCCACCAATGACGGACCACACCATGGTGTTCCCCGAAGACACAGTCTTCCTCACCTTGGGCCGGAACCCGCGAGATCAAGAATCCTACGAAGCGGACGTCGTTCGCATCGCGCTGCACAATCCCTGAGTACAGCACATGCGTGAGGGCGTTTGTCGCAGGCGCGACTCGTGCCGGCTCTGCGATTCGAAGGTGCTGGAGGAGGTTCTCACTCTCGAGCCATCTCCGCCCGCCAACAGTTTCGTCACGCGCGATCGACTGGACGTAATCCAGGAGAAGTTTCCACTCGAAGTCGCCATGTGTCGTGACTGCAGCCATGTTCAGCTGATGCATGTCCTCGATCCTCGCCTTCTTTTCGAGGAATACGTGTACGTTTCGGGGACCTCACCGGTGTTCGTCGACCACTTCAGGCGATACGCAGCTGACGTCATGGAGCGCCTCGATATCAAGCGCGGGGATCTGGTGGTCGATATCGGTTCGAACGATGGAACGCTGCTTCGTTTTTTTCAAGCCGCAGGGTGCGGCGTACTGGGAATCGATCCGGCCAAGGCTATTGCGCGAACAGCTTCCGAATCGGGAATCGAAACACTCGTCGAGTTCTTCACACCTGCTCTAGCCCGCGAAATCTGCATTTCCCGTGGCCCTGCTCGCGTGATCACAGCAAACAATGTTTTCGCGCATGTCGATGACTTGCGTGGTGTCCTTGATGGTGTGCGCACCCTTCTCTCCGCCGACGGAGTGTTTGTTTTTGAAGTCTCATATCTTGCGGACGTGTATGAGAAGACGCTCTTCGACACGATCTACCACGAGCATCTCTCCTACCACAGCGTCCGGCCTTTGGTGAAGTTCTTCGCTGACAACGAAATGGAGTTGATCGATGTAGTTCGCGTGCCGTCTCACGGAGGCTCGGTTCGGGGCTTCGCTCAGCGTGCCGGAGCTGCGCGAGGTGTCCAGCGCTCGGTCCAAGAAATGCTCGAACTTGAGTCGCATCTCAGGCTCGACCTCCCCGCGACATTTAGGACATTCGCAGCGAACCTCGACAACCTCAAGGAAGAGGTAAGGGGGTTGCTCACTCGGCTAAAGGGCGAAGGGGCGGGAATCGCCGGCTTCGGAGCTCCCGCCAAAGCGACCACTCTTCTACACCACTTTCAACTGGGCAATGACGTACTCGACTTCATTGTCGACGACAGCCCCCTGAAGCAGGGGCTGTTCACTCCGGGCCAGCACATCCCAGTCCTGCCTCCCGCCGTGCTTGATGAGCGTCATCCGGACTATCTTCTGCTGCTCGCCTGGAACTTCGCCCAGCCGATCATGGCGACGCATTCGAACTACACGTCACGGGGGGGACACTTCATAGTCCCATTGCCCCAGCTCGGGGTCTACTGATTGTAAAAATGGCCCCTTCCACGTTCCTCGACTCCGATATCGCGCAGATCGTTGCCGGGCTTGATGGAGCCGAGCAGGGTTTCTCCGGCAAGACGGTGCTTCTGGCCGGGGCAGGCGGGTTCTTAGGACGCTACTTCACCGCGGTTTTTCGCCACCTTAGTGAAAAGGTCCTGAGCACACCCTGTCGGGTAATTGCGATTGACAACTTCATCACCAGTTCAGAGCGGCGAAAAGGCCCAGACGCCGACCCATTGATCCGCATCATGCGCCATGATGTGACTGAACCCCTCAATCTGGATGAAGCCGTCGATTTCGTTGTGCAGGCGGCCGGGATTGCCAGTCCCTTCTACTACCGCCTCTACCCTTTGGAGACTCTCTCAGTCGCGACCACCGGAACGAGAAATCTGCTCGACATTGCTACCAAGTGGCATGCCCGCTTCACCTTCTTCAGTTCTAGCGAGATTTATGGGGATCCGGACCCCAGGCACGTCCCAACTCCAGAAAGCTATCGCGGCAATGTTGCTTGCCTTGGTCCACGGGCCTGCTATGACGAAAGCAAGCGATTGGGCGAGACTCTTTGTTACATCTACCACGAGCGCTTCGGAACCTCTACCAATCAAATCAGGCCTTTCAATGTCTATGGGCCCGGAATGCAGCAGACGGACTATCGCGTGCTGGCCAACTTCGCCGGTCAGATCAAGGCGGGTCGGCCTCTCAACGTTTACGGCACTGGCTTGCAGACGCGCACTTTCTGTTATGTGACAGACGCTATGGTCGGGTTCTTACTCACGATGCTCAAGGGCGTGCCAGGCGAGGCGTACAACATTGGCAACCCAGTTCCCGAGTTGTCGATGTTAGAGCTGGTGAAAGAAATCGAAGTTCTGCTCGGACGAAGCTTGGCACACCGGATAATCGAGTACCCCGACAGTTATCCGGCCGATGAGCCTAACCGACGGTGTCCTGATATCACGAAGGCGCGAATGCAACTCGGCTTCGAACCCGTCGTGGCCCTCCCGGACGGACTGAAGCGGTTCCTGGATTGGTCGGACAAGGCCTACGTCATCCAAGGCTGAGTCCCGAACGTCCCTGCCCTGAAAACGTGACCTCAGGTTGCGAGTAGGCATTGACGCCCACATGGTGGGCGGCCAAGAAACGGGCAATGAGACCTATGTCAAGAGTCTGGTCGGCGGACTCACTGCCGTTGGTGACGACCTCGAACTAATCGTCTATTACTCGCACTCGCCGTGGGCGCCGGCCGGCCCCGGGGTCCACTTCGAAAAGCTCGTGACGGCGAACCCATTCGTGCGGCTCGGGGTCGAGCTGCCGTTCAGGTCACTCCGGCAGCGACTTGATGTGCTCCACATGACATACGCGACGCCGGTCTGGTCGGCCGCACCGCTTGTCGTCACGGTTCACGACATCTCCTACGTCACCAACCCCGAGTGGTTCTCCCCGCGCGACCTGAGGGTGCTCTCGGCCGGTGTGCCCCGGTCAATTCGAAAGGCCGCCCACGTGATCACCGTCTCGGAGTCCGCTCGGCGTCAGATTGTTGACCAGTACCGGGTTCCGGAGGACAGGATCTCCGCCATACCGAACGGGCCTGGGCCGGCGGCCAAGCCGATAGAAAACGGCGAGGCGCGCGCAGAGCTGTCGGCGCTTGGCCTGAACTTTGAGCGTCCCTATTTGCTTGCGGTGGGCAACCTCCAGCCGCGAAAGAACCTGGTCAGGTTCATCCAGGCATTCAGGATCCTGGTGGAAAGTCATCACCACGAAGTCGAATTGGTCATCGTGGGGCCACGGCGCTATCGCGCCGAAGAGGTTCTCCAGGCGGCCGCAGGTACCGCCACCGAGCTGATCCACTTCACGGGCTACGTGACAGATCGCCAGCTGGCGGCGTGCTACGCCTGCAGCACCGCATTCGTCTTTCCATCCCTGTACGAGGGCTTCGGCATGCCGGCGCTGGAAGCCATGGCGCACGGCATCCCCGTCGCGTGCTCGGACGTGGATGCGCTCCGCGAAGTCTGCGGCGATGCCGCGCTCCTGTTCGACCCGCACTCGGTCGACGGCATAGCGAACGCCATCGACAAGGTCCTCAAAGACTCCGATCTTCGGCAGCGACTGAGCCAGGCCGGAATCGCGCGCGCTGCTCAATTCAGCTGGGAGAAGAGCGCTCAGCTCACCCTGGAGGTCTACCGAAAAGCGCGCAGCTAGAGCCGGCCGATGGCGAGAATCCCGAATGTCGAGCGGATGCGCAAGCGCTCTCCCAACCACTGAGCGATTCGAGCGTGGCTCGAGAAATAGATCTCGATTTCGGTCTGGGTGAAATCGGGCCGAAGTTGAGAAAGGATCGCATCGGAGTCCACTCCATTACGGTGGAAGTGGTACTCACCCTGGTCGTCCAGGTTGTTCTCTAGAAATATCCCTCGAGTGCGCCTGATGCGATTGCCGATGCCCTCGAGAATGCGGCCCTCGCTCATCCGCCACGGGATGTAGAGGGCCTGCCCGGCAACGTAATGTCCTGGCGGCAGGCGGTCGTACCTCAGCGGATCCTGGAACGTCAGCAGAGCACCGCCTTGGGCCACCGCGCCTGCGCTCGCCCGCAGCAACGCGAGGTAGTCCGGGATGTGGTGAAGCATCGACACATGACTCACCACGTCGAACTGACCCGCCTCTTTATACAAGAACTCGATGGCGTCACCGACGACGGTGGTCGCGTTCGGGTGACGTTCCTTGAGCAGGCGCAGCTGTTCCGATGAGCTGTCGACGGCAGTCAGCGATGCCCCTGCCTCGACCCACAGCCTGGAGGCGGTGCCGTCGCCCGCGCCCAGGTCGAGCACCCGCGGCTTGGGCTTGACTGCGGCGAGCGCCTTCCGAACCATACGCTCGTAGATCGCCCACACCGAAGCATGGTTGAGGTGCGGAGAGCCATGGAGGACATCCCTCGTCGCGTAAGAAGCCGTGTTCGCAAGACGCGCGGATTCAGCGTCTGCCATTCGTCAGAATCGTAGCAACACGCGAATGCCTCCCCCGACGGGAGGCTCAGCCCGCCAAATAGACTGCTACCAGCTTGGTCACCTACGCGATCGTCAGCTACGAGAACCGTCGAGACCTGCAGGACCCATTGCGATTCTTTGAAGTGCTGCAGCCGATTCATTTCTTCCGGCACGCGCCCTACGGCGACGTCTCGCACAGCGAGCAGGAACGGACCATCCAGTACCACAACCCTTATGACCTGCTGCAAAAGCTCCGGCAGGCCAACCCGCAAATCGTGCAGGGTGGAGAACCTTCCGTGCCTCGCCTCATCCCCTACGCGTGGGCTGAGCTCAGCTACACCCAATTCGCCCGGCGCCCGTTGGTGATCCCAAGTTTCGACAACATTCCCATCGCAGACCAGTACAGTGGAGCGATGGCCGCGGCGATACGGGTCGCGGCCCGGCCATATGTCCGCTCCGCGGCCCTCATCATCGCCGCGAATGTCGGGGCGGAGAAAAACTTGCGCTGGGCCGGGGCGAGGCCCGAACAAGTGGTCCGGATGATGTACGGAACATGGGGTGTCGACACGTCGGAGTTCACACCAGAGGGCCCGCGCGCGACCCTGCCGGGAACAGGGCACCCTATCGTCTTCCTGGGCCGTCTCGTCCGCTACAAGGGAGTCTTCGATCTCGTTGCCGCCATGCCGAGGGTGCTCGAGCGCGTCAACGCCGATCTGGTTTTCATCGGCGATGGCCCCGACGCCGACGATTTGAAGCAGGCGGCGCGGGAGGCGGGAGTCGGCGACCGGGTCCATTTCCTCGGCGTAGTCGAGAACAAAGACGTTCCGTCGTACCTGCGGGCCGCAGCGGTTCTCGGTGCCCCCTCGCGCACCACACGCAGATGGGCCGAACAGGTTGGAATGAGCGCTATGCAGGCCCTTGCCTGCGGGGTGCCAGTGGTCACCAATTCGTCGGGGTCTATCCCCGAATTCATCGAACACGACGTCACGGGACTTGTCGTACAGGAAGGGGTACCCGACGCACTCGCGGACGCGCTGACGCGTTTGCTGACCAATGACGTCATGCGCGGTGAATTCGCGAGCCGCGCTCGCGAGGAAGCGGTGCGGCGGTACGACGCGCGCAAGAATATCCATGCTGCCGAGGAGCGAATCCTGGCCGCCACCGGATATTCCAGGTGAGCGATGCCATGCGAATCGCCGAGGACATGACGTTCCCCAACCGCAACGCTGCGGGCTCCAGCATGTACGCAGTGGAGCTCCTTCGCGAACTCCAGCATCGCGACGACGTTGCAGTCCGCGAAGTTGCTGCAAAAACCGGTGGCTTGCCGGGGACTTTGACTTGGCTCGCCGGCGGGGCACGCGCCGCAATCGCCGAGTCCGAGCTGGTGCACTGCCCTGCGTTCGTCGCCCCATGGAACATGGGCAAGCCGTTTGTCCTCACCGTGCACGACACCTCTATCCTGGACTTCCCCGAGGACCACGCCTTCGAATGGCGCACGTACATACGAATGTTCCTCGCCAGACGCGCTCGCGCGGCTGTGCGAGTGATCACCGGCACCGAGAATTCACGTCGAGAAATCGCGCAGGACCTTGGGGTTCCCGCCGAAAGGATCGCCGTCACGCCATATGGCGTCGCGGCGCGGTTTGGGCAGCCGCGTCCACACCGCGTCACTGTCGGCGATACCCCACAGTTGCTGTTCCCTGGAGCTCCAACCCGCCGTAAGAACCTGGACCTGGTCCTGCGGGGAATGGCGGAGGCTCCGCCTGGAAACGCGCTGCGACGCGCGCGGCTGGTCATCTCAGGCGCAAAGGCCGATGGATTCCCCGCACATCGAGAAAGGATCACCGCGTTGGGGTTGGAAAGCCGAGTTGAATGGGCGGGCAACCTGCCTCTCGAGCGCGTGCCCGACCTGATGCAAGGATCGGACCTCCTCGTTTATCCGTCATTTCAAGAAGGTTTCGGGTTCCCTGCCTTGGAGGCGATGGCCGCCGGCACTCCAGTCATTGCTTCCAGTGCGTCTTGTCTGCCGGAGGTCCTTGGGGATGGCGCGCTCCTGGTCGCGCCCACAGACCTCAAGGGCTTCATAGATGCAGTGGATGCCGTTCTGACGGGGTCCGACCTCCGCCAGGATCTCCTCGCCAGAGGTAAAGCGCGCGCGGCGCAATTCACCTGGCGGCGCTGTGCCGACCTCACAGTCGACGTCTACCGGGACGCCATAGCAAGCTCGGCCCGCACCGGAGTCGGCACACGGTAGTCCCATACCCGGCGGGTACCATGTCTCCCCAGATGAAGGTCGTGATCTTGGCGGGCGGGCTTGGCACGCGTCTTTCAGAGGAGACTGAGACCCGACCCAAGCCGATGGTCGAGATCGGGGGGCACCCGATCATCTGGCACATCATGAAGCACTACGTCCGGCACGGCTTCAAGGATTTCGTCGTCGCACTTGGCTACAAGGGCGAAGAGATCAAGCGTTTCTTTCTCGACTACAACCGCCTGCGCTCCAGCGTGACCGTCAACCTCGCGACAGGCCAGTCGAGTTTCCACGAGGGGGGCCTCGAGGACTGGACGGTGCATCTGATCGACACCGGCTTGAAGACCAACACCGGCGCGCGCGTGAGCCAGCTGAAGCCGTGGCTCGAAGGCGAGACGTTCATGCTCACCTATGGCGACGGCGTATGCGACATCGACCTGCAAGACCTGGTCCGCTTCCACCGTAAGCACGGGCGCCTCGCGACGGTCACCGCTGTACGCCCACCCGCGCGATTCGGCGGCCTGATCTTCGACGGCGATCTCGTCTCCGACTTCACGGAGAAGCCGCAGATCGGCGAAGGCTGGATCAACGGCGGGTTCATGGTCCTCGAACCGGGCGTGTTCGACTATCTGAAGGGAGATGACCCAAGCCTCGAGGCTGACGCACTCGAGCACCTGGCGGCCGATCGCCAGCTCGCAGCCTACAAGCACGACCAGTTCTGGCAGTGCATGGACACGCTCCGAGACCTCCGGCTGCTCGAAAGCCTGTGGCAGAGCGGCGACCCACCCTGGAAAACGTGGGAGTGAATTCATCACCGCAAACTGACTTCTGGCGCGACCGCCCGACCCTCGTCACCGGCGCTTCCGGGCTTGTGGGCGGCTGGCTCGTCAAGCGTCTCGTGGTGGCGGGCGCCGACGTCATCTGCCTGGTGCGGGACTGGGTTCCACAGAGCGAGCTCGTGAGCTCGAAGCTCATCGACAGGGTCAAAACGGTGCGCGGCGACCTGCGCGACCAAAAGATGCTGGAGCGCGTCCTCGGCGAATACGAGGTCGACACGGTCCTCCACCTTGCCGCGCAAACGATCGTCCCGATCGCCAACCGGAACCCAGTCTCGACCTTCGAAACCAATGTGGCGGGCACGTGGGCGCTGCTCGAGGCCTGTCGCCGCAGCCCGGCTGTCAAGCAGATCGTGGTCGCGTCGTCGGACAAGTCTTACGGCGACCAGGAGCATCTCCCCTACGACGAGACGATGCCGCTCGCCGGTCGCCATCCGTATGACGTCAGCAAATCGGCCGGCGACCTCATCGCCCAGTCGTATGCGGTCACATATGGCCTGCCGGTGTTGATCACCCGCTGCGGCAACTTCTACGGTGGCGGTGATCTCAACTGGAGCCGAATCGTGCCGGGCACGATTCGGTCGGTGCTTCGCGCCAAGCGCCCGGTCATCCGCTCAGACGGAGAGTTCGTGCGCGACTACTTCTACGTGGAGGATGGCGCCGCCGCCTACGCACTCGCCGCCGAGCGCCTCGCCGCGGACCGAGCACTTGCCGGAGAGGCCTTCAACTTCTCCAACGAGCAGCCGATCAATGTGATCGACCTCACCAGGCTCATCCTGCAGCTGATGGATTCCGACCTGGAGCCCGACGTACGCAACGAGGCGACCAATGAGATCCGCTGCCAGTACCTGAGCGCGGCCAAGGCGCGGGAGAAACTGGGCTGGAGCCCTCTATTTCAATTGGAACAGGGCCTGCGTCTGACCATCGAGTGGTATCGAGGCTTCGTCGGAGCCCACGGGTGATCAGCTGTCGTTCGTGCGGCGCCAAGCAGCTGGATCCGGTGCTCTCGCTCGGCCGCACGCCGCTAGCGAACGCGCTCCTGAAAGAGGAAGAGCTGTCAAAACCCGAGCCGACCTTTCCGCTTGACCTCGTGTTCTGCCCCAGCTGCGCGCTCGTCCAGATCACCGAGACGGTCCCCCCTGAGCAGCTGTTCAGCCACTACCTATATCTTTCCTCGTTCTCGGACACGATGCTCGAACACTCCGCGGCACTCGCCGAACGGCTGATCAGGGAGCGGCGGCTGGGCGCAAACAGCCTGGTGGTCGAGGTGGCCAGCAATGACGGCTACCTGCTGCAGTTCTACCGGCAGGCAGGCGTGCCCGTGCTCGGGATCGAGCCCGCCGCCAACATCGCCAAGGTGGCCGAGGACCGCGGCATCCCCACCCTCCCCCGCTTCTTCGGCCTGGAGCTCGGCCGCGAGCTGCGAGACACCTCCAGACGCGCGGATGTCATTCACGCCAACAACGTTCTCGCCCATGTGGCTGACCTCAACGGCTTCGTAGCCGGGATCGCGCTGACGCTCAAGGACGACGGCGTGGCCGTGATCGAAGCACCACACGTCAAACCCATGATCGAACGTCTGGAGTTCGACACCATCTACCACGAGCACCTCTGCTACTACTCGCTCACCGCGCTGCTGCCGCTGCTCAAGCGGCACGGGCTGGAAATCGTCGACGTTTTCGAGATTCCACTGCACGGCGGCTCGCTGCAGGTGCATACGGCCTTTTCCGGACGGCCATCGGAGCGGGTGTGCAGGCTGCTCGAGCTAGAGCGGGCCGCCGGTGTTGGCGAACGCGACTTCTACCGCGACTTCGGCGACAAGGTGCGGCGCTTGAAAGAGAACCTCTTGGCAATGCTGCGTGGCCTCAAGTTCAAGGGCAGCACGATCGCCGCTTACGGCGCGTCGGCCAAGGGCTCGACCCTGCTCAACTACTGCGGTATTGGGCGCGAGACGCTCGCGTTCGTCGCCGACCGTTCGACCGTGAAGCAAGGCCTCTACACGCCCGGCACGCACCTCCTGGTTAAGCCGCCCGAGGCGCTCCTCGCAGAGCACCCGGACCATGTGCTCCTGCTCACGTGGAACTTCGCCGAGGAGATCCTCGAGCAGCAGTCCGCGTACCGCCGGCAGGGGGGCAGGTTCATCGTCCCGGTGCCGGAGCCGGCGATCGTTTGAGCGACGAGATGATCGACGGTGTCAGGGTCGTGCCGCTGAAGCGGATCCCGGACGAGCGCGGGACGATCTACCACATGCTCAAGCGGACGGACCCCTACTTCAGCGCCTTCGGCGAGATCTACTTCTCGACCGTGCACCCCGGCGTCGTCAAGGGCTGGCACCGGCACAAGAACATGACCTTGCACTACGCATGCGTGTATGGCCGCGTCAAGCTCGTGATCTACGACGAGCGTGAGGGATCACCGACGAAGGGCCGGCTGATGGAGTTGTTCCTGGGTCCGGATAACTACTGCCTCGTGGTCATACCGCCCGACCTGTGGAACGGCTTCAAGGGCATGGGCGACACCACCGCGATCGTCGCCGACCTCATCGACATCCCGCACGAGGAGGCAGACTCCGTCCGCATCGACCCTCACAAGAACAACATTCCTTATGACTGGTCTGTGAAGGAGCGGTGACCGTACTGGTCACGGGCGCGGCCGGCTTCGTCGGTTCGCAGGTCGTGCGTCAGCTGGTTGCTTCGGACACCGAAGTCGCCGCCCTCGTACGGCCAGGCACTGAACGGCCGCGCCTCGCCGCCATCGAAGGCAGGGTCCACATCCTCGAAGCGGACCTCGCCGACACGCAGGCGATCGCCGCGCAGCTGACAAGCTGCCGGCCGGACCGCTGCATCCACACGGCCTGGTACGCGGAGCCGGGCAAGTACCTTGATTCGCCCCTGAACCTCGACTCGTTGCGATCCAGTCTTGCACTTCTGGAAGAGCTCGCAAAGGCCGGTTGCCGGCACGTTGTGGGCGTCGGAACGTGCTTCGAGTACGAGATGACATCTACTCCCTTGATCGAGGACTCACCGACGAAGCCCTTGACCCTCTATGCGGTTACCAAGCATGCGTTTCACATCATCGCGGAGCAACGCGCGGCCCAGCTGGACGTGGGATTGGCGTGGGCGCGCCTCTTCTACCTGTACGGCCCTTACGAAGACCAGAGGCGACTTGTGCCCGCTGCGATCCAGACAGTGTCCGCGGGTCAAGAGTTCAAGACCACGTCAGGGGAGCAGATCCGCGATTACCTGCACATCGAGGACGTCGCCTCAGCCCTCGTCGCCCTCAGCGCTCATGCGGCAACCGGTGCATTCAATGTGTGCTCGGGGCAGCCTGTTACCATAGCCGGGCTCATGCAGACCTTGGGCGAGCTGCTGGGTCGACCAGAGCTGATTCGCCAGGGTGCATTCCCAAATCCCGCGTGGGACCCCATGTACGTCTGCGGTGACAACCGCAGGCTCAGGACAGAAGCTTGTTGGTCGCCGCACTACGGGCTGCGCGACGGACTTGCCCAGACGATCGAATGGTGGAAGGAAGCCCGATGATGAATACGCCAGAGCTGTTCGACGAAAGCCCAGAGCCAAGGATCAACGTCAGCACCGCTGATGGCCCCCGCGAGCTAGACATTTATTCGCCCGAGGGCTTCAAGGTCCTGTCCAACCTGTTCACCCGCTCCGGCTGGCAACAGAAGATCAGTTATGAGCCCACATGGCTCGGCATCCCCATCATTCAGACGCCTGAGGACATCGCGATGATGCAGGAGCTGATCTGGAAGGTGAGGCCGGACGTGATCATCGAATGTGGGGTCGCGCATGGCGGCGCCCTGGTGCTGTACGCATCGATCCTCGACATGACCGGCAAGGGCCACGTCATCGGCGTCGATGTCGAGATCCGAAAATACAACCGGCTCGCGCTCCAGAGCCATGTCATGAGCCGGCGCTTCACGTTGATCGAGGGCAGCTCCGTGGATGAGGCGACGGTCAAGCAGGTTCGTGACATGATCCGGCCGGATGACAGGGTCATGGTGACGCTCGACTCCAATCACACTGCCGCCCACGTGGCCAAGGAGCTGGAGCTCTACGCGCCGTTGGTCACAGCGGACAGCTACCTCGTCGTCTTTGACGGCGTGATGCAGGTGTTGACCGACGCACCCGGTGGCTCGCCCAGCTGGGCAACCGACAACCCTTGGCAAGCCGTCCAGAAATTCCTCGTCAAGAACACTGACTTCGAGATCGACCCGTATTACAACCGGCTCAAGGTCACCCACTGCCCGGGCGGATTCTTGCGGCGGGTCGCCAAAAGGCGGTAGCGCTGACCACACTTTCGAAAAACGTCATTTTCAACCTCGTCGGCCAGGGACTTGTGCTTGCGCTGAGCCTCATCGCCGTTCGCTTCATCTTCAGGCAGCTGGGCGCCGATATCTTCGGCATCATCTATTTCAGCATCACCCTCGCCGCTGTCATCACGACCGTGCTCGAACTGGGGATTTCCGCCACGACCGTGCGCGAGATTTCGCGGCATTTCACCTCCGAGCCCGCTTACACGACAGCCTTGATTCAGACCGCGTCTTTTGTCTACTGGGCGATGGGTCTGGTCATCGTGGTGGTGATCTTCGTGGCGGCCCCAGTTCTGGTCAAGAACTGGATCAACCTCAGCTCGATCGACACCGGAACTGCCGCGACCATGATCCGGATCATGAGCCTCAGCACCATGGTGGTTCTGCCCCGTGCCCTCTACACGAGCCTGTTCCGCGGCCGTCAGCGGATGGCTCTCAACAACAGCATCGACGTTGTCGCCGCGGTCGGACAGCAGCTGGGCATCGTGATCCTGCTGAAGCTCGGCGGCGGTGCGTTCACTTTCGCGACGTGGATTTCCGCGAGCGCTCTGCTGGCGGTTCTCGCCTACGTTGTGCTCGCGTCACGCTTTTTCGGCTGGAGAGCCCTCGTGCCGCGTTTCGACCTCGGGGTGGTGAAACGAAACCTGCGGTTCGCGACGCTGATGATGGGCAACTCGCTGCTCGCCCTCGTTCACACGTCGGCGGACAAGGTCATCGTCAGCAAGCTGCTGCCAGTCGCCGATTTCGGCCTCTACGGCTTTGCCTCTGGGACCGTCGGCAGGGCGGCGTTCGTTGCCGGCGCCATCACCCAGGCGGGCTTCCCCTCCCTGTCCAGCCTCTTCGAAGCTGGGGATAAACCCGGCCTGCTCAGGCAGTATCGGAAGCTGCAGGACCTGGTGTGCTTTGGAACCCTGCCTCTGTTTGCGGGCATCATCTTCGCGGCTCGACCCGTCTACACGTACGTGTTCAACCCCGTCGTGGCTGAGCGTCTCCTTCTGCCGACCATGCTCCTCGCTCTCGGCTTTGCCATGAATGCCGCCCTCAGCACGCCATATGTCACGTCGCTGGCGATGGGCAAGCCGCAGATCGCGGCGCGGGCCAACGTCGTTGCGCTCTTCGTCGTGCTGCCGGTGACCGTGCTGCTGATTGCCTCATACGGGCTGGTCGGCGCCGGGGCGTCATGGGTCTTCTACCACCTGTTCGCATTCGCGTACATGGTGCCGATGATCTGCCGCGAGTGCCTCGACATGAGCCCATGGCGGTGGTACGCGCAGGTGTTCAGGGCGTTCGGCCTCGCGTTCGTCGGATACGGGCTGAGCTGGCTTCTGATCGCGTCGCCGGGCTCGTACTCGTTGCTCGCATTGACGCTCGCATATCTTGTTGGCTCGGCGCTGTTCGTACTGGGCGCTTACTTCCTGATCGGCGCGGACCTGCGGGACACGGTGACCAACATGCGACAGACGTTGTTCCTGCGAAAAGCGCGCGTCCTGTGACGTCGGCCACTGGAAAGCAGGCCGGGCGAATGGCCTGGTCCGTTTCACAAATACTCGAGGTGGGAGCCACCAGCGTCGTCCTGGGTCTCGTCGACGGCGGACTTGCGGCGCTGCACCCGCGCTGGGCGGCGGCCGTGATGGCCATGGTGGTGCTCGCAGCCGCAGGCATCTTCGTTCGCGTGCTGGGGTGGCGGGTCGGCCTGGCGGTGCTTCTCATAGTGACCTGTCTGATCGATCGCAACACTTTCCCGGTCGGTGGGGTCAACATCCGGCCCGAGCAGATCGCGGGCATCCTGACCCTTCTGACTTTCGGGGCGCTCGCGCTCAGATCCAAACGCGACCTCCACATCCGGCCCGATCGCATCGAGCTGGCCCTCCTTGCGTGGTTTGCCGTGGCGCTGGCGAGCAGCGTTCTATCGGCGCCCCATCGAGCCGCGAGCGTGAAGATCCTTGCCCTCTTGATGCTCTCGTCGCTGGCGCTCTTTCTGCCGCGACGGCTGGTAGCAGACCGGTCCGAAGACCTCGAACGAGTCATCGGGTGGGCGCTGCTCGCTTTCGCATTCGAGGGCGCGTACGCATCGCTCATGTACTACATCCATGTATTCGGACCGACCATCGCGATCAGCCTCAACTCGGCCACGGGACACCTCAACGCCTACGGGACGTTGTGGGAACCGAATGCGCTCGGCGCGATTTCCGGCGCCGGCGCCGTGGCGTGGGCGTTCCTCGGCCCGCGCTACTTCTCGCACTCCTGGGTCGGCGTCGCCATCTGCCTGACCGCGTGCGTGGCCAGCTTTACACGCGCGGTTTGGCTTGCCGTGTTATTCGTCATCGTCCTTTCGCTGCTGACCCCGGTCCGACGGCGGATCGACCTCAGGAACCTAGGCCTCGGCGTCCTCGCTGCATCGCCGTTCTTGGCATGGATTTTCGTCTCCGACCGGCTTGGCAACTACTCCGTAAAAGGACTCTCCAACTCAGTGGGCAACGCCGCGGATATCCTCGGCAGGCTCTACCAGTTCGTGCCCGCACTCGCCGATCTCAAGCGGAAGCCGATACTGGGCGCGGGCATCGACACCTTCGGTCAACTCCACATATTCGAGGGCAAGCCCGAACACCTGGGCAACCTCGAGCTGCTGGTCCTCCATGACACCGGTGTCCTGGGTCTGCTGGTTTTCGCGGCGTTTGGCGCGGGGATCGTGGTCGCGGCCTGGCGGTGTCGCGAGAATCCGATCGTTCTGGGGCTTGCCGCGATGGATCTTGTGATCCTCATCGCCAACCAGGCCACCGAAGCGCTCGAGCTGATGATCACGTGGTTGATGATCGGGCTCCTCCTGGCCGCGATCGACGCGGCCAAAAAAGTCAGCCCGCCATCGAGCGTTCGCACAGGTCGATATACCGGCTCGTGACCTCCTCCCAGTTGTAGCGCTCGGCCGCCCTGGCACGGGCCGCTTCGCCCATCCGCCGACGTCCTTGCGCATCCGGCCAGAGCTCGCCGAGCAACTGCGCCAGTTCCTCGGGAGTCTCCCAGTACTTGCCCGCATCGCCGAGGACCTCGCGGTTGCTCTCGGTCTCCCGGGCCAGAATCGCGTTGCCGGCGGCCATCTGCTCGACGAGAACAGGATGGGTTCCACCGACGGTGGCGGCGAGCACGAAGACACCCGCGTGGCTCGTGAGCTGCTGGTAAGCGGACCCGAATTGGTAGCCGGTGAAGACTGTGTTGGGCGGAGCGCCCGCTTGGAGGCCGGCCTTGTACTCATCGGCATATGCGGCATCGCCGACCACGACGGCCGGGGCGTCGATGGCGGCGAGCTTCACCGCAGCGAGGTAGTCATGGGCACCGTTCTCCGGAACCATCCGCCCTACAAACAGCAGGTAGCAGCCTGGTTCGAGAGACCAGGGTTCGAGTGCGACGGTGCCTCTATCGGCGGGAGGGTCCGCGCCGTAGGGCACGACCTCCGTGTCGCGGTTGTAAACCTCTTTGTAGTAACGGCGAACCGCCTGAGCATCGGCCAGGACGATGCTGCTTCCTCGAGCGGCCGTGCGCTCGGATGTCCTCAGGTACCAGCTCGCGAAGCGGCCCCACTTGTCGCGCCGCCAGTCGGCGCCATCGACATTGAAAACAGTCCGCCGCCCTGACATCTCGAGAGCACGGACGACCGGGGCGTTGCCTACGCCCATACAGACGATGGCAGTGTCGCGTGGCATCCGTATCGCGCTTAGAGCTGTGTGGGTGAGCGTCTCCAGGTGCTTCTGCTTCACCGCCGGCAGATATTTGAGACGCATCCCGAGGTACTCCGGCTTCCGTTCGTGATAGTGCGTAGAGCGGCAGTACACGGTGACGTCGTGCCCGCGTTCGACCATGCGCCGGCCAACCTGCTCGACGCAGGTTTCGAAGCCGCTATAGCTGGCGGGCACGCCCCGCGTGCCGATGAAGGCGATACGCATCGCGAGACTCAGGCTAGCGGGTCGGTCGCGACGCGAGCGATGGGCTCAGTATCCGGTCAGGTTGCGGGCGATGTCGCGTCCCCAGTAGGGACCGGATGGCGGCGCTGGGGCATTGCCGAATTGATGTAGGCCGCCGTACCCGTCGAGCACGTAGCCTCCGGACGTTGCCAGCGTCGAGCCGGGCAGCAGCCAGACCGCGCGGGCGATGTCCCAGGGTGCCCAGTAGGCGCTGGGGGCCAGCGCCGGCGGCATGGTCTGCCCTGTTGGCGTGAAGGGGTGGATGTTGCCGAAGCCGTCGAGCACGTAGCCGGAGTGGGTGCCGGGGATGAGCGCGATGTCGTGGATGATGTCCCAGTTCGCCCAATAGCCGGAGAGCTGAACGGCCGTTGGCCGCGGCGTCCCGATGCCGAAGGGATGGACGCCCCCAAAACCGTCGAGCACGTAGCCGCCGGTGCCGTCGGAGAAGATGACCACCTTACGCGCGATGTCCCAGTTCGCCCAGTAGCTGTCGATGTTGGTCGCGGGCGGCAGCGGCTTGCCGTTGACGGAGAACGCATGAAGGCCGCCGAAGGCGTCGAGCACGTAGCCGCCGCTGCCGTCAGGCAGGAAGGCGAAGTCGCGGGCGATGTCCCAGCCGGCCCAGTAGGCGCTCGTGGCCAGGGTGATCGGGGCGCCATAGGAGTGGAGGCCGCCG